>Ga0208185_1000403_pt1 | contig 20697 bp, 32 predicted proteins | sample EasRivMeERMLT700_FD_187532 | JGI IMG/M metagenome (GOLD analysis project Ga0208185, IMG submission 187532) | Soil microbial communities from meander-bound floodplain in the East River, Colorado, USA - East River MetaG ERMLT700 (SPAdes) (version 2) | ecosystem: Environmental > Terrestrial > Soil... | reverse complement strand
AGGGCGTAGACCACCTCGGCGAAGTCGAGGGCGTCCACGCGGGCGTGGAAGACCGCGCACTGCCCGCCGTTGTTGGCGTCAATGACAGTGGCGGCGCAGAAGTCGTTCGAGGACTTCCCGCCGCCCGTGTCAGCGCCGAGGACGTACGACCGCTCTGGCTCAGGTGAGTGCCAGATGCGAAGCGGCCCCCGGCCTTCTGGCCGGAGGGTGAAACTCACGTTCCTGCGCGGGACCCGCCGACGTGGTTCTGCTGGCTCTTGGTCTTGGTGTCACCAGCGGACTTGTTCACCCACTCCGCGCTCTTCGCGGTGCTGCGGGCCTCCGCCTCGTTCAGCTTCTCGTTCTCGTACCCGCCCGAGCCGCCCTTGTCCGAGAAGCCGATGACTTCCTGACGGCCTGCCTTGCCCTGCATCCTGCCCATGGGAGCCTCCTTGTCTGGTGGAGCCTACCTCCGTGCCCTCATGAGGCGTCCCCCATGGTTAGCTGGGGTTGCCAGCAGCAGCGGTCTCGGCCCCGTCAGTCGCCATCATACGAGAGGATGCCCTGGAAGACCGGCTTGCGCTCCTGGGCTACAAGGGATCGGGCTTCGAGCAGGTGCAGGTCGAAGACCGGGCGACCCGACACCAGGAAGGCCTCCCGGTCGTTGGAGGGGTACTCCTGATGGAACTTTGCCACATCGCCATCGCACTTATCGGAGATCGTTCTCCGGCGCCAGGCGACCTGCTCAAGCGTCCACTGGTAACGCTCGATCCCCTTCTTCTCCTCCTCGACGAGCGCGGCCTGGAGCGCCTCACGCCCAGCGATCGTGAGCGGTTCCTGGTACTTCGAGTGCAGATGCCAGGGGAGAAAGATTGCCTTGAAGGAGGAGCGGCCCTCCTTCGCATCCCAGTACTGTCGATAGAAGAGGCCACCGACGCCATTCGCGGTCGATTCCTTCACGACCACACTTCCGCCGTCGTCGGGAACGGTCTGCATCAGCCCGAGGTCGGTGATCTCGGCATTAGGCCAGAAGGCGGGCTCTGAGCAGTGGAGGTAGTGGATCGTGAACCCGCGCTTGGGTTCGCCAGCCTCAGCTGACTCGATCGTCAGGCGGGAGTCGTGGGGCGGCGCGAGGACGATCCCCTGGCGCGAGAAGGAGGACGTGATCGGGGAGAAGGGCATGTTCTTGTAGAACCGCCGCGTCATCTCGTAGAGGTTCCCGGTCACGTCCCCCTTGTGCGCGATCACCGTCGCATTGCGTCCACCGTTTCGCAGCAGCAGGAACCAGATCAGCGCCTGGATGAGAGTCGAGATGCCGAACTGCCGGGCCTTCAGGATGATGACCCGGATGGGCTTCCCGAGTCGGAGGTCGCCCACTATCTCCAGCAATAGACGCCACTGGATGTCGTTCAGGACGAAGGGGATGTACCCCCCCTTCTGCGGCAAGATCTTGAGGTTGCGGGCGAACCAGCCCGCCACGGCCTGGGGGGAGAGCTCCCCGATGTAGGCCTCCGAGATGAGGAAGTGGGCCGTGATCGAGGCCCTCTCCTCCTTCGTCAGGCCCTTCTTTCCCTTCCGCAGGGCCACCTTCTCCGCGGCGGAGAGGAGCTCGGTCAGCAGAACCTTCGCCTCTTCTTCGTCGATAACTGGTTGGCCGATCTGGACTTCCATCAGCCAGATCGTACATTTCGGCGTCGAGGGACACCTCTCTCTTCGTAGGCGCCAGCTCCTCCGCCCGTCACGCAGGCCTCAGATACCTGATTGACCTTCCCGGAGCTGGCGCTTTTTTTGTCCACCCGCAGTCCCCGGTGTCGGTTACTCTCTCGGCATCTGAGGCACCGACCTATTGCGTGAGGCCGACCACAGAACGACCGAGGCGAATCGTCGCCCTGCACCGTTCAAGGTCTTTGGGCGAACGACGTGTAACCGACTGGTGGGAGATTCCCTGTCGTCTCCTTGTTCGAACTACCGGGGTGGGGTGGTGGGACGGGCTCGGTCCCGGAGGCTATTAGGGTTGAAGAGTAAAAAGCACACACACGACTCGGCGCCGCGCAGCGAGCGACGAGGCGGTCCGAGGAACGGAACGGAGCGAGGCATCCGAGCGGAGTGAGTACCGCAGGACACAGAGGGAGAGTGTGAGAGGGGAACCAATGAAGGAATCGGACCACGAAGACGTGCTGGTGGCGAGGAACATGGTGCGGAACATCGAGAAGCAATTCCCTGGCAGGGAAGCTGAGGCCAGGGAGTGCCTTCACGTCGTTGCGACGGTGCGCATCGCGATCGAGCGAGCGGTGCGTGACGGGTACCAGAAGCTGTACCCCAACGGCATCCGAACGAAGGACCAGCTGATGGACGAGATCAAGAACCTGATCGAGTGGGAGGAGGCCCGATGACCAGCGACCTGAAGAACCGTTTCGCCTACCACGCTCCGAAGGACGATGTGGTGAAGCACGACCACAGGAACGTGAGGCGGATGCACTACCAGCTCGCTGACGAGCTCGATGCGATCCTCCCTGAGGGCAGGGAGAAGGCGCTCGTCTTCACCAAGCTGGAGGAGTCGATGATGTGGGCGAACGCTGCGATCGCACGGGTGAACCCCATCACGGAGGAACCGGCTTGATCCTCGTATGCGGAGACAGGAAGTGGGACGACAAGGAAGCGATCAAGAAGATCCTCGAGTCCTATGCCGAAGGAGCGGTGTGGCTGATCAACGGGGGACAGACGGGCGCGGACACGATTGCTGCCAAGGAGGCGAGGAAGCTGAAACTTGGAGTGATCACCTTCGATGCACCCTGGGACAGACTTGGGAAAGCGGCAGGCCCTATCAGGAACCGCCTGATGCTGGATCTGAAGCCCGGTCTGGTGATCGGGTTCCATGACGACATCTACGGGTCCCTCGGGACGAAGGACTGCCTGAACGAGTCGTCCCGCCGCGGGTATCCCACGTTCATCTGGACCCACGAGAAGGGCCAGGTCGACACCTACCGGAGGATCGCCTAATGGCAGAACCACTCATCGACGCGCTGCGTCGGCTCGAGTCCCGCTCCTATGCCGCCAACAGAAGGCTCGCAGTCATCGAAGAGAAGCTGGGGATCGCCTCACCTGTCGATGATCAGGAGGATCGCGGTCACGATCGCGATGATCGCCAGGATGATCAGCAGGCCAGGGAAGTTGACGTTCGCGATCACGACGAGCCCTGACACGAGAAGCCACAAAGCGAGCAGCAGCTTCCAGATCTTGATGGTCATAGGAACCTCCGATGCGATGATGCCACAGGCCCAGAACCCAGGAGAAAAACATGAATCCACAGCATGAGACAGAGCAGGACGAGAAGCGACTGAAGGAGCTGCGGAAGAGGCGTGACGACCACACCCTCAACCAGGCCGAGAAGCGGGAGCTGGACGAGCTCGAGGGGAAGGAAGAGAAGCACGCGAGCGGGAAGAACCTGAAGGAGACCCCGGCTGAGAAGAAGGCCAGGGAGGAGCGCGAGAAGAACGAGACGCCCGAGGAGAAGAAGGCTCGCCTCGCTCAGGAGAAGGCGGACGAGGCTGCCGAGAAGAAGGAAGTGGAACGCCTCGCCCGCGAGAAGCGGTTCAAGGACGGCACGCCGACCGCGAAGGACATCGCCGAGGAGAGGACCTCGCTCCTCAAGGAAGCCCACCAGATCCTGGTGGATCACGTCACGCGGCTCGGTGGGCTCGGCGCCCCGATGGGTCCCCTGGGCGACCGCTTCGTCGCCTGGCTCAAGCGGTGGAACGACATGGTGGTCGTCGCCCCGTTCGACGACGAGACCGACGAGGAGAAGGCTGCTCGCGAGGAGGCCGAGAACGAGGGCCATCCCAAGATCTCGAAGAAGGAGACCGATCGGCTCGATCGGGAGTTCAAGTAGTCGAGGGGGACGACATGAGGGAAGAGCAGGGGTATCTGTTTGGCGCTCCAACGCCTCAGCCGTCCATCAATCTGCCTGGGCTGGTCCGCAGGAGCGATCCACGGACCAGCCGCGAGGCGGCGGAGGGGATCACGCCGGTCTCCGGGCAGCAGCGGAACGCCATCATGGCTGCGATCGCAGCCTCAGGCGCTCACGGCATGACCGCCGCGGAGATCGACTTCTCCCTCCGGGGCCGGTGGCCCAACCCTGGCACCAGGACGCCGCGGATCGCCGAGCTCCAGGTGCTCGGGCTCGTCTCTGACAGCGGGAAGACGAGACCATCCCCATCCGGTCGCCGGATGATCGTGTGGGTCGCCCGGTGACGCTGTTTCTCGCGTGCCCGATCTACGGGATGGACCTCCTTGAGTGCGAGCCCTACCCGTCCGTCATCCTCCAGAGGCCTGGGAAGCTGCGAATCACCGAGGAGCCGCTCGACGCGAGCCCGAAAACGATCGAATGTCGCTTTTTCCGCGTGCCTGGGACCTCCAGGTACGAGACATGCTCAACCCATCACGAGGAAACCAGTGAAAAAGGCCAAAAAGGCGTCCAAACCCAAGAAAATCGCCCGGAAAACCACTGAAAAGCGGGGCGAACCCTGGATTGAGCGCATCATCGACCTCGAAAGACGCGTCACGCGCCTCGAAATGGGCGAATTGCACGAGGATGATGACGGCCCGACCCTCATCGCGCCCAAGTGATCGAGCCGGACGCGCTGCGGATCGTCGCTGACGCCGCGGCGCACGACCTTTGGGTCGCCCGACACCTCATTTTGGAGGCTGAAGCCTGGTTTAGCCGCCACGGGGAGTACCAGGACCTCAGGGATCGGATGCGGGAGTGGCTCCAGTGGTCCCAAACGCCTCTTCCACGCCGCCCTTCACCCTCTCTCGCAGCTCAAACTCCGCCCGCATCTGATCCACCACCACCCTACGGGTCTCCTCCTCCACCCTCTTCTTCTCCGCCGCCAGCTCAGAGTCGAACTTCTTCTCCCAGTCCTTGACCTCGCGCTCCAGGCGCCGCGCTTTCGCCTCCGCTTCCCCTGTCCGCGCCCGCTCCTTCACGCACTCCCTCTGCCAGCTCCCCTCCCGAAGCTTCTGCAGCTGGGCCAGAGTGGTCTGCTGCACCTTGGGCCTCTTCCCCGAAGTCCTCCAGGCGTGCAGGTGCATCCGCGCAATGTCGTCATCGTTCACCGCCAGGATGCCCCCCTCCTTCAGCTTCTCCATCAGAGCCACCACCTCGAGCTCCTCCTCCTTCCAGTACTCCCAGGACCGCAGCAAAGCCCACCTCTGCCGCTCCTCCAGCCCCATGAACTCCACCCAGAGGCGCTCGTACTCCTCCGCCTGGTACCGCGCCATCGGCATCTGCACGGCTCTCTCAATCCTCCGCGCCACCGCGTCGTTCACCCTCTCCTCCTTGCTCCACTCACCCAGCCCACCCTCCCCAGCCCCGTTCCGCGCCCCTGCCTTCGCACCCATGTGAAATGCCCTCCTGACCCCTCAGAACCCCCATGGGACCCAGAGAGGACCCGATGGGACCCGAGAACCCAGAACCCGCGTCCCCAGATGGAACCGGGCAGCCCAGGAGTCCCGTTCCACGGGCACGAGGGCAGCCGTTGTCTTGTAATGGGACCGGCAATGCCCATGGCCCACCCCATGGTCGGGGGTCCATGGCCGTAAATGGAGACAAAAAAACCCCCATGCCCACGGCACACTGTGCCATGAACATGGGGGTCTGATCCGATCCGGTGGCCTACTTCTTGGCCGCTGCCGCGATCATGGCCGCGAGTTCGGCCCGCATTGCGGCCATCACATCGGCCTGCGGAACCGGCTGTGCCTCGAACGTGGGGCCAGCGGGCATGGGCTTGACGCCGTTGGCGGGCTTGCGCCGAACCTTGGCCGTGCCATCGGGGTTCTGGCCCAGAACCTCCACGGGCTCGGCCAGGATGCTGATGGCCTTCTCGCGGTTCGTCGACACCGCGTTGACCGACAGGATGCACGGGCCGAGCCCCGTGACATTCGACAGGATCGGCGGGCAGACGAACCGGGCCAGGACCCACTTGTCCGATCCCCACTTCTTGCCGTCCTTCGACTCCGCGGCCATCTTCTCCATCATCGGGAGCCAGGTCCCGACGATCTCCGGGCCGTTCGGCTTCATCGACACCGTGCCGTCCGTGGTGATGAACGTCTGGGCTTCCGGCTTGGACACTGAACCGATCTCGGACACTTGGAAGTTGCTCATTGCTTTCTCCGTTGTAGTTCGGCCTAACGGAAATCGGTAGGCCACCTATCGGGTTGGGAAACTTGCTCCCCGCCCCGATCCATCGCCCTGGCTGGGCGACATTCTTTGTCCCTTAGGGGCGTTTCTCGCTGATCATGGCTCCGCTCCATGAGGCCAAGGCCGAGAGAACCACGGGGACAACGCCAGTGGATGGCACGGCCCAGGACCACTTGACCATGGTGGGCCGTCCAATGGGTTTGAGAACCTTGCCCTGGCGACGCCATCGGCCCGTGCTGATGGGCGTCGGCCAGGCGGTTGATGGGATGGAGGGAGGTCTTGTGGGCCTCCCCCATCTCCAGAAGCGACGGCGCTTGGTGCGGCTCATGTGGTGTTGAGCACCTTCCTGAGCAGCTCTGCGGATCTCTCGAAGGCCTGTGCTCTGCCCTCGAGCCATGCCTTGTGCCGCTTGTCCTCATCATTCCTTGGGATGAGGTAGTCGGCCTGGCCTCGGTTCAGCTGCACCATGTCCATGAAGGACGAGAGCAGCATGGCCAGGGCTTCATCCCTGGTGGGTTTGGCCATCAGTGGAACCAGCCCTTCAGCATCCCCAGGGCGACCCACAGGGGAAATGCGACGAGCATCATGGCGAACACCCATGTCTTGAAGGCATAGCCCTCCCAGGCCAGCTTGAGAGCTGGCCTGTAGAGCTGCTTCAGCAGCTTCTTGCGAAGCTGCTTGAGATCGCGGATCTGCCTGTTCAGATCCCCAATGCGAACGTCGATCTGGTTGATGGCTGGTGTCATGTATCACCACACATCATTCTGGTCGGCATCGACCTTGGGGGCAGCGAAGGGGTCTGCGGTGTGCAGCTTGCCCATGGAGTCCATGACCTCGGGGCGTGGAGTGGGCAGCTCCTCGGACATGCCCAGGACGCGGCGCTTGGCGTTGTCCACCTTCAGGGCCTCCTTCGCCTGCTCATTGCCACAGGTCGCGGCCTCGACCCTCAGCTGGCGCTGCATGTCAGTGAAGATCTCGCCCTTCCTCAGCGCCTCCTTCTGGGCCTTCTCCCTGGCCTCGTCCCAGTCCTGCTGGGCCTGCATGGTGCTCGCCTCGTCCTTCAGGCGCTCCATCTCGCGCCGCATGGAGATGGAGTCGGCCAGGTACTTCCTCGAGCCCTCCTCCTCGCACTCCAACTCCTCGGCCAGCACATTGCGCTTGGAGGTGGCCTCGATGAGGGTGACGGTGAGGCTGTCCAGCAGCTCCTTGCCGTCCTTGCCCAGCTTCGCCGCCTTGGAGAGGGCGCTGATCACCATGGTGAGGAGCGACGACGCCAGGAACGCCTTGGTCTGCAGATCGTAGTAGTTCTTGCTCATTGCTGTTGCTCTGTTGCTTGCTGTTGACATAAAAAAACGATGCCAAACGGCAACACGCCGTCTGACACCGTTCGGGTTGGGAAACTTGGGGTCACATGTGATGGACCGCCTGCTGTGCCTTTGCTCTAAAAGAGCAGATCAAGATTGTCGATGTCCAGCCCATCGCATGGGGTCGCGCCGATCTTCCTGATCTCTCTCATGAGCTCTGTCTTCTTCCCGTTGAGAAAGGCCAAGGCAAAGTGTGTGTCTGCCCCAGGATCGGCATATCCAGCGTCCTTGAGCGTGCCAAGGAGCCGAACCAGGACGAGCCGGACAAAGGCAAAGGCGTCGTGATCCCTGAACTCGGTGCCGGTCGGGAGGCGGCCAAGTTCATTGCAGGCCACGATGAAGTTGTGGATGAACATGGAGAGGATCTGATTCCAGTCCATGTCGCTCCTCTCATGTGGCTTCTTCTTCTTCTCTTCCACGCCCTGAACCAGGTAGCCGAAGGCCGCGGCTTTGACGATGAGAGGCGTCGAAACCGTATCCTTGGTGAAGGCCGCATGTGCGTCGATCTTGAACATCGGCGGGCACAGAGGCTTGCTCTCACCAGGCTCCTCAGGTGGTGGCTTATGTACAGGTGGCACAGGCATCAGCTCATCTCCTCGTAAGCCTGCTGTGCAAGCAGCAGGTCGCCCACTTCATCCAGCTGAAACTCCAGCTCATGGAGAGCAGTCCGGGTCTCCTTGAGGATGTCGATGGCCGTGAGGATCAGCTTTGTCACCTTGCTCTGTGTCTGCTTTCTCTTTCCACTTCGACCTTTTCTCATCTCTCATCTCCTTGAGCATGTCCGAGGCCACCATGGAGGCAGCTTGGACGCCCTTCATGATCACGAAAGCGTTGTCCTTGGCAGACACGTTGCCCCATGCGAACGCTTCGCAGAGGTTGCCCTCGAAGCCAAAGCATCGAACGAACGCCTGTCCAGTGACAGGATCTTCATGGACGTAGAACTTCATGGCAGCATCGTCCTCTCATCGCTGATCCCCAGGAGATAGGCAGGGCGGCAGTCGAAGGCCTTGCAGATCTCTGCCAGGAGCTCGTTGCTGGGCTTGCGCTTACCCCTGGCGATCATGCGCAAGAAGATCTCGTTGACCTTCAGATGGTCAGCGAGCTCGTGGTAGGAGCACTGGCTCTCCACCACGAGCGCCCTGAACCGCTCGTGCATGAACGGCCCCTTTATCCTCGTTGTGCCTCGTCGCATGACGAGCCTCCTTCCTTCAGTGCGTTCTGGATGGCGCTGGCGAAGGTGGTCAGCAGAAGGACGAGCCCCATGGCACACTCCTCAGCGGTCTGCCCATTGAAGGGGTGAACCTCGCAGAGGGCGCCCTCCATGCCATGGACCTTGATCCAGACGCGATCTGGATGCTTGGGACACGCTGCCCAGTAGTACTCAAGCGGTTTCACTTGGCCTCCTTCAGCAGCCTGGAAGCGTGCTTGATGATCTTGGAGGCCGAAGCGGTGAGGTTCATGGTGCGGAAGTACTTGCCCTTCCACTCCATCAGGTTGTCCTCGAGCTCGTTGATGTAGGCATCGGCAGCCTGCATGAAGACCTCGATCGCCGGACACTTCACCTCGAAGGTGGACTCCACCTTCTTCATCTCCTCGCCGATGGCCCTCGCAGCCTTGTTGTAGTCTTCCGCCTTGCTCATGTGAGCCCTCCGAGTGACTTGAGAAAAGAAATGGCCCCCTCGTCGGGGGCCATGATCCACTGCTCTTCCTTCCTCTTGCCCGGTGGCCGAGAGGAGAACATGCCGCTGTCGAGTGCGTCCTGAGCACAGCCTGAGCAGAACAAGCTGCCCGTCCTGTCCTCCATGTCGACGCGGTAGACCCTGGAGACACGCCCAGGGCTGTGTGGCTTCCTGCCGCCACAGCACTGGCCACAGCCAGGGTCGTCACACTTGCACAGGCCGCTCATCTGTTGATTTCCTTGATGCGGCACCAGATCTCATTGAAGGACTCGGAGACGACGATGGAGTCACCCACGATCATCTCCACGAAGGTCTTGTCAGAGTCCTCGTCAGACACCTGGAACCAAGCGATGTTGCGGATGTTGACCGCGATCTGCCTGGTGGTCATCACCTCGTCCTCGTCCTCCATCTCCTCGGTCAAAGCAATGAACATCGTCTCTCCTCATGGGCAAAAAAAAGGATGCCCGGATGCAGCGACAAGCCACATCCAGGCATCCAACCTACAGCAACGGAGCAAACAGGCCGAATGGCCTAAGGAAGTCTCAGTTCAGAGGCGATCGTTGAGGCATGACTTTTGGCACTTGACCGGCCAGGGAACCCCCGAAGGGGATGTGTACGGAATGACGTGTTACTGAGTGCGCGTCGTTGATGGTGTGCATGTTCTAAGGTTGTCCCTCAGGCCACTCGACATGAATCAGGGAGCCCGCTTCGATCTCTCCTCAAGCCACGACATGACTGGTGAGCGGGCCAGGTGGTCCAGCCATACCTCGAGGATTCCACTGATGATGCTCGGGTCCTCTTTGTCAGAGAACGGTGGGAGCGGGCCATGCTTCTTCTCGTAGAGCTGCAAGGCGAACACCACCTGCTTGTCCTCGCGACCCTTGTTCAAGATCCAGTCCACAAGGGTGATGGTTGTCGCGACATCGGCGTGGGGGAATGGCTTCCCCAAGACGCATTTAGTCGTGTCGAACTCCTTGGCCAGGGGTCCGAGAGCATCCGATGTTGCATCGACGAGCTCTCTGGACCCCGGCAACTTGCCAGTCACAAGGATCTGGCCTCCGCACTCTCTGGAGATGGCACGGCAGATCGCGATTGCAGCTGACATGCAATCGAAAGCCACCCGTGCCTCGTGGCTCACTGAGCCGTCTCCAGGTTCTTCCTCAGGTGGTTGCATAGGACGACCCGATCCTCCTCCTGAAACGTCTCCTGCAGCGTCTTCCCATCCATGGGGGTCCTGCACACGCCATCGTCGCCGCGGATGAACAGCTTGGTGGGGCCTGTTCTGCTCTTCTCAGCGGCGTGAATCGCCGAGGTCATGTCGGCGAAGTACTCCTCCCTCATGCCCTGGGTGGCGAGCCCTTCGATCATGGCGTCGAAACACCCGGTCAGAGTCCACTGCCTGCCCTTCTTCCGCATCTGCTCATGCTCGTCGTTCAAGCACCCAGGAGCGCAGGACGCCAGGGTCCCGATCGCCAGCTGGATGTTGAAGGGCGGAGGCGCATGAACCTCGTCCTTGTCACCAGAGATGTCGTGGAAGGGAGCCACGATCATGTAGATCTTGAACACGTCCTCTGACCATCCACAGCCTGGGCCACCAACCAGGTACCAGCGCCACACCACGCACTTGTCGTTTCGCTCGCAGACGAATGGAAGGTCCTTGATCATGGGGATGATGTCCACCTGATCAGGAACGTCCATCAGCACACAAGCCGCACATCTGTGTTCCATGGGTCCCTCTTCTTCTATCCTAAGAAGCCGGGCCGACAGTCGGAGAGAGTGACCATCGGCCCGGCTCCAAAGAAACGGTGCCATGCACCAGCATGGCACCCCACCGTGGCTACTTGGACTTCCCTCCGGTCGCGAGCCCAGCCCTCTCGATGACCTTCGTTGCAACGTCGGTCACCAAGCCCTGGGGCCAGGAGTCATGCGAGGGCACCGAAGTCCTGTAGGCCTCAGCTCTCTTGGCCAGCTGAAGCGCCCCCCACCTGATGTCCTGGTAGGAGAGCGCCATGCTGTCCGTGTCGGTCAAGGCCACAGAACGCATGGTCGCGCCTCGCACCACTTCGACCATGAACGAGCCTGGGTAGCCCTCCGTCAGTGCATCGAACTCCTCGACCTCCTCAGGAGTAAAGGGAAGGATCGAGATGCCCTGCTTCTTGGCCGTCTGGTCCATGAGCCGGAGGCGTCCCGGCAGATCAGCGGCGCCGATCGTGATGTCCTTGTCGATGCGACCGGGCCTCTTCATGGCCTCGTTGATGCGATCGACGTGGTTGGTGGTGAAGACGACCATCACATCCCCCAGCTTCTGGAGCCCGTCCAGAGCGTTGAGGAAGTCGTTGGCCACGGCATCCCTGTTGGGGCCGACCAGGGCGTCCACGTCCTCCAGGAAGAGGATGGCGGGAGCGTAGATCTTGGCCTTGTACAGGTACCGGGCGAACTCCTTGAGGTGCTCGTTCTTCATCACGATGAAGGTGACGTTCTTGGCACGCGCTTCCCTGGCCAACGCCTTGGCGAGCAGGGTCTTGCCCGTGCCGTACTTCCCGGCCAGCAGCACGCCCCGCTTAAAGGGGATGCCGCGGCTCTCCATGCGACCCTTCCTCTGCACCGGAGCGCGGAGGAAGATGTCCACGTCGTCCTGGGCATCCGGGTGCAACACCACGTCCTCGAAGCCGATGGTGTCGAACGGGATGAACTCGAACGCCGAGTCGATGACCTTGCCCTTGAAGATGGACTTGGCCTGCCGGAACAGGTCGAACTCCGCCAGGATCGCATCCCAGAAGAAGCGCCTGTACTTCGTGGTGGTCACATGGATGCGCACCTCGTCCAGGCTCAGGGTCGGGTCCTGGGCCTGCGTGTGCAGCTCCACGATCTCGCAGAGGACCTGATCACTGGCCTTCTGCACGTTGGGGTTCTCGCCCTTGCCCACCCGGAGCATCCAGGTCTCGGACAGGGGCAGTTCCCAGTGGGCCTGGACCGGGACATCCACGGTGTCCTTCTCGCCAGGGCCAACCTTGATGGCCTCATACTCAGGCCGGATCGTCTGCGGGCCGAAGAAGCCCATCACGACGTGCTGCTGCATGGACGCACCGAACCAGGTGGCCATGAACTTGCCGAAGCAGAAGCGCAGATCGCGCACATCCCCTTCGACCTTCTTCCTCACGAACACCTTGGCGTCCTGGTGCTGGAGAATGGTGTGCTGAAGCAGAGCCATCTGATCCTTCAGATGGTTCATGTTCTTCTCGACCTTCTCCTTCTCAGCCAAGGCCTTGGTCATGGCAGCGAGCCTCTCGCTGTCCAGCCGAGCGAAGATCGTCTTGAACTTCGACTCGATGTACTGGACCTCGGAGGACTTCTCCACGTCCACCTTCTCTGGTGCCTCCCTGATGCTCGCCTCACCGAGCACGACGTGCTCAGGGACGAGTCGGTTGGCGAACGGATCAGCCACAGTGGTCATTACACTCTCCTTCTAATCACACAGCTTGCAGGTCTCGGTGAACTCCTCACCCAAGGCCTTGTCCATCATCCGAACGGCGGTCACGAGGCGGTCAGGGCACTCCCTGGGGGGCGCTCCGTTGTGCCAGAGCATGAAGGCAGCATTGCCTTCCTCATCCTCTGACGAGTGGATCGCAAGAGTCACGGCAACTGCGACCACGAGGTCGACCAGCTCGCCATGCGTCTTTTCACCTACCTTGGTCTTGAGGTCGGCTACGAGTTCCGACTTCAACTCGAACATTTGCTTCTCTCCTTTCGGGTCGGGGGGAAACCCCGAAACCCACGATTCGGGCCGGGAAACTTGGGTCGGGATGGAAGTTTCCCCGACCGAACTATGGCGTCAAACCGACGCCGCGAGGAGAGATCAATGAGAGGATCATCTTGTGAAAGAGGATTCTTGCGTAGGGCTGTTTTTTGTTGTATTCTGGGCTGTGTTGGCACTGGCTGGGCGAAGGAGAAGAGCATGAACCCAATGAAGGTGATTGATCGGGTCTACAAGGAGGAGAGGGCGAAAGCCCTCCCTCCAGTCAACAGCAAGACCTTCCGCATCTCCTCAATCGGATGGCAGCCTCGCAAGCTGATGATGGCCAAGGCGCAAGAGGGTTACGAAGCCAAGGCCATCGAGGGCCGAGGCGTACGAACCTTCGAGGTGGGGAAGCAGCGCCACGACGCACTGAGGAAGGCGCTCGTCCTTGGAGGGTTCTCGGGGGACATCCCGATGACCGAGGCCGGTGAGAAGGAGATCCGGCTTCCACTCGGTGGCGGCTGGGAGATCGTCGGCCACCCGGACGGCATCCTGAACGAGATCGAGGTGAAGGGGACCAAGTACGAGATGGTCCTTCTCGAGATCAAGACGGTGGGCGCGGCGGGATGGCGGTCGGTGAAGGCGAACGAGATCGACGAGGGGTACATCGCCCAGGCGTCGATGTACTGCCACATCCTGAATCTGAAGTGGATCTACTTCCTCTTCGAGAAGAAGGACAGCCAGCACCTGGCCGAGGTGATTGTTCCGATGAGCGAGCAGGCCGTTAACCAGTCGCTCCACGACATCGGGTTCACGATCGGTTCGATCGAAGCGGGGAAGACCCCGATGCAGGTCGAGGCCTGCTCAGGCCCCGACTACGGGTACCAGATGCGGACGAGGAAGAGGGGCGAGATGCCGAGGCTGTCGCTCGGCTGGCGGTGCTCCTACTGCCAGTACGTCCAGCACTGCTTCCCGACCCACGTTCGGATGCTGGAGGGTGGGAAGCAGGTGTGTGTGGAAGAGCTCGCGGTTCCCGACGATGCGGTGGTGATCAGCCACGGCGTCGACGTGATCCCGAGGGGTGGCTGGAAGATGCTCGATGGGGCGGAGGAGATGGATGTATGACCCACAAGGTGGATCAGTGTCCGAGGTGTCTGAAGATCAACGTGTTTGCCGGGGCGCCGATGTCGGCGCTCCATAGGTGCAGGCACGGCAACCTGTGTGTGACGACGGACTGCTCGAAGTGCGAAGAGACCAGAGAGGAGATCAAGAAACGTGGAAGCCAACCAACCAGTGCGGGCTGGATCACTACTAAACCGGGTGATTCCGGCGACGGTCGCACCCCCAAGTCTCGAAGCCGAAAAGCAAAGGCAGCTGAGGGCTCTGGAGGAGCAGGAGGCCAAGGAGAGCTCCATGGCCTTGGCGAGCCCGAATGAGATCCTCGCGTCCCTCCAGCAGATCGGCAGCGATCTGTGGGGCGCCCTCGAAGGGATCGAGAAGAAGGTCGTAGCCTGTCAGGAGGGGCTGCGCTTCATCTACGCCCAGTTGGAGGAGATGAAGACCAAGGCGTCGGCCCCGCCATCGCCGCCCGCCAACCGCGGGTATGCGCCGAGAGGCGCGGGTGGGGGTGGATATGGGGGCGGGGGGTACCCGCCACGGCAGGCACCTGCCCGCCCCCCTGTCCCGAAGATCGACCCTGCCGACTTCCCGGCTGCTGACCCCAACTGGTTCGACTCCCGCCACCTGGAGGGCGTGATCCAGTTCGGCAAGCACAAGGGACAGAGGTGGGGCGACCTCCTCAACAGCCAGGAGGGGACCGGGTACCTGGAGTGGATGGTGTGCGGTGCCATCAGCCAAGAGGGACCGGACCCAATGCGCTGGCAGAAGGGTGCAAACGCAAGGCTGGCTCTCTGGTGTCTCCAGTGGGGCGGCGGAGCGGCGGCTCCCTACCAGGGCGAGCAGCCTGCGAGGGACGATGTGCCCTTCTAAGGATGAGGAGCTGACCGGCTCTCTGCGCTCCCTTCGGGAGGCGTACATCCGGTCACTGCGTGAGGAAGGACAGACGGCCTGCTGCTTCTGCGGCGGGCCTCTGCCCGACTACCTCTACACGTCCTACTGCGTCGAGTGCTTCGAGAAAGCAGGAACCCATGGGAAGAAGCGAACGGATGAAGGGAAGGGAGTGGGAGCAGATGGTGAGGAGGGATCTGGCTCTCATCTTCGGGAATGACGACGTGAAGCGGCGCCCGCAGTCCGCGTTCTACAACAAGAACGAGGCTGACGTGGAGGCACCGGGCTGGTCCGGTGAGTGCAAGAGCGGCCACTCCTTCCAGCTGAGGAAGGCATGGGAGGAGGCCAACGTGAGGAAGGGGAGCCGCAACCCCTTCCTGGCGCTGCGCATGATCAAGAAGGGCGGCGGCTCACACAGCGAGAAGATCGTGGTGCTGGGCTACGCCATGTTCCTCGAGCTCCTCGGCGAGCTCCACCGCAGAAAGGCGGTTCCATGAAGCAGAAGAAGAAATGCCGCATCAAGGGGTGCGGCAGGGAAGCGCGTGCGAGGCATATGTGCGAGGCCTGTTACTCGTCGGCCTACCACGCGGTGAGGCGGAAGAGCACCACATGGGAGGAGTTGTCAAAGCGACTCGGCATCCCTCTGACCAAGAAGCGGAAGCCGACTCCATTCATGACGGTGCTCAGGAAGAAGCACCATGCAACAGCAGCAGATTGAGGCGACGGCACTGAGGGTGTTCGAGGCGGAGTACATCATGGCCAAGAACTCAGGATGCGACACCGTGCAGGCGATGGAGTCAGCGCGGTGCGCCCTGATCGAGGCCCTCGGTGTGCTGAAGGGACTGAAGACTCAGGAGAACAAGGAGGTGAAGAAGCGATGGCTCGTTCCGAAGAACGGCACCACCGCCCAGGCGATCGAGCTGTGCGACTTGTACAAGGCCACGTTCCCACGCTTCTCGCAACCAGAGATGCCGCTCAACCCGGTCTTCTTGAAGAGGTTGACCGAGGCTGCGTCTGTGGGCATGGACGTGTGGAAGAAGCGGTTCGAGCTGGTGAGGAAGTCGGACTTCCTCATGGGCAAGGCCGGGAAGTTCCAGGCCTCACTCCACTGGCTGATCCAGCCGGGGAACATCGTGAAGCTGGAGAGCGGGGGTTACCCATGATCGGGGATCTACAGAAGGAGTTTCCATTGCTGTCAATCGAGTTGGATTCGGCGGAGCTCGAGTTGGTGATCGCCATGCTGAACGATCGGCGAGCCAGGAATCAGAAGCTGGGAGGGAAGACGGCTTCGCGTGTGACCAGGTACGCCTGCGTCCACGAGTGCGGTCTGATCGAGGGCATCCTCGGGAAGATCGACGCCGCTAACGGCGCGACTTAAACAGAGTGATCTCGTGGCTCTCGCAGAATGATCCTTTGGCGCTGCAACCGCAGAGCAGCAGGAGCAAAAGCGCGAGAGCCACGAGAGCCGGTCTCACTGACACGCGCTCGTCGGCGTGACGTACACGGGCATCTGCGTGGCGCGAGCAGCGCCATCGCCCCACTCGAACACGGAGCCACGACCAGCGCAGCCCGAGACAACGAGCAAACCAAGGACAAGGATGGCTGACAGGATCTTCTTCACGGTGGGTCTCCTATGGCGCTTCGAGCGCCGTCATCACCTGATCCCAAAGGCCTGGTGGTAGGTCCCTCAGGTTCGGCTTCTTATTTTCGGGGAGTATCCACCGGAGTGCAAGCTGCCGGAAGGCCGGGTCCCAGTCTTCCCCGAGCATTGCGAAGGTTTTCAGCTTGGTCACGCGATCGCCATGCCCGAGCGCGAGCCTGATGTTTGATGGCAGTTTGTCCATCTGCGCCGCCTTCCGCTGGCGCCACCCATCCACCTTGAAGCCGCGGTCTTGCAGCTCCTGGTACGCCTCCTCCACGATCTCCGGGTTGGTTGAGCGCAGCCGCTGCCGCAGCTCCCTCCCGATCTTCGAGCGCACGCCCGTCAGCTGGTTGGCCCACAGCGTCCGCTGCTGCTCCGAGCTGTCCTTCATGGACCAGCCAGGGAGGAAGAGGTCTCCGAAGTAGAGGTCGAAGTCCGAGCGGTACCTGGTCTTCTGCTCCGGTCCCATCCACCACGGGTCTCTCACCTGGTTGGGCCTGTCCGGGTCCAGGTCGGACGGCTCCGCCGTCATGATCTGGGAGAGCGGCCTGACCACGCGGCCCGTGATGGTGCGGCTGTTGTGGTTCCACCAGTTGCCGAAGGCGGACTCGAACCCCTGGCCAAGGGTCTGCTCGCCCGACATGCGGCGCAGCATGGCGTCCCCGATGGTGGGCAGGATGCCCTCCTCCGTCTTGGGTCCGAACCACATCTTCGCGGGCAGCGACATCTCGTTCGGCGGCTGCCACGCAGGGATGCGCACCCAGTTCGGGAGCACGTCGAGGAAGGGCATGATCTTGCCCAGCTTGTAGTCGTCGAAGCCCACGTCCTTCGGGTGCTGCCCGACGTAGGCGCCGATGTCGCGGCCAAGGAACGACGCGAGCCCCATCGCCATCCCCATCGCAGCCATGTACTGCCCGGCCTTCTTCGCTTGGAAGGCGTGCACCGGGTCGCCGGTCTTCAGGTACTTGCCCATCGAGCCCATGCCGTACCAGAACTCGGCTGTGATGTTGGTCGCCTGCGTGCCGAGGTGTCCGAAGAAGGACCAGCCCGGCAGCTTCACGATCCCAGGCTGTGCCCACTTCGGGAGGGTGAAGTGCGTCCGCTCCACCACCATGCGGGCGATGTCGTGGGCAGAGATGAAGTCGCTGAAGCGCTTGTGCTGCTCACCCACCCCGATGTAGTCGGGTGTCACCTGCAGCTGGCGCCCGGTCTCCGGGTCCTTCCACTGCCCCACCTCCACCGCCTTCTTGTAGGCGGCGTAGTAGGCCATCTCCTTGGTGAACACGTCCGCGGTCGAGAACCCGGCGTAGCTGACGCGGGACGCGTGCCGGAGCATCCCCTTGGTCTTGCCGCTGGGGTTGATGAGGGAGTTGACCTGCATCCTCCCAGCCTCCAGCACCGGCAGCACCTTGTCGACGTACTCGGTGCCCGCCCTCTCCACCTTCAGCCGCTCTCTCGCAGCGATGGGATCGCCCGAGATGAGCGTGTCGTGAATGAACTTCAATCCTCCCTTCATGTGGGGCATGAAGTCCTTCATCGGACCCCAGCCGAGGGCGCTGAAGTTCTGGATGATCCCCTCCATCATCTGCACCCCAGCCGCCTTGGTGTTGATGTACCCACCGAGCTGCGTCTGGTAGATGAACTCGCTCGTCACGTCGGCCACGTTCCTGATGGCCTTGCCGAGCATCCCCTCCTTGCCCGGCCCCGTGTGACGCATGGATTCCACGTCGAACCCGGTCGCGTCGCGGATGACCTTCGTGATGGCGGCGAACTGGGTTCCCTCCTTGTAGTTGGTGAGCCCGCCCTTCCTCACCTCCATGCCCGCTGCCTCGATCGCCTTCTTCCCGTGCAGCACCAGCCGCTCGCTCCCGTTCGAGAGCTCGAGCACCACCTTCTTCTGAAGCTTGGCGTCGGTGGCGTCCCAGTGCTCCAGGTTCATGTTCGACACGCGCCAGATGTCCCGGCGCCACCGCTTGCTGGCGTCGTACCTCTGCTCCTTCCCGAAGTTCTTCGACTCCGGCTTGATCACCCCCTCCTTGGTGAGGAGGCGGTATCCCGCGCTCATCAGCTTGCCGGTGAGCCTGATGCCGAAGTGCTGGTCCACCCCGCCGAGGAGCGCATGGTGGGAATCCTTGCTCTCCCACGGGACGTTCGAGAGCCAGCTCCGCAGCCCGTCCTTCGAGGTGGCGTCGACCTTCTGCCAGTCCCCGAAGATCATCGGGTTCAGGTCCTTGGTCAGCCGCTCCCAGTAGATCTTCTCCACCATGCGCCCGACGTAGTGCTGCATGGTGTAGTGAAGGTCCTCGATGTACCCGTCCTTGTCCCCCAAGCGCTCCAGCATGTTGCTCATGCGCTTGTGGTTGCCGATGAAGCCGTGGCTCCGGGCGTAGTCCTCGACGTACTCCTTCTTCCAGCTCTCGATCTTCTCCCCGCTGACCCAGTGGTCGGTCAAGGTGTCGGCATCCGGGCTCGAGCCTGGGTCCCGCTGGTGGGTGAAGGCGTCCCCCTGCTTGTTCGAGCTGCGCCAGATGTGCGGGTAGTACTGCTTCAGCCCCCAGCCGCGGGTGCTCACCCCGTGGATCATCTTGGCCGCTTCATTGGGGTCGGCCTCGATGGTGTGCTTCAGGATGTCGAGCACCTTCCTCGGGTCGGTCGTGTTCCCGAGCAGGCGTGACCAGCGGCGGAGCACCCACCTGGGCATCTCCGTTCCCTCTGCGATGGCCAGGTTCGCTGCCTCCGTGATGTTGGAGAAGAGATGGGAGGCCATGTTCTTCTTCATCGTGAGGAGGAACTGCCTCATCTCAGGCAGGGCGTTCTTGGCCCGAGCCGACAGCGCCACCTGAGAGGCGCCCGGCCTGCCGTCCAAGACCCGCAGGAGGGAGCGGAGCTCGAGCTGCTCCTGCTGCTGGGTTGGCGTGAGGCGGTCCCACTCGGGCCGCTCATGGAGGATGGGCTGCAGCTCCTTGAACCCGTGCTTGGCGAGCACCCCCTGGTACCCGGCCACCAGGTCGATCATGGCCGTGTCCTTCTCGATGTTGTACTTCGAGAGGGTGTTCGAGAGCACGTCGCCCACGCGGTTCCTGTTGGTGGCGGTGAGGCGGTTGATGAGTCCGGTCTGGATCTCCTTGGCGTGAGGGTCAACGATCTGCCTGCCCCATGAGGCGACGGCGTTGGTGATGTTGTCCCGGTTCTCGGACCACAGCTTCTTCATCCGCTGGCCCACGATCTTCAGCTTCTCGGGCAGCTCGTCAGCCCACTCCTTGATGGACTCCAGGTTCCTCACGCAGGAGGAGTGGCAGATCCACATGAGCGGGTTCTCCCCGTGCTCCCTCATGTGCATCGCGTGGCGCTCGGCGAACTTGTTGGTGAAGGCGCGGCCCCGGATGTGGGCGATGCGGGTGACCAGGTGGGTCATGCGCTGCGAGGTGAAGAGGCGGTTGGTGCCGTCGATCTCCTTCATCCACTTCCGGGCGTGCATCTCCCCGACCAGCATCTTCGTCCAGGACCGCTGCGTCTTGCCCACCTCGGTGCCCAGCTCGCTCTTCATCCCGAAGGTGTCGAAGTCCGCCATCATCTCGAGGATGGAGAGCTCGCTCTTCCCCTCCCAGATGGTGCGCTCGATGGCGCTGGCCATGGCGGTCTCGCTCCGCATGTAGAGCTCCTTCGCCTCGGCGCGGAGCAGCTGCGCCTCCTCCATGTTCCCGGCCTTCTTCGCCTCCTCTGCCCGCAGGTCGTAGAGCTTCGCGTCACGGATCATCTCAGCCGAGTTGATCACGTCGTACGGCAGGCGCTGCAGGTCCTTGATCGCCTGCTCGATCTCCTTCGGAGTGGAGTTGGCGTAGTGCCTGATGGCCTCGAAGCCGATGAAGTCCCCCATCTTCTGGACCTTCGGCTCTCCACTTGTCTTTCCCTCTGGTAGGCCCAGAGATCCAACACCCTGGGTGCCAAGGGCCAGCTGCTGCCGCCAGGCTGGGAGGTTCTCGATCACCTCGGGCGTCTTGGTCTCCACCTCCTCCAGCATCTTCGCGAAGGAGGGCTCGTTCGGCCTGATGGACCAGGACATGAGATCGCTCGGGTCACGCGAGAAGGAG
>Ga0208185_1000402_pt1 | contig 20708 bp, 19 predicted proteins | sample EasRivMeERMLT700_FD_187532 | JGI IMG/M metagenome (GOLD analysis project Ga0208185, IMG submission 187532) | Soil microbial communities from meander-bound floodplain in the East River, Colorado, USA - East River MetaG ERMLT700 (SPAdes) (version 2) | ecosystem: Environmental > Terrestrial > Soil... | reverse complement strand
AGCGTGATGCCGCGCGGCTTTGCTCGGAAGCAGACGACACTGAAGGGCACCGGCGCGACACGTTCGAAGTCCGGATGCTCATCAACGCGATCGGCGAATTCGCGAGCCAGCCGCATATGATCGCGCAGCACTTCGCGAATACGCGCGGCGCCGAAGTGTCGCAGGATCATCCACAACTTGAGGGATCGAAAACGTCGCCCGAGTTGGACGCCCGTGTCCATGAGATTGTTGGCTCCGCGCGATCCTTCCGTGGTGCGAAGGTATTCCGGCACGATTGAGAAAGCCTGTCGCACGACATCCATCCGACGGCAGTAGAACGCGCTCAGGTCGAACGGGGTGAAGAGCCACTTGTGCGGATTCACGACGATCGAGTCGGCGCGCTCCCATCCTGTGAAGTGAACGTGGCATTCAGGGAGCATCGCGGTCACCCCGGCGTATGCCGCGTCGACGTGCAGCCACAGGCGCCGATCGCGGCAGACATCAGCGATGTCGGCGACCGGGTCAACGCTCGTGGTCGACGTTGTCCCGATCGTGGCGACCACTGCGATCGGCGTGATCCCGGCCTTACGATCTTCGTCCACCGCTGCACGTAGTGCGTCGACGCGCATGCTGAACGCGTCGTCGGCGGCTATGCGCCGTAAAGACGACTGACCGAGTCCGAGCATGAGGACCGCTTTGTCAATCGAGAAGTGCCCGTGCTCAGAGCAATAGACGCGCAGCGGACCGACATCATTGCGGCCGGCGAGCCCTCGGTCGCGCACGCCGGGCACTGCCGCCTCGCGAGCCGCGGCCAGCGCATGCAGGGTCGAGATTGAGGCGGTGTCGTAAATGACACCCTCGAACGAGTCCGGCAATCCCATGAGACGCCGCAGCCACCCGAGCGATACCTCTTCGAGTTCAGTCGCGGCGGGCGACGTCCGCCAGAGCATTGCCTGCTGATTGAGGGCGGCGGACAGAAATTCCGCGAGCACGCCGGACGCGCTCGCGGTGATCGGAAAGTACGCGAAGAACCCTGGATGGTTCCAGTGGGTCAAGGCGGGGAACAGGACGCGCTCGAAGTCGGCGAAGATGTCTTCGAAGGGTTCGCCTTCTTCCGGTGCCCGGTCGGGAAGCGCGTCGCGCACGTCACCTGGGGCGACGTGCGGCAGGACCGGATAGCGCCCGGTCCCGCTCAGGTATTCGGCAATCCATTCCACGAGCGCGTGCCCGTGGCGCCGGAACTCAGAAGGATCCATGAATTGACGAATCTACGAATTTACGAATCTACGAATTGAACAGGCGCAATCCAAATCCGTCAATTCGTAAATTCGCAAATCCGACAATCTCACTACTTGTGGGCCGCGATGTAGTTGGTCGCGAACGTTTTCAACCCGGGGTTGAGCGGCGCGATCAAGTTCGCCTCTTCCACCGCGCGCTCCGGTGTCCAACCGTCTTTCAGCGCGCGCTTGATCATCCACATCGCCGCCGCGCGCCCGCCGCCGCCGCAGTGAATGTACGCCGGTTGATTGGCCTTGTCCGAGACGGCAACGAGAAATTGATCCGCGACCTTCGGATCCGGCGTCGCGCCATTCAGCGGCAGGTGGACGTACTTGATGCCCGTCGTCTGAATCGCCGCCTCTTCTTCGGCGACTCCTTGCTCGGTCGGAAGCCGGAAGCTGATGATCGATGCGAACCCCTGCTTCTTGAGGTTCGCAACGCCGGCGGCGTCTGTGGCGCCTCCGCAGGCGAACACCGCGTCGATCTGGTTGAAGTTCTGTATGCCGGGGACGTCAACCTTCTTGACCTGCGCGAACGCAGGCACAGCCATTGCCGCCACGGCAAGCGCCGTGGCCAGTCGATAACCAATCATGGTGGATCTCCTTCGGGGCAGATATTACCGCGAGGCGGGCGGAAGCCGACCCCGAGGTCGGCCTCCACGTGTGACCGGAGAGCTATTTCTCTTCGATGGTGACAGTTGCGGGTTTCACGAGGCGGACGGTGACCGGCGTGCCTGACGGCAGAGTCGCCGGGTTGCGCCCGCCGGCCATCACCGCGGCGGTGCCTGCGCCGCCTCCGGCGGTGGCGCCGATAACGGCCCCCTTCGCGCCGCCGAGAATCCCGCCCAGGATTGCGCCGCCGATGGCGCCCCCGCCAATCTTGGCCGCGCTCTCGCCGCCCGGGCCATCGCCTTCACGGTAGATCGTGTCGGTCTCGAGCGGCACGCGCGTGCCGTCCGCAAGCACCACCGACGTGAAACGGATGCCGAGCCGGGCCTTGTCGCGCACCTTGCCGCCGCGCTCGACGAGCGTCACTTCGCCATGCGCCCTGGCGCCAGCGGGAATCGCGACTCGATCGCCGACGCGCACGTCGCGCGTGACGCGCGCGACCACTTCATCCTCGACGCGGGCCCGCTCGCTGGTCAGCGACGTTTCCATCTGCAGGCCGAGCACCGAGTCGGTGGAGACAACCAGATCCTCGAAGCGGGGCGCGGGCGGCTCCGCCGCCAGTACCGGCGCCGGCGTGTACGGTTGAACAGGTTCCAGGGGCGCAGAAGCGACGGTCCGAGGCTCCGGCGTCACCGTTCGAGCTTCCTCGGTCGCGCGCGCGGGCGCATTGACGACCGGCGCCTGGCGCGGACGCTCGACCGCCGCGGGTGAAGCCGCCGGTCGCGCGCTTTCCGCACGCGCGGTCGTGCGTGCCGGCGCGCGTGCCGCCGCGACGCTACGCGCGGGCGACGCCTGCACGGGCGGGACCTCGACGACGGGCGGCGCGGGGGCATCCGAAATCACCCCTTCGGATTGCTCGACGCCGGCGCTGGACGAGGCAACCGCTGTTGCGGGAGCGGTTTGCGCATCTAACGCCTGGGGTCCAGGGCGACTCGCGAGGAACGCGCCTGCTGCCCCGACGGTAATGCACGCCGCCGCCACGATTCCGACCGCTGTCTTGCTGATCTCCATGTGCGTAGAAACTCCTCGCGGGGGCCAGAGCAAGGGCCATGCCCCGGTTCGCCAGCCGATTTCGCTCGGATTATCGCCTGTTTCACGGAATTCCGGTGTGCCCCAGCGAGGATGCTGTCCCCGCTCGCGGTCATCGGCTGAGGCCGGTCAGGTCTCCTCCGGACTGCTTATCCACCTTGCCTCCGGCGGCGCCAGCGGCTTGGAGAGTTCGTCCAGAAGCGCCGCGGGGTCGGCATGTGCAACGACGATCCGCCGGTTGGCTGGCTTGATGAATCCTTCATCGACCGCGCGGTCGACCAGCGCGATCAGCGGGTCGTAAAAACCCTCCACGTTGAGGAGACCGCAGGGCTTGGCGTGAACCCCCAGCTGCGTCCAGGTTACGACCTCACAGAACTCCTCGAAGGTGCCGAAGCCGCCCGGCATCGCGATAAACGCGTCGGCGAGCCCGGCCATCATGGCTTTGCGTTCGTGCATCGAGTTGACGATGCGCAGATCCGGCAGGGAGCGATGCGCCAACTCGCGCGCCACGAGCGCGTGCGGAATGACGCCGATTACGTGACCGCCCGCCGCGAGCATGGCATCGGCGATAACGCCCATCAGCCCGACGTTGCCCCCGCCGAACACGAGACCAATGCGGCGCCGCGCCATCTCGTGCGCGAGTTGTTCCGCAGCGCGCGCATACTCCGGCCGGGTGCCGATGCTCGAGCCGCAGAAGACACAGATGCGCGACGGGACGCTCACGGCTCGAAGAATAGCGCGTCCACCTTGCCGGACTATGCCTTACTTTCGTCACGTTCGCGCCAGAGACGAGCCCGCGGAGTCACGTAGGCGCCCTTGGAAGCGTTGAGGATCACCCAACCGGAGACGGTAGACCGTAGACCGCTACAATCACCAGGTGAAGATCACCGTCGTGGGGGCCGGCATCGTCGGATGCTCGGTGGCCCACGAACTCGCCTCACGTGGAGCGCGCGTACACGTCGTGGACATGCGCGGCACCGGTTTAGGCGCGACCCAGGCATCAGCCGGCATCCTGGCGCCGTACGTCGAAGGCCACATCGATGCGTTACTCCGGATTGGCGTCTGCAGCCTCTCGCTTTACGATGCCTTCGTGACGCGCGCCTCCGAGGACGCGGCTAAGCCGATCGAGTACGAGCGGACAGGCACGCTGCAGGTTGCCGTCGATGAGGATGAGGCTGCGGAGCTCGAAGCTTCCGCGCAGCGACTCGCGCGGAGCGGCGTAGCGCACAGCTTGATGGACGGCGACCAGGCGCGGCGTCTCGAGCCGTCGCTCTCACCACGGATTCGTACCGCCTTGCTCTTGCCTCAGCACGGCTACGTACGTGTCGCCCAGTTGACGTCCGCGCTTGCCGCCGCCGCCGCGAATCGTGGGACCACAACGATCACGGCAGTAGTGCAGCATGTCGAGCCGCGAAGTGGCGTCGTCATCGTCGCAACGCCCGCAGGGGGGATCGAGAGCGACGCCGTGATTCTTGCCGCCGGAAGCTGGACGAGCGGGCTCGCGCAGCCGCTGGTGTCGCCGCCGCCAGTTCGTCCGGTCCGCGGCCAACTCCTTCATCTTCACTTCAAGCAGCGGCCCCTGTCGCGCGTTGTGTGGGGAACGGACTGCTACCTCGTGCCATGGCACGACGGCTCGCTGCTGGTCGGCGCTACGGTTGAAGACGCAGGTTTCGACGAGAGCGCGACCGCTGCCGGCGTGGCGCATCTCCTGAGGGCGAGTGGAGAGTTGCTCATGACCACGCCCACAGCGCGGTTTGATGCAGTGCGCGTCGGACTGCGCCCCGGCACCCCCGACGAGTTGCCTCTGATTGGCCCTTCGTCAACAATGCGCGGCGTCTATTACGCGGCGGGTCACTATCGGAATGGCGTCCTGCTGTCACCGTTGACGGCCAAGCTGGTGGCGGACCTGGTGATGGATGGCCGGCGCTCGCCGGAGCTTGAGCTCGTGAGGCCCGATCGGTTTGGATTGTGAGGGGTTATGGCGCTTCTGTCGAAGGCGGAGATCGATGAACAGCTCAAGACACTGAACGGGTGGACGCTCGATGGCAAGGCGATTCGGAAGCAGTTCACCTTCAAGGGGTTTCCCGAGGCGGTCGCATTCGTCAATAGTCTCGTGCCTGACGCCGAGCGCGCCGATCATCACCCCGACATTACGATCAACTACCGCCGCGTCGCGCTGTCCTGGTCGACCCACGATGAAGGCGGTCTCACGGCGAAAGACATTGCGGGCGCAAAGATGGCCGACCGCCACGCGCAAGAGCTGGCGTGAAGCTCAAGAAGTTCTACTCCTCGCGCGAGGTGGCGTCACTCACCGGGCTGACCGCGCGGCAGCTTCAGTGGTGGGATGCGCGGCGGCTGTTCGCGCCGGCCATCGCGCCGCAGCGGACGGAAGCGGGCGGCTTCACGGAGCGTCGCTACACGACGCTTGACGTCCTCGAATTGCAGGTGCTGGCTGATCTGCGCCGTCGCGGCTTTTCGATTCCACGACTCCGCCGTTTGCTGTCGACGCTGCGTGAGGTCTTCAGTGTCAGGCTGTATGAGGCGATCGGCGATGGCGGGGCGCTCACGCTGTTCATCGGCGGCGATCAGCTCTATGCGCGCACGCTCGACGGACAGCTTTTCAATCTCGATCAGCCGACGCAGGCGTTGATGATGGTGGGGGAGGAGTTACCGATGCGCCCGCTCGCGGCGCGCGAGCGCAGACGCCGCCGCCCCGTGCTGAGACAAGCCACGGAGAACACAAAGACGATTTCAACCACGAAGGGCACGAAGACGACGAAGCACACGGGACACAAAGACATCTAGGCACTTTGTGCGCCGAGGAAGCCCGTCAGGTGATGGGGAAAATTTTCTCGAGGCCGTCGGCGGGTCGAGCGATGACATGTACGCCGATCAGCTCGCCCACCCGGCGGGCGGCAGCCGCACCGGCGTCGGTCGCGGCTTTCACGGAGCCGACATCGCCGCGAATGAGCGCCGTGACGAGACCGGCATCAACTTTCTGCCAGCTGACGAGAACGACATTCGCCGTTTTCAGCATCGCGTCCGCGGCCTCGATCATACCGATCAAGCCGCGAGTCTCAATCATGCCGAGCGCATCGCCAATTTCCGGTTTCTCGCTGGCTTGAGGTTCGTTTTTCTGCGCGGCCATGTGTGGCGGTGAGTCTACCATCCTTCCCGTTCACGCAGCCGCGTAATGTGCGCCACATGGTGGCGCGAGTGCCAGCCGTACGACTGCAGCAGATAGTCGATAGTGATCGGCCCAATCTCGGGATGGTAGAGCGATCGCCTGAACTGGGCCGGTGTCATCGACGTCCAGACCGCCATCCATCGCGCGTGCAGCGCGTCGAGCAACAACAACGACGTCTCGATTGGAAGCCGCTGGTCAGCGAGCTTCGCGAACTCCTTCTCGTCGTACGGTTTGATCGTCGGATTGTCCTCTGTGAGGGCGAGCTTCAAGCGGACGTACGCATTCAGATGGCTGTCGGGCACGTGGTGCACGACCTGGCGGACGGTCCATCCGCCGGGGCGATACGGCGTATCGAGCTGAGACTCGGAAAGGCCGCGCACCGCATCGCGCATACACGATGGCAGCGTCGCGATCGCGTCGATCGCGGCGTCACGCATGTCGGGCGTTATCGAGGATGGCGGCTTGAACTCGCCGATCGGGTAGCGCAAGTCAGCGGTCATGGGGACGTTGTACATCCAAAGTCGGACGGATTGGCAGCGGTACAATAAGGAAAATCCCAAAACCCAAATTCCAAATCCCAAACCCCAGACCGAAAGTCGACGTAACCGGCGTCAGGCATGCAGCTCGTAATAGCGGAAGGGAAACTGCTCGAGGACATTGTCGAGGCGACGTTTCCTCTTTGGAACGAAGGCTTGACGCGTTCCGCGTACTCGCAGTGGAACGCCGCGCAGATGCGCACGGAGTGGGGCCGCGAGAATCTCCATCGCTTCGCCCTGCTCGACGATCGAGGGCGTTGGGTGGCAACTGCAAAGCGGTACCGCCTGCCGATGCGGTTCAACGGCATAGACGGTTGGATGTGCGGCTTCGGCGCGGTGTTCACGCGTCCCGAGGAACGCGGCCGCGGGTATGCCGGTGTCATCATCGAGCAGCTCATCGAACGTGCCCGACACGAAAACGCGGCGTTGGCCGGACTCTTTTCGGAGATTGGCGAGAAGCTGTACGCGCGCCTCGGGTTCCGAACCGTTCCGCTCGACGAAGTCACCGTTCATGTCGAGACGAAGCGCGGCGGATCGCCCGCGATGCTCGTGCGCTCCGGCGAGGAGCGCGATCTCCCTGCGCTTGCCGCGATGCATGAGACACGCTCCCAGGGCGTCCGTTTCGCGCTGCGCCGTAGCGCGCCGCTCATTCACTATGCGTTGTCGAAAAAGCGGCTGCTCGCGGGGCTCGGCCTGCCCGGCCTCCGGCACACCGAATTCTTTGTCGCCGAGGAAGGCGTGTCCGCTGTGGCGTACGTGGTCCTCACCGTCAGCCAGGGAGGGTGGACGCTGGAAGAGGCCGGAGACCGAGACCCGGCCGGCGCCCGCCTGGGCGCGATCCTGCAGGTGCTGCTCGCACGCGAACCGTCGCACAAACCGCCGGTGATCCGGGCATGGTGGCCCCCGGCCGTTCCGACACCACCGCAGATCCGGCTGATCGACCGTGTCCCCGCCAGGGACATCTTCATGCTGCGGCCGATCGCGGACCTCTCAGTCCCGACCCAGGCCGACGACGTTTTTTATTGGCGGAGCGATTATTTTTGAAGGGCCGATAGGCCGCCCAAGGCGGCTCTGGTGCCAAACTTCCAATTCCCAACGTCCAACTCCCAAGGCGCCCCGAAGCGAATCTTGGGAGTTGGGAATTGGGAGTTGGCAGTTCGATGCGTGGGGGCCGCGCTTTAGGCGGCGTAACGATAAGATGGAGATATGAGCCAGGAAGTGCTCACTGAGTTGGTCAAGGCGCTCGAGCGAGGGGAAGAGGTCGCGCTCGTCACCATCGTCGCCGCCCAGGGCTCCACGCCGCAGCGCGTGGGCGCGAAGATGATCGTGTATCCGGACGGCCGGACGGTTGGCACCATTGGCGGCGGCTGCTACGAGAACGACGCCTTCTGGAAGGCGAAAGAGGCCCTGCAGTCGAGAAAGTCCCAGCTCGTTCGCTACGATCTCACGGACGACTTTGCGCAGGAATCCGGACTCATTTGCGGGGGACAGATGACGGTCTACATCGAGCCCGTTGAACCGGCGCCGCAGCTGTACATCGTCGGGGCGGGGCACGTCGGCCATCAGCTCGGGCAGGTCGCGGGGCCGGTTGGCTTCGACATCCACGTGCTCGACGATCGAGAGAAGTTCGCCAACGCCGAGCGCTTCCCCGCAGCCGCCGAGGTCATCGTCGACTCTATCCCTGATTGGCTGCACAAGGCGGTGATCCCTGCGAACGCCTACGTCGTCGTGGTCACCCGCGGCCATCAACACGATCTCGACGCGTTGCGCTCGTTGGCGGCGCGCGACCTGCGCTACATCGGTCTGATCGGCAGCAAGGCCAAGATCAAGAAGATCTACGACGCGCTGGTCGAAGAAGGGATGCCGCTCGAGTGCCTGTCGCGCATTCACGCGCCGGTCGGTCTCGACATCGGCGCCGTCTCCCCGGAGGAAATCGCAATCAGCATCCTGGCCGAGCTGATCGCCGTCCGTCGCGGCCGTATCGAGGAGCCCCACGTCGCGGCGGCGTCGCTGCAGTGGAAGAAGCTCCCCGCATCCCTGACCAAGGAATGATCCCGGCGATCGTGCTGGCGGCAGGGAAGTCCTCGCGGATGGGACGTCCCAAGGCGCTGCTGCCGATAGGCTCCTCAGGGGACACGTTCCTCACCCACATCCTTCACGTTCTCCGCAGCGGTGGAATCGCGAGAGCGGTTGTCGTCATTGGCGGCGACGCGGGCGTTGTCCGCGCGACGCTGCCGCCAGACGATGAGTTCCTCCGCGTTGTCGAGAACAAGAATTACGAACAGGGACAGCTGTCGTCGCTGCTAACGGGATTGTCGTCCGTCGAAGAGAGAAGCGACGTCGTGGAAGCCGTGATAGTGACGCTCGTCGATCTGCCTCTCATCACCTCGGCGACGGTGCGCGCCGTGCTCGAGGCGTATCACCGTGCGCCCGGTGCGCCGATCGTACGTCCCAGGCGCGGCAACCGCTACGGGCATCCGGCGATCTTCGACCGCCGGTTGTTCGCGGAGTTGAGGAACGCGGATCCATCCACCGGCGCAAAACCGGTCGTGCACGCGCACGCCGCGGACGAAGTGAATGTCGATGTCGCCGATGACGGGGCCTTCACGGACATCGACACGCCGGAGGACTACGAGCGATTCATCCGCCCGACCCTGAGCCAAGCCACAGAGACACAGAGACACAGAGAAAAGTAATCTCCGTGACTCAGCGTTCTCGGTGGCTTGTGATCAGCGGTTGACGAGCTTCAGGTCAAGGGCTTTTGACTCGCCGTCAGCCAGCGTAAACCTGGTCGCGCGGTTCTTGATCTGATCCAGAAACTGCGGGTCGCCACCTTCGCCGTCCTCCAGATAGTCCACGGCCACCGCGAGATAGCGGTCGTCCGCCGGGAGCGCTTTGATGCGGAACTGCCCCTGCTGATCGGCGCGTGCAGTCTTCACGAAGCGCGATGGGAACGCCCATTTGGCGGGATCGTCCGGGAACACGACGACGGTGTAGTCGCGCGTCACTTCGCCCCTGGCGGTCATCACCTTGCCGTTGAGGTCGCTGACCTTATCGGTGACGACGATCTGAAGGCCGGAGGTCTGCGTGCTGCCGCGGAACTCGAGCGCGGAGTCGGTCACGTCGGCGCCGTTCAAAGTCACGGACTTCAGCGTCCACTCCTGCGGCAGGCCGTTCACCCGGATGAATTTCTGCCCGGTGAGGTTGAAGAGGATGAAGTTTCCCTCGGCATCGACCTGCGCAGGTCGATTCTGAAAGGGGCCGGGCTGGAACTGCGCACTCTGAGCCACGATCGTGATCGAATTCGTGCTCAGCTTGGCGACCGATCCTTCAGTCGCGACGACGTTACCCGTGATGCTCGCGCCTTTCGAGGTCACGAGCGTGAGCCCGGTGAGATCGTCGCTGCTGACGACGATCGGCATCGAGGCGAACTCGACGTCCATCGGGCCCAGAGGGCCGCCGCGACCACCGGGCCCGCCGATTCTCGCCGCGAAGCCTCCGCCGCCGCGGCCGCCGCCGAAGCCGGCGACCGCCATCAGCGTGTAGCTCCCTGGCGAGACGTTGGCGATGGTAAAGGTGCCGTCGGGCCGCATGCGACCGGCGTTGCCGCCGAAGCCGATGAACCCGCCGGCCGCTGCGTCTGCAGGCATCATGTTGACCATTCCGCCGGAGAGCGGAACGCCGTTGGAATCGAGCGCCATGCCCGAAATCTTCACCGTGCGCACCGGCTGCAGCGCGAAGTTCACGTTCGGCTGCTCCTGCCCGATGCCGAGCGTGACGCGCTGCGCCTCGGCCACGTTGCCGGTGCCCGGATAGTAGGTTGAGGCGTAACTGGTCGTGTCGCCGCCCTGATCGTCGAGCGGTCCGTTGTTGTTGCCGCGAAGCGTCGCGCTGACGTAGTAATCACCGGGGGGAAGACCGTAGATCCGATAGGCACCCGTATCGTCGCTTTGATCGCCGCCGCCGCTCGGCGTCAGCCGTCGCGTCCCCTGGACCATCTGGTACCGCAGCACCTGCACCCGCGCGTTCGCCACCGCGTCGCCGAACTCATCGAATACGCGGCCGGTGATCGCGGCGCCTCTCGGCAGCGAGAAGTCCGCGCGTTCCATCAGCTGGCCGTCCTTGATTTCGACTGGCGTGCCCGCTTCGAACGCCCGGTGCTGCCCGTAGCGCAGCGTCATGAAGCCGGCCTTTGACGCCGTGAGGTTCCAGCGTCCGGCTGGAAGATCCTTGAACTCGAAGCGGCCCTGGGCATCGGTGCTGACGAGACGATTCGCGCGGAGCTCGCCAGATTGCGCGCGCACCTGCGCGCGCCGGACCGGGGTGCCGTTGTCGGACGTCACGACGCGGCCCCGAATGATCGCGGTGCCCGCCGTCTGATCGCCCGTCCCGTTTCCCGTCCCCGTCAGGTCGCGCGGTGGGAGCTGTCCTGCGCGGCCACCACCGCCGCCCTGCCCGAAGCCGCCGCCCTGGGCCCCGCCGGCTCCACCCTGTCGCTGTCCCTGGGCCACGACCGACGAAGACGGGATGAAGGCGACCAGGAGGAGAGCAAACAGCGCCGACACGGCGCGGGTCGCGGGGTGTTCCATGGCGAAATTATGACGCCGCTCGTTCGGGAATGGTTGTGAAGAGTTAAAGGCAGGGGCTAGGGCGCGAGTGCGTCTGCGGCCCGGTCGAGGGCAGCCGCAAGGCGGCGTTCCTCCTCGGCGACGCGCACGGTATCACCGGCATCGACCGCTTCCGAAAGGCCGGGGAGGAGCGCTGGTTCAAAGCTGAACGCGGGTGCGTAGATCTGATGCCGATACCATGGCCGGCCTTCGAGGCCGGCGGGATCAAGAAGGGCCCCTTCGACGCGCATCAGGCGCTGGTTGATCGCATCGATCGCGAGTCGATCCCCCCGCGCGAGCGCCTCAGAAGTGCGGTGGACGCCGTCAGCGGCCGCAGCAGCGAAACGCGCCAACGCCGCAGCCGCGATCGTGAAGTCGGTTGATGTGCCGTGCGCCGACTTTGAGGTCCAGCGATGCTGAACGGCGGCGAGAAATTCGCCAATCCGCCGGGCGTACCGGACCTCGTCGAACGGCAGCACATCCGCGTTCGCAAGACGCATCGTCAGTGTCGCCCAGATGCGGGTCAACTCTGCGTGCCGGAGAAAACCGGGATCCGCGAAGCGCGATACCCAGTCGTGATTGTCGTAGGCCGAGTGATACACGCCATACGGTCCCTCGAAGCGCAAGTCGACAATCGGCACGCCGAGGAAGTTGAGGAACACCGTGTAGTCCGAGCCTCCGCCGACGCGGGTTTGTATCGCGGAGTCGGGCGCGCCTGCGACGGATGACACGAGGCCGGCAAGCTCCGGCACGGCAAGCGCGGAGAACGTCGATCCTGAAACGGCGGCGTCGACATTCAGGTACGCGACAGCTTTCTCGCGCAGTTCATACTCGTGTTCCTCGCCCCACTCGGTCGACGAGGCCAGGGCGTATTCCTCCGCGTCCCAGCTTGCAAGGACGATCGTGCGCGCGGGGCGGAAGCCGCTTTGCGCGAGTGAGCCAAGCACGCGCGCCGTTTCCATCAACACCGTGGAGCCGCTTGAGGGATCGACGCCGCCGAACACCCATGCGTCGCGGTGGTTGCCGGCGATGACCCATTGATCGGGATGCGCCGATCCGTTGATGCGCCCGATGACCGTCCAGATCGGGCGCACGGCTTCGTTGTTGGTGACGCGGACGCGCATCAGCGCTCCAGGCCCGACCTGATAACTCGTGTCGAGGGCGCCACGCCACGAGCGCGGCGACGAGGGACCGCCAAGTGCCTGCAGGATCACGCGCGCGTCGCGCGCGGAAATCGGCACGCTCAGGATCGAAGGCAGCACCTCCGCTGCGTCACGCGACAGCCGGCGGGCGCCTGGCGTCGACGACCAGCCGGGCGTGAGTGGATCGCCGGGCGCGAGGAAATCGAATCCGACAGCGCCTCGTTGAATGTGATCCCCGGGTCCTCGCGGACCGGCCGGATACGTCGGGGTGCGTGCCTCTCCTTCGTCGATCGGATCCGAGTACATCAGGACCGCCGCCGCGCCGCGCTCCTGCGCCGTAAGCACCTTGTATCCGCGGTAGCTGTAGGGAACGGAGTGGCGGAGGAGCACGATCTTGCCGCGCACGTCGACACCGCGATCGGCAAGCCAGTCGAAATCGGATGGACTGCCGCTGCCTGCAAAGACGACAGGAGCGGTGACGTCTCCGCTCGCGCTATATGCGTGAAACGCGACGGCGTCCTCCTTTCCCTCGCGCAGCGTGGCACGCCATGGATGCGGCGCGATCATTTCGACGGAGGTCTCTCCGGGGTACGGCAGAAGAACGTCGTGCTCGACGATCTCGACCGAATCGAGCCCCGCGGCCAGCCACTGGTCGCGCGTCCATTCGGCCAAAAGCCGGTCACGCGCCGTGCCGGCGATGTGAGGTTCAGCGGTAAGAAAGCGGTGGTCGGCCTCGAGACGTCTCGCCGATGGAAAGCGCGAGATGTGCCGCTCGACCGTGTGCTGGGCGGCAACGCTCGTCGCACGAAAGCCCTGGATTGGTGTGGTAAGGCCAGGACGCGCCGGCCGAGCGACAAGGAGGACGATCGCGCCCGCGACTGTGGCCGCCAGCGTCGTCCAGAGACCTGCGTAGGCTCGCCAGCCCATGCCGCGCATCCTACACTGGGGTCAGACCCTGGTGATGACTCGACTCAACTTGTCGACGGCGTCTCGCAACTGGTTGTCGCTCAGATACGGCGCGGGTCCAAGGCGGAGAATGTCGCCGCGAGCGTCGGCGAAAACGGCCACGTGCCGCAAGGCACGCACCAGCTCCCTGGCGCGCGGTGTGCGAATGCCGAGGAAGCCGGCGCGGCGCGCCGCCGGGATTTCTTCAACGCGAGCCATCGACGGATCGACATCCAACGCGGCAAATGAGGATGCGAGAAGGCCGACCTGATGGAGGCTGATCTCGCGAAGGTGGTCCGGCGTGAGCCGCTGCGCGACATGAAAGTCGAAGACCGCAGCCGCGCGGTAGTGTGATGTTGGATCGTACGTCGCTCCTGCAAACGCGGCGGCGCCAGGCGCATATTGCACGCGTCCGTGCCCCGCTGATTCCAGTTGTTCGAACTCCGCAAACCATCCCGTCAGGACGGGTCGCATCCGGCAGCCCGGCGGCACGCGGAGGAAACAGTTGCCCTCGCCAAGCTGGCAGTACTTGTAGCCGCCGCCGGTGATGAACGCATTTTCAAGACCCATCGCACGGACAGCGAATGGAACGACGTTCAACTGGTGATAGGCATCGACCAGGAGCGCGGCGCCGTGCGCCTCGCACGTGGCGGCAATTCGATCGAGCCCGGAGACGATTTCCGCGGTCTCGAACAGGACCGATGACGCCATGACGGCAAGCGTCCGATCGTCGACGGCTCGAGCAATGCGATCGCTCAGGTCGTCCACAGGGGCGGTTACGATTCTGACGACCTCAACGCCCTCTTCGGCAAGGCGATCGAGCTGGCGGCGAATCGAGTGAAATTCCCCGTTTGTCGTGATGATGCGGCGGCGCTGCCGATACGGGAGCGCGGACAGCCAGCGCGTGACGAGCTCATGCGTGTTCTGGCCGAGCGCGATGTTGTCGGCCGAATCTCCCAGCAGCCGCGCGAAACCGTCGCGCACCTTTCCTGCAATCTCAGAGGCGCGCACCCACTTATCGTCCACGAGCTCCGCTGCGTCGAGCCAGGCGCGTTGCTGCGCTTCGAAGGCGACATCCGGCCACGCCTGGTGCGAGTGGCCGGTTAACAGCAGCCTCTCTGTGACCCGGAAGCGTGAATAGTGACTAGCGAGCGCCGTTGTCAGAGATGTCCTCTGATCTCCCAGAGATCCGGGAAGATTGGTTTACCCACGGTGCTGGCCAGATACGCAGCCCCGCTCGATCCGCCTGTTCCGCGCTTGACGCCGATCGTCCGCTCGACCATCTTCACGTGCCTGTAGCGCCACTCCTGAAGTCCTTCGTCAAGGTCCACGAGTCGCTCGCAGAGCTCGGCGTTCTTTGGATCGCGCCGATAGATGTCGATCAGGACATGCTGCACCTCGGCGGACGGCTCGACTGGCGACGTGACGGTTCGAGACAGCTGTGCGGAAGGAATGGGGTAGCCCTCCCGCGAGAGGTAGTGAAGAAACGAGTCCCACAGCGTCGGCGCGTCATATCTCTTCATCAACGCCCCGCGAGCGCGGCCGCCTTCCGGAAATCGCGCGATGGCCGCCTCGCTCTTCGCGCCGAGCAGGAACTCGATCTGGCGGAACTGGTCCGACTGGAAGCCGCTTGCGGCCTCCAACCGCGCGCGGAAGCTCAGAAACTCCAGTGGCGTCATCGTCTCGAGGATGTCGAGCTGCGCCACCATGACTTTCAGGATCGTGAGGATCCGCTTCAGCGTGTGCTGCGCGCGGTGCGGCTCGTCGCCGGTCAGCAGCCGCGCGACGCGATCGAATTCGTGCAGCAGCTCCTTGAACCAGAGCTCGTAGACCTGGTGAATGATGATGAAAAGCATTTCGTCGTGCTCCCCATCGGACCTCGGCTGCTGCAGCGATAGAAGCTCGTCGATCTTCAGATAGCTTCCGTACGTGACGGCGGGATGTGCGTCAGCCATGTCAGTCCTGTGGAACGTCGAGACCGACGGCGCGCATCAGCGCGATCGCGTTGCTGCGCGTCACCGGCCCTGGTTTCATGACGTAGTCGAACTGGATCTCTCCACGCTCGAAGCGGTCGTCGAAGTGCACGTTGACTGCGCGCGGCGCGAGATCGTCCGCGACCCTCGTCAGCGCGAGATCGTGGGTGGTGATGAGGCCGATCGCCTGGCGGTCGACGAGGGCGCGGAGGACACCCGACGCGCCGACGACGCGATCGTGAGAGTTGGTGCCATGAAAGAGCTCGTCGAGGAGGAACAGCACCGGCACGGCACCAGACGCGAGATCAGCGATGTCGCGAATGCGGGTGATTTCAGCGTAGAAACGCGATCGTCCCTCCTGGAGCGAGTCCTGGATGCGCAGCGTCGCCCCAATGTGCAGCGGCGTGAGCCGTAGCGTGCTGGCGCGCACCGGGGCACCGGCGAAGGCGAGCACGGCATTGACGCCAACGGTCCGCAGCAGCGTGCTCTTCCCCGACATGTTCGAACCGCTGACGACGAGTAGCTGCGGCGCGGACGTGTCACTCCTCGACTCGGCTCGGTGTGACCCTGAGCTTGACGAAGGGTCAGATCCGCTGGGTTCGCCAAGATGTACATCATTGCGAACCATGCGAGCCGCCGGAACCAACGGATGCCCGAGCGCGACGCCGTCGAACACCCCGTGGCGGGAAGCGGGCGTCATGATTTCTGGAAATGGGTCATCGGGGTGTTCGTACCGATACGCCGAGAGCGACGCGATTGCCTCGAACTCCCCCGAGACGCGCAGCCACTCGCGCACCTCGCGTCCGTGGACGCGCCGCCACGCCTCGATGGCGAGCGCCAGGTGTGTGCCCCACAGCACCGCCGCGGCAAGAGGCGCAAAGAACATGTTGTGCTGCCAGTCGTGGAGCTCCACCAGCCGATGGAGTCGACGTATGGAAGCGGATGCTCGGGCGGCCGGGTTCGTCGTCCTGGCGCCGGCCAGCTGACCCTGCAGCTGCGTGAGGCGTGTCGCAGTGAAACGTTCCTGCTCGAGGAGGGCCAGTACGACTGCGAGTACGTCAAGGTCTCGCGCGGCGGCATCCGCGCTGTGCAGCGATGTGGCGATCCGTTGCCGAAGCGGCAGCGAGAAGAGGATCTCCAGCAACACCACGGCGACGAACGCCGCCGAATCGCCGGTCGCGATCCAGAATCCGGCCGATGCGATCGCCGCCATCGTCAGGATCGTCGCAACAGGACGCATCCATCGTCCGCTTAGATGCGGCGGTTCCTCCGCCCATGCGACGACGGCCTCGCTGTGAACGCTCGCGCGGATGTCGGCGCCGGCAAGCGACAGCGCCTCGCGAAGATCGAGACGCGGCGTGAGGTCACTCGTCGCCTGCTGTCGCGCGAGAATCTCGGGAGCTTCAGCGGGTGCCAATAGCCATCCCGCGAGCGTTTCTTCCCCGGCTCGAGTGCGCGCAATCGACAGCAGCTCGAACAGCGATGCGGGGCCGAAGAGATCGAGGTCCTGCGCGTACAGATGGTCGGGATTTCGAAAGCGCTCGCCCGTGTCTCCGGTGCCCGCCCACCGGTCTTCGATGCGCGCGAGCCCGCGCTCGTAGAACGCGATGGCGCGCGCTGCCGCGTCGCGCCTCCGCAGCACACGGTCGTGTCTCACGACAAGTACAGCGAACACGGCGACCGGAAGCGCCAGCCACCAGGGAGCGATCCATCCGCGCCACGCGGCAATCGCACACAGGACACCGCCGACAAACACCGCCAGCCGCGAATAGCTGAAGCGGGCGTCGAGCCGCGTCAGACTGTAGTGGGTCTCGCGACGGGCGCCCAGGCGTGCGCGATACTCGTCGGCCGGGCCATGCGGCATCGAGCGATTATGGCGCGAGCGAACGTGCGAACTGCCGGAAGTCCTTTTCAGGAGGCCCGTGCAGGGTTTCCCGACCGCCGATCATCGCGCGATTGAGAAAGTCCACGAGCGGTGACACGGCACGGAACACTTTGAGGAGGTCCGGGTAGAACCGCGCGCTGAGCGCGAAATCGGCCGGGAATTCACACCCTGCGACAAACTGCTTGTGCCGGAGGTAACCGGCCGCACGATGATCCTTTGCGTATCCGCGCGGTACGCGCGACAGCTGTTCGCCGCCAAGACTGCCGACCGTCCGGGTAAACGTCGTCGCGGTGACGATGCGGTGCAGCTTGCGGTGGTGCCGCGCGACCGACGCGCGAATCGCCTGCAGATCAGCCGGCGACGGCATGTAGGAGCCGCCACCGACCCAGACCCATTGCGGCGCGATTTCGAGATAGAGTCCCGCGCCTTCTCCCTTCGGGAACTTGCGCGAAGGGAAGTGGGCGGCGACATGCGTCTTCAACGGCGTCTTGTCTTCGCTGAAGCGGGTGTCGCGGTAGATCCGGTATAAGGACACACGCGGATCCGCGACGAGATCCGGCGCAAACGCCGGGAAGTCCGCCGAGAGCTGCTCGAGCAGCACCACCATCGGCCCGCGGACGTGCTGCTCGTACTCAGTCTTCCGCGCGCGAAACCACTCGCGATCGTTGTTCCGCTTCAGCGCCCGCAGGAACGCCAGCGTCTTCTTTGTAAACGGCGAGCGCACGACTAGTGGACCGTCCGAAGCGAGCGAGAACTCGTCACGACGAGCCATCGAGCACGAATTGTCCGGCCGCTGCAACGGAGCGGCCGGTTGTGTTTCACGAAGGTCATGCCACTACGTGCGCTGCGCGGCGGCGGCCGCGAACCGCTCCTGCATCGCACGCGTCAGATGCGGGACCTGGCCGATCATCCGCTGCATCAGCATCAGCTGCGCGCGGTGGTGCATCTCGTGCTCCTTCAAGCTCATGATCATCTCGAAGCGCGTCTTGGTGGCCGGTGTCATGCCTGGCGGCTGGTTGAACGGCTCGGCGAGAAAATCGTCGCTGAGCCCCTCGATCCATGACGCTGTCTCTTCCCCGCGTTGTGTCAGCAGCGCGATCACCTCCGACTTCGTGCGGGGCATCTGCTCTTCTGCCTGCATCTGCCCGATCAGCTGTGGAAAGTTGATCCCCTCAAACGACGTGCGCTTCTCCTTGTGCACGCCTGAAAACGAATCGGACAGGGCAATATGCGTCAGTAACTGCCGGATCGTGCGCGTCCCTGGCGCCGCCACGAAATCGAGCTTCGATTCGGGAATCTCCTCGACGATCTTCAGCGTATTCGCGCGTACCGTGCGATATGAGCGCGCGAGGTCCTTGCCTCCGTAACACATCATGGGCATCTCTCCATTGGTGATTGATGATTCGTGATCGTGATTCATGATTTAGTGATGAATGATTCGTGACTAGTGATTGTTGATCAACCACGAAGAACTCGATGGACACAAACAATATTAGAGGGTCAATCACGAATCACGAATCGCAAATCACCAATACTACAATCGTCCCGTGACTTCCGTCCTCTCCGCGACCTCGCGTGACGCGCTCGTCGCCGATCTGCGCGCCGTCGTTGGCGACCGATGCACGACCAACCCGACACAGCTCGAGCATCACAGCCACGGCGAGTCGTGGCACGCCCAGGCCGAGCCTGATGTCGTCATCTTTCCGACCAGCACGGATGAGGTCAGCGCGATCGTGAAGGCCTCGGCACGCTACGGCGCGCCGGTAATCCCGTTCGGTATCGGCTCGTCGCTCGAAGGGCACGTCAACGCCATCAGCGGCGGCGTGTCGATTGACTTCTCGCGGATGACCCGGGTCCTCGCGGTGAACGCGGAGGATCTCGACGCCTCGGTCGAGGCGGGTGTGACGCACGGGCAGTTGAACAAGGCATTGAACAACACAGGGCTGGCCTTCTGGGTCGACCCCGGCGCCGACGCGACGATTGGCGGCATGGCCGCGACGCGAGCATCGGGGACGACGGCGGTGCGCTACGGCACGATGAGGGAAGCCGTCCTGGCTCTTACAGTGGTGCTGGCCGACGGCCGCATCATCCACACGGGAAGCCGCGCGCGGAAGTCATCGTCAGGCTACGACCTCACCCGCTTGTTCGTCGGTTCTGAAGGGACCCTCGGCGTGATTACCGAAATTACGGTCCGCCTGTTCGGGTTGCCCGAAGCCGTTTCCGCCGCCGTCTGTCCGTTCGATTCGATGGAAGGCGCTGTTCAGACCGTCATCATGACAATCCAGCTTGGGATACCGGTCGCGCGCATCGAGTTGCTGGACGAAGCCCAACTCGACGCGGTGAACCGCTACTCGAAGTTGAACTGCGTGCTGAAGCCGACGCTCTTCTTCGAATTCCACGGGACGAGCGAGCAGGCGGTCTCTGAAAGCGCGAAGTCGGTGCAGGAGATCGCCGCGGAGCACGGCGGCCGCGATTTTCAATGGGCGACGACAACCGAGGATCGCGCGAGGCTATGGCAAGCCCGGCACAACGCGTTTTACGCGGCGCTTGCACTACGGCCCGGCTGCAAGCCCTGGACGACGGACGTGTGCGTGCCGATCTCACGATTGGCGGAGTGCGTCCTCGAGACGCGAGCCGACGTGCAGGAAGCTGGTGTCCTCGCGCCGCTCGTCGGTCACGCAGGCGATGGGAACTTTCATCTCATCTTCCTGATGAATCCGAATGACCCTACGGAGTTGCCGAAGGCGAAAGCGATCAACGCGCGGCTCGTGAAGCGTGCGCTCGCGATGGGCGGCACGTGCAGCGGTGAGCATGGCGTCGGAATGGGCAAGATGGAGTATCTGGTCGACGAGCATGGCGAATCGCTCGAGGTGATGAAGGCGATCAAACGGGCGCTCGATCCCGAGAACCGGATGAACCCGGGTAAGATGCTCGTTCTGTGAGACGGGCCACGGAGACACGGAGACACGGAGTGTTAGTTGGCTAAACGACGGTCCGAGCCCTCTCTCTTCGATCTTCCCGAAAGCAAGTCCAGCGCTCCTCCGCCGCCCTCCGGTACCGAAGCGGTGGCGTTGCACGAGGCGGCGCAGAGCCGCTATCTCAACTACGCGCTGTCGGTCATCACCTCGCGCGCGCTGCCCGACGTGCGCGACGGCCTCAAGCCCGTGCAGCGTCGCATCCTGTACACGATGTGGCAGCAGAACCTGACGGCGGACGTCAAACATCGCAAGTGCGCGAAGGTGGTGGGCGACGTCATGGGCAGCTATCACCCGCATGGTGACGCCGCGCTGTACGAAACGCTCGTCCGCATGGCGCAGTCGTTCTCACTGCGCTACCCGTTGATCGACGGCTCTGGAAATTTCGGCTCGCTCGATGGCGACAGTGCCGCGGCGATGCGCTACACCGAGTGCCGCCTGGCCCGCATCTCCGACGAAATGCTGACGGAGATCGAGCAGCGGACCGTCCATTTCCGGCCGAAC
>Ga0208185_1000393_pt1 | contig 21198 bp, 18 predicted proteins | sample EasRivMeERMLT700_FD_187532 | JGI IMG/M metagenome (GOLD analysis project Ga0208185, IMG submission 187532) | Soil microbial communities from meander-bound floodplain in the East River, Colorado, USA - East River MetaG ERMLT700 (SPAdes) (version 2) | ecosystem: Environmental > Terrestrial > Soil... | reverse complement strand
CCGCTTGAGGAACGCCGTGGCTTCGAGGCCGTCCATGCCAGGAAGCTGGATGTCCATCAGGATCAGATTGGGTAGCTCGTCGCGGGCCAGCGTTAGCCCAGCTTCTGCATCGGTCGCGCTGAGGACAGTATGCCCCGCCGACTGCAGCAGCATCACCGTCAGAAACATGTTATCGGGGTTGTCTTCGACGACTAGGATTTTTGCCATGTCAGGCGACCACTTTCCGTCCCGCCATGGCCCGACGGACTTCGGCCGTGAAGCGGTCGCGGCTGAACTCGGTCTTTTCCACAATCGTCGTGACAGAGCCATCCAGCCTGGCCCGGTCCTCGATGGTGATTTGCTTGGCGGTGACTACAACGATCGGAATGCGAGCCGTGTCGGGGTGGTCGCTGAGTGCTTCCACCACGTCGAAGCCGTTCACGTCCGGCATCATCAGATCGAGCACGATCACGTCGGGCAGCTCCTGTCGCGCGACAGCAATCCCCTCGCGGCCGCCAAGCGCGCGCAGCACGGTACTGGCCAAGCCGAGGATACGTACGGCGATCAACTCCACCGCCTCGGGATCGTCGTCAATCACGAGGACCGTGAGCGTCTGGCCCTGCGAGAGGGGCAACAGTCCCAGCTGCACCAGCGCCTTGGACAGCTCCTGGCGGGACATGGGCTTTTGCATCACCGCGGCGGCGCCGAGCGCGAAACCCCTGTTGCGATCCGCCACGATCGAAATGATCACCACCGGAATGAGCATGAGCGCCGGCACCTGCTTGAGGCGACTCAGGAATTCCCAGCCATCCATGTTGGGGAGCATGATGTCCAGTGTGATCAGCGACAACGGCTGTTGTGCCGCGAGGACCAGCGCAGCCTCGGCGGAGGCGGCGTGCAGCACCGTGAAGCCCTCCGCCTCAAGGTGCAGACGGATCAAGTCTGCGGATTTGAAGTCGTCTTCCACCACGAGCGCGGTGCGCGGTCCCGCCGGCGCCTCGATAGGTGGGGGCGCAGACGCTTTAGCCGACGCAAGCGCCTCTGCGTCCGCTGTCCGGAGCGGTAGCCAGACCGTGAAGCAGGAGCCCTCGCCTACCGCACTTTTCACCGCCACCGCCCCGCCGTGCAGTTCGGCGAGCAGTTTGACCATGGCCAACCCGAGTCCCGTGCCCTCGAATTTTCGCGCCAGGCCGCTGTCGATCTGGTTGAAGGGCGTGAAGAGGTGCTCTAGTGCTTCGGGAGAGATGCCGATGCCACTGTCGGTGACGCTAATCTTGAGAAATTCCGCGAACGCACTGTCGGCTAAGGGGAAGCTCCGGCCCGTCCAAGAGCCGGACGAATGACCGACGTCGGCGCGCGGGACGGCGCCGACGCGCAGGGTCACCTGGCCGCCATCGTGGGTGAACTTGACCGCGTTGGACAGCAGGTTGTACACGATCTGCTTAACCTTGCGCGTGTCTGCCTGGATCGAACCCAGTTCGTCGGCGACATCCATGACGAGGCCGATGCGGCGACTCGCGGCTTTCTCCCTGACGATGGACAGACTGGTCGTGAACAACGACGAGACCTCCACCGGCTCCAGGTCGAGGGTCATCTTGCCGGCTTCCACCTTGGACAGATCGAGGATGTCGTTGATCAGCGAGAGCAGATGCTGGCCGCTGGTGAAGATCTTGACGGCCAACACTCGCTGTGGATCGGTCATCTCGCCCATCATGCCGTCCCTGAGCACCTCGGAAAAGCCCATAATCGCATTGAGGGGCGTCCTCAGCTCGTGTGACATGTTGGCGAGGAATTCCGACTTCATGCGGCTCGCGTCTTCCAGCTCGACATTCTTCTGCTGCAGCGTCTGCTCGAACAGCTTCAGTTCCGTCACGTCGCGCGCCGCCGCGAACACCCCTTGCAGGCACCTGCCACGGTTGTAGAAGGTGGTCGCGTTGTAGGACACGACCGTGAGCGTGCCATCCATGGCGCGTGCGGTGAGCTCGTAGTTGGTGACTTTGCCTTCGGCCAACACGCGGCTGATGCCCGCTTCAGCCCGGTCCGCATCGGTGAAGTAGTCCTTGAACGGCGCGCCGATCAGCTCGTCACGCGTGCACCCGGTCAGCGCCTCCATCTGCTTGTTGACGTCGGTGATGATGCCGCGTGGATCGGTGGTCATCAGAGCGTCGATGTTGGATTCGATGAGCGAGCGCGTGTAGAAGTGCTGGTCGCGCAGCCGCTGATCGAGCTTCATCCGCTCCTCTTCGACCTGCTTGCGCGCGGTGTTGTCGGTGCCAATCAGCAGATAGCCGATGATGGCGTCCTGCGCGTCGCGCAGCGCCGTGACGGACACCACCGCCGGGAAGCGGCTCCCGTCCTTGCGGATGTAGGTCAGCTCGTAGATGTCTTCGATCCCGCGCGAGGCCTTGAAGACTAAGGCCTCAAACCCCGGCGTAATCGGCGTGCCGAGCTCCACGCTGAGCGCTTTGGCGCGCGCGATCACTTCCTGCGGATCGGAAATGTCGGCCGGGGTGATCGTGTTCATCACCTCGGCGGCCGTGTAGCCCAACATCCGCTCGGCGCCGACGTTGAAGATCTGGATGACGCCCTTCGCGTCAGTCGCGATGCTCGAGAAGTTGGCGCTGTTGAAAATGGCGCTCTGCAGCGCCCCCGCCTTCAGCAGCGCGTCTTCCGCCTGCTTACGCGCGGTGTTGTCGGTGCCAATCAGCAGATAGCCGATGATGGCGTCCTGCGCGTCGCGCAGTGCCGTAACGGACACCACCGCCGGGAAGCGGCTCCCGTCCTTGCGGATGTAGGTCAGCTCGTAGATGTCCTCGATCCCGCGCGAGGCCTTGAATACCAATGCCTCAAAACCTGGCGTAATCGGCGTGCCGAGCTCCACGCTGAGCGCTTTGGCGCGCGCGATTACTTCCTGCGGATCGGAAATGTCGGCGGGGGTGATGGTGTTCATCACCTCGGCGGCCGTGTAGCCCAGCATCCGCTCGGCGCCGACGTTGAAGATCTGGATAACGCCTTTCGCGTCGGTGGCGATGCTGGAGAAGTTGGCGCTGTTGAAAATCGCGCTCTGCAAGGCCCCCGTCGTCAGTATGGCCTCCGCGTGCCTTGCGTCAATGTTCACGTCCGCTTCAGCAATGGTCGTGTCAGTAATCGGCATATGCCCGCGGTTTCCAGTTACGAGACACATAAAGCGAGGGCGAGGGCGGGAACTGAGCACCGCGGAAGGTCGACGGTAAAGACGCATCCGACATCAGGGAGGTCACGCGCATAGATCCGGCCCTGGTTTGCTTCAGTAGCCCATCGGCTGAAGGCGAGGCCAAGGCCCAAGCCCGTTCGATTGGCGCTTCGCTGTGCGAACGGGCGGAACAGTTCGTTGACGTCACCACGCGGGAGACCGCCGCATTCATCGGAGATCTCCATCAGGACTCGCTCGGCGCTGGCGCCGACCCGGAGCGTGACGGCGGTGCGAGGTCGGGTAAATTGGAAGGCGTTCTGCAGGACGTTCATCACCACCGCCGCGAGAACTTGTCGATCCGCTTCGATGGCTATGCCATGCTCGACGGGCATCACCGTGAGCGTGATTCCGCGGGCTTTCGCCGCCAAGGTTGCGGCCGGCTCGAGTTCGTCCACGAACCCGGACACGAGAAATGGCTCTCGATTCTGAATGCCTTGTGTGAGCCGGGTCTCGGCGAGCGAACGCGCAATGAGGTCGCGTGCCCCCAGGAGGCTCCGATGGAGCACCGTACCGGTGTTCCCCGTCACTCCGACGCTCCCGGATTTGACGACCTCGAACGCGACGAGCGCCGTATGCATCAAATTCTTTAATTCATGCGTAAAGAACCCGAGTCGCTCATTCTCGCGAACGGTCGCTCCGTCGAGGCTCGATTGATCGTGTTCGCGCCCGTATTGGGTGACGGCGTCCGCGATGGCGCTGTCAAGGCAACCGTTCAGCGTCCCAAAGTCTTCCGTGCTGATCGGCGCTCTCGTTTCCACGGCGAGCTCGATGATGGACTGACAGACGTCTCCATACTCGTGGACGACCTGTGACACCGTGAAACCCTGAAGCAGAAGGTCATGCCCGTGCAGAAGGGCGCTCTGGCTCATCTCAGGGCTTGACGACTGTCCAAGGCGCAGCGCGTCGATCAGTTGATCCAGAAACAGGGGTACGCCGTGATCCAACTCCGCTGCGGTTGGCGGCGGAGCCGACCTTGTCGCCACTTTCGCTCTGCAACGGCGGAGGATCTCATCGCGGTATTCAGTAATAAACGCGGAGAGCATTGCCACCTCCTACGAGGAAATCCAAGGGCTGGCGCTTGTCAGGAGGTCTGTGGCCCACTGATGAACGCGTTGGCTTTGGAGAGGCTGTAGCTCAGCCAATTTCCGCGTAAGGGGCTGGGGGAGTCTCAGGAAAGCAAGAGATGCGTGACGCTACCACGCTTGTGTATAGGTTGCGGCATGAAACCATCAATACTGTCGAGCGTGACTCGTTTGCGAGACAGCGAGATCGATCCGCGAGTGCTGGTCCACAACCTCGCGTCGTCCTGTCGCGAAGCTTCATCAAGTAGCTCGCGCAGGCACAGCGTTCAGGACCACTCGGTGAAGGGATCCGGAGCGAGAACGAGGTGGCGCTGTAATCAGCGTTGCGAGATCGCTTCAGCAAACAGTTCGTCTTCGCTAGGACTGCGCGTGAGCTCTACGTATATGACATTCAAACGGTAGTACAGCGTCTCCAAAAACGCACCTCGCGTTACAAGGGGAAACAGCGGCACAGTGCTCGTCGTCACGATTTGAATGCGCTCAGACGACAACCAATCGTTCAGCATGTGCTGTTCTCCAAGCGATAAGGGCCCTACGTCGTGCAGGATGAGAGTTCGAACCGACTCGGATGGCGGCAACGTCAGGGGAACGCGACCGTAGCGGCAAATGAAAAATGGGAGTTGAAGCGTGGGTTGCAGATCGCTCAGGGCCTCACGGGTTGCTATCGCGTCTCCAATTAAGAGGATGTTCGGGTGTGCGCTACAAAGCGACGACCATTCACCGCGCAAGGCACCCGCGAGCGGTTCAACAGAATTCTGGTAGAACACGGGCAAGGGCGAAACGGCAGAGGACATATTTTTGGAGACTCGAGTTGGGGATGAGAGGTAATCGCTGGATTGCATCGATCCAGTTCGATGCTGTCACTCAGAATCGTTAACGGCGGTATCACGGTCGAACGACCGACTGCACTACCACTCGCTCACGCGGTGCGGCGTCCCACAGGTGCTGGCACCGTGGGCAGAAAAACGTCTCGGTCCTGACCCCCTCGTGTGTCAGCGTCGCGTCGACGGACTCGCACCTGGGACATTCAACAAAGACCGGCGGTCGCCGGATGCTCATGGCGTGCATCCTCGTTGCATGACCAGACTCGGCGTGCGTGGACTCGAGACGGCATCGCTATGCGCCAATTGTCACCCCCTCGTTGATCGAACGAGCCTCTCCTGTAGCCAACGGCACGTCGATCACGAAGACGCAGCCGTGTCCGGGCATATTGCGGGTGTGGATGTCACCTCCATGCTCCCGAATAGCCTTGCGAGCGATCGAGAGTCCGAGCCCGAGGCCCGAGCGATCGCTGCCGCGCCGTTCGCCGAAGACCTCGAACAGATTGCCGTTGCTGTCCCCAATGCCGCCGCAGCCGTCTTCGACCTCAACGACGAGGCGCCCTTCGTCCGCCCGTGCCCGGAGTACCACGCGACCGCCAGCCGGCGTGTACTTAAAAGCGTTGTGCAACAGGTTCATCAACGCTGACGTGAGCAGCTGTGGGTCCCCGTCGATCGCCAAGCCCGAATCTACGGGCTCAAGGGCGAAGTGGACGTGCCGGTATTCCGCGTGGAGCATGCCCGTCGCAGCTATTTCGTCGAGCAACGCGACGACCCTGAGTCGCTCGCGCCGCGTTTTTCCTGTCGTCAGCCTGACCTCGGAGAGGGTTCGGTCGATCACGTTCCGCAGGTTGATCAGGCTGCGGCCGAGTACCTCCCCCGTGCTTCCGTTGATGGCGACGGTGCCTCGCCTCAGCGCATGGAACGCGAGAAGCGCACCGTTGAGCATGTCTCGAAGTTCGTGAGCCGCGTGCCCGAGACGCTCGACTTCGTTGGAGGATCCGGTCTGGACCGTGATCCGCACATGCTCGGTCACCGCTTCAGCAATCGCGATGTCGAGACAGCGGTTTAAAGTATGGAACTCCTCAACGGTAATTGGCGCGTGCTGTTCCACAGCGAGCTCGGTGACGACCTGACACACGTCGCCGTAGTCGTGGACCACCTGCGATACGGTGCAGCCAGCCGCCAACAGTTCCGCGCCGTGCCGCGCCGCACTGACGCCAATGGCGCCCGAGGGGAATGGTGTATCGGTCGCCTCCAGGCGGAGCGTCTCCGAGAGTTGAGTCAAGAGCAGAGGGACGCCGTGCTCAATCTCGCGCGCTGAGGGTGACGGCCACAGCCGGTCCACAACTCGTTCCTTCGTACGCGAAATGATCACGTCCCGATTGGCGGCAATGAACAGGTGCAACGTCGTACTCGGGGTCATAGATGTCTCTGCGCGTAGGCGGCGTACGCTGAAGTGGTCCCTGGTCGGACGAGTGGCTCAACATCGCACCACCACCAGCGCGTGTCGCCGTGCCGAAGCACAACGAGATAAGTGCGAGGATCGGCGAGACTAGCGCGGCCATTGCAATTCCTCGGGCGAGACGCCTTGACGAGGAACCCGCATCGCGCGGATGGCTCAGAAAAGCAGGAAAGGTAACGGGAGTCTACACGTGAAGAGCTTGTGCCCGGGACTTATTTCCCGCTGGCGTCGGACTTCGCCCCGCGGCGTGCCTACGGCTGGGCTAGCTGCACCCGGTTGGATGACCCGCTTGATCGGCAGGTCCTGCAGGGAACAATTCGCGGACACCGAACCTATTCGATCCGACTTGATCGAGCAACACACCCGAGGCGTTCGACGACGGTGTACCCACCCATGCCGACAGGAACGTCATCGACGTCGAGGAATACCAGCGCACGTTTCGGGATGCTCGCATCGGATCGCACGTATCGAACACCGGTTGACGCTCGCTCAGGTGGTGGTACCCGGCGCGCTTCCGCGTTTCTCCATGTGCCTAACGGCTGAGATGCGCGAGCATGTCATGGTAGTGTCACGCGCATGCAACTGATCTGGAGGCTACGTCCTCCCACATCCGGCCCGATAAGCGAGTGCCACCTAATTGATGACTCGTTGCGGATCGGTTTGGAAGGTCACACGGAGGCCTCGCACGTATTCATAGATGCGGATGCGGCCATGAAGACGGCAGCGCTGCTTAAAACCGGGCTCTACGCGGACGGCTGGACGGACGCGGATCGAATCGAGCGTTGGCAGCGCCCGCAACTGGCCAGTCGGAAACCGCCAATGCTTGGCAGTGCTCTGATGTGGCTTGGCTGTCTGATGATGGCAGGCTCGGTCTTGGTGGTCTTGTCGGCTGGCGGACGTCACACCCTCACGTCCCTGTTAGGGCGATGGAGCCTCGGCACTTGAAGGAACGAACAGGGCTGGAGCGATAGGCGACGTAACCCGGAATGGAATTACGCCGCCAAGTGGAACGGATACCAAAGATAAAACAGGTGAGCCCTTAATGGTGTTCGAAACAGGACAGGCTCTCAAATAGATCTGTGAAGACGCCAGGTCGCTAGCGTCGAGGCACCCATCCGCGCACTGTGCTCCTCCGAGGGCGGCTGCCGTGTGCATAGCCGGGTTGGTAGGGTGAACCAAGTCAGATTTGGGACCTGCGAGGCAGAGAAGATGCGGAGTTCACAGTCGGTCCCTGAGTGCTCGATGATATGGCACTCGCTGACGTTCTCCGACAATGGCGACCGAAGCCGCCCGGCCACTTGCGCTTAAGAGCATACCCGCACGATATCGAAGCAAGCACCGGCCGCTCGTCGGATGTGCGATCGAGACGGCCGAGCGCCAACAGCCGGCGCCTGTACGCGAGTCGAAATTGACTCACTCACATCTTCTTCCTCTGGTCAAAAGATCAACGGCGACAATTCTTGCGAGGATGACTTGGACCACTTCCACTTCGGCCGGGACCCTTTTGTCGGCCGCCAACCATTGGCTCAGCATGACCTTCTTGTGAAGGCCGCACAAGGGCTCTACGAAAAAGATCCGAACGACGAGTTCATCACACCAGATCTTGCTATACACGTGGCGACAGACGATCTGCCACTTCGAGGCGCGGGCAGCGTAACTGTTCGAGAGGTTCTGAATTGGGTACAGAAAACAAAGACGCCACCCACAGATTTCCCTCACGACCCCAGGATGTGGCCTGCGTTGCAAGATCTAGCGAACACGCTACTAGCACCTAAACCATGAACAAGAGCGAAAAGAGGGAAGGCGTTCGGAGGCTCTGGCTCCAGCGCACTGATGCCAAGCGTACTGGGATTGACGTATTGGTGTTCTACTTCTGGCTCAAGGACCATCACCCGGACCTTCTGCAAGTTCCCCCGCCTAGGAGCAACGCCGACCCGGCAAGCTACCTGAAGTCCGACCTGTCAGGATTGTGGAAGGACGAAGACTGATACCACGGCGTCTCTCGTCGTCAGATTGAAACTCAGGAGTGAAGGGTGCGCTGGTCCATGCATTCGTTCGATTGGCACAGCGGGCGGGGGGGCATTCGAGTGTCCTTTCTTGAACAGCCTGAGGTCCTTGTTCTGCAATAGGATTTTGGCCATGGGGAATGTCACGCTCTCTGAATTCATCGGCGTACACCGCGAAGAACTCATTCGCCGATGCATAGCGAAAGTGGCGACGAGGGGTACTAGAGGCGGGACTATAGGGGCTGCAGAGGCCACAGGGGCTCGAAAGACACAGGGCGATCGTGGAGTCCCTCTGTTTCTGGATCAGCTGGTCCACGAGTTGCGCGACGGACAGTCGAACACCAATGAGATTAGCAAGGGCGCGATCAAACACGGGAGCAACCTCTTGCGTCAGGGGTTCACCGTGTCTGAGGTGGTACACGACTACGGCGACGTCTGTCAGTCCGTCACCGATCTGGCAATGGAAACGAAAGCCCCCATCGCCACCGAGGATTTTCGCACACTGAACCGCTGCCTTGACGACGCCATCGCAGGTGCGGTCACCGAGCACGCGCGCGGACAACAAGTCACACGCGACGGACAGTCAAATGAAATGCGCAACTTGATCCACGCTGCAATTACAGCGTTTGAAGTGATTCAAACGGGGACTGTTGGAGTGGGAGGGACGACGGGGGCCCTCGTCCATAGGAGCCTCGTGGGGATACGCGCGCTCATTGAGCACCCGGTCGAAGATTCGCCCGTGTCCGTGAAGGCTTGATCCATTGCGCCAACCGAACGGGTTCTTCTCTCGACATTATTCTTAGCCTTGTGGTCCCTCCCACACAGCCACTGGAGCACATGGCGCACGTGAGGCGCGAACGGGACACACATGTGCGAGGGCGCCGCGAAGCCGCGCGCCCGCCTCACGTTGGAAATGCCTGGTTCCCGGGATTTGACACGCTCGCCGGTGATGACCCCACGGCGATGACCGCGCGCACGTCGCACGGCGCCGCAACAAGCCCTAATGCATTCCTTCGCGACACCGAATGACAGTCGTAGCGGTCAACTCTCCGAGCTTTTCCCCGAGGGCAACGGCCTGTCCATTCTGTGCGTCAGGCATCGTCGTCGAAGGTGCGCGCACGGCTACGCAGATCCAATACGTCTGCAGCGGGTGTTATCGGCGTTGGTTCGAAGCGGCGGAAAGACCGTGGCATCCCAGCGCCGCGACGAAGATCTCAGAGGCAACGTAACATCTCCTGCCAGCGCGTTGGCATATGCAAGTCCTCTGGCGACTCCGTTCTCCATCATCCGAACAGGTGAGCGAATGCCACATCCTCGAGCACACGCCGCTCTCCTTTGAACTTCGCTTCGTGCACGTCCGGCAGGGTCTCTCGATCACCACCTCGTGCCGGTTTATAGCCAACGATGCGGCCACGAGATGCGCCGCGCTCCTCGCGACCGCACTGTGCGCGGATGGTTGCTCCGACGCCAGCGACAAACAACCGTCCTAGCCAACTGGCGACCGGATTGGCCGCGTACAACGCGGAACAGCGGGAGCACGGCCGACCGATGGTCGTCCTCAATGACTACCTGGCGACGGGCCATCCTTGGGAAGCGCTCTTTGAGAACTGGGAAAGTGAGTTCCTGCAAATGGAGGTATTCGTGCTGCTGACGACGTGCCTGGTGCAGAAGGGGTCACCGGAGTCCCGGCGGCCCGGCGTGAAAGAGCTGGCCGATGCGGACCCGCGCGACTTCGCCGACCAACCCAACGTTCCCTGGCCGGTCAAGCGTGGCGGGTGGGCGCTGCTCCTGTACGTGCACTCGCTCGGCTTGCATCGAACAGGCGCCGCATGTCAGCACGAGCATCACGAGTGATGCGTGAGTCCTGCCTTGACGGCCTTTGTCAGGGCCGCTATGATTAGCAGTTGCCAGCGGTGAGTGCTAACTCTCCGTGTGTGCTGCATCAATTTCCAGGCATTTCGCGCTGGCCTCCCGGCCCGGCGCACCTACCAGACAGTTGGAGTCGACCCACATGAACGTCAGACCACTACACGACCGCATCATCGTCCAGCGCATCGACGAGGGCGAACAGAAAGTCGGCGGAATCATCATTCCCGACAGCGCCAAAGAAAAGCCGCAGCAGGGCAAGGTCATCGCTGTCGGCCTCGGCAAACGGGAGAAGGCGGAGCGCGTGCCGCTCGACGTGAAGGCAGGCGACACGATTCTCTTTGGGAAGTACTCGGGGCAGGACATCAAGCTCGAAGGCGAGGAATACCTCATCATGCGCGAGGATGAAGTGCTCGCGGTTATCGATTCGAAATAACGCGCAGCCGCGCAGGCGTCAGCCTGTTGGAGTCTAGGAACATGGCAAAACAGATTATCTATGGCGAGCAGTCGCGGCAGGCTATCCTGCGCGGCGTCAACCAGCTCGCCGACGCGGTGAAGGTCACGCTCGGGCCCAAGGGGCGCAACGTCATCCTCGACAAGAAGTACGGATCGCCCACGATCACCAAAGACGGCGTCACCGTCGCGAAGGAAATCGACCTCAAGGACCCGCTTGAGAACATGGGCGCGCAGATGGTCCGCGAGGTGGCGAGTAAGACGTCGGACACGGCGGGCGACGGTACCACCACCGCCACGGTGCTCGCGCAGGCGATCTATCGTGAGGGCGCGAAGAACGTCGTGGCCGGCGCCAACCCGATGGAGCTCAAGCGCGGCATCGAGCGCGCGGTTGAAGTCATCGTCGCCGAAATCAAGAAGATGGCGAGGCCGGTGTCGGGCAACATGGTGGCGCAGGTCGGCATGATCTCCGCCAACAGCGACCTGACGATCGGCACGATCATCGCCGAGGCGATGGAGAAGGTCGGCAAGGACGGCGTCATCACCGTCGAGGAAGCCAAGACGCTCGAGACCACGCTCGAAGTGGTCGAAGGCATGCAGTTCGACCGCGGCTACCTCTCGCCCTACTTCGTCACGGACGCCGAGCGGATGGAAGTGGTCCTTGAGAACCCGGTCATCCTGATTCACGAGAAGAAGATCAGCTCGATGAAGGATCTCCTCCCGCTGCTCGAGCAGGTCGCCCGCCTGAGCCGTCCGCTGCTGATCATCGCCGAGGACATCGAGGGCGAGGCGCTCGCCACGCTTGTCGTCAACAAGCTGCGCGGCACGTTGCAGGCCGCGGCCGTGAAGGCGCCCGGCTTCGGCGATCGCCGCAAGGCGATGCTCGAGGACATCGCGGTCCTCACCGGCGGCAAGGCGGTCACGGAAGATCTCGGCATCAAGCTCGAAAACATCAAGGTGGAAGACCTCGGCAAGGCGAAGAAGGTCACCATCGACAAAGACAACACCACGATCGTCGAGGGCGCCGGCACGACCGAGGCCATCCAGGGCCGCGTGAAGCAACTCCGCGTGCAGGTCGAGGACACCACGTCCGATTACGACCGCGAGAAGCTGCAGGAGCGATTGGCGAAGCTGGTGGGCGGCGTCGCGATCATCAAGGTCGGTGCGGCCACCGAGACGGAGATGAAGGAGAAAAAGGCCCGCGTCGAGGATGCGATGCACGCGACCAAGGCGGCTGTCGAGGAAGGCATCGTGCCTGGCGGCGGTGTGGCGTTGCTGCGCGGCGCTAAGGCGCTCGAAGGACTCAAGCTCACGGGCGACCAGCTCGTCGGCCTGCAGATCGTGCGCCGCGCAATCGAAGAGCCGATGCGCCACATCGCAAGCAACGCCGGCGCGGAAGGGTCGATCGTCGTGGCGAAGGTGAAGGAGATGAAGCAAGACGAAGGCTTCAACGCCGCGACCGAGGTGTACGAGGATCTGGTGAAGGCGGGCGTCATCGACCCGGCCAAGGTGGTTCGCAGCGCGCTGCAGAACGCTTCGTCGATCGCATCGCTCCTGCTCACCACCGAAGCCCTCGTCTCCGAGATTCCCGAGGAGAAGAGGGACGCGCCCCAGATGCCGCATGGCGGCGGCATGGGTGGGATGTACTAGGTTCGAAGTTCGAAATAAATGGAAAGTACGCAGGCCGGGTCCTTTCGGACCCGGCCCTCTTTTTGTACCGGCGCCTACCGTGAGGTCGGCGGCTCGAACCGGACCGAACTAGCGTGAGCGAACACCCGGCGAAGATTACGTACGCACCGGGGCCGATTGAGTGCCTTGGTGTCCTCAAACTCGGCCAACCTGTCGGCAATGTGGCGCACAGTCGCCTCCGGAGAGCCCTTTGTCACGCCAGGCGGCACTATTCGGTCCATGAAGAATGTGCGATGTGCTCAGCATTCCCTAGGCCCGGCTCGTTCATGCGGCACTTCCGTTGCGCCGATACTCACTCCGAACGGTTTGACTAGTTGTCGCGGCCCGTTCGAGGCCCTGTTCTTGTCACCGGGAGGCGTCATGGGTCCACTGGGGGAACTGCTCGCGAACGACCATCAGCAGACGCTGGAGTTTTTCATCTTAGGCCTTCGGGACGTGTCCGAGCCCACCGTCGATCGAGAAGAGCTGTTTTATAACGCCAGTGTGCTGGCGCACTACGCTCAGGTATCGACACAGGCGGGCGTCGAATGGCCAGCCCCCGCGAATCTCAGCGAGGTCTTCGACCATTTTGTGTCGGACACCACTCTGCAGCGCGACAGCCTGATGATGGAAGTGGCAGGCACGCAGTGCCTTTTATTGGCGGGGTTCTTCGAGGATCAGATGCGCCAGCGGCACAACATCCGCTGGTACGCGGAGTTGGGCTCTGGCTTCTTCAGCCAAGCGGCCGTTCACGAACGGTCCTCGCGCAAAGCCCGGATCCTCGACGCGATTGCCCAGCGCTTCGAACCGTGGCGTCAGCGGCACGCGCGGCTGAGCCGCGCGTTGCGGGACCAGCCCTATCTGCTGACGCCATCCTGACCGCTCACGCTCCTGTGACGGCGAATTGGTCACGAAGGGATTGTCAGCGGGACCGGCCGGCGTCCACCGGGAGTGCCCAGTAAGCCCCGAAAAATCGCCCAGCTAAAGTATCCAGGTCACGGGCCGCCGACGGCTGTCACGGGTGCGGAGCTTGAACGCCCACCGCCCGCCAGCCATGAGGTGATACCCCATGGATGGTTGGAAACGAGCCGCCATCGGCCTTCGTCGAGCGGCCTGCCGAAATTCCCCCGCGGGCATACCGCCTCCTCACGGAGCCTTCCATTGCGATCAGTGAGGCCGGGAAAGTTCTGCTCAGTTGACAGAATCCAGCCATATCAACGTCGCAGGGACTGGCGATTCCACGCGCCCGTTTCAGAAGCTACTTGGTGACAAATCAGGGACCGACCGGTCAGTTCATCTTGATGCCCACACTGGCCACCAACTGTCGCCGAGACAACCTCGGGGACGCGGTGCTCCCCTCGATGTCCACGCCACCCACGCGGTCGTACCAGTAGTGCACGCCGAAGGTCAGCGCAGCGTTTCTCCCGAGATAGTGGTCGTAGCCGCTTCCGACCATGACGACGACTCCGTTGCCGTGGACGCGGAGACTGCCCGCGACGACGAGGAAATGGCAGCTGCTGATCGTGGAATGCTTTCACGGTGGCGGGACTCCAGCGGCTGATGAATCTGTATTGCGCCTATTACCAACGATCACGCACTCACCTATCGCTGCAAAAGGACGCGCCGATCCCTCGCCTGATCGTTGGTCCGGACGCTGGTCGCGTCGTGACGATCCCGCAGGTCGGCGGACTGTATCACCGCTAAGGACGGCAGGCGGCCTGACCCAGTTTGGTTTGCCAATTGTCGAAATTCTGAGGCTGCCCGGCATGTCTTCTCAGCGCCCTCGTCAACCTTATTCTCATCTGGCTCATCCGGCCTTATTGAAGCTCAGCTGTTAGCCGAGTCAACCTTCAGCTCGTCGGGATCATCTTGGTCGTCTTCATCTTCATCCTCATTCTCGTCGCCTTCGTCGTCCACATCGTCGCCGTCCGAAGACTTTTCATCGTCCTCGTCCTCGTCTTCTTCGTCTTCTTTCACATCACCCGGGTCGGCTGGCTCACCGGCCTCGCCTGGCGTGATCTTTTCGGATTCCATGTCCTGCAGCCGCATATTCGGGATTTCTAGCCCGAATTCGTTTGTCAACATTTGTACCTCGATGGGAACCAGAGCAATGTACCCCGGATTTTCGATTTCGCCGTGGTACCGTACGCACCGGACCATTCGTTGCGCCGCGATCCAGCGATCTGGTGCGGCATCAGCCTCTCCTTGGTTGGAATTTGGGCTTTGGGATTTTCTACGTGCTACCCTCGAAGAACGCCTTCAGCTTGCGCGATCGCGACGAATGCCGCAGCTTCCGCAGCGCCTTCGCTTCGATCTGCCGGATGCGCTCGCGCGTGACCGCGAAGTTCTGGCCGACCTCTTCGAGCGTGTGCTCGCTGCCGTCACCCACTCCGAACCGCATCTTGATGACCTTCTCCTCGCGCGGCGTCAGTGTTTTCAATACCGACTCGGTCTGTTCCTTGAGGTTCAGATTGATCACCGCCTCGGCGGGCGAGACGATATTGCGGTCCTCGATGAAGTCGCCAAGATGCGAATCCTCCTCCTCGCCGATGGGCGTCTCGAGCGAGATCGGCTCCTGCGCGATCTTGAGCACCTTGCGGACCTTCGCGACCGGGATGTCCATCCGCTTGGCGATTTCCTCGGACGTCGGTTCGCGACCGAGCTCCTGCAGGAGCGCGCGCGAGGTGCGAATCAGCTTGTTGATCGTCTCGATCATGTGGACCGGGATACGGATCGTCCGCGCCTGATCCGCGATGGCGCGCGTAATCGCCTGGCGGATCCACCACGTCGCGTACGTCGAGAACTTGTAGCCGCGTCGGTACTCGAACTTGTCGACGGCCTTCATCAGGCCGATGTTGCCTTCCTGGATGACGTCCAGGAACTGCAGGCCGCGGTTCGTGTACTTCTTCGCGATCGAGACGACGAGCCGGAGGTTGGCTTCCACCAGCTCGTTCTTCGCCTGCTCGGCCTGCGCTTCGCCGCGCTGGATGACCTCGATCGTGCGGCGGAGGCGCTCGGGCGTCTCCTCGAGATCGTCGATCATGCTCTTGACCTGGGTCTTGATGTCCTTCTGCTTCCTGAGGAGGTTCTTCTTCTCTTCCTCCTTGAGCTGCGGACTCTTCGTCTTGAACTTCGGGTTGATCTGACGCTCGAGGACGTCGACGTCGCGCTGGACGCGCACCACGGCGTCGACGACATCCTTCACTTCGTCGATGAGGCGGCGCTTCATCGTCTCGGTGAACTCGATCCGGCGGATCGCGCGGGACACGTCGATGCGGGCGCGCAGTGACCTCACGCGCGCGCGCCGGTACTTCTTCTTGTCCTTCTTCAGGACGAGATCCAGCTTCTCCGCGAGCTTGACGTAGTTGCCGCGCGCCTTCCGGACTTCCTCGATCTGCCCGAGGACGTCGACGTTGCGATCCTCGATCACCTCGTCGGTGATTTCCTCGTCGCTGAAGATCACGAGCTCACGGATGGTGCGCTCGCCGGCGCGCAGCTGATCGCCGATCACGAGGATGCGCTTGGCGATCGTCGGCGTGCGGGAGATCGACTTGATGCCCGCGAGCTTGCCGCGCTCGATGCGCTTCGCGATGGCGACTTCGCCCTCGCGGGTGAGGAGGGGGACCGTGCCCATCTCGCGCAGGTACATGCGGACAGGGTCGTTCGTCTTGTCGAGGGCGCCCGGCGTGAGATCGAGCTCGGGGCCTTCCTCGGACCCGTCGCGATCGAAGTCCTTGTCGCCGCGGTACGCTTTGTCGGAATCGACGACCTCGATGCCTGCGGTGCTGAACGCGTTGAAGAGATCGTCGAGGTCTTCCGAGGAGGTGACCTCCGACGGAAGCATCTCGTTGACTTCGTCGTAGAGCAGGTAGCCTTTTTCCTTGCCGACCTGAATCAGCTGGCGTACTTCATCGTATTTTTCTTCAATCGACAAGGCTGGTCCTCCGGGACACGTCTATATAAGGCCTTCTATCCGCTGAATCAGGTCGTACTTGCGAACCAGCAGTTCCTGGAGCTGCTCCCCCTCATGCCCGCCGACCTCCTGCAGGCGATCGATTTCGCGCTGGATCGCCGCCCGCTCCCGCTCGTAGCGGAGGCGCTTGATCATCCGGACGCACCCGCCGGCGTCGTGCACGTGCGCTTCGGCTTCACTCGCGATGGCGGCCACGAGTTGGGCGTCCACGGTACTTAGACGCTCGAGAAGCGCAGATGGAGTGAACTCAGTATTTTCGTTCAGTTTGTGCGCGAGATCGAGCTGTCCTTCGCCAAAATCAACACCGTACGCCGGGATTGGTTGCATCGCTGACGCATCAAAGAACTCGCCGACGACCTCGCCCGCATGCACGAAGGCGACCCCGCCCGCCACACCATGGCCGACTCCATCAACTATCGGACGACGACGCTCGCCGTGAGCGATGTCTCAGAGTCTCTCGTCAGAGTGCGCGAGTAGGTCGCCACTTCGCGACTAGAACGAAGCCGCTGGCGCGGCGGCCGCTACGCGTGAAATACTGAGTCCAGCCATGACCTGGGTCGTAGGCCGTGCCGAACGTTTTGGTGGCTCGTAAGCAGTTGATTCTTAAGAGCGCACAATACTAGCTCCATAGCGACACCGCGCCCGCCTTTTTCGCCACCGGCTTCCTTCAAGTCTCGTTATCGAAAGTGTCTCGGCATCCGCAGCGGGGTGCTCGTCCACCCGCGACGACAAGCTCGCCTCGTGCGAGGTGCGGTTTGTGCCGAATGGGACGGAGGTCAGGGTTCTGCGGAATGGAACGCTACGCTGGTCGAGGATTTTCGAGAATGGCGATGAGGCGCCTGAAAGAGGCGGAGGAGGAGCGGACGGAACTGCTGGCGAAGGGTTGGGTAATGTCGTAGCACCAGGAGTCGCCGTGCGCTAAAGCTAAATCAAATTAGTTAGGTCGCAGCTCCGTTCTGAGCTGGAACGGAAGCCTCACTTCATTGCTGTATGACAGGACAAGGAGGTCATACGTATCCGGCTCGACTTTCGCGAAGACGTGAGTATCTACCTCGTGCCATTCCGATGTGGCAAAGCGGCCAGACCGCTGAACGAGCACAACCTCTCCGATGAGGTTGAGGTCGAACCCTTGAGCCGAGGCATCCCAGTGAAGAAACCCATGAAGCCACCCATCGGAAGGCACAGAAACGACGAATCGCTTGCACGCTCGCGCGCCCCACTGTTGATAGATGTCTGGAATACACAGTTCGTTCATCTCAACAGCAGCGGCGATGGTTGTGCTCAGACCTAGCGGTGGCCCTATTCCCGGTTGCCAACGAGCAAAGAAAAATGGGGTCCAATTGCCAGACTCACGGAATGGGGGAGCGGGAGCGGGAGTGAAAACGGGCGTCGCTACCGGCGTCGGTGCGAGCGGGAGATTGTTGCCGCCGCTACATCCGCAGGCGAACACCACAACCGAGCAACACCCCAACAACTGGCGCATGGCGGGCCTCCCTTAGCTAAACGAGAAACCATTGCCAGCCGAACATTGGCGAGATCGGGAATGACGTGGACGGCGAGTCTTTATACACCCAAACGTGGCTTGGCAGGAGGCTGGATAGCGTGTTCGATACAAGCGAGGACCCCAACCTCTGACAAGGGGGGTCTTACACCGCTTTGACCTTTTCGGTTGCCCCCCAGTCGATTGATCAAGGCGGAGGGTTGAACGCCTAGCCTTGAGTGCCGTCCGAAGTTTGTATACATATTTCGGATAGCGGTCCGACGATTCCACCGCGCAAGTGCCTGTCGCTCTGTCAGTTGTTGGGATTTGTGGTTACGCTGCTGTGATGAGGTAGTTGCGAATACCGTCCCTGACACCCAGCCAAAACCTGATCAGGTTTTGGCTGGTCAGCACGTCTTCAGCCTTCGCGCGACTCTCGTCGCGACTCGGGACGAATCCCTGCCTCCCAGCCAGTTATCCGCGGTCCATTCCGGTCGCATGGGTGACGGATTATTCCGGAGACATAGGTAACACTTTCGGTCCAAATGGGTTCTCGATCGGCTCGAGCCTGCAGGTTTCGTCGTCGAAGTAGCCGAGATCGTAGTGCACGCAGGTGACGAGCCAGATCCGCTCGCTCACCTGCTTCACCCCCACGTCCTGCCCAGCAAAGACCTGGCTGAGATTAATCTTCTGCCGCTTGTAGCAGATGCGGCCGCAGTGCGTCACGGTGCCGGTCCAATCGTGCATCGGGTACCCCGTTCGCATCGTTTGCCGCGTGGCGGCCTGACGCGCCTTCACCGGCTGCCACAGATCGCGCACCGGGCGTCACAGGCCAGGAATTCGAGGCCTTCGTGGACGTCAGCGAGAAAGTGAACGATGCGTGTGCGAACTGTCACAGGGTCCATCGCGACAAGGGCGGCGCCGAGGAGAGTGGAACCAACCGATGTCAGTGAGTGCTCGTGGCTCGTGTCACCGCGAAAAAAGTCGTGCGCCCGGCCTGTTTCCTGTCAGTATGGCGATGACGTGATGAGGAGGGTGAATCATGCGCCTGATTTCAGTCATGACGCCGGCGTTGATCCTGTGTCTGTCGGGGCCTTCTTTTGCTCAGGAGTGGATTCAGTACGCCAGCAAGGCCGATCTCTTCGGAGTCAACTTCCCGGTTGAGCCGAAGGTTCAGGACATCGCCTACCCGACCGAATTCGACATCAAGCTGCCGGGACACGTCTACAGTGCCGAAAGCAGTCCAAGCCGTTACTCGGTCACGGTGGTCGACTACAAGGACGCCGAGAAAATACACACGGAGCGAGCCGACGCGTGCCGGAAGAATGGTGGCGAGTCCGATGCCTGCACGAACAACTGGCGTGCCGAGGTCCAGGGCTCGATGATCTACGCGGCATCGAAATTCCTTCAGCGGAACGCGAAGGTCACCTATTACGCGTGGGCCGTGACCGACAACGTCGAAGGACAACGGCTGCAGCTCACGAACGCGGACGGATCGCGGACCTTCGCCGCAATCTACCGGCATGGGACCCGTCTCTACATCCTGGAGGGCACGGTGCCGCGGGGCGCGCCCGCGCCCGGACTCTTTCAGCAGTCGTTGATGTGGCTTGACGAAGAGGGGAAGCCGGTCCGGTATCGCGCGTTGTACACCACCGGCTATACGGAGGCATGGAGTTTCCCGGCGCCTCCGCCACCGCGCCAGGGACCGCCGCCGCCCCCCGCAAACCGGTGACGAATGCCGATAACGAATGACCGAGCGACGTTTCTTGATGTGAGGAGGGGACCATGCTCGTCAAATCCGTAAGCCTTGCGGCGGTCATCTGCGCAGTGTTCCTCGTCCCGCCGCTTCGAGCGCACCATTCCCACGGCAACTACGACACCGCGAAGTGGACGACCATGGACGGCACGGTCAAAGAACTTCACCTGCTCGTCCCGCATTCCTGGGTCTACATGGACGTCAAGGATCCGAAGGGAGGGACGACGACGTGGGCGCTCGAGGCCACCGGGCCAAGCGGGCTCATCAAGGTGGGCGTGAAGCGTGAAGACGTTCGGCCGGGCGACGCCATCAAGGTCCGGTGCCATCTGCTCAGGGACGGTTCCAACGGCTGCCTGCTCGGATTTCTCACGCCCATGCACGGCGATCTCGCGCGAGGTCATGGCGTCGAGAAGGATTGGGACGGCGACGGCGGAGCGGGCTATTCCCCGACTGTCCCCGTCGCGACTCCCAGGTGATCAGACTCCTGGATGAGCCTCGAGATGTGGAAGACACCTGCGGTTACGGCGCTGCTCCTCGCGATTCTGCCAGTGAGCGCCGTCGCACAGGATGCTAGGACCGTCGTTGAAGACGCCTCCAGGGCGATGGGTGCGGCTGGCCTGAACGCGATCGTGTGCTCAGGTGCCGCCGCGACGTGAAATTTCGGCCAGAGCCGGACGATTTCCTTCAGGCTGGCGTCGACGGCCATCAGGAACTACACGCGGGCCATCGACTTCACGCAGCCGGCGTCTCGCGCCACCGGCGACGCGCTGCCACCCGCCGTACAAGGCGCCCCTCCCCCGCAACTCGCGCCGTTCGAGCAGAACATCACGCCGGCCACACCGGCCTGGACGCAGCAGACGCAAATCTGGGTCACGCCGTGGGGATTCCTGCGAGGGCGCCGCCACCAGCAACGCTACGGCGCGGTTCGGCTGCTCATAGCGTCAGAATGAGTTTTCTAGGCTCGCCATCGTTACGATGACGACCTCAAGCGGCGAGGCGCCACAGTTGCAGATAATGTTGGTTGCGTGCCCCCGATTTGAACCCGCAGCGCCGCACTGATGAGGAAGTTGCGGAATCGTCCACTGAGGCGAGCCGCGGTAACCTGGTCAGGCAGCGTTTTGGACGAACCAGGTTCGAAAATCGTCCCTAACACCCAGCCACACAAAATCAGCCGTGTTTTCAATTGCAGCATGGGGTGATTTCACTATCGAACCGGATGGGTCGTCAGCCGGGATTCGGCGACCATCCATTCCCCCCCCGTCGCCTGCAGATCCGATTTGAGTTGAGCATATCCTCACGCCAGCATGTCGCGCGCAAGCCGCCACTCATCTCGCTGGACTCGCGTAGCCGCGGAGCATCTCTTCCGCGTCGAGACCGCAGTGCGGCTGGCGATCCCCGGAAACCCGCGGAGCCCGCGCGC
>Ga0208185_1000392_pt1 | contig 21207 bp, 20 predicted proteins | sample EasRivMeERMLT700_FD_187532 | JGI IMG/M metagenome (GOLD analysis project Ga0208185, IMG submission 187532) | Soil microbial communities from meander-bound floodplain in the East River, Colorado, USA - East River MetaG ERMLT700 (SPAdes) (version 2) | ecosystem: Environmental > Terrestrial > Soil... | reverse complement strand
GCGATCAATCGGTATTCGATGTCCGCGCCCGCCAGAACATCGAATACCGATTGATCGCGCCGCAACCGGTCGAGACCGGCGAGCGGATCGAGGTGATCGATTTCTTCTGGTACGGCTGCCCCCACTGCAACGACCTGCAACCGGCGCTGGAAGGCTGGGCCCGGCGCATGCCCGGGGACGTGGCGCTGCGCCGCGTGCCGGCCATACTCAGGGATTCGTGGGCGCCCCATGCGCGCATCTACTACGCGCTCGAGCGGCTGAACGAGGTCGAGCGGCTGCACCTCGAGGTGTACCGCGGGTATCACGTCGAGAAGCTCCATATGAGCAAGCCCGAAGTGATGGTCGAATGGGCGGTCCGGAATGGCATCGACCGTCAGCGCTGGCTCGACGCCTACAACGCTCCCGAAGTCGCCGCGAAGGTCGAGGGCGCGCGGACACTCTCGCAGGCCTACTCCATCGATGTCACGCCGACGCTCGTGGTGGACGGGCGCTACCTCACTTCCGGCAGGCACGTGCCCTGCTGCGACGTGAGCGACATCGTGCCGATCCTCGAGGACGTGATCCGCCTCGCGCGACAGGGTCGCGCCGGCCGCTGACGCGGCCCTCGCGTCACTCGACAGTGACTGACTTCGCGAGGTTGCGCGGCTTGTCGACGTCGGTGCCGCGCAGGACGGCGACGTGGTAAGCGAGCAATTGCAGCGGGATGACGTGCAGAATCGGGGATAGCGGCCCGACGTGGTCCATGAGCTGGATGACGTGCACGCCCTCAGCTTCAGCGACGCGCGCGTCGGCATCCGCAAACACGTAGAGCTCGCCGCCGCGGGCACGTACCTCCTGCAGGTTCGATTTCAGCTTTTCGATCAACTGGTCGTTGGGCGCCACCGTCACCACGGGCATGTCGGCGTCCACCAGCGCGAGCGGCCCGTGCTTCAATTCGCCGGCGGCGTAGGCTTCGGCGTGGATGTAGGAGATCTCCTTCAACTTCAACGCGCCTTCCATGGCGATCGGATAGTGCATGCCGCGCCCGAGGAAGAGCGCGTGCTGCTTGGCCTGGAAGCGGAGCGCCCAGTTGCGGACCTGCGGCTCCACCGCAAGCACCGTCTCCATTGCACGCGGCAGGTGGCGCAGTTGCACGATCAGCTCCTTCTCCTGATCGGGGCCGAGCCCGCGCTTGAGTTTCGCGAGCACCAACGTCAGGACGAACAGCGCGGCGAGCTGCGTCGTGAAGGCCTTGGTCGACGCGACCCCGATTTCCGGGCCGGCGCGGGTGAGGAAACGCAGGCGCGAGGCCCGCATCAGGGATGATTCCGGGGAATTGCACACGGTCAGCGTGTCGGTGAGGCCATGCGCCTGGGCGTGCTTCAACGCCGCGATGGTGTCCGCGGTCTCTCCCGATTGAGATATCGTCACGACCAGCGTTCCCGGCTGCATCACCGGATCGCGGTAGCGGAACTCGCTCGCGATCTCGACCGCGGCGGGCAAGCCCGCGATCGCCTCGAGCCAGTAGCGCGCCACCAGGCCGGCGTGGTAGCTCGTACCGCAGGCGAGCAGCAGCACCTGGCGGGTGCGGGCGAGGACTCCCTGCGCCTCCGCGCCGAGGAGGTTCGCCTGCAGCGACTGCGCGTTCGCCACCATCTCGAGCGTGTTCGCGACCGCGCCGGGCTGCTCGAAGATCTCCTTCTGCATGTAGTGCGCGTAGCGGCCCTTCTCGACCGCGTCGGCAGCGAGCTCGCTGTGCGTCGCCGGACGCTGGGCAGGACGGCCGTTCCCGTCGCAAATGCGCACGCCGTCGGGCCGCACCTCGACCATGTCGCCTTCCTCGAGGTAGATCACGTCACGGGTGCGCGCCAGCAAAGCCGCCGCATCGGAAGCAAGAAAATTCTCGCCTTGGCCGAGCCCGACCAGCAGGGGCGACCCCTTTCGCGCGCCCACGACGACGCCCGGCTCCCGGCTCGAGACGAAGCCCACGGCGTACGCGCCTTCCCATTCCCGGCTCGCCGCCTGGACCGCGTCGAACAGCGGCATGCCGCCGGCGACGAGGGAGTGCACGTGATGCACCATCACCTCAGTGTCGGTTTCGGAGCTGAACACGTAACCGAGCGCCTTCATCCGCGCGCGGATGGGCTCGTGGTTTTCGACGATGCCGTTGTGGACGATGCCGATCTCGAGTCCGCCACGCACCGAGAAATGAGGATGCGCATTGGCCTCGGTCGGCGCACCGTGTGTCGCCCAACGCGTATGCGACAGCCCAGTGCTGGCCTTCACCCCCTGCTCGCGAGCCAGTTCATCGAGGCGGGCGACCCGTCCGGTCGAACGCAGCCGCTCGAGATGGCCGTTCCTGACATAGGCTACGCCAGCGGAGTCATAGCCGCGATATTCGAGGCGACGGATGCCTTCGATGAGGAGATCGACGATATTGCGCGTGGAGGCCGCGCCGACGATGCCGCACATCTCAGTTCGGTGACGGGTGATTAATCATCACCCTTGACCGCCTTCTTGGGCCGTATCCAACCCGGAACGGTGACTTGCTTGGCGCGCGCGACGGTGAGCTCGCCGGCCGGGGCTTCCTTGGTGATGGTGCTGCCCGCGCCAATGGTTGCGCCGCGGCGCACGACGACCGGGGCAACCAGCATCGTGTCCGAGCCGATGAAGACATCGTCTTCGATCACCGTGCGATGCTTCGCGCCGCCGTCGTAGTTGCAGGTGATGGTGCCGGCGCCGACGTTGACATCCCGCCCCACGCTCGCGTCGCCGAGGTAGGCAAGGTGGTTGGCCTTCGAGCCGGCCCCGATCTCCGAAGCCTTTACCTCGACGAAGTTGCCGATGTGCACATCCTCTGCGATCCGGGTTCCCGGCCGGAACCGCGCATAGGGTCCGATCCGGCAGTTGGCGCCGATTTTCGCCCCGTCCACGGAGGTAAACGGCTCGATTCGCGTGTCCGCCCCGACTGTGGCGTCCTTGAGCACGCAGTTCACCCCGATCTGCACGCGGTCCCCGAGCCGCACCTCGCCCTCGAACACGCAGTTGACGTCGATGCGCACGTCCGCACCGCAGTGGAGGCTGCCACGCACGTCGATGCGTGCCGGATCCACGATCGTGACCCCCGCTTCCATCAGCCGTTCCGCCTGCTGCCGTTGATAGATGCGCTCGAGCTCGGCGAGCTGCTGCTTGCTGTTCACGCCCAGGATCTCCCACGCGGCGCGCGCCTTGACCGTCGCCACTGCCACCCGGTCAGCGAGCGCGAGCGGGACCACGTCGGTCAGGTAGTACTCGCGCTGGGCATTGCGGTCAGTCAGTTTCGACAGCCAGCTCTTCAGCCGCGCGGTCGGAAGCGCCATGATGCCGGAATTGATCTCGCGGATGCTGCGTTGGGGCGCGCTGGCGTCCTTCTCCTCGACGATCGAGGTGATGGAGCCGCGGCGATTGCGAACGATGCGGCCGTAGCCGGCCGGGTCGTCGAGCTCTGCGGTCAGCAGCGTCAGGCGTTCTCCGCCACCCGCGATCATCGCAGCGAGCGTTTCCTCGCCAACAAGCGGCACGTCCCCGTATAGCACCAAGGCGAGTCCCGCCCCGCCCAGGTGCGGCAGCGCCTGCGTCAGGGCGTGGCCCGTTCCGAGCTGGGGCTGCTGCTTGACGAACGTGAGACCGTCCGCCCGCAGCGCCTGCGGCACCTGCTCGCCGCCATGGCCATACACCACGCAGATGCGGGCGGGCTTGAGCGTGTGCGCGGTGGCGATCACGTGCTCGATCAACGGTTTTCCGCCCAGCGGCTGCAGTACCTTGGGCAGGCGCGAGCGCATGCGCTTGCCCTGGCCGGCCGCGAGGATGACGACGCTCAACCCGGAAGGCATCTGGAAATTATCGCACAAACATCAAGTTACCACCGGTCGCGGGAGCGGTGTGACGCGCTCCCGGACCGTACATTTCCCCTCTCCATTCGGGAGAGGGGGAAGGGGTGAGGGTCGAGCCGGGTTACGCTGTTAGACACGGCTCGCTACGCGCTGAGTCAGATAGCGCGCCACGGCCTCTGTCTGCCGCGCGTCAAGCTGCAGTCCGGCCTTGGTGCGTCGCCACAGCACGTCTTCCGCGGTCGTCGCCCACTCATGCTCGACCAGGTAATCGATCTCGCGCGCATAGAGCTGCGCGCCGAAATGCGCTCCGAGATTCGCGACCGTGGCAGCATCCCCGAGCACATCGTATGCGAGAGCGCCGTGGCGTCGCGCGAGTTCCATGACGAGCGCCCGCGGCAGCTGTGGAAAACGCTCCTCCAGACGCTGCGCGAAGCGCGCGCTGTCCCCTTGCGGAATCATGGCGCCGGGCAAGGGCGAGCTCCCCGTCCACGACGGCCCCATACCCGGGAACCACGGGGCGAGCTTCTCGAGTACCTGCTCGGCCAACCGGCGGTAGGTGGTGATCTTTCCGCCAAACACCGACAGCACGGGCGCGACCGACTGATCGCTGTCCAGCCGCAACACGTAGTCACGGGTCACCGCCGAGGGGTTGGCGGAGCCGTCATCGTAGAGCGGTCGCACGCCGGCGTAGTGCCACAGGACCTCGGCGGGAGTGAGGGCTCGCCGCAAATAACGATTGACCGCGCGGCACAGATACTCGACTTCGGCCGCGCTCGCCTCGGGCCGCGATGGATCGCCCTCGTGGGGAACGTCGGTCGTGCCGACGAGCGTATAGCGCTCCTCGTAGGGGATCATGAACACCACGCGCCGGTCGTCGTTCTGCAGGATATGCGCGTGATCGCCGTCATGGAGCCGGGGCACGACGATATGGCTGCCTCGCACCAGGCGGACCTCGTCCTGCGAGGGCTGGCGCAAGCGTTCGTTCAGGACTGCTTTTACCCAGGGGCCTGCAGCATTGACGATTGCCCGCGCCGACACTTCCGGCCCACCGTCCCTCCCGCGCAACTGCACCCGCCAGAGGCCGCCCTCACGCTTTGCTGCAAGGCATTCTGTGCGCGTGAGAATGCTCGCGCCGCGGGTTTTGGCGTCGCGCGCGTTCGCCACCACCAGCCGGGCGTCGTCCACGCAGCAATCGGAGTAAATGAAGCCGTGCCGATATTCCGGCTTGAGGCCCGCAGAGTAGGGCGGGCGATCGAGCCGCACGGAATGCGACCCCGGCAGCCGCGTCCTGCGCCCGAGGTGGTCGTAGAGAAAAAGGCCGGTGCGGATCATCCAGCGCGGCCGCAGCTGGGGCACGTGCGGCATGACGAAGCGCACCGGCCGCACGAGATGGGCGGCGATCCGGAGCAGCACCTCGCGCTCGGCGAGCGACTCCGCCACCAGCCGGAATTCGAATTGCTCGAGATAACGCAGTCCGCCGTGGATCAGCTTGCTGCTGGCGGAGCTGGTGTGCGCGCCGAGGTCGTCTTTTTCGACGAGCAGCACCGTAAGTCCTCTGCCCGCGGCGTCGCGGGCGATGCCGACGCCGTTGATTCCGCCGCCGATGACCAGCAGATCGTAGTCAGCCATGAACAAAAAGGGCAGCCGCCCAGCTGCCCTCTACGATGGCTACTTTTTTTGGCGAAGCTTGCGGATCGCTGCAAGCTGGGCGGCGAGTGTCGCCACCTCCGCCTCCACGGCGGCGATCTCCTGCTTATCGCGCGCGCCGCGGCGCGCTTCTTCGGCCCGCTGCAGAGCCTCGTTCGCCTTGGCCTCGTCCAGGTCGTGGCCGCGAATTGCAGTGTCAGCGAGCACCGTGATCACCTTGGGCTGCACCTCGAGTATCCCTCCCGCCACGAATATCAGCTCCTCGGCGCCGCCGCCCGCCGGCAGGATGCGCACGGCTCCCGGCTTGATACGAGTAATGAGGGGGGTATGCCGCGGGTAGATGCCGAGCTCGCCCGCTTCTCCCGGCAGTACCACGAACTCTGCCTCGCCCGAGTAGATGCTTTCCTCGGCGCTGACGACGTCGACGTGAATGGTGTTGGCCATCACTTCTTCTCCGGCGCCTCAGCGCGACCCTTAGCTGCGGCGGTTTCCTTGGCCGCGGAATCTCCCGCGGGCTCCAGCGTCTTTGCCTTTTCGAACGCCTCTTCGATCGTGCCGACCATGTAAAAGGCTTGCTCCGGGAGCGCGTCGCACTCGCCCTCCACGATCATCTTGAAGCCCTTGATGGTGTCTTTCAGTGCCACATACTTCCCCGGCGACCCGGTGAAGTTCTGCGCCACGGTGAAAGGCTGCGACAGGAAGCGCTGGATCTTGCGTGCGCGTGCCACTGCGAGCTTGTCCTCGGGCGCGAGCTCGTCCATGCCGAGGATCGCGATGATGTCGCGCAGCTCCTTGTAGCGCTGCAACGTCGCCTGCACCGCGCGAGTGGTGCCGTAGTGCTCCTCGCCGATGGTGTTCGGGTCCACTTGGCGCGACGTGGAATCGAGCGGGTCCACCGCGGGGTAGATGCCGAGCGACGCGATGTCGCGCGACAGCACGACGGTCGCGTCAAGGTGGCCGAAGGTCGTCGCGGGTGACGGGTCGGTCAGGTCGTCCGCAGGCACATAAATCGCCTGCACTGAGGTGATCGAGCCGGTTTTGGTCGAAGTAATGCGCTCCTGCAGCCGACCCATTTCCTCGGCCAAGGTTGGCTGGTAACCCACGGCCGAAGGCATGCGTCCGAGCAGCGCCGAAACCTCCACCCCGGCGAGCGTGAAGCGATAGATGTTGTCGACGAACAGCAAGATATCGCGCCCCTCGTCACGGAATGCCTCGGCCATCGTAAGGCCGCTCAGCCCCACGCGCAGCCGGTTGCCCGGCGGCTCGTTCATCTGGCCGAACACCATCGCGACCTTGGACTCTTCGAGATTGTCGAGCTTGATGACCTCCGCTTCGACCATCTCGTGGTAGAAGTCATTGCCTTCGCGCGTCCTTTCGCCCACGCCCGCGAACACCGAGAGTCCGCTGTGCTTGGTGGCGATATTGTTGATGAGCTCGAGCATGGTCACGGTCTTGCCGACGCCGGCGCCGCCGAAGAGACCGATCTTGCCGCCCTTTGCGAACGGGCAGATCAGGTCGATGACCTTGATGCCCGTCTCCAACAGCTCGACCGATGGGGAGAGCTCGTCGAATTTGGGCGCCGCCTGGTGGATCGCGCGGCGCTCCTCGGTCTTGACCGGGCCACCCTCGTCGATCGGGCGCCCGAGCACGTCCATGATGCGCCCCAGCGTACCCTTGCCAACCGGCACCGAGATGGGCGCGCCGGTGCTCTTTACCTTCATTCCGCGGCGCAGGCCGTCGGCCGAGCCCATCGCGATGCAGCGCACGACACCATCGCCGATCTGCTGCTCGACCTCGAAAGTGAGGCCTTCTTCCGCCAGCGTGCTGCCGCCGGTGCCCTCGAGCACCAGCGCGTCGTAGATGCCCGGCATCTGATCGCGCGGGAACTCGATGTCGATCACCGCGCCGATGCACTGGACGATGGTGCCTTGTGCCTGTGCCTGTGCCTGTGCCTGTGCCATCTTCTTTCCTCTAGTCAATTCCATGCAATCCCGGCGCCGCAAGCGGCCGCCTCACGCGTCTCGACTCCGTCCTTCATACGGCCGCCGCTCCGCCGACGATCTCGGAAATTTCCTTGGTAATCGCGGCCTGGCGATTCTTGTTGTAGATCAGGGTCAGCTCGTCGATCAGATTCTCGGCGTTGTCGGAAGCAGCCTTCATCGCCACCATGCGCGCCGACTGCTCGGATGCCATGTTCTCCGCGACCGCCTGGAAAATGATCGCCTCGATGTAGCGCGTCATCACCTGGTCGAGCACGCCCTTGGCTTCCGGCTCGTAGATGTAGTCCCAGACCGTTTCGGGTGCGCCCAGGCGCTCTCCCGAAAGCGGCAGCAGCTGTTCGATCACCGGTTCCTGCTTCATGGTGTTGATGAAGCGGGTGTAGCCGATCATCAGGCGGTCGAAGCGGTCCCTGCTGTAGCCATCGAGCATGACCTTGACGGCACCGATCAGCTTGTCCATCTGCGGGCGGTCGCCCAGCTGTGTCGCGTGCGACACGATGTTGGCACCCATGCGCTGCATGAAGCCCAATCCTTTGTTACCCATCGGGCAGACGTCGATCTCCTCGCCTTCCGCCTGCCAGGTCTTGTACTCATTAAGCACCATGCGCAGCAAATTCGTGTTCAGCGCCCCGCACAGACCCTTGTCGGTGGTGATCACGATCAGCCCGATGCGCTTCACAGTGTCGCGCGCCACGAGGTAGGGATGGCGATACTCCGGATTGGCGTGGCTGATGTGCGCTGCGACGTTGCGGATCTTCTCGCCGTAGGGGCGCGCCATGCGCATGCGTTCCTGCGCCCGGCGCATCTTGGAGGCCGCGACCATTTCCATCGCCTTGGTGATCTTCCGGGTGTTCTGCACACTCCGGATTTTCATCCGAATTTCTTTAGTCCCTGGCACTTCTCCATCTCCCGCACGCGTTGAATGGCGACCCGCTCTCGAATCCCGTTTCCCGCGTTAACATTCGCTCGTCCATTCGAACGCGTGCAGCAGTTTCGGCGCGATAGCGTCTAGAAACTGCCGCTCTTCTTCCAGTCCTCGATCGCGGCCTTGAGCGACTTCTCCTCGGCTTCGCTCAAGTCCTTCTTGTCCTCCATGGCCTTCACCAGCGAGCCGTACTTGTCCTTGAGATGGTCGCGCAGCGACTTTTCCGCAGAGAGCGCCTTCTTGATGTCGATGCCGTCGAAATAGCCGTTATTGACCGCGAAGAGCGTGACCGCCATTTCCCACACCGCAAGCGGCTGGTACTGCGGCTGCTTCATCAGCTCGGTGACGAGCTTTCCACGCTCGAGCTGCCTGCGGGTGGCCTCATCGAGGTCAGAGGCAAACTGTGCGAAGGCGGCCAGTTCCCGGTATTGGGCGAGGGCGAGCCGCACTCCGCCTCCAGTATCACGACGCTTCATAATCTTGGTCTGCGCAGCGCCGCCCACCCGGGATACCGAGATGCCGGCGTTGATCGCGGGCCGGATGCCGGCGTTGAAGAGGTCGGTCTCGAGGAAGATCTGCCCGTCCGTGATCGAGATCACATTGGTCGGCACGAAGGCGGTTACGTCGCCCGCCTGCGTCTCGATGATCGGCAGCGCCGTGAGCGAGCCGGTCTTGCCCTTGACCTTGCCCTCGGTGAATTTTTCGACGTACTCTTCGTTCACCCGGGAGGCGCGCTCGAGCAGGCGCGAATGCAGGTAAAACACGTCACCCGGATACGCCTCGCGGCCCGGCGGACGGCGCAGCAGCAGCGAGATCTGGCGATAGGCCCAGGCCTGCTTGGTGAGATCGTCATAGATGATGAGCGCGTCCTGGCCGCGATCACGGAAGTACTCCCCCATGGTGCAGCCGGAATAGGGTGCGATGTATTGCATCGCTGCCGATTCCGAGGCCGAGGCTGCCAGCACGATTGTATAGGCCATCGCCCCGTGCTCCTCGAGCTTGCGCACCACGTTGGCGATGGTCGAAGCCTTCTGCCCGATCGCTACGTAGATGCAGATCAGGTCCTTGCCCTTCTGGTTGATGATGGTGTCCACCGCCACCGCGGTCTTGCCGGTCTGTCGATCGCCGATGATGAGCTCGCGCTGCCCGCGGCCGACCGGTACCATCGAATCGATCGCCTTCAAGCCCGTCTGCACCGGTTGCGAGACCGACTTTCTCCAGATCACGCCCGGCGCCACCTTTTCGATGACATCGGTCATCTTGGCGGGGATCGGGCCCTTGCCATCGATCGGCTGGCCGAGCGAATTGACGACGCGCCCGAGCAGCTCCGGGCCGACCGGCACGGACAGGATTTTGCCCGTGCACTTCACCGTATCGCCTTCGGAAATGTGCTCATACTCGCCGAGTATCACCGCGCCCACCGAGTCGCGTTCGAGGTTCAGCGCGAGGCCGAACGTATTCCCCGGAAATTCCAGCATCTCGCCCTGCATCACGTCGGAGAGCCCGTGGACACGGCAGATGCCGTCCGTCACCGTCACCACCGTGCCCTGGGTGCTGATGTCCGCGCGCAGCGCCAGGTTCTGGATGCGCGAGCGGATGAGTTCGCTGATTTCGGAGGGTTTGAGCTGTTGCATAGGGGTTTCCTTGCTTGCCTATTTCATGAGTGCGGCCGCCATGCCGGCGAGCTTGCCGCGAACGGATCCATCGATCACTTCGTCGCCGACCTGCATCCGCACGCCCCCGATCAGATTCGCGTCGGTCTCGACCTGCGGCCTCACTTTTCGTTTGAAGCGGTTTTCCAGCACCGCAACAATCTCGGCGAGCTGGCCCCCATCGAGCGGGTAGGCGCTCGTGATGACCGCATCGACGATGCCCTCGCGTTCGTTCCTGAGTTCCTCGAAGCTTTCGTGGATTTCCGGAAGCGCGGCGACACGATCGTTCTCGATCAGTGCACGCAGCAGGTTCTGCCCCTCGACCGGAAGATCCCCGCACGCGCCCGCGAACAAGCCGTAGACCTGCTCGGGGGTCAGCTTGGGATCGGCGGTCGCCGCAGCGATATCGGGGTTCGCCGCGACAGCTGCCATCACGGCCAACGTTTGCGACCATTTGCCCAGCGCGCTGGTGCTGTCCGCGAGCACGAACACCGCATCGGCGTAGGGCCGCGCAACCGTAATGGCCTCGGCCATCAGCGCAGCTCCTGTTTGAGTTGGGCGAGCAAATCGGCGTGCGCCTTCGTGTCCACCTCGCGGCGCAGAATTTTCTCTGCTCCCGCCACCGCCAGCGCGGCGACCTGCTCGCGCAGCGCCTCGCGCGCGCGTGAAACCTGCTGATCGATCTCGGCCTGGGCGGCTGCCTTCTCGCGGTTGCCTTCCTCCTTCGCCTGGGCGCGCGCCTCCTCCACCATCTGCCCGGCGCGCTTCTCGGCCTGCGCGACGATTTCGGTGGCGCGGTCGCGTCCCTGCTTGACCGATTCCTCGCCCTGCCGGATCGAGACCTCGAGCGAGCGTTTGCCCTGCTCCGCGGCGGCAAGCCCGTCGGCGATGGTCTTCTGCCTCGCCTCGATCGCGCGCAGCATGTACGGCCAGATGAACCTGGCGGTGATCCAGATGAACGCCGCGAAGACCACGGCCTGCGCGAACAGCGTCAGATTGATGTTCATGCTTTCCCCCTGGCGGGAGACCGCTAGCCGCCGAGCTGCGCGAGCAGCGGGTTGCCCGTGGCGAACCAGAGCGCGAGGCCGACGCCGATGATGAACGACGCATCGATCAGGCCCAGCAGCAGGAAGACCTTCGCCTGCAGCGAGTTGGTGAGCTCGGGCTGACGCGCAGCCGCTTCCAGGAAGCGGCTGCACATGATGCCCACGCCGACGCAGGCGCCAAGCGCACCCAGGCCGATCATGAGGCCGATGCCGATGCCGGTATAGGCCTGCACCATCGCGATAAGTTGGAGTTTTTCCATGATTACCCTTTCCTTTGCGAAAAAATCGATGACGAGTCTAGTGATGCTCGTGCGCCATCGTGATGTAGACGATGGTCAGCATCATGAATATGTAGGCCTGGAGGGCGACGATCAGGATATGGAACAGCGCCCAAAGCAGTGCGAACGCGGAGCCGAATATTGTCCCCACGATGCCGGTCGCGGCCCACATCCACAGCAGCAGGAATATGAGCTCTCCCGCGTACATGTTCCCGTAGAGTCGCAGCGAGTGGGAGAGTGGCTTGGAAATGTACTCGATCGCATTGAACAGCAGGTTGAAGGGCAGCAGCCATGGGCCGAACGGGGTGCAGGTCAGCTCGTGCAGCCAGCCGCGCGCACCCTTCACCGCGATCGAAAAGAAAATCATCAGCAGCCACACCGACAGCGCCAGCGCAAAGGTCGTGTTGACGTCGGCGGTGGGCACGATGCGGAAGCCGTGCTCGGAGATGTGGTGGGTGCCGAGCGCCACGATGTCCACCGGCAGGAAATCCATGGCGTTCATTAGCAGCACCCACAGCCCGACGGTCAGCGCGAGCGGCGCGACCAGCTTGTGGCGGTCGCCGTGGTGGAAGATCGCTTTCGCCTGCTCGTCGACGAACTCGAAAAGGAATTCGACGAAGGCCTGCCGCTTGCCGGGGACGCCGGAGGTCGCGCCGCGCACCACCCACCACAGAAAGCCGAGACTAACCACTCCGAGCAGCACCGACACCGCCAGCGTGTCAAAGTGCAGCGTCCAGAATCCGCCGTCGCCAACCTGTTTCGCGCCGTGAGTCAGGTGGTGGCTGATGTACTCGGTGGGGGTGAGTTCTTTACCGGCCGCCATCGCCCGTCTGCTGGTCGTTGTCCTGCACAAAAAACGCCATCGAAAAAATCACCACCGTCGCCACGAACGAGCCGAGAAAAGCCGTCACCACGACGTCCCTGTACGTCGCCAGCACGAGCCAGAGCAGGAAGACGAGGAGGCCGAGCTTGACCGCTTCGGCTCTCAACACGACCAGCAGGATCCCCCCTGCCGACTCCGCCTTGCCCATAGAGGCCACGACCGCTGACCCCCATCCGGAGAGGATGCTGACCGCGCCACCCAGGGCCGCGGACAGAGCGCCGTGAACGCCGGCCAGAGCCCCAGCCAACAGCGTCAATGCGGCGGTAGCCACCACTTGCCACCGGAGAACGGTGCGGATCGGCTTGCCCAGGTTGCGAAGCATGGCGTTCTTGGTCTCCGCCCCGGGCAAAGCGCGCGTAGTATAGCCTTCGAGGGTCAAGGGGTCAATTTGCTGCGGTGCGGCAACGCCTCGTTTTCGCTGCCTTATTTGGGCCTCAACCGGTCGAGTAGCGCAGCCAGCTGGTCCAGACTCGAATAGTGGATCACCAGCTTGCCGCTGCCCGGCTTCGCTCCGGTCCGTATGGTTACAGTGGTGCCGAGCGCTCCGCTCAGTTCCTCTTCGAGCCGCGCCACGTCGCGGTCAATACGCATGCGCGCGCGTCCTGCCGGCCGTTCCGTCATGCCGGCCACCCGCTGTTCCACCTGGCGCACGGAGAGTTGCCGCGCGACCGCCTCGCGCGCAATTTCGATCTGCTTCAACGCCGGCAGCGCGAGCAGCGCCCGCGCGTGCCCCATGTCGAGCTTGCCCTCGCGCAACAGTTCCTGTACCGGGGGTGCGAGCTCGAGCAGCCGCAGCGCGTTGGTGATCGCCGCGCGCGAACGGCCGACGGCGTCGGCGGCCTCGGCATGAGTCATGCCGAATTCCTCGGTCAGACGCTTGATGCCGGTGGCTTCGTCGAGCGGATTCAGGTCCTCGCGCTGGAGATTCTCGATCAACGCGATGGCGAGCGCGTGCCGGTCCGGCACGTCGCGCACGAGCGCTGGCACCGTTGTGAGCCCCGCCATCCGCGCCGCCCGCCAGCGCCGCTCGCCGGCAACAATCTCGTAGCGGCCCGCGCCGATCGGCCGCGCCAGTATCGGCTGCATCACGCCCTGCGCCTTGATCGACTCGGCCAGCTCGGCCAGGCCCTCCTGGCCGATATGCGCGCGCGGCTGGAACCGGCCCGGCTGCAGCGCGTCGATCGCAAGCGAAGCAAGCGCCTCGCCGCCGCCCGCGGCCGGTTCGTCGGCTCCAAGCAGCGCGTCGAGTCCGCGACCCAACCCCTTGATCCTGGCCATCGCCATGCTCCTCACGCGCCCGCGCGGTTCAGCATCTCGCCCGCCAGCGCGAGATAGGCCTGGGCGCCCTTCGAGTTGCGGTCGAATTTGAGTGCCGGCACGCCGAAGCTCGGCGCTTCCGCGAGCCGCACGTTGCGCGGTATCACGGTCCGGTAGACCTTGTCGCCAAAATGCTCGAGCAGCTGCGCAGAAACCTGCTGCGCGAGCGTATTGCGCGGATCGTACATGGTGCGCAGCAGCCCCTCGATCTCGAGGGAGGGATTCAAGTGCCCGCGCACCTTCTTGATGGTCTGCACCAGGTCGCTCAGGCCCTCCAGCGCGTAGTACTCGCACTGCATGGGGATCATCACGGCCTGGGCGGCGGTGAGGCCATTCACGGTGAGGAGGTTCAATGCCGGCGGGCAGTCGATCAGGATGAAATCGTACTCCGGTTCGACCACGGCCAGCGCTTCCTTCAGGCGCGTTTCGCGGTGCGCGATTTCCACCAGCTCGACTTCGGCGCCGGCGAGTTCGCGGTTGGCGGGCACCAGGTCAAAACCGCCGTTATCGGAGCGCACTCTCACCTCCGCGACGCTCTTCGTGCCCAGCAGGACGTGATAAACCGTCGCGCTCACATGGCGCTTGTCCACACCGCTCCCCATGGTCGCGTTGCCCTGGGGGTCCAGGTCCACCAGCAGCACGCGCCGGTGTGCCGCCGCGAGGCTCGCCGCCAGGTTGACGCCGGTCGTGGTCTTGCCAACGCCGCCTTTCTGATTCGTGATGGCAAGCACGCGGGTCATGATTTCCCCCGCCCGATCGTAACCAGGTGGCGCTGCGCGCGCAGCCCGGGTATCTGCAACGGGATCACCTGCAGCACCTGCCAGCCCTGCGGCAGCTGGGCGATCTCCTCATACGGATGCACGCCCTTCAGTGCGACGAGCCGTCCCTCCGCGGCGACGTGCCGACCCGCCAGCGAAACGAATTCCGCGAGATCCGAAAAGGCGCGCGAGATCACGACAGCAAACCCCCGCGGCGGCTTCCAGGTCTCCACTCTTTCGCACACGACCGCGGTGTTGCCGAGCTTCAGCTCCGTCACGGCCTGCGTCAGGAACGCCGCCTTCTTGTGATTCGAATCGAGCAGCGTCATCCGCGCTTCCGGCAACGCGAGCGCGAGGGGAATGCCCGGCAACCCCGCTCCGCTACCCACATCCAGGAGCGTCTCCGCAGTAACCTGCGGCACCACCGCGAGGCAGTCGAGCAGATGCTGGCTCACCATGCGGTGCGTGTCCCGCACGGCGGTCAGGTTGTAGACGCGGTTCCACTTCTGCAACAACCCCAGATACGCCAGGAGCCGCTCCTGCGCCTCCGCTGGCAGCGTCAACCCGAGCTCGGACACGCCTTGCGCGAGCTGCTGCGCAAGCGTCATGCCGTCTTGCCAATGGCGCGGTGGTCGGCACCCTCTATCGTCCGCGTGTCCTTGCGTGTGAGTCGACTCGCGCGCTTGAGATAAACCAGAAGAACCGAAATCGCGGCCGGCGTCACTCCCGAGATACGCGAAGCGTGACCGATTGTTTCCGGGCGATGCCGGTCGAGCTTTTGCCGCGCCTCCACGGACAATCCACGCAACGCGCCGTAGTCGAGTTCCGGCGGGAGCTTCAGGTTTTCATAGTGCTCGTAGCGCGCAATCTCCTCGCGCTGGCGCTCGATATAGCCTTGATACTTGGCCTGGATCTCCACCTGCTCCGCGACCTGGGCATCCTCGACACCCGGCCCGGCGCCGGGCAACGCGGTCAGCTGCGCATAGTTGATGTCGGGACGGCGCAGCAGCTCCATCAGCGAGTAGTCACGAGCCGGCGGCTTCGGTGCCTCGGCGTCTGACTCAGTCGGCAGCGCTCGCGCGCTGATCCAGATGGCCTTGAGGCGCGCCTGCTCGCGTTCAATGGCTTCGCGCTTGCCCGAAAAGGCCGCCCAGCGCGCATCATCCAACACACCCAGCCGGCGCCCGCTCTCGGTCAACCGCAGGTCCGCGTTGTCCTCGCGCAATGACAGCCGGTACTCTGCCCGGCTCGTGAACATGCGGTAAGGCTCCGACACCCCGCGCGTGACAAGATCGTCCACCAGCACGCCCAGGTAGGCCTCATTGCGCCCCGGGCACCACGGCTCGCATTCCTGGACCAGGCGCGCGGCATTGATGCCGGCGAGCAGGCCCTGCGCCGCGGCTTCCTCATACCCCGTGGTGCCGTTAATCTGCCCGGCGAAGAAGAGGCCCGCAATCGCCCGCGTTTCGAGCGAGTGCTTGAGCTCGCGCGGATCGAAATAGTCATACTCGATCGCGTAACCGGGACGCGTGATGTGGGCACGCTCGAGCCCGCGGATCGATCGCACCAGCGCCTGTTGAGCATCGTAGGGCAAGCTTGTCGAGATCCCATTGGGATAGAACTCATTGACGGTGAGACCCTCGGGCTCGAGGAAGATCTGGTGCGAGGCCTTGTGCGCAAACCGCATGACCTTGTCCTCGATCGACGGGCAGTAGCGCGGCCCGACACCTTCGATCACGCCGGTATAGAGCGGCGAGCGGTCGAGCGCGCCGCGGATGATGTCGTGTGTCTGCGCATTGGTATGCGTGATCCAGCATGGCAGCTGCCGTGGATGCTGCTCGCGCCGGCCCAGGAACGAGAACACCGGGACCGGCGTATCTCCGGGCTGCTCACCCATGACCGAGAAATCGATGCTGCGGCCGTCGATGCGCGGTGGCGTGCCGGTTTTCAATCGTCCAACCGGAAGCTTCAGCTCGCGCAGCCGCTGCGCGAGCGTCAACGCCGGTGGATCACCCGCGCGTCCGCCCGGATGCCGTTTGAGCCCGACGTGGATGAGCCCGCCGAGAAATGTTCCCGTCGTGAGCACCACCGCGCGCGCGGCGAAGCGCAGCCCGATCTGCGTGACGACACCGATCACGCGCTCGCCTTCAAGCAACAGGTCGTCCACGGCTTGCTGGAAGATGCGCAGGCGCGGCTGACTCTCGAGGCGATGACGAATGGCACCCCTGTAGAGAACTCGATCCGCCTGGGCGCGCGTCGCTCGCACCGCAGGTCCCTTGCGCGAGTTGAGAATCCGGAACTGAATACCCGCCTCGTCGGTAGCCAGCGCCATGGCCCCGCCCAGCGCATCTATCTCCTTGACTAAATGGCCTTTTCCGATACCGCCGATGGACGGGTTGCAGGACATCTGCCCCAGGGTATCGAAGCTGTGGGTAAGCAGCAGGGTCTCGCACCCCATGCGGGCGGCGGCAAGCGCAGCCTCGGTACCGGCATGGCCGCCACCGATTACTATAACATCATATGTATCATAGACTTGCATAAATTCTGTAAGGCATCTTCAGGTGCGAATGATACCGGAAATGCCGGGTTAACTAAACAGTCCTGCCGTTTCACGTGAAACGCAATCTATGCTGCGGTGCAGCATGACAAAGAACAGGCCATGTTTCACGTGGAACAGCCGTTAAGCGGGCTACTTTCCAATACAGAACCGCTTGAATATCTCTCCTAGCAGATCGTCCGGGGTGAATTCCCCGGTGATAGAACCGAGGGCTTGCTGGCTCAGGCGCAATTCCTCAGCCAGGAATTCCAGCGTCGCCATTTCGCGGCTTGCCTGCTCAAGGTGCTGCTGGGCGAGCTGAAGTGCATGAAGATGCCTTTCGCGCGCCATAAACAGCCCCTCGGCACCTTGCTTCCATCCAACGGATTCCAGCAACGCGCGGCGCAAAAACTCCACCCCTTCTCCCGTTTTCGCTGACAACCAGACGGTGTACCCACCGCCTCCTTGCTTCAGCGCCGGCGCGTGCGGCACCAGATCAATCTTGTTCATGACCGCAACGCGGGGCAGCCCGGCAGGGAGGTCTCGCATGATCTCGCGGTCTGCAGCAATTTCGCCCTGTGTTGCGTCCAGCAACAGCAGCACCAGATCTGCGTGCTCGATCGCTGCCCAGGTCCGCGCGACTCCCAGCTTTTCCACAGGATCGGTCGCTGGCCGCAATCCGGCGGTATCGATGATGTGGACCGGCACCCCCTCGATGCTGACGCTCTGACGTACTGCGTCGCGCGTTGTGCCCGGTATGTCCGTGACGATGGCGATCTCCTCCCCAGCCAGGCGATTCAGCAGGCTCGATTTTCCGACGTTAGGGCGCCCCGCAAGCACCACCCGCAGGCCTTCGCGCAGCAAGCTGCCCTGCTGCGAAGCGGACATCACCTCCCGCAGCTTTGCCTGCAAACCCGCAAGCCGGCCAGCGCCGTCGGCCTGACGGATGAACTCCACATCCTCGTCGGGAAAATCGAGCGCGGCCTCCACCAGCGCACGCAATTCAATGAGTCCCTGCAGCAGTTCGTCGATACGCTGCGAGAACGCGCCCTGCATTGAGCGCACGGCGCTGCGCGCAGCCTCCGCAGTCGAGGCGTCGATGAGATCCGCGACGCTCTCGGCCTGCGCGAGATCGATCTTGTCATTGAGATAGGCTCGCCGGGTGAACTCTCCCGGCTGCGCCGGGCGCGCCCCGAGTTCCAGGCAACGCTTGAGCAGCAGCTGGAGAACGACCGGTCCGCCATGCCCGTGCAGTTCCAGCACGTCCTCGCCGGTATATGAATGAGGCGCCGGAAAATACACCGCAATGCCCTGGTCGATCGCCAGTCCTCGCGCGTCAACGAAGTCGGCGAGAGTCGCACGCCGCGGTGCCAGCGGCCTGGACACGATTCCGCGCAGGAGATTCTCGAGGCGCGGCCCGGAAATCCGCACGACACCGATGCCGCCACGCCCGGGGGCGGTCGAGACGGCAGCGATGATGTCGCTCAATTCTTGCGCGCTGCCGCCTCGCGTTCGAGCATCCGGGTGATCTGCCACTGTTGCGCGATCGAGAGTACGTTGTTGACCAGCCAGTAGAGCACGAGGCCCGCCGGGAAGAAGAAGAAGAATACGCTGAACACGATGGGCATGATCTTCATGACCCGCGCCTGTACCGGATCCGGCGGCTCGGGATTGAGCAGCGTCTGCACCCACATCGTCACCGCCATCAATATGGGGAGAATGAACCACGGATCGGGCGCCGCGAGATCGTCGATCCACAGCATGAAGGGTGCATGGCGCAGCTCCACGCTGGCCAGCAACACCCAATAAAGTGCAATAAAAACAGGTATTTGCACAACTATTGGCATGCAACCGCCGAGCGGGTTGATCTTCTCCGTCTTGTACATCTCCATCATCGCCTGCTGCAGGCGCTGACGGTCCTGACCATATTGATCCTTGAGCTTCTGCAATTTGGGCGCGAGGACCCGCATGCGGGCCATCGAACGGTAGCTCGTGGCCGACAACGGATAGAACAGGAGCTTGATGATCACCGTCAGCAGGATGATCGCAACGCCCCAGTTACCCACCCATTGATTGAGCCATGCGAGCACCCAGAACAACGGCACGGCGATCACCGTCAGCCAACCGTAATCGATGGTGAGATCGAGACCCGGCGCGATCTTGGCGAGTTTCTCCTGTTCCTCCGGACCGGTGTAGAGCGGCACCGTGACGGTGGTGCTCGCGCCCGTTGCAATCGCTCCCACGGGCACGATCACGCCCGCCGAGTAGAGTCCGTCCTCCAGGCGCCGTGCGTAGAACTCGCGCGGCATGCCGCTCCTCGGGAGCCAGGCACTGAAGAAATAATGCTGCAGGATCGCGATCCAGCCGTCCTCGCTGTTCTTGGTGTACTGCGCCTTGCCCTTCTCGATGTCCGAAAACGCGATCTTCTGGAACTTGTCCTTGTCGGTGTAGAGCGCGAGGCCGGTGAAGGTCGGCAGCATCGCGGAATCACCCGGCAGCGGCTTGTCGTCGCGCACCAGCTGGAAATAGGCATACGGCTGAAGGCTCGCCGCGCCGCCGTTGGCGATCTCGAAGCTGACATCGATCAGATAGCTGCCGCGCTGGAAGCGGAAGATCCTGGCGACCTTGACGCCGTCGGCCGCCTGCGCGGTGAGCCGCACCTCGAGTTGATCCTGGCCCTCGGCCAGCCGGAAGCTCTCCCCTGGCGCCGAGTAGAGCGTGCGATGGTTGGGCAAGCCCTCGCCGATCAAACCGGCCTGCGCAATGTAGGTACGCCCGGGCCCGCTCTCCAACAAAACGAAGTTCTTTGCGCGTTCAACCGTATCGCGGTGGTTCTTGAACTCCACCCGGCGCACGTCGCCTCCGTGACTGCTGAGTTCCGCGATCAGCACGTCCGTCTCGACCCGGATCGCGATGCCGGACTCGGGTAGCTTCCGATCCTGCGTGGGAACCGCGCCCTGGCCTGCCGCAAGCTTCTCCCCGGGCACGGGAAGCTGAACGGACGCCGGCGGCGCCTTATCCTGATCCGCCTTCCCGGCCACCGCCGCCGGCGGGCGCGCCGGCTGCTGGTCCCGCTGCCATGCGTCGAGCAGCATGAACACCGAGAACGAGAAGACGAAGAAGAGTATCAGTCGTTGCGAGTCCATCACCGTGTTTCCGTGCCGCCGCGTGCGAGCCTAGCCGCCGCGCGTCTCCGCCGCAATCTCCTCCAGCAGCCGGACGATCTCCGCGCGCGCCGTCCCGCCCGACTGCCGCCCCGGGCAGCGGCGCAGCTCGACCACGAGATCCACGCCCGCCGGCCGCGGCGCCATGGCGCGGAAGGCCTCCCGCACCATGCGCTTCATCCGATTGCGATCGACCGCGCGCGGCGCGACGCGCCGGCTGGCGATGATCCCGATGCGAGCCTCGGAGAGACCGTTGCGCCTGACGTAGAGCCTGAAGTGGCGCCGGGCCCGCGCGTCGCCGGCTGCCAGCGTGGCCGTGAACTGCTCGCGACGATACAACCGCGCGCTGCGCGGCAGGGCGTGGCTCGCCTCGCTCAGGCGCTCAATCGCGCCCGCCCTTTGCCGCGCCGTGCCCGCAGCACGCCGCGGCCGCCCCGGGTGCGCATGCGCGCGCGGAAGCCGTGTGTGCGCTTGCGGCGCTTGACCGAGGGCTGATAAGTCCGTTTCATGGGATCCGTCCGGCTGCTGAAAAGCGCGCTATTACACCCTCGAACTCTCCGCCGTGTCAACCTTCGTCGCGGAACGCGCAAAACGTTGAGCGGCATGCGCGCTGCTGTGGATAACGGCGCTCAAAAGGGATAAAATCTGCTGCTGAAAAAGCGTCACTCCGCGCGGCCCCGGTTCCAACAACAACGCGACACCGATGAACAGTTTCTGGCGCTTTTGCCTCGGCCGCTTCGAGAAGGAATTGCCGCCACAGCAATACCGCACCTGGATCAAGCCGTTGCGCCCCCAAGTCGAGGACAATCGCCTGACGCTGGTGGCCCCCAACCGCTTCGTTCTGCAGTGGATTCGAGACAAGTTCCTCACGCGCATCGGGGAGCTCGCGCGCGAGCACCTGAAGCGCGATATCGAGGTGCAGCTCACGCTCGGCGAAAAGGAACTGCCGGCGCCCCGCCCGGCGAATGCACCCCAGGCAGCGCGGGAACCGGAGGCAAAACCGAGCAGCCGCGAGGTCTCCCGCCTGAATCCGGCCTTCACGTTCGAGACGTTTGTGACCGGCAAGGCGAACGAGCTGGCGCGCGCCGCCGCGGCGCAGGTCGCGGAGCGGCCCGGCTCGGCCTACAACCCGCTCTTCATCTACGGCGGG
>Ga0208185_1000391_pt1 | contig 21260 bp, 24 predicted proteins | sample EasRivMeERMLT700_FD_187532 | JGI IMG/M metagenome (GOLD analysis project Ga0208185, IMG submission 187532) | Soil microbial communities from meander-bound floodplain in the East River, Colorado, USA - East River MetaG ERMLT700 (SPAdes) (version 2) | ecosystem: Environmental > Terrestrial > Soil... | reverse complement strand
GGTGAAGCTCATCGCCGAGCCCTGGGACTGCGGCCCCGGCGGCTACCAGGTCGGCGGCTTCCCGCCCGGCTGGGCGGAGTGGAACGACAAGTTCCGCGACACCGTGCGCGATTACTGGAGACTCGAAGCCACGCCGGCGGCGCTCGCGCCGCGGCTCTGCGGCTCGCCCGACATCTTCATGCGCCGCGGGCGCCAGCCGTGGGCGAACGTCAACTTCATCACCGCGCACGACGGCTTCACCCTGAACGACCTCGTCACCTACAACGACAAGCACAACGAGGCCAACGGCGAGGACAACAAGGACGGCCATTCGCACAACCGCTCGTGGAACCACGGCGTCGAGGGCCCGACCGACGACGAGGCGATCCGCGGCCTGCGCAAGCGCCAGATGAAGAACATGCTGGCGACGCTGCTGCTGTCGCAGGGCACGCCGATGCTGCTCGCGGGCGACGAGTTCGGGCGCACGCAGCGCGGCAACAACAACGCGTACTGCCAGGACAACGAGATCTCCTGGGTGCACTGGGACCACGACGACCGCGCCCAGCGCCTGATCCGCTTCGTGCAGAAGCTGATCGGGCTGCGCAGCCGCTACCCAATCCTGCGGCGCACGCGCTTCCTCAGCGGCCAGTTCGACGAGGACCTCGGCTTCAAGGACGTCATGTGGATCAACACCACCGGCGAGGAGATGCGCGAGGAGAACTGGAAGGACCCCAACGTGCGCGTCTTCGGCATGCTGCTCGACGGCCGCGCCCAGCCCACCGGCATCCGCAAGCGCGGCGAGGACGCGACGCTGTTCATCGTGTTCAATCCCTGGCAGGACGTGGTGAAGTTCAAGCTGCCGCCGGCGAACGGCGGCGGCGAATGGAAGCTGCTCGCCGACACCAATTTCCCGGATTCGAAGGAGGAGCCGCGCTTCCCGATCGGCCACGAGTACGAGGTCACGGCGCGATCGCTGCTGTTATTTGGTCTTAGCCACAACAAGTAAGACTTCGGCGCTCGCCGGGCTGCTGGTCGCCGCGGCGTTCCTGTACCTCGCGCGCGACGTGCTGATTCCGCTCGCGCTCGCGATCCTGCTGTCGTTCCTGCTCGCGCCGATGGTGCGACAGCTGGAACGATTGCGCCTCGGTCGCGTTCTCGCGACCCTCGTCGCGGTCGCGATCGGCTTCTCGGTGATCGGCGGCGTCGGCTGGGTCGCAGCCCGGCAGGGGCTGTCGCTCGCCGCGAAGCTCCCCGAGTACCGCGAAAATATTCAACAGAAAATCCGCTCCGTGCGTGCGCAGCCGGACGGAGAGCTCGGAAAGGCGGCCGACGCGATCCAGGACTTGCAGGAGGAAGCCTCGCCCGAGAGCGAGCCGATGCCGGTGACCGAAACCCCGCCGACCGCGTTCGCCGCGCTGCGCGAGCTGGTCGCTCCGTTCGTGCAGCCGATCGGCAGCGCGCTCGCGGTCATCGTCTTCACCATCCTCATGCTTCTGAAGCGCGAGGACATGCGCGACCGGCTGATCGCCCTGATCGGCGCGGGGCGCATCAATCTCACCACGCAGGCGCTGGGCGAGGCGTCGGAGCGCGTGAGCCGGTATTTGCTGATGCAGCTCGTCGTCAACGCAGGCTTCGGCATTCCCTTCGGCATCGCGCTCTACTTCATCGGCATCCCGAACGCGATGCTATGGGGCCTGCTGACCACGCTGCTGCGCTTCATCCCTTACGGAGGCATTTGGATCGCCTTGGGGATTCCCTTAGTGCTCGCGTTTGCGATCTCCGACGGCTGGTCGCTCGTGGCGTGGACCCTTGGCGTGTTCCTCGTCCTCGAGGCGTTGTTCATCTACGCGATCGAGCCCTGGCTTTATGGGCGCACGACCGGGCTGTCGGCCATCGCGATCATAGCGGCGGTGATCTTCTGGACCTGGCTATGGGGTCCGGTGGGATTGCTCCTCGCGATGCCGCTCACGGTTTGCGTCGCGGTGATGGGCCGCTACATCCCGCAGCTCGGCTTCCTCAACGTGCTGCTCGGCGTCGAGCCCGTGCTGCCGCCGGAGGCGCGCTTCTACCAGCGCCTGATCGCGCTCGACCAGGACGACGCGATCGCGCTCGCGGAGGAATACGCCGCCGAGCACGGCACGGCCGGCCTTTTCGAGGCGCTCATGATCCCCGCGCTCGCGCTCACCGAGACCGACCGGCACAAGGGTGCGCTCGAGCCCGAGACCGAGCGCTTCGCCTTCGACACCACGCGCCAGATCCTCGAAGAGATCCAGGGCGCCGAAGCCGCCGACGGGCGATCCTCCGGCGCCGGCGTCTCCATCATTCCCGCTCGCGACGAAGCCGACGAGCTCGCGGCCGCGATGCTCGCGCGGCTTCTCCCCGGCGCGCAGCTCCTGTCACTCGAAAGCATCACTGCCGACACGCTCGAGCGCGTCGCCGAGGAAACCCGCGTCGTCTGCATCTCTGCCGTCCCGCCCCACGCCGCGAGCCACGCCGCCCAGCTCGCGCGCCGCCTGAAAGCCCGCCGGCCCGAGGTCAAGGTGGTGGTCGCGCTTTGGGCGAGCGAAGGCCTCGACAAGATCAAGCCGCGCCTGCTCTCCGCCGGCGTCGACGAAGTCTTCACCCGGCTCGGCGACGTCCAATCGCATCTCGGCCAGCTCGCCGGAACGGCGCCAAAACAGGGACAGACCACGTTTTCCGAGGCGCGGACAAGCACGGCGCAGTCGAATTGATTCCTCGCTGGGGCGGGCGTAACGTGCGTGGCGCACGGGCAAAGCTGCCCAACCTCAGAGAGGACTAGCCATGCGACCTCGTGCTTGTATCGTTGCACTTGCAACCACGCTGATGGCGTTAGCTGTCGCGGTCGAGTCGCTCACCGCTGCCGCGCAGTCCCAGCTCGCGTCCGCAGGCTCCGTCGACCCCGCCATCATCGAGGACCTCGTGGCAGCCAACCGGGTCCTTGCTCAGGAAGGCATACTCGACGCCTATGGGCACGTGAGCATTCGACATCCAGGTAATCCGAACCGTTACCTCATGTCCCGTTCGCTTGCGCCAATCCTGGTGACCGGCAGCGATATCCTTGAATACGACCTCGATTCAAATGCGGTCGATGCCAGAGGTCGCAGGAGCGTCCTGGAACGGTTCATCCACGGTGAAATATATAAGGCGCGACCCGATGTGAAGGCCGTAGTACATTCGCATTCGCCCACTGTCGTTCCATTTAGCGTCACTCAAACACCGCTAAGACCCGTGATTCACCTGGCCTCATTTCTTTGGGTCGGCGTGCCGGTTTTCGAGATTCGCGATGCCGGCGGACCTGCGACTGACATGCTGGTGAGAAATGCTGCTCTCGGAAAAGCGCTTGCGACAAAGCTTGGAGACAAGCCCGTGGCCTTGTTGCGAGGGCACGGAAGCGTCGCGGTCGGCCCTGATATCCAGATGGCGGTGCGGTACGCCATCTACACTGAGGTGAACGCCCGCCAGCAAGCGATCGCAATCGGACTAGGCGGTCCGATCAACTACATCTCGCCGGAAGAAGGTGCTTTCAGAGACAAGAATCCTGGCGATTTCGCACGTGCCTGGGAACTCTGGAAAAAGAAGGCGCTTGGGCAGTAGTGGAGCGCCCGCCCAACTACACCACACGTTTCACCGCCAACCAAGAAATGGAGGTATCAGATGGCGGCACCCGCGCAGAAGGCGGCGGCAACTCGCAAGCGCCGCCAGGCGGCTAGAAAGGCAGCGCGAACACGCAAGCTCCGCTCCGCACGTCGAAAAGCGGCCATCACACGCAAACGCCGAGCTGCTGGTCGAAAGGCTGCAGCAACTCGTGCCGCTAAGAAATGACTTCGGTATCGAAGCTGCCGGCTAGCCGCGGTCCTTGATCGACGCGTTCCACGTCCTTTCGGTATAGAAGTGCGCACCGGGACCTTCATCGGCCTGGTCCTCGCGTTTCCCTGTCCCTGGTACATGGTTGCGGTGGGCGGGCTGCTGCCGCTGCCGGTGATCGTGCTGTACGGCCTGTCGGGCGGCATCGTGCTCGCCTTTTCTGCGGTCCATCTGGCCGTTTACGCCGGGCTCTTCTTCTACCTGGCGCGGCGCATTCGCAAAACCGCAACGGCGGGGATCGTGCTGCTAGTCCTGTTCGCGCTAAGCTTCCTGCCGATCTATGGCAGCGGCGAGAACCTGGCGAGCGGCGGCAAGCTGAACCTCAACGCCTACCAGGCTTACCAGCAGGGCTTCGTCGAGATGTTTGCGAAGAGGTAATGGAACCGGTCCGCGAAGGAGGCTGCTTGTGCGGCGCGGTGCGCTACCGGGCGCAAGGGAATCCAGCGCGCACGGTGGTGTGCCACTGCAGGTTCTGCCAGCGCCATACGGGCAGCGCGTTCGCGGTGTGGCCGACCTTCACGCAAGGCAGGCTCGAGTTCAGTGGAGTGCTTTCGAGCTACGAGCATCGTTCGGACGAAAGCGGCCGCTGGATCAGGCTGAACTTCTGCCCGCGCTGCGGAACCGCGGTCAGCTCGACCTTCGAGAAGGGACCCGGCGAGGTAGCGATTCTCGGCGGCACGTTCGACGATACCGGGTGGATCACGGTCGACCGGCATGTCTGGACGCGATCGGCGCATCCCTGGGTATCGATTCCGGCGGATGTCGCGTCGTTCGAGAAGAGCTCGAGCCATTTGTGATCGCGCGCGCGGTTTTCGGACTCTTGTATCTCACGAGCGCGCTCGCGCAGGAGCCATCCTTCTCCGGCGGCGACGGTTCGTCCTGCGAAGTCGCGGTCGTTCCGCTCGGCACCGAGGGCATGGCCGTGGTGCAGGCCGAATACCATTGGCTGCGCAAGACCTTCGGCGGCGGCGCGCTGGTGCGGCAGGCGCTCGGCGCATCCTCCGACGGCAAGCGGCGCTACGATCTGGTCCTCTGGCGCAAGCCCGACGGGCAGACGGTCGAGGTCTGCTTCGACGTGACCACGGTGTTCGAGGAAACGATCCGCCGCGTGGAAGAGCAGGAATCCGGTGATTCGCGTCGTCCGGCTCGGTAGCCCGCGCGCGAGCGGCGAGGGCCTGCGCCTGGGCACGGTGCGGCGGCCGCCGCGCGGCGTGAAGAAGAGCGAGTTCGCGCGGCGCGACTACTACGATGTCTGGCTGCCCGATCTCGCGCCGAGCGCGCCGCTGATCGCGAGGGCTCACCGGGACTGGACCGCGTTCGTCAAGGCCTACCGCCGCGAGATGTCGCAGGCGGCCGCGCAACGGCTGCTCGAGCTGCTCGCGCGCCTGTCGCACCACGCGGACTTCTCGGTCGGCTGCTATTGCGAGGACGAACAGCGTTGTCATCGCTCCGTTCTGCGGGAGCTACTGGCTGAAAATGGCGCACGACTGTCTTGAAACGCCGTCCGCCTGGGTCGTGCGCTGGGCGCCGCTGGTCGCGCGCGGGCCGGTGCTCGACGTCGCGAGCGGCGCGGGGCGGCACGCGAGGTTCTTCGCGCAGCGCGGCCTCGAGGTCGCCGCGGTCGACCGGGAGGCGCAATCGATCCCGGGGGTGCGGTTCGTGCAGGCGGACCTGGAGGACGGCAGTCCCTGGCCGTTCGCCGGCCAGCGCTTCGGCGCCATCGTGGTGACCAACTACCTCCACCGGCCGCTTTTTCCCGACCTCGTTGCCGCGCTCGGCGAGGGCGGGGTCCTGATCTACGAAACCTTCATGATCGGCAACGAGCGCTTCGGCAAGCCCTCCAATCCGAACTTCCTGCTGCGCCCGGGCGAGCTGCTGGAGGCTTTCGGCGTGCTGACGCTCGTCGCCTTCGAGCAAGGGACGACGCAGAAGGCGGTGGTCCAGCGCATCTGCGTCATCCGGGGAGACGCGAGTAGCGCTAGAATCTCCGCATGATTACCGGATGCCTGGTTGCGATCATTACCCCCATGCACGAGGACGGCCGGCTCGACCTCGCGCGCTTCAGGCAACTCATCGACTGGCACGTGGCCGAGGGTACCGACGGCATCGTGGTCGTCGGCACCACCGGCGAATCGCCGACGGTGAACGTCGACGAGCACAAGGAGCTAATCCGCATCGCGGTGCAGCATTCGCACGGCCGCATTCCCGTGATCGCGGGAACGGGGGGCAACTCCACCGTCGAGGCGATCGAGCTTACCGAGTCGGCGAAGAAGGCCGGCGCAACCGCCTGCCTTTCGGTGGTCCCGTACTACAACAAGCCGACGCAGGAAGGCCTGTACCGCCACTTCCGCAAGATCGCGGAGACGGTCGATCTGCCGATGATCGTGTACAACGTACCGGGGCGCACCGTGGCGGACCTCGCGAACGACACAACGCTGCGCGTCGCCCAGGTGCCGGGGATCATCGGCATCAAGGACGCGACCGCGAACATCGAGCGCGGCACCGACCTCATCAAGCGCGCGCCGCGCAACTTCGCGATCTACAGCGGCGACGACGCGACCGCGCTCGCGCTGATCCTGCTCGGCGGCCACGGCGTGATCTCGGTGACCGCGAACGTGGCGCCGAAGCTCATGCACCAGATGTGCGCCGCGGCGCTCGTCGGCGACGTGAAGAAGGCGCGCGAGCTCAACCTCACGCTGTTCGCGTTGCACCAGCGCCTGTTCGTCGAGGCGAACCCGATCCCGGTCAAGTGGGCGCTCGCCGAGATGGGCCTGATCGAGCACGGGCTGCGCCTGCCGATGTCGCCGCTCGCCGAGAAGTTCCACCAGACGGTGCGCGAGGCGCTTCATGAAGCGGGTATCGCGCTTCCCGGATTACGCGTAGTCGAAGGTAGAGGTTGATGCACAGGTTCCTCGCCATCACGGCCGCGACGGCCGTGTTGTCGGGCTGCAGCCTCTTCAAGGACACCTCGGCGGTCGACTACAAGTCGGCGAGCACGCTGCCGCCGCTCGAGGTGCCGCCCGACCTCACCTCGCCGCAGCGCGACAACCGCTATTCGATCCCCGAGAGCGCGCGCTCCAGCGCGACGCTCTCGGGCTACGAGGCCGAGCGCCGCGACCCGGCGCGCGCCGCCGCGCGGGGGAGCGCGAGCGGCGCGCCGGTCGTGCTGCCGGACGTCGAGCGCATGAAGATCGAGCGCGCCGGCACGCAGCGCTGGCTGGTGGTGCAGGAGCCGCCCGAGAAGCTCTGGCCGCTGGTCAAGGACTTCTGGCAGGAGAACGGCTTCCTCATCAAGACCGAGGTGCCAGAAGCCGGGATCATGGAGACCGACTGGGCCGAGTACCGGGCGAGCATCTCGGAAGGGCCGGTGCGCAATTTCCTGGGCAAGTTCGCCGAGAGCCTGCGCTCGACCTCGGAGCGCGACAAGTACCGCACGCGCCTCGACCGCACTACCGACGGCAAGGGCACCGAGATCTACATCAGCCACCGCGGAATGCAGGAGCTGTACACGACGCGAGAGGCGACCGCGGGCACGCCGGGGCAGACCGCGTGGCAGCCGCGCCCTTCCGACCCCGAGCTCGAGGCCGAGTTTCTGCGCCGGCTGATGGTGCGGCTCGGCGCGCCCGAGGAGAAAGCGAAGCAGCTCGCCGCGACCGGGCAGCCGCAGCAGCGCGCCGAGATCGTGAAGAGAAACGACGGCACCGAGCGGCTGCAGGTGTACGAGCCGTTCGATCGCGCCTGGCGGCGCGTCGGCCTGGCGCTCGACCGCGTCGGCTTCACCGTCGAGGACCGCGACCGCCAGAAGGGCCTGTACTTCGTGCGCTACGCCGACCCGGAATCCGAGATGAAGGAGAAGGACAAAGGGCTGATCGGCCGCCTCTTCTCGTGGGGCAGCGATTCGAAGGTGAAGCCCGAGCAGTACCGCGTTCAGGTCTCGCAGGAGACCTCAGGAAGCCAGGTCGAGGTGCTCAGCAAGGACGGCGCCGCCGAGCGTTCCAAGACCGCGCAGCGCATCCTCGCGCTGCTCCATGAGCAGCTGAAATAACCTGAACTGATCCTTGCGCTTCGCCTCGCTCGCGAGCGGCAGCGCCGGCAACTGCCTGGTGGCCGAGGCTTCGGGCACGGTGGTCCTGGTCGACTGCGGCCTCGCGCTCACCGAGACCGAGCGGCGGCTCGCGCGCGCCGGGCTCGAACCGTCCCAGGTCTCGGCGCTCCTCGTCACCCACGAGCACGGCGACCACGCCTGCGGCGCGTTCGAGTTCGCCGCCGCGCACCGGATCGCGGTGTACCTGACGCACGGAACCCTGGCCGCGCTGAAGGCCGAGGGCAAGGCGCTCGACGGCGTGGCGCTCGGCATCGTGAACGGCCGCCAGTCGTTCTTCATCGACGGCATCCAGGTCCTGCCGTTTACCGTGCCGCACGACGCGCGCGAGCCGGTGCAATACGTGCTGTCGGACGGCGCGTCCAGGCTCGGCGTGCTCACCGACGTCGGCATCTCCACCGCGCACGTCGAGAAGATGCTCTCCGGCCTCGACGCGCTCGTGCTCGAGTGCAACTACGACCGCGACCTGTTGTGGAACGGCGGCTACCCGAGGTGGCTCAAGGAGCGCATCGCCGGACCGTTCGGACACCTCGACAACCGGGAGTCAGAGCGCCTGCTCGCGGCGCTCGACCGCTCGAGGCTGAAGCACGTGATCGCGGCGCATCTTTCGCAGCAGAACAACCGCCCCGAGCTGGCGCGCGCCGCCCTCGCGCGCGCCATAGGATGCGAGGAAAGCTGGATCGGGATCGCTGGCCAGGACGACGGCTTTGCCTGGAGGAGCATCTAGTAATTCGGGGTCAGGGCGACAATTCGTTTCCGCGTACGCAGAAACCGAATTGTCGCCCTGACCCCGAATTACAGCCCGATTGTCGTGCTGGAGACTGCCGGATAAGACGCGGCCCAGATCTCGCCGAAGCGGCCGCGCAGCGCCTGACCCTCGTTCTCGTCCCCCAGGCCCATCGCGCCCCTGAACAGCGCCGCGACCGGCCGGCGCACGTAATGCACCGAATCGAGCAGCAGGAAGGCGTCCTGCACCTCGCGGATCTCCTCGTGCGTGCGGTTGATCTGCACCGCGTGGGAGAAGCGCCGCAGCAGCGTCATCAGCCGCGGGCACTGGCGCGTAAGGTGATCGGTGCCGTGCACCACCAGGTAAAGGCGGCGCGTGCGGCTGGCGAGCAGAAAGCGCTCGAGCCCATCGATGCGCGCCGGGTCGTTCAGCCTGAGCGCGGCGCCGTCCGGATCGAACACCCGCAGCTCGCGGCCCGGCTGCTCGAGCAGGCGCTCGACGCTCGCCTGGAAGCCCTCATTGGTGTCGAAGCGCTCGTAGATCGGCGCGTCCATTCAGCTCTTCTCCAAATTCACATAACCCAGCCGCCGCCAGGTCGAGATTAGACCGGCGAGCGGCGCATGGGCAAGCCGCGCGCCATGCGCCATGCGCCGGTCGGCGAGCTCGCGCAGGTCGGCTGCGCTCCTGCGGCTCAATTCCAGGCTTTCGCCGTTGATGAAGAAGCGCCGGCCGCGGTACAGGAGCCGCGTCTTCGGATCAAGCCGCACTAGCGAGTGGGCGAGTGAACGGCGGCTGTTTCCCGGCTTGAACACCACGTGCGGCTTCGGCTCGCTCAGGTATTCGCCCAGGAACCGTTCGACATCGATGCGAGACCAGCGGATGCGGGACAGAAGTGCCTTTGCAAAAGCAACCATCGCCTGCGGAACTTCGGCGGAGCGCCTCGGCGGCGCAATCCCCGGATCGCGGTAGTCGCCCTGGGGCAGGCCGCGCTCGTGCAGCCAGTCGAGGAAGGCGGCACCGAGCTCGGCGCCGCGCGGCGCGCGGAAGCCGATCGAATAGGTGAAGCAGGGTTCGAGCGCCACGCCGTCGTGCGCCACGCCCGGCGGCAGATACAGGAGATCTCCCTTTTCTACGACAAATCTCTTGTTTTCAACCCGCCAGGCTCGCCGGCCGGGGCCCTGCAGCAGGAACACGTCGTAGTGGTCGACGTGCGGGCCGACGCCGCCGCCCGGGGTGGCGTAGCTCACCATCACGTCGTCGAGGCGCGCCTGCGGCACGAAGCGAAAGCGCTGGAGCAGCGCGTCGGCGCCCGGAACGTGCAGGTTTACGCCGTTTACGAGCAGAGTCCAATCAGAAGACCTTGCTTTCAGGGCCTTGAAGGGTCCCTGCGCGGTTTCCCAGCGCGTGCCACGGCGTTCCACGATGCGCGATTCGACGTCATCGCGCGCCGCGAGCGCCGCGAGTCCGTTCCGATCGATGATTTCTGGGAGGCCTGGCAGCGCCCCGCGCACAAAAAGCGGTCGCTTCTGCCAATAACGCCGCAAGAATTCTCGCGCCGTCAAGCCGCCGAGCATTCGCGACTTCATCGAAGAATTATATGTAGCGTGCGAACTACAAACGCGCCGCGGCACTTGTCAAAACAAAAAAGAATTGGAATAGAATCGCCGCAAGATGCTCGAACCGGGTCAAGCTGCTCCGTCGTTCGAACTGCCCGATGCCGATATGCAGGAAGTCAGCTTGTCGGCCTTCAAGGGCAAGAAGCACGTGGTGCTGTACTTCTATCCGAAGGACGGCACGCCCGGCTGCACCATGGTCACCACCGACTTCTCCGACCATGAGGACCAGTTCGGCAAGTGCGATTGCGTGATCCTCGGCGTGTCGCGCGACGATTGCCTCACGCACGCCGAATTCCGCGACCGCGCCGGCGTGACGATCTCGCTGCTCTCCGACCCCGAGGGCGAGGTGTGCCGCAAGTACGGGGTGATCCAGGAAAAAGAGGTCACCGAAGGCGTGCGCCGGGAATGCCTGGTGCGCTCGACCTTCGTCATCGACAAGAAAGGCGTCATCCGCCACGCCGCCTACGGCGTCAACCCGCGCGGCCACGCCGCCGAGGTGTTCGACCTGGTGAGGCGCCTGCGCTCTTAGCAAGTAACACCGTCGTTTCCCTGCGCATCGAAATGCACGACGCACAGGGCGTCCAGCTCCAGCCCGCGTCCGACGTCACCTACCTGCACGGCGGCTACGGCGGGCTGCTCGAAGCGCTCGAGCGCGCGCTGGAAGGGAAGGCGCCGGGCGAGTCGATCGGGCTGCAACTCGAGCCCGAGCAGGCGTTCGGCGAGTACGACGCGGGGTTGGTGCGCGTCGAGCCCGCCGAGCGTTACGGCGACGGCATCGCGGTCGGCATGGAGATCGAAGAGGATTCCCGCTTCTACGCGGTCACCGACGTCGCGGCGGGGAAAGTCGTCCTCGATGGGAACCACCCGCTCGCCGGAATGGCGCTCAGGTTCTCCGTCGAAATCGTCGCCGTGCGCAGCGCGAGCCCTGAGGAGATCGAGCGCGAGGTATCATTGCCCCAGTAGATGAAAGCGGCGTGAAACGAGCACTGCTTTTCTTGGGGATCATTTTCCATCCTCCGGTGTTTGCCCTGAGTCCGGCAGCCCAGGAGTTCATGGAGATCTCGAAACAGCTCGAGCCGGTGCAGTGCGAAAAGCGGCGCCTGCGGCGCGAGATCGCCTTCGCCGAGGCAGAACGGCGCGACACCGATGCGAGCGCAGCGCGGGCTCGTTTCGCCAGCCTGGACAAGGATCCGAAGACCGCGCGGCTCGAGAAGCGGCTTGCCGAGCTCGAGCCGCGCATCAAGAGGAGCTCCGACGCCGAGGATCTGCCGGCGATCAGCCTGCAGCAGCGCGAGGCCTTCTACCGTTGCGAATAACGTCCGCCATCGCATTCGCGGTCCTGCTCATATCTGCGCCGTTCGCCACGGAAGCGCAGCAGGCGGGAAAGGTCTACCGCATTGGTTTTCTCGGCAGTGCGGTCGCCGCCGCGAACAAGGATCGCCTCGAGGCCTTCAGACAGGGGCTTCGAGATCTCGGCTATGCGGAAGGCCGGAACATCCTGATCGAATACCGCTGGGCCGAGGGGGATTACGAGCGCTTGCCCGGGTTGGCGAGGGAGCTGGTCGCGCGCAAGCCGGATCTCATCGTATCCACCGGCGGACCTCCCAGCGTGCGTGCGCTAAGGCAGGCGACGACGAGCATCCCGGTCGTCTTTCTGACCTCCGACCCGGCAGCGGACGGAGTCGTGCTAAGGCTCGGTCGGCCCAGCGGAAACTTTACCGGGCTCGACGTCTTCGCTATCGAGCTGGACACCAAGCGCCTGGCGCTTCTCAAAGAAGCGCTGCCGCAGGCGTCTCGGGTTGTCTACCTCTGGAATCCGCTGAATCCATCGGGCGTGCCGCAGCGAAACCGTATCGAGATCGCCGCCGGGGCTCTGGCTGTCCGGCTGCAGATTCTGGAGGCGCGGCTGTTTGCCGAGATCGACGCCGCGTTCGCAACGATGGCACGCGAACGGCCCGACGCTTTGATTGTTGCGTCGGACCCGATGCTCGACAGTCAGCGCAAATGCATCGTGGGTCTGGCGGCGACCAACCGTCTGGCGGCGATCTACCAGTGGCGGGAGTTCGCCGAGGCCGGCGGTCTGATGAGCTACGGCGCGGATCTGCCCGCTCTTTACCGGCGCCTCCCGATCTACGTGGACCGGGTGCTCAAGGGAGCAAAGGGGAGCAAAGCCGGCCGACCTTCCGGTTGAGCAGCCATCCAAGTACGAGCTCGTCATCAACCTGAAGAGCGCGCAGGCCCTGGGCATCACGATTTCCCAGTCGGTGCTCGTGCGGGCCGATCACATTATCAAGTGATCCGCTCACCCGGCTAAGAACCCCGTTGCTGCACATCACCAACGGCGACTGCGCCGTCGCGGTGCTTACCCGGGTTGTATCGGGGACTATCCTGCCGTGGCGCGACGTGCTGCACGAAGGGCCGGTGCGGGCAGGGTTCCCGCTGGAGGAGCTGTCGCGCGAGCGTGCGGCGTTCATCGCCGCGGCAGGCTGGGGCGCGCTTTCCGAAGTAGAAAAGGAATTCGAAGCAAGAGATGCGGCCTTCCGCCGCGCCGGCGAGCACGACGAGATCGTGCTGTGGTTCGAGCACGATCTGTACGACCAGCTGCAGCTCATCCAGGTGCTCGACGGCCTCGCCGCCCTGCGCGGGCCGCAGATCTCGCTGGTCTGCGAAGCCGAATATCTCGGGACGATGCTGCCCGAGCGCGCCGCGGAGCTGTTCGAGCTGCGCAATCCGCTGGTGCGCCGGCATTTTCAGGAAGCCCAGGCCGCGTGGGCGGCGTTTCGTTCTCCGGATCCAAGGGACTTGGAGAAACTGAAGACGGCATCGTTGCCATTCCTCGCCGCGGCGCTGCGCCGCCATCTCGAGGAATTTCCGTGGACGACCGACGGCCTCTCGCGCACCGAGAGGCGGATCCTGGACGCGCTGCGAGGAGGGCCGCTTCCGTTTCCACAACTATTCCGCGCCGTCGAGGAAGATCCGGCGTTCCTCGGAGATGCAGTGCTCGCCTGGCACCTTCAGCGCCTGCGCGAGGAAGGGCTCATCGGCGGGAACAGGCGCCTGGGACGCCTGCCGCGCTGGCTCGGCGGCTACGAGGTGAAAGACGAGACGCTGCGCTGGGACCCCGCGCTAGCGCGCCTCGCCGCCTAGCCAGCCGTTCCAGGTGTGCCGCGCGGCGTCGATCAGCTCGCCCGCGGTGAGGCCAACCGGTCCGACTCCCTTCTTCACGAGATCGTCGGCGGCGGCGCCGTGCAGGTGCACGCCGAGCACGAGCGAGCTTTCGCCCGAATAGCGCTGCGCGAGCAGCGCGCCGAGGATTCCGGCCAGCACGTCGCCCATGCCGGCGCTCGCCATGCCGGGGTTGCCGCTCGCGTTGATGAACCAGTGGCCGTCGCGCGCGACCACGATGCTGCCCGCGCCTTTGAGCACTACGTGCGCGTTGAGGTTGGCGGCGAGGATCTTGGCCGCCTTCACGCGATCGGCTTGCACGTCGGCGGTGCTCAAGGCGAGCAGCCGGGCGGCCTCGGCGGGGTGCGGCGTGAGCAGCGTATCGGCGGTGCGCCGGGCGCAGGCGTGGCGCAGATCCTCGTTCTCTGAAATCAGGTTCAAGGCGTCCGCGTCCACCACGCAGGGCAGGTCACTCGCGAGCGCGGCGCCGACCAGCGTCTCGGCGCGCTCGCCCTGGCCGATGCCGGGACCGACGACCAGCGCGTCCAGGTCCTGGCCGAGCGCGTCGTCGGGATGGCGCAGCATCAGTTCCGGATTTTGCACGTCCACGGAAAGATCTTCCTCGAGCAGGCCGACGTAGACCCGGCCAGCGCCCATCTTCAGGCCGGCGCGGCCGGCGAGGAGAGCGGCGCCGGCCATCCCGGCGGCGCCGCCGAGGATGCCGAGCGAGCCCGCCATTCCCTTGTGAAAGTTGCGCGGCCGGGGCTTGAGAAGATCCCGGAACAGCCCCGGCTCCGCGACCCATGCGCTCGGGGCGGCAAGTTCTGTCACGGCAAGATCCAAATCGGCAACGACGATCGCGCCGCAATGATCCGGGCCGTCGAGCGTCAGCAGGCCGGGCTTGAGCGCGATGAACGTGACCGTATGCGTGGCGCGCACCGCACGGCCGAGGACGCGGCCGGTATCGGAATGCACGCCGCTCGGGATGTCGAGCGCGAGGACCGGGCAGCGCTGGCGGTTCGCGTAGTCGACGAGCGCCGCATGCTCGCCCGCGATGTCGCGCGCGAGGCCGATGCCGAACAGGCCATCGATCACCAGGCCCCAGGGTTTCTGCGGGATCTGATCGACCTGCGAAGCAACGTGCACCCGGAAGAACTTCTCCCTGAGCCGCTCGGCGACGACGCGCGCGTCGCCGCCGTTGTTGCCCGGTCCGGCGAGCACCAGCACGTCCTTCGCTTTGTCGCCTGCAAGCGTCACCGCGATGTCCGCGGCTGCGGCGCCGGCTCGCTCCATCAGAGCCGGCGCGGTGACCCCCGCGGCGCGCTCCATGCGCCGAATGTCTTGGGTTGAGTAAATCGGACCGTGCAGTTGCACCGCTAGGATTCTAAGGGAACGTCCCTTGCAACCACCCGACTACATGCTCACCATCAACGCGCTGCGCGCCGCGCCGGTCGCTCTGGCCAACTGGCTCGGAATCTCCGGCCGCGACGATAGTCCGGTCGGGCGCATCCTGCTGTTTCACGGCACGCCGCAACGCGAGGCCGCGGCGCTCGAGCGCCAGCTGCGCTGGCTCAAGCGCCGCTTCAGCATCGTGCCGCTGCGCTCGCTCGTCGCCGCCGCGGGCGGCGGCGGCGCGGTCGGCAGCAAGGTGGCGCTCACCTTCGACGACGGGCTGCGCAGCAACGTCGCCGTCGCCTACCCGATCCTGCACCGCCTCGCCCTGCCGGCGACGTTCTTCGTCTGTCCCGGGCTGGTCGACCGCGGCGCCTGGCTCTGGACGCACGAGGCGCGCCGCCGGCTCGCGCGGCTCGAAGCCGGCGCGCGGCGCGAGCTCGCGGCCGAGTGGCAGGCGCCCGCCGGAGTCGACGCTTTCGTCGAATGGATGAAGACGCTCGGCCTGGGCGCGCGCAGACAGGTCGAGGCGCGGCTGCACGAGGCCGCGCCGGACTTCGCGCCGACCGCAGCCGAGCGCGAGGAGTTCGACCTTGCGAGCTGGCAGGAGCTCCGCCGCCTCGACCCGGCGCTGGTGACCATCGGCTCGCACAGCCTTACGCACGCCATTCTGCCGCGGGTCGCGCCCGACGAGCTGGAAACCGAGGTGCGCGACAGCCGCCGCCAGCTCGAGCGCGGGCTCGAGCGCCCGGTGGACCTGTTTGCCTATCCGAACGGCGATCACAACGCGGCCACCGACGCTTGCGTGCGCAAGCACTACCGCGCGGCGGTGACGACTTCGCTCGGCTGGGTCCGCGGCGGCGCGGCCGCGCACAGGCTGCCTAGGCGCGTCGCGCCGACAGGCGTGCTGAGGCTCGCCCGAAAGATCTACGCCTGAAGAGCCAGGCTGCGAGCTGGCGCATCGACGCGCGCCAGGGCGCAAGGTCGTCGAGGGTGAAGACCGCGCATTCCTTGCGGCGCAGGTAGGGCCGCCAGGTCGCGGGCTCGAGCGCCAGGCGCGGGACTTTTGCCAGGTGCCTGAGGTCGCCGTGGAGGTTGATCCAGTAATGCTGCCCCTGGAACGAGGCGCCCGCGTCCGGCAAGCGCGCCGGATCGGCGTGGTCGCAATAGGCGAGCCATGCGAGATCGAAGCCCGCCTGCCAGCCGATCGACTGGAAATACGCGGGGCGCGGGTTCCACTCGATGAAGTGGTACCTGCCGTCGCGCGGGTCGAGCTTGAACTCGGTGCAGAACGCGCCGCGCGCGTTCGCCGCCTTGGCGAGGCGGCGCGTCATCTCGCGCACCTGCGGCGCGTCGACCACCTCCCCGACGGCCATCACGCCGGAGCCCGGCATCGTCTGGCGCAGCTTGCGCACGCTCAGCACGAAGCTGCGGTCGCGGCTTTGCGCGCGGTAGCAGAGCGCGGCGTAGATCTGCGCATCGCCGCCTTCGATGAATTCCTGCACCACCACTTCGGCGGGCGAGGCGATGCGGCCGCGCAGCAGCTCAGCCAGTTCTGGCCCGTCGGCGGCGACGATCGCCTTGAATTCGGCGCGGGCGAGCGGCTTGGCGATCACCCGTTTTGCCGTTTTCAGGGACAGAAGCTCCTCCCAGGTCCGCGGCAGCCAGGTGCGCGGCACCGAGATGCCCGCCTGCCGCGCGACGCTCCCCTGATACGCCTTGTCCGTGAGGCGCTCGGCGTCGGCGATGGGGTCCACCAGCGAGAAACGCGTCGCCAGTGCTGCGGCGTGCGGCGCGAGCGCCTTGAGCATCGGGTCGTTGTCGACGTAGAGCACGGCGGGCTCGAGCCCGAGAAGCGTCCGGGGCAAGGCTGCGAGGTCCTCCACCGGAAAAAATCTCCGACAGTACCGGCTCGCCGATGCGATCTGCGCGCTCGATGCCACGGCGACGACGTCCACCGGCACGCCGCGCCGTCCGAGCGAGCGCACCGTGGCGAGGCCGTTGATGCCGCTCTCGCCGACGCAGACCACCGCGGGTTTCATCTCGACCCAATCTAGCGCGGCGCGGCGCCGGGCTCGACGTGCCGGCCGGGGGAGCGCCGTAGTACTTCCGGACTACTTCCGGGTCACCCCGATCAGCGCGTCGGGTAGCCAGGTAGCGAGCGCCGGGAAGGCGGTAATCAGCGCGATGCACAGCACCATCATGCAGAAGAACGGCAGCGAAGCGAGCGCTACGTAGTTGCTGTCGCGCCCGGTCATCGTCTGCAGCACGAAGATGTTGAAGCCGAGCGGCGGGGTGAGCTCGGCGATCTCGACCAGCAGCACGATGAAGATGCCGAACCACACCAGGTCGAAGCCGGCCTTCTCGACCATCGGCAGCACGATCGAGGTGGTGAGCACGATCATCGACACGCCGTCGAGCGCGGTGCCGAGCAGCAGGTAAATGCCGGCGAGGATCGCGATCAGCAGGTACTTGTTGGGGGCGATCGCCGCCACCCACTCGGCGAGGGCGCGCGGGATGCCGGTGAACGCCATGCACGAGGAGAGAAAGCTCGCGCCGGCGAGGATGAACATGATCATGCACGAGAGGCGCGTCGCGCCCATCAGGCTGGCGGCGAACGTGGTGCGGGAGAGGCCGCCGGACCACCACGCGATCGCGAGCGCGCCGAGCACGCCGTAGGCCGCGGCCTCGGTGGCGGTGGCCCAGCCGATCACCATCACCCAGACGATGAACACGATCAGCACCACGCAGGGAATGAGATGCCTTGCTCGATAGATTTTTTCCTTTAGTGAAAAAACCATTTCGTCGCGCGGCGTCTTGCCCGGGTTGGCGAGCGCCCACGCCACGATGTAGCCGGAAAAGAGCGCCGTCAGGATGATCCCCGGGATGAAGCCGGCGAGGAACACCTTGATGATCGACACCTCGGCGGCGACCGCGTAGACCACCATGATGATCGACGGCGGCAGCAGGATGCCGAGCGTCCCCGCGGCGGCGAGCGAGCCGAGGCAGGTCTTCTCGTCGTAGCCGCGGCGCTTGAGCTCGGGCAGCGCCACCTTGGCGATGGTGGCGCAGGTCGCGGCCGACGACCCGGACACGGTGCCGAAGATCGCGCAGCCGAGCACGTTGACGTGCATCAGCCGCCCGGGCAGCCAGCCGAGCCACGGCGAAAGGCCTTCGAACATCTCGTCCGAGAGGCGGGTGCGGTACAGGATCTCGCCCATCCAGATGAAGAGCGGCAGCGCGGCGAGGGTCCACGACGCGCTCGAGCCCCAGAACGACTGGAACAGATTCACGTCGGGCGGCGTGCTGGTGAAGAACTGCAGCCCGAACCAGGCGACGGCGGCCAGCGCGATCGCGATCCACACCCCGCCGATCAGCAGCACGAGCAGCAGGGCAAACAGGACCAGCCCCGCCGCCAAAGGGGTCATACCGTCTCCGAAAAATCGCCGGCCGCGATGCGAGCTTCCTCGGCCACCTGGTAGGAAGGCTTCTTCTTCTGCAGAACCAGGATCAATTCATCCAGAACCGCGATGAAGAAGATCACCACGCCGACCACGAAGGAGAGCTGCGGGATCCAGATCGGCACGCGGATCAGCCCCTGCGCGACCTCCTTGAATGCCCAGCTCTCGTAGACGAAGCGGCTTGCCGCCCACAGCATGTAGCCGACGAAGCACGCCGTGATGCCCAGCGCGACGATCTCTGCAACCCAGCGCGCGCGCGGCCCGAGCTTGTGCAGCCACAGGCCTACGCGCACCAGCTCGCCGTGGCGGAAGGTGTGGCCGAGCGCGAGGAACGCGGCGGCGGCGCAAAGCCACGCGACGATGTCGTCGGCGCCGCGGATCAGGACGCCGGCGGTGCGGCCGAAGGCCTGCGCCAGCATCACGACGCAGATGGCGGCGAGGCAGATCGCGGCGAGAGCGCCGCTCGCGGCGTAGAGGCGGTCGAGGAACCGCCTCAAGAAGTTACTTGCCCTTGTAGGCTTTGATGATGGATTGGCCCTCGGCGCCCGATTTCTTCAGCCACTCGTCCAGGATCTGGTTGCCGATCTTGGTGTAGGCGGCTTTCATGGCGGCGTCGGGATCGTGGATCGTCATCCCGTTCTTGGCGAGCATCTCGTTCGCCTCGAGCGTGCGCACCTTCGACATCCCCCAGCCGCGCGTCTCGGCGGTGGACGCGGCGCGCTTCATCGCCTGCTGCACGTCGGCGGGCAGGCGCGAGAAGCCGCGCGTATTGACCACCACCGCGTTCTTCGGATGGAACGCGCTGGTGTTGTAGTAGTTCTTGACGAACTCCCAGGCCTTGGTGGAAGTGCCGGTCGCCGACGAGGTGATCATCGCCTGGATGCCGCCGGTGGCGAACATCTGCGGCACATCGGGCACCTGCACCACCGTCGGGCTCGCGCCGAGCAGCTCGGCGAGCCGCGCGGTGAGCGGGCTGTAGGTGCGGAACTTCGTGCCCTTCAGGTCCGCCACGCTCTTCAGCGGCTCCTTCGTGTAGATCCCCTGGCCCGGCCAGGCAACCGAATAGAGCAGGGTCAGGCCGCGCCCCTGCAGCTTCTTCTCGAGCAGCGGCTTCTGCGCCTGGTAGAACTTCCAGGCGTCGTCGTAGCCCGCGGCGACGAACGGGATGTTGTCGGCCTCGAACACCGGGTCCTCGTTGCCGAATTGCGAGAGCAGGAATTCCGCGATGTTCACCTGGCCGGTCGAGACCGCGCGCAGGATGTCGGGATGCTTGATGAGCGAGCCGTTCGAGTGCACCACGATCTCGATCTTGCCGCCGGCCGCTTTCTGCACGTCCTCGACGAACTGCTTGACGTTGCGCGTATGGAACTCGCCCTCCGAATACGGCGTGGGCATGTCCCACTTGGTCTGCGCCTGGGCACCGAGAGAGACAGCGGCGATCGCGAGCAGCAAGCTCCGAAGCATGGGATTCTCCCTATAGACGATTCTGCATCTTAGCTCAGTTCATTCAGCACGATGGCGGCGAGGGCGAGGCTCGAGGTGAGGCCGGGCGACTCGATGCCGAAGAGATGCACCAGGCCGGGGATGCCGTGCACGCGCGGTCCCTGCACCGCGAAGTCCGGCGCCGGCTCGCCGGGGCCCGCGGTCTTCGGGCGAATCCCGGCGTAACCCGGCGCCAGCGACTCGTCGGGCAGCCCGGGCCAGTAGCGCCGGATCGCGGCGTAGAAGCGCTCGGCGCGCTTCGGATCGACGCCATAGTCGATGCGCTCGACCCATTCCACGTCCGGCCCGAAGCGCGCCTGGCCGGCGAGGTCGAGCGTCACGTGCACCCCGAGCCCGCCGGGCTCCGGCACCGGATAGACGAGGCGGGAAAAAGGGCTTCTTCTGCTCAAGGAATAATAGTTTCCCTTGGCATAGAGCTCCCTCGGGATGAACGCCTTGTCGAAACCGTCGATCGATTGCGCGACGCTCGGCGCCTTGAGGCCGGCGCTGTTGACCAGGACGCGGGCTTTTATCCGTTCCGCACCTTCAACGTGCAGAACGAAGCCGTCGGTTTCGCAAGAGACCCTGAGGAGAGGACTCTTCAACGCAAGCATGGCGCCGCGGTCTTCTGCGTCGCCGAGATAGGCGAGCATCAGCGCGTGGCTGTCGATGATGCCCGTGGAGGGCGAATAGAGCACCGCCACGCAGGACAGCTCGGGCTCGAGCGCGAGCGCCTGGCTGCGGGCCATCCACACTACGTCGGTAACGCCGTTGGCGTGCGCTCTCTGTTGTATAGAGAGAAGTTCCTCGTTCTGTTTCTCCGAGGTAGAAACGATGAGCTTGCCCGAGCGCCGGTGCGGCACGCCGTGGGCCACGCAATACTCATAGAGGAGCTCCTTTCCCGCGACGCAGCTGCGCGCTTTCAAGGACCCCTTCGGGTAATAGATGCCGGCGTGGATCACCTCGGAATTGCGCGAGCTGGTGTGCGTGCCGATCGCGTCCTCGGCCTCGAGGATCACGACCTCGCGCCCGGCGCGGGCGAGCTCGCGCGCCACCGCCAGCCCGACCACGCCCGCGCCGATCACGACCGCGTCAAGGCTTTCCACGGAGCAGGTACCGCTCGAACATGAACGCCGCGACGCCGGCGAGCGCCGCGACCGTCGCCATCGGCCTGGCGCTGCCGTCGAATGCCGCGCCGAGCCCGGCGCTGATCGCGGCTCCGGCGGTGAACGCAATCGCGCCGATCAGCGACGAGGCCGAGCCCGCCGCCGTGGGGAAGGGCGAAAGCGCCAGCGCGGTGGCGTTCGGCACGGTCAGCGCGCTGCCCAGGAGGAACGCGAAAAACGGAGCCACGACGGCGACCCAGTGGGCGACCCCGCCCCAGGCGAGCGCGGCCGCAAGCATGCCGCCCCCGAGCATCAGCGCAGCGCCCGAGCGCAGCAGCGTGACGA
>Ga0208185_1000388_pt1 | contig 21436 bp, 24 predicted proteins | sample EasRivMeERMLT700_FD_187532 | JGI IMG/M metagenome (GOLD analysis project Ga0208185, IMG submission 187532) | Soil microbial communities from meander-bound floodplain in the East River, Colorado, USA - East River MetaG ERMLT700 (SPAdes) (version 2) | ecosystem: Environmental > Terrestrial > Soil... | reverse complement strand
GGTTGCCCAGGGTTGGAGCCACGGAGTGCGTGTTGAACGCCGTGCAGCTTGCCGCGGGTCCACCGGCCACGGTGGGCCAGTGCGGATCCTCCGTCAGCCCCGTGCCCTGGGTGCCAGTCGTGGTGAGCCGGTACAGGGCCGCGTCGAAAGAGCCCGTGACGGTTGTGTTGGCCACGCCACACTCGCGCAGGACGGCACGCACGGTCGCGGACGCGTAGAGCGACCCGGCCGGTACGGTAGCGCTGCCCGCACTCGAAGCACGCGCGCCCGCAGAAAATCTAGCCATGACGTTCCTCCATTACCGGACAACAATCGCGTTACCGTAGCGCCACACATGCGGCTGCTGCCGGGCGATTGGCTGCTTGACGTAAGTCGGTAGCACTGGACGGTATTCGAACACGGACCCGCTGGCGATCAGCAGCGAGGTCACGCTGGACTCCAAGGTCTCGACACGCACCGTAAGCGCCTGCACCCGTTCGGTGAGCGCGGTCAGTTCCTCAGCCTGAGCTTCGTGCTTGCGCGCCGCACGTGCGGCAGCCTCGCGCTGCCTGTAGACGCTCACAGGAACCTCTGCCGTTGCTCGTTCCACCAGCCGACGATGCGCTGGTTAGGGTACACGTCCGCCGTGGAGAAGATGCTCGACAGACGCGCGCCCAGGGTGTTCCACTGCATCCGCCCGCCGTCCAAGATGGGGGTGGGACGGACGCCTAGCTGTATCGAGACGCCCTGTGACATCTCGGCAGTCAAGGTGCCCACGAAAATGTCCATCGTGTTCGATGGCAGCCCTAGCTCTCCTTCCCCGCCAGGGGGCGCGGGAGCAACCTGCTGCTCAGTCCAGGTATAGAGGTCAGCTTGGCAGTAACCCGTCGTAAGGTTCGTGTCAATCCTCAAGTCAATCGCCGTCTCTCCAACCGGAACAGTCGTGGACACGTCATGCTGGACGAAGCTAGTGCCAGATAGTTCCGTTGCCCACGCCTGAGGTGTTCCACTCCAAGTCCCCGCAGAAGTCAGGTACGTGTTTGTGGCCGGAGAGTATGCCGTAGCCAAGGCTCCGGCTGCGGGCTGCGCCGGGATTTGGCCTCGCAGCAGCACCGAAACATCAGCGGCTGACCCCGGACTAACAGGAATCGTCTGCGCGACACTCCCGGCAGCGCCCCCTGCGACCTTCTGTAGCTGTAGTACCTTCAGCGCATGGCCCCCGCCGGGATTGTTTGCGAGGCCATACGGGTGAACCCCTACCCATCCCGATAGGCTGATTTCAAAGCTGGCATTGACTACTAGCTGGACAGGCACAATTTGGCCAGCTAGCCCGGAGGTCCAGCGAACCACCACGCCACGAGGCTCAAACCGCTCAGGCTTGAAGGCTGGGTCGTCGTGGTAGGCGATTTCCTCGGAGCCAGAGGCGGCAGCCGCGAACTCCCAGCGTGACAGTCCGGTGCCCAGCGTCGCGTTGTAGCGGCAGGTCCAATAGTGCTGTGTGGGTGGGTTCTGGTACTGGACGATCCAGAGCAGGATGTTGAACCCTAGCGGGATCGTGTGGGTGCCAATCTCCACGTCAGCCGCCGACCACGGCGGAACCAGCACGAAGCCGATGGTGCCGTGGGGCTCGTTGAAGAACAGACGGGTGTCCCACTCCTGAAAGGCCAAGCCGCGGCTCCCACGGAACCCGATGAACGTCGCGTCCTGCACCACTCGTCCGGTCGGGAACCCTGCCATCGAGACCCCTACTCCAATTGCACGTGGTAGAGCAGGCACACTTGCCCAGCCGCCGAACCGCTTGGTAGGCCAACGTACACGAGCGCGCGCCCAATCGCGTTTGGCCACATGATAACGTTCGAGCGCGACCGGCCGTACGTCGTGACGTTCGTGTCCAGCCCTAGGTTCCAGACGAGCGAGCCGCTCCACGTCTCGTTGAGGTCGTCCCACCACGTCGAGTCAACATCGGTCTGAAGTGCCCACTTCAACCCAGCCCCGAACGGAGTAACGGGAAGCAATGTGTTGTCCATCGAGAAGCACAGCCGCTGGTTTGCCTGGATCAACTCGTCGTTGGTCGTCAGCGGCCACTGGAGGTACATGTCGGCCGCGTGTGTTGGGTCGCCCGCCGTGAAGCGTGCGCACCACTCTGTCACCTGGGGGCTGAACAGACCAGGGAACTGGATGTTCGCTGGGTCGTTGAGTTGTATCGTGTCGATCGCGCCGCCGCTGGCGCCTTCCCCGACTTTGGTCAGCCCGGTCAGTTCGTTGATGAAGGAAGTGCGCAGCATGTACTGGTTGACCGCTGGCTCAGTCACGATGCCGCCAAACTCGGACGCCTCGACGCCGGCAGGCACCTCAACCACGCCGCCGCTCCGGCCCGTTTCTAGCCCACCGGCAGACTCGACCCAGCACTTGGTCACGCCAGACACCGAGAAGCGATGCACGCCCAGCCCGGAAATCTTCACCCCGTCGCGGCGATCGTCCTGTGAGCCCGTGGCCACGCCTGTTTCCACGTACTGGTGGGACAGGCCGCGCCGGTCCTCGAACGTGAACTCCAGGCTGTACGTGTCGATGTTCTCGCGGCGCTCCGTGGGCACGACCACAGCGCGCTCCCAGCGTTCAATGCCAGCCCCGCCACCGGTCGTGGTCGGCACGTAGCCGTGGCTCAGGGCGTGCGGCGTGTATAGCTCCCCGCTGTCGATCCACTTGTAGGGCGTCGTCATGTAGAAGCGCCGCCGTGGCCGCTCGAAGCGATGCAGGCGCCGGGAAGCTGCGTCGCGCATGCGCGCGAGCGGATCGCCTCGATCAAGCCATCGTCCCGCCATCCACGCAAATACTCGGCTCACGTTGGCGTCGTTCCAGTTGGTATTGGTCGTGATGATTTCCCCGATGTACGCATCCTGTAGCGGTTCGAGGCCGCTCGGATTGGCACCGATCCGCGCCAGCCCCATCGCGCCAGAGTTTCCCGCTGCGATGAACTTGAACTTGAGCGGGTCGTCGAGGTAGACGCGGCAGTTCCCGCCGACGTGCTGGACGATGCCCACGTGCCACGCCGGATAGTTCAACTGGAACTGGTCGAGCGGACCGCCGATCGAGATTTGCTGGCCAGCCACGCGCCCACGTAGCTCACCGTTGGTCAGAATGACCATCGCTATGTCGTGCGTGGAGTCGGTGAACAGGTATTGTTCGGTGGTGATGTTGGTCAAGTAGAACGCGATCATCAACGTGGCCTGTCCCGTGGCGAATAGCGTGTTGCAGTCTGGACCGTCCATGTAGTGCGTGGCGGCTGCCCGCCCGAAGCGTAACGCGGGCTTGCCCCAACGGACCTTCGTCTCCCACTCGGGCTGATTGGGAGCCGTCACTTGCGTGAAATCGCCGCCCTGGCCAGAGTAGTCCTGCCACGTGTCGATCCCGTCGCCGCTGGCGAGATCCTCGTTGAAATCGTCCCGCCACCAGCCGGTGATGGTCTCGAAGGCGGGCGCCTGCTTCTTCGCCACTAGATGTACCCCTCGCCCCAGGGGCTAGCGATGGAGTCGCTCGCGCCGTCAGAAGGCTGCGAGTTCACCTGTAGGTGGTCGATAATCTGGCCCGAAGCCTCCTCCACGTTGCCATCCACCACGATGGTCGTCACTACGTCCTCGGACGGGTCCGCTGGCTCAAGTGGCCCGCTGTCTAGTTCGTCTAGCTCGCGTCGCATCCAGGGGTCGTCGATGTACCCGGGGTCGTCGAATGAGTCGGGGCGCACGGTCAGCAGGTTGAAGATCGTGTAGAACGGCATCACCTGATTGGTCTGACAGAAGGCGTTCAAGTCGTTGACGCCGTCGCGCTGGGCGTCGGACGGCTCGCCGTAGAAACAGCAGCGGTAGCCCGTGGGCGTGCGCCGTTCGAGGTAAGCCTCGGTCTCGTCCAAGTAAACTGGGTCGATCGGGGTGTCCGCGTCGCCCACCCAGCCGTTGTCTGTCGGGAGCGCATCCACGGTCTCGTGAAAAACCTTGTTGGCCAGCCAGTGCCGCAGAACGGCCACGGGCCGGTCGATCAGCGGGCCGGTGCTATCGCCCTCGGTCTCGTACCCCTCCACGTCCACCGTGATTTCGAACTGGGTCTGAGGGTTCTCGAACGTGAGCAGGGTGTAGCTTCGCGCGTTGATCTGCTCGTTGGTCACTTCGTACTGGACGCCGGGGAGCGTCTTGACCCCATCACGATAGACGTGCAGCACTTGCTTGATGCAGCCGCCAGTGGACAGCAGGTATTGGTTGGTCGTCGGGTCCACCAGCACCGGGTGGATGGTGCCGCCGATCGTGCCCACGCCGAAGCTGTCAAAGCGCCCGTACGGCCCGATCGGCGGATACAGCGATTGAGACTCGGCTGGAAGTTCATGGAAATCTAAGACGTTGATGAGGCTCAGAGGATATGGAGACTTGAGCCGGTGGTAGTAGGGCGGCACCAGCCGCACGCTCACCAGTCCTTCCTCGGGGTAGTCCCATTCGTCGATCCAGAACGAGCGTTCGAACCAGTTCTCCGGGTCGGGCACGTTGGGCGAGCCGATGATGAAGTAGGCCACGAGCCCGCGCAGCTTGTAGATCGAAGCGAGAGTCTGCCACTCCTTGTCCACGTCGATGATCTGAAGCCCGCTCCACTGCGGCACCTGAAGGTTGCACTGAGCGTCGCCGCCCGCGTGCTCGATGGTGCCCCACGTTTTCACCAGCGGCTCGTGCAGGCCGTAGGTGGACGAGCACAGGGCCACGTCCGAGTAGTAACGGGTGCCGTCAGGGAAGTCGATGTGGAGCATGCGCCGGATCTGCGGATTGGACTTTTCGAACTCGGCCTTCATGCCGGGAGAGAGGCTAGCCACGCAGGCGTAGCGCCGCGATAACGCGGCTCCCCTCGTAGTGAATGATGGCCCAGGCAGCCAGGAGCCAGCAGATCCAGAACAAGCAGTAGCCGGGGTGGGCTGATAGCTGGATCACGATGTTGTCGATCAGTTTCACCGGTAGCCCCGCTTGCCGCGTGTCTGCCCGCCTCGCGTGTTGCGCTTTTCCAGACGCGAGTTGATGTCAGCCAGGACTCGACCGTCAAGCACGAGCTGTATGATCTGGGTTCCGCTGGCACTGCCGCCGCGACCGCTCGAGGCGCCCAGCGCAGCAGTGGATCTCAGCAGGTTCTGTAGATCGTTCTCGGGGATCACGGCTTCGCGCCCGTGCAGAGCTGCGATGGTCTCCTTGCCGAAGTCCATAATGCCGCCGCTGCCAGTGTCGAACTGCATCAAGTCGCCGGTGAAACCTCCGCCCGGGAGCTCACCCGTACCCTCGAACTTGAACGGGATCGTCAGCGTCGTGCTGTCCAGTTTGCTGAGCAGGCTGGCGAACTGCTGCGCCTCGGCGGTGGCCTGGTCAAAGACGCTCGCCAACTGCTGCTGGATCGCATCCCCGGCCGGCAAGATAGCGCTGGTGATCTGTGCCCCAACGCCGTCGAAGGCCGCGACCACGCTAGCGCTCGTCTGTCCTGCCGCCGTCACGACCGTGCTCAGCGAGGTGCTGGCCGAAGACGAAAGCGTCTGCATGGAAGAACTGGCCGAGCCTGCCGCCGCGGCCATGTCCATACTGATCGCGCTGGCCGAGGTCGTGGCGGCTGCCGGGATCGTGGCCCCCAGCGCCACCGCGATCGACTCCAGCAACGTGACCACGCGCTCGATCGGCTCCGTTGGGAACGCGAAGCCAGCGGCCGAGGCCTGATCGATCAGGCCCTGAGTAACAGGATCCAGGGTTTGCCCGGTCGCCTGCGCCGTCTGTTGGATCTGGGCCAGGAGCGGTCCGATCGCCTGGAACGCTGCGCCCGTGTCGGCCCCACCCTTGATGAGTTGGTCGAAGACAGTTCCGGCCTGCTGCTGAATTGCCTGGAAGGTGTTGGTATCCAGGAAGCCAGCCGAGAGCTGCGACTCAAGGATGGTCTTGAGCGCAGTTGCTCCCTCGGCTGCGCCCTTGGTGAGGTCGTTCTTGAGGAGCGACATCCCGGCCTGGATCGGGCCCAGGATAGAGGCCACAGCTTCGTTGCCGATGCCGGCCTCCTTCAGCGAATCCTTGAAGGTGTCCAGCGCCGGCTTGATGGCCTTGGCCGCGGCGACAATGCCTTCAGTCGCCAGGACCGAGTTGAAAACGTTCAGGAAGATCTGGGCCTGAGAGCGCGCGTCAGCCTCGTCCACCAGCTTGATGCCGGCGAGCCCACCCAGCGCACCGGTGGACTCACTGACGGCCTGTTTGACGGCAGCGTCTATCTCTGGAATTGATTGGCCGAGAGCTCTCGCCTCAGCAGCCAATGCCCCCATCTGCGCCTGCGCTGATACTGCTCCGGTCGCCGCTTCATCAGCCAGCCGAGAGAACGCATCGCCCAACGCCGCAATGCCCTCCTCGGCCGGCACAGTACCGGACTCGATGCCTTGCAGAAGCGTCTGCATCTCATCTGCAAACTCGGTCGCGCTACCGCCGGCCTCGTCCATCACGTCGCCGATATGCAGCAGCGACGCTGTTTCAGCGCCTACACCTAGCTGCTTCTGTGTCTCAAAGATAGCCTTGGCCAGTTCGTCGCTGACACCCTTGCCGAGTTCGTCTCCGAAAATCTTGCTGGCCGTCTCGGCCGTTGACTTCCACTTTGGGCCAGAGAACAGACCAATGAGTCCACCGGCTACCGCGCCTATTACCGCACCCCATGGACCGAACGCCGCGCCAGCCATTGCGCCCTTTGCGGCACCGCCAAGGGCACGCTTGCCGGCAGACTTTTCGTCTCTCGATGAAGAAATAATGTTAGACGCTGCCCCGATTGCTCCGGCCGTCTTCTGCCAAACGCTAGCGGTTTGAACCGCAGCATTCTTGAGATTAGAGAGCGTCCCTGCTGCAGCACTGCCTAGCCCAGCCAGTGCGCCGCCGACTCCTCCGATAGACTCTCCGAGGTCTCCAAGCGCACCTGAAATTGCGCCGAGACCATCAGCCAACTCCTGAAGCTTTCGTGCGGCCTCGGCAATTCGTTTCAGTTCTTCGGCAGAAATGATCGGCTTACCGCCACGCTTGGCAATCTCGGCATTGACTTCTGCCAGAGCATCAGCCACGCCGGGAATCGACTGATCCAACTCTGCGATTTCCTCGCCCATCTGCTGCAGGCCAGCAGTCGTCTGGTTCGTGAGGTCTCCACCGCCCAGAGTCTTGAGCAGGCCGAATGTGGAGAGCAGCTCTTGAGCCTTGGCGTCAGCCTCGCCGAATGACTCGCCCAACTCGGCCACGGCTGCGATCTGGGCTGCAAAGGCTGCGGCTCCAGCATCAGCGCTGGCCTTCGCATCGCTCATGGTCTGCTTGAACATGTCCGAGAGCGCCTCGTCTCCGGCCTCGTCCATGCTCTTGAAGAACTTGTCCCACTCGACACGAGCCTTCTCGGCACTGTCCGCCCACGCCTTCGCGGCCTTTTCGGCAGCAGCCTCAGCAGCCTTGGCCGACTGCTCCGCATCGCGTTGACGCTCGGCTTCGATCTTCTTGCGCTTGGCCTCCTCTGCCGCGGTCTCGAACTGTGTGCCAGCAATCGTGCGCTTCGCCAGCGCCGCGGCAGCAGCGGGATCTGCCGTAGCAGCACCGGCGCCGCCGAGGCTTCCAGCAAGTCCGGCGAGCTGCGCAACGTTGGAGATCGCGCCCCCACCGGGCAGCGCGGAGAGGATCGGTCCTAGTTGATTCAGGCCAGCAATGAATGCCGGCAGATTTGCAGAGACAGCCCCGATGCCAGCAGCCAGAGTCTCCAGGAACTTGATGAAGCCGGTATTGGCAGCCAGCGCCCCGATGGACAGCTTGAGGGCATCAGCACTGCGCCCCAAGCGGTTGAAGGCGTCGTCTAGCTTGTCGCCCGACCTGACTGCATCCTCGTCGAATACAACACCCAGCCGATGCGCCTCCTCGCGGAGCCTCTCGAGGTTCCCGAACAGCGGCAGCAGCGATGCCCCGCTGCGACCGAACACCTCGATCGCTGCCGCGGTGCGCTGAGCCGGGTCCTGGATCGCGTTGATCGACTCGGCGACCTTGAAGAACTGCTCTTCTGGCGCCAGGTCCTGTATCTCCGCAAGGCTGAGGCCCAGGCGCTGGAATACGCTGTCGCCCTCGGCGATGCCCTTCTGCATCCGCGCGACGGCAGACGCGACCTCGTCCAGCGACGTACCCACGAACGAGCCGACGAACGCCAGCTCCTGCAGCGCCGTTGTCCCGATGCCGGTCTGCGCGGACAGATCCGTCAGGTGTCCGGCGAACTCCCCGAACTCCACGGCCGCGTCCGTGAACGCCTTGGCCGCAGCTCCGGCCCCTACCGCCAGCCCCGCGATGCCAGCCGTGGCCAAGAGGGCACTGCCAGAGATCCCCGTCAGCAGTCCGCCCACCGGCCCCAGCTGGCCCTGAAGTTGTGACAGGCCCTGAGTCTGGAGGTTGGCCCCAAGCTGGCCGAGGTTGCCGCCCTTCGTGAGCGCCGTCAGCGACGACGGCAGCTTTGCGCCTGAACGGGCCAGCGCCTCGATGCGACCGCGCAGGTTCTCAACTTGCTGTGCTGTGAGCTTCGAGACGCCGCCGACCCGCTCAAGTGCCTTCTCGATCAGCAGTACCTGCTGCGAAGCCTTGGCGCCCGTGATCTTGTCAATCTCGCCCTGGATCTGGCGCTCGAACTTCTGGCCGGCGCTACCAGCCTGCTGGATGGCCTTGAGGAAGCCGTCGATGTCGAGTGTGAGCTCGGAAGCGATGCCGGCGATGGTTGTGGCGGCCATCAGCTATCCCGCAGCATCCTGTCGGTCAGAACCTTGAGCACGGCCATCTGCATCTCGGGTGACTGCGGCTGCTCTGGACCAGGCTTGTCCTTGATGAAGTTGGAGAGCGGCGGGAGCTTCCCGAACAGTGCGGGACCGGCAAAGCGCGCGGTCTGCCACGCCAAGGCCGTGGCCTTCTTCTGCTCGAACTGGTCACGATGCAGAGCGGCTTCGATCATCCGCCCAACCATCCATGGAGTTGCTGCGAAGAAGTCGTCGAACGAGATACCTGCATCGAGTGCCGCACCCAAGCAGCCCTCGACGTCGAGCGGATGGAGCCGGATCTCTCCGGCCCCTAGACGTTTGGGTCGGCCGCCTGTTCTGACGCCTGCGTGTTGGGTCCATTGATCGCGCAGGCGTAGACTTCGTTGAACTTCTTGCGGATTTCCGCGAGACCGACCTTCTCCATCAACTGGTGGATCATCTCGTCGGTCATCAGCTTGTGATGCCGCTCCAGCGCCACCTTGAGAATGGCCATGGTGTCGCCGATTCCGAACTCGTCGATCCGCTCGCCGAGGGCCTTACCGCGCACGCCGAAGGCCTTCTCAAGCTTGGCCATCTCGAGATAGCTGAAGCTGAGCGTGTACCTGGTGCCATTGCCGTCGCTGAGCTCAGCCTCGCCGCGGTACGGATTCGCCATCAGTTCACCCCGTTAGGCCGTGCCGGTCCAGGTCGGCGCCGCGCTCAGCTTGAAAACCACGTTCACCTGGATCGCGTCGTCCACCACGATCTCGCCGCCGTGGCTCTTCACGTAGGCGTTGAACGAGCAGGTTGGATCGCCAGAAAACTGGTCGAACACGATCTGATAGTTCCGCAGCGCGCGGGTTTCGGAATCGTCGATGATCCCCGAGACGGCACCCTGAGTCACATGGTCTGGCCGGAAGTTGAGCACGCAGCTTGCCTCGCCGGTGTCGGCCAGGCCCGCGATGAACTCGCGGGTCGCATTCGGCGACTCCATGTGCGTGACGTCCACGTCCTCACGCTCCTGTGTGGGCAGCGTGATGGAGCGCACCTCCGCAATCGTGGTGAACACTTCAGGGCCACCGCCGTCACCACGCTTCAGGAGCGTCCCGTATCCGAGTTTGGCGCCAGAGACTGCCATAGCCTTGCTCCTTTAACTTGCGGTGACTAGACCGAAGTCCCGATGATGAGGATGTCGTAGGTGCTGTTGCCGGCACCATTCGCCACCTGAACGATGTCTGCCGTTGTCGGCGTAACCGTGAAGCCGGTCGGGTTGTAGAGCAAGATGAAGCCGCCAGGCTTGATGGTGGACGTGGTCGCCGCAGTGTTCAGGAACGGAACCGAAGCCGCGTCGCCGAACACGGTCAGGTCCACCGTATTGTCGTCGGCAGACTTGATGTAGAGCAGCCGCACCTTGGCGAAGATCGCCGCGTCCCCATAGCTGTTGAGGAGCGTCCCGGCCAGGTCAAGATCCTCGGACTGGCCAGTGGTGAGCGGGCGTCGATCCGCAAAGACTGTATCGGACATCAAGACGCCCGTACCGTTTGCAAGCGCTTTGTTCAGGGACACGATGAGCGGAATGCTGTGCGTGGTCGGCGTTCCGAGCAGATCCAGAGCCTTGCTCAGTTGCGCTTCGATGTTGACCTGAATCGTCGTGGTAAGGGCCATGTCCCTGTCTCCTTCTTAAGCGGCCTGAGCAGTCACGAAGTAATCCGCGATGACGCGGTGCAGCTTGGTATCGGACTCGAACTGGTCCACACGGTTCTGCCGAAACGCGCCATGGATGTCAGCCACCGAGTTCGCATTGATGGCTACCGGCCCCCGGAAGCCGTTTAGAGCGCCTGCCACGGCAGACTCGACGTTCACGGCCTCCGTGTACGTGCGGCCCCAGCAGTCGATCTGGATCCGCTCCCGAACAGGCGACGCGCCCTCATCGATCGTGCGCGCTGCCTCGTTCAGCGATACCACCTGAAACGTGATAGCCGGCGGCAGCGTGCCCTGCGGAAGCGGCTGGGATGACACCTTCGTGCCCACCAAAGCAGCTACTCCAGGGTCTGCCAGTAGGCGCGCACGCACCGCGTACTCGATCACCTGGCACCAGCCTGGATCCGCGCCTGGATCCGCTCGCCCAGAGTGGCGCTCAGCACTCCAACGCCACCGTCGATGACAGGGCGCATCCACGGCCGCGCCGGCTCCTTTGACGTGCCGAACTCGCTGAACCGCAGGTGGAAGCCGGTGGGGCCGATGGCGATGCGGGCGATCTCATCCGCGCTGCGCGTCTCCTGGGCCTCTGCGTGGATCGTCTCTGCTGCGAACCCAGGACGTCCACCAGGATCCCGTGGCGCCGCCGCCTGCATCTGCTGCACAAGCGGCTCGGCCGCAGCCAACAGATCCTGCTCAGCAGCCTGACGCTGCGCTATCCGATCCCCGATGCCCTCGAGCGCCTTGACGAACGCGCTCATGTCCACCTTGATGTCTGCGTTCATGCCGGTGGAGCTCCAGCTTCAGCTCTGGCCTTGGCCACGATGCGCAGCTTCGCCCTGCGCTCGATCTCAGTGACACCCAGGATGTTGTAGGTGCGTCCATCGAAAGTCAGGTCATGCGTAGCCGGATTGAGATTCAGGAACGCGGGCCGGTACAGGATGTCGAACTCGGCATCCACGAACGCTGCGTACTGGTCCGCGGTGTACGGCTCCCGGCCCTGTGTTGGCGGGTTGTAGTTGGCCCAGACGGTCGCCAGCGTGGTAGGCGTAGGGATCGGCTCACCAGAGTCAGGGTCAGGCGTGGTAGTCAGCGCCCGAATCGTGATGCGCCGATCGCGCTTGCCGGCGGGGAAATTCACCCCCTACGCCTCCGGCCAGGCTTCTCGGCCTTCGCATGAGTCTCAGCTGGCCTTTCGGCCTTCTCGACCACAGCCTCGAGCTGCTTGGCCGCGATCCCGGCCTGGGCTGCAGACGTACCCATGTCCACGACCTTGCCCTTGTGCGGTCCGGACAGATAGCGCACCTTCATGCCGCGCGCCTCCATGACCTGAATGGCCAGAGCATCCGGTCAACCTTGATCGGCGCAGAAGTGCTGATCGTGCCGGTGATGTCGTCCTCGCGGAACTGGTACAACGTCGCCACATACTCGCGGATCGCTGACTTGAGACCCTGCGGAACCTGCAGCGGACTGAGCCCATACCCGGCGATGAACTGCACCTTCACGGAGTTGATGACCGGATGCGTCGAAGGCCAGACAACCGAATACGCCGGCGTCAGACGTCCAGGCACAGCTACCTCACCCGCGGGCGTGTCCACGATGTACTCGGAAGTAGCCAGGGTCTGCTCCACGCCGGCCGTGTCCAGGTACTTGACGCTGACCACGGACTGCAGCGGCGGTAGCGGGATCTCGATACCGCAACCGCAAGGGAAATGATCCAGCCACAGCTCCCACGTCGCCGTGATCAACTGACGGTTGGTGAACTCCTCGACATACCGCCGCGCCGCGCCGATGTAGGCGTAGATGAGCCGATCTTCTTCGCTGGTATCGACGCGGCAATGCTCCTTGGCATCGCCAAGGTCCAGTGGCTCGAGCGCCGGCGGCGTGACGAGGCTCAGTCTCACTTCTTCTTCGACGATTCCTTAGCTTCGCGTGCCTTTTCCCTGGCTTCGCGCGCTTCTTCCCTGGCCTTTTCCCTGGCCTCACGCTCCCGAATCTCCCTCCGCCTGGCCCGTTCCTCGCGGCTCAATCCGGACTCAGCGATGCGGATGGCTTCACGTTCCGCCTTGGCCTTCTCTTTGGCTGCAGCCTTGGCGGCTTCGGATTCGGATTTGGCAGCCGCTTTCGCTGCGGCCTTGGCTTCCTTGGCGGCGATGGCATCGGCCTTGGTCTGGGCCTTGAGCAGCTCCTTCGCTTCGTGCTGTGCAGTTACCTCGGCGGCCTTGGAGGCCCTGGCTCCCAGCACCTCCTCCGCGTAGCCGGTGGAGATGTTCGCCTCAGCCTCATGCTGCGGCATGTCCACGACAGCACCAGCCTGGCTGCCGCTCTTGATGCGAACCTTCATGCGGACTCCGAATGAGGCGCGGCCCCGAAGAGCCGCGCCTCCGAGAGAGGGTTAGTCAACCAGCACGTTCGGATGCACACCCGAATACTTGTGCTGAACCCGCAGCATCGCAGACGTGATGTTCGCGGCGTTGCTGGCACCCGTGCTGACGGCGATGCAGTCGAAGTTGTTGGCCACGTCGAACACCTTGGCGGGGTCGATCTCGAAGATAACGATCTTGGAATCGACGCCAGCGTCAGTGGTGTATGTCGCAGCCTCGGCCGGAACAGTGAAAGACGTGGCTGCAACCGTGAGCTTGGCCGCAATGCGAGCCGCGTTGATCGCCTTGGAACCCGTTCCGGCCACGGCCGTGGCCTGTAGCGGACTCAAGAGAATCGTCGCGGCGTTGCCCTGGTTGATAACCACCTCAATCCAGGCCCGCACAGCGTTCTTCAGGCTGATATACGCGCTGGTGCGGCCGGCCGCATCGGCCGAGGGATTGAGCAGGATATAGGGCGTCTGCCCTTCGGGAATGTTCGGACGTGCCATTGCTTTCTCCCTTACCTGGCGGCCAGTGCCACGAACGGGCTGGTCGTGGCCGCACCTTTGTATGGCGTCAGCGCCGTCTTCCAGGCCGGCGCCCCGTTGATGCGGTAGGTGAACCGGAAGGTGTTCTCCCCGTACAGGAAGCGGACGTGGATGCTCTCGGCGGTCTCAAGCGCACCCTTGCGGATGAGCAGGTAGTCGGTCAGATCGAGCGCCATGATGTCGCCCACGTCACCGATCGCAGAGGCCTGCTCGATCGGGATCACGGGCTTGCCGAACAAGGTGTCGAAGCCATCGACCGAGAGCCCGTTCGCAGGCATGTAGACGGGAGCGCCACCGACGTTCTCCGTGCCGGCGACGTTCTTGACCTTCACGACCATCAACGGAAGCTGCGGCTCGGCTTCCTGGTTGATGAACCAAGCCATCTTGTTGCGGTTGCGTGCGCGCATCCGCGAACGCATCTTGATCACGTTCTCGGCCACGATCGTGTCGGCGACCTGGGCAGCTTCGGCAGCCTGCGTGACCAGCGCCGGCGAGTTCAGGATCCCCAGGCACTGACCAACGCCCGTGCCCCTGATGATCTCGTCGTCGATCCTGAAGGCGAACTCAGACCCGAACGCCGTCTGAATCACCTGACCCAGGCTCGCCGCGTCCCGCATCGCACGGTCCGTTGCGTAGCAGATGCCCATCATGTCTTCGAGGTCGATGCGCAGGATCCCGAATTTGGGCTTGGAGGCCGCTACCGTGTCGGCCTCGGCACGACGGAACACCTGGACGCCGCCCCACCGGGAGCCATTCGCACGCGAAGTCTCCTCGATGTAGGGCAGCTCGAGACCGTCTGAGCCCTCACCGATGTCGATCGTGGTGCAGCGGTTCGCCAGAACCGACTCTTCCATCGCTCGCGCCAGCAGCGCGGTGCTGAAGTCGGTGCGGACGAGGAAGCCGCCATCGCTCCCGACGCTGGTGTTCAGGCCGGAAGCCGCAGACGTCGGGATCATCGCCAGGCGCGGATCGAACGGCCCGCCCTTGGCGTGAACCACCACGGCCTGCAGGAAGCTCCCGAAGGCGATGTTCCTGCCGCTGTCTGTGGAGCAGTCGCCCCAGGGGTTCTTGCTGCCGCCCAGGTTGGCCGCCGAGGCTCGCATCCCAGCCCTGGGCTTGCGCTCGGCCTCCGGCTGGTCGATGGCAGGAGCGGTCTTGTCCCACTCCAAGCTCTGCTGCTCGAACTTGATGGTTGCGGCGACCTGATCGAGCTCAGCCGTCAGCGTGGCCGCCTTGGCGCGCTCGTCCTCGGTCAACGGACGGGCGTCCGTCGAAGCGGCCTTCAGGATCTCCCTGACCTCGGCTCGCTTGTCCTTCTGTACCTTTTCGAGTTCCGCCAGGCGGTCGGCCATGTGCTAGCTCCATCGGCGCCAGGCAAAAGAAAAACGCCCCTCTGCCGGCACCTGAAAACCGTCCAGATGCCTAACAGCAGGGGCGCTTAGCGCTTGCCTAGCTGCGTCACGGAGCCAGCGGGCACCCGGGAGGGCGCTTGCGCTGAATGCCGCCTACGTCAAAGCGGAGCCTAGCACCATGGCTAGGGTGTGTCAAGAAAAAACATCTTGACAGCCCGTGACCATTGGTCTAGATTCGACGCTGCGAGCCGGACGCTGACAATCAGCGTCATGGCGAAAGGAGAAAGCGATGGCATTTGCGAAGAAGGAAAAGGTCTCGATCACCCCGCCCAATATCCAGACGGCACGCTTCAAGATCGTCGGGACAGCGCCGCTCGTGCAGAACAAGTTCTCGCAGCGCGTCTTGGAGGGCATGGCCGCCGATCAGGCCGCCGGACCCTCGGCAAAGAAGAAAGCCAAGCGCGAGCCCAAGGACTTCGACCGTTGCGTGAAGGAAGCCACGCACATCTCAGACGACGGCTGGAACGGAATCCCGGCCAGCGCGTTCCGTGCCGGTCTGATCTCGACGTGCAGGCTCCTCGGCTTCCCGATGACGCTGGCGAAGCTCAGCGTCTTCGTACAAGCGGACGGCTACGAGCGCGATCGGTTCGGTGTGCAGCCGCTCGTGAGGATCACGAAGGGCAAGCCAGAGCGTACCGACTTCGCGGTCCGTAACGCCACCGGCGTCGCTGACATCAGGCCGCGCCCGATGTGGGCCGAGGGATGGGAGGCCGTCGTCACCATTCGCTTCGACGCTGACCAATTCACGCTCGAGGACGTAACCAATCTGCTCGCGCGGATGGGAGAACAAGTCGGGATCGGGGCTGGCCGTCCGGATAGCAAGGACTCCGCCGGCATGGGTTGGGGAACCTTCAGAATCGGAAAGGCGGCTTGACGATGAAGGTCAGCGCCAGACGCAAGAAGCTGGCCGACGAACTGGCCACGCTCGCCAAAAGCGGTCGCCTGTCTCCGAAGAAAGTCGTCGCGTGGGCCAAGGCACACAGCGGCAGTGCGCTGCACGGCTACTTCCAGTGGGACGACTCACGAGCCGCACATCAGTACCGACTCTGGCAGGCCAGAGAACTCATCGTCTCGGTGGAGGCCGTCTACGACGACGGCGTGAAAGGCCAAGTGTACGTATCGCCCACGACTACTCGGCACCAAGGGCGCGGATATCACCGACTCGTGGACGTGATGAGTGATGCCGCCCTGAGGGCTCAATTTCTTACCCAGGCGCTACACGAGCTCGAAAGGATCTGCGAGAAGTATTCCGATCTGTGCGAGCTGGCCGGCGTTCGACAGGCAGTACGCTTGGTACGACAGAAGGCAGCGTAAGCAGGCAGCGCAGGCGAGGCAAGGCCGAGCCCGGATTGGAACGGTCATGCGAGGATGAGGTCGCGGGAGGCAAGGCGTGGCAGGCATAGCCCGGAGGAGCTGGGCGAGGCGAGGCTTCGTGAAGCCATGCAGTGCAAGGCAGGCAAGGCCAGGCTTGGCGCTGCGCGGGGGGGAGTGGTCTGGCGCGGCGTGTCTAGTTAAGGCGGGACATTGGATCGACAACTACTGAGGCAACATCGCAAACGACTTGGGCTGTCGCTCTCTCAAGTTGCAGCCCAAGTCCACGTTTCCCCGCGCACTTGGGCACGCTACGAATCCGGAGAGAGGCACATCCCAGAGGCGATCGTCCACCTATTCTGTCTGGTCAATGCCATCAGATTCGAGAAGGAGAAGCAATGAGACAGCACGAGGCCAAGGTCACAGCACGCTGCGATGTCTGCGAGCGCGTCGAGGAGAAGCTTCAAGACCCCAAAGACCTGTCTTGGCAGTGGTCTGACCTTCCGGGCTGGCTCCACCTATCTGCTTACTGTGGTCAAATCGCCCAAGACAGCCCAGCAAGTAAGCGCGGCATTCGTGAATTTAGGGTTGAGGTCTGCTCTCTACGATGCGCCACGTCAGCACTGCAAGGCTTCGTTGCTCAACTGTCTGCCGGCCTTCAGGCCGAGGTTAAAGACGAATCCCAGCCAAGGCCGCCAGTGCGGCAATCTCCGCCGGGTCGGACGCTGCCGCCGGCCTGATCCCAGGTTTGTAGCCACGGGCGAGCTGGCCGATGACCTCCTCGAGTGTAGCCACGCGGTCGATCAGGCCAGCATTCTTCGCAGAGTCAGCCGTGAACGTCGAACCCTCGCCATAGCTGGCGCGCACGGTGTTGACCTGAACTCGCCGGCCCTTCGCCACATCAGCCTCGAATAGCCTGCCGAAGTAGTTGACCTGGCCCTGAATCGCCTGCAATGCCTCATCCGAGAGCGGCTTGGCGCTGGTTCCCTCAGCTTTCCGGCGCCCGTACACGATCTCGGTGACTGCCAAGCCCTCACGCGCGAGTGCCGCGCTTTCGTCAACGTGAACAACCTTCGCGCCGATCGAGCCGGTGATGCTGGACGGTATGCCCACGATCTCATCCGCCTGAGCGGCGATCCAGTACGCAGCCGATGCAGCCAGCGGATTCGCCACCGCAACCATGGGTTTGGTGCCTCGCATCGCCCGAATGGCCGCCGCAGCCTCCGGAACACCATGCACAACGCCCCCGGGACTGTCGATGTTCAGCACCACGGAGCCGATGGCCTGATCGGCCATGGCCGCACGCACCATCCTGGTCAGGCCCTCGGCACTGGTGCCGCCGAACAAGACGCTGAACAGGGACGGCTTCTGCGTGATGAAGCCACTCAGGTCTACCACAGCGATGTCACCGACAGACTTCCGGCCCGGAATCAGCCCCGCCGCAGCCTCCGGCGAGTGAACCTTGGCCAGCAGCGAGACGTCGTGCGCATGGGCCTTCAGCGTCTCTGCCCAGCGGCGGAAGCAGTGCGGCTCGATCGCCAGCACCAGATCGTCAGTGATTAGCATCAGTGTGCTCCATTCGACAACGCCAACTCCGTGAGCGCAGCCACCGCCTCGCCCTGCTCTGTATCCGTGAGCCGTGCCAGTCCTTGCGTCAGAATCATGCCCCTGCGCGTCTCACACCAGCCCTTGGCCGCCTTTTTCGAGCAGACGAGCGCCGCAGCCACACGCCCCGCGAACTGTCCGTAGAAGCTGGCCACCGCGGACGGCCACACGGCCTTGTCGCGGGCGTGCTCCCGTGCCAGCTTCGCCAGCTCGCTCATCTCCTCGCTCAGCAGCACACCCGCCCGCGAGGTCGCCTGAGCTCGAGCAGACATGAGCGCCCGGGCCTTGGCCTCTGCATCTTCGTCGTCATCGTCCGGTTCTGGCTCCGGATCCACCTCAACGGGAGCGTCCGGCACCCGATTTGCCGCCTTCGCCGGGTCCACGTACACGTCACCGCCCTCGCGCGGATTCTCGTCCTCGAACTCTCGGCATTCGTTGGGTGAGTAGATGCCATTGTCGATCGCCTTCTCGTAGATGCTGAAGCGGGTCTCGGTGTCGGACCTCAGCAAGCCGGCGACGTTGAACCGCGAGTAAACGTCTCTTTCCACGATGAAGGCCGCATTTATGGACTCCTCCCACAGTTTCACCCACGGAAGCAGCCCATACGTGACGAACTGGATGCTCTGATGCTCGATCCCGGTACCCCAGCTCGTGGTGCGCTCCACATCGCCGATCATGTGCGGCGGAATCCCAAACCAACGCGCGATGTCCGAGATCTCGAACTTGCGCTGCTCGATGAACTGCGCGTCCTCCAGCGTCATGCCGATCTGCTGGAACTCCATGCCGCTCTCAAGAATCGGCACTTCGTTGGCGCCAATGTTGCGAAACTGGCTAGACAGGGCCGCTTTGGCCGGATCGCCCATGGTTCCGGGGATCTTCAGAGTGCCGGAGAACCGCACCCCGTTCTTCATCATCTGCCCGGCGCGAGTCTCAGCCCCGAGAGCCAAGCCGATCGTTTCCCTGGCCAGATCCGACAAGGCCAGACCACGCAAGCCGTCGCTCGACAGCCCCGTCAGGTGCAGGATTGTCCTATTGCCGAAGAGTATGAGCTCCTGCCCGTCTTGACGCCGGTACTTGTAGCGCAGGCGCCCGTTCTCGAGCAGCTCCGGACCACTCACGCGATCAGGATGCAGCGGCCACAGTTCCTTCCCTTGCGCCCCGTCAAAAATCTGCGCGAAGCAGTTCCCGCGCAGGACCAGATGGCCCATCATCATGCGCTTGAAGACGAATGGCGTCTGGTAGGGATTCGGCCTGCGAGCGAACATCGTCACCGCATCGTGGTCTGGAATGTCTTGACGGCCCCTAGTCAGCTTACGCTGGACGTGAAACGGCAAGATCGGGAAGGCATTGGCCAGCAGAGCCACGCAGCGATAGACGGCCGAGACGCGCATCGCGGTGTCCGGCGTGACTTCAACACCTGATGCCGAGGGCCCACCGCCTACCGGGCGCCAGAAACGCTCGTCTAGCGCAGGATCCCCGGCGAAGATCCAAGACGCAAGACTGACGCTGCTCATACCTTCACCCTCAGAACTGCGAACAACATCAGGATGAATCCACACCCCATAGAGGCGTACCACGGCGAGACAGCCCCCCAGAGACCAACGAACACCATCACAAAGCCGAGCAGCGCGAACTTGGCCTCAATTCTCATAGAACTGGCAGCGGATCCTCGCCGCGCGCGACTCGCTCATCCCAGGGGTTCGGTCCAACGACCGGCGCCTTGCCGGCCAGGTAGAGCGCGTTGTCCAGCGCCGAGATGCCGTCGATCTTTTCCGCCGAGTGCTCCTTGTCTGGCTTCAGGTTTCCCGCCGCATCCGTGGCACAGGCCAGGTTGCTGGCCATCCAGGTCAAAATCGGGTGGTTCCCGTGCTGCAACTCGCCCGCCTTGACCATCCGGAGCAGCTCCGCGGTAGGAGCGGCCAGGCTCAGAAAGCCCTGACCGACCTCCACCATGTTGAGGTTCTCGGCCATCAGCGACTGTACGATCTCGCCGGCGAACGTCCGGTCGAAGCCGATGCCCTTGATCTGGTACTGGCCAGCCAGTTCAAGCACCTTTGCCTCGATGAAACCGTAGTCCGTGGTGTTTCCGGGCGTCGCGATCAGGAATCCCTGGCGCGCCCAGACATCGTAGGGCACGCGATCACGCAACGAGCGCGACCCGATGTCATCCTCCGGGCACCAGAAGAACGAGAGCACCTTCCACAGTTCACCATCGGCTACCGGAGGGAACAGCAGCTCGAGCGCCGACAGGTCGTTGACGCGCGCCAGGTCAAGTCCCGCGAAGCAAGACCGGCCACGGAGCGCCTCCGCGTCGATCGGCGACGCGCCGCGGGCCCATTCCTCCATCGGAATGGCGCGCACGCTCTGCTCGGTCCACTCGCAGAAGTTCAGGCGCCGCACGAGGTTTTCCTGGGTCGGCATGCCCTTGGCCACTTCCACGAGCTCGCTCAGGTACTTCTTCTGAATGATGCTTCCCAGGCCTGGATTGACCTTGACCCAGCAGCGCTCGTCTCGCCAATCGTCGCCATCGTCCAGCGAGCAGACGTAGGCAAACCAGGAATCGTTCGGGATCACGTCCTCGAGCACTTTGAGGCTGTACTCGTGGTGATTCCAGCAAACCGAGTGCCGATCGTACCCGCTGTTGGTGATCTCGAAGATCAGAGCATTCCGCCGGCTCTTCGTGCCAGCCCTGATCTTGTCCACCACAAGCGCCGAGGGATGCTCGTGCAGCTCGTCAATCAGGCCCATATGCACGCGCAACCCGTCCAGGCTGCGGTGCTCTGATGACACCGGCCTGAAGGTGGCGTATTCGCTCGGAATCGTGAGGCTGCCAACCTGCGGATGAATCAATTCCTTGAGCTCCGGAGACTCCTCGACCATGCGAGTCGCATCCTTGAACACGATGCGCGCCTGCTCATGCGTGACCGCTGCGGCGTAGACCTCCGGCGCCGGCTCGCCGTCAGCCACCAAGCCATAGATCCCGATCCCGGCGGCCAGCGGTGACTTGCCATTCCCCTTCCCGATCTCACAGTAAGCCGTGCGGAAGCGCCGATCCCCAGCCTTCGTGTACCAGCCGAAGATGCTGCCGACGATGAAGCACTGGAACGGCTCAAGCAGGAAGGGCTTGCCGTCCTCAAAGACCAGCATGTCCGCGAAGAACTCAATGGCCCGCTCGGCCTGATCGAGCTTCCAGACCAGATCCTTGCGCTTCAGGTCGCGCAGGTGCCGCTCACACGCCAAACGCACAGGCTTGCCAGTAACTATCCGGCCGGACTTCACCGCCCGAGCGTAGGCGGTCGCCCGATCAGTTTTGGCCGACATCCCTGTACCTCGACAGCTTCGCCTTCGGACTGTCCGTAGACACCGAAATCCGCGCCCGATCCGCCGGCGTCAGCCCGAAACGGGCCTGCATCGCCTGAATCGCCCGCCACAGCTCCGTCTTGAACCGCCCCTCGGCTATCCCAGCCTTGAGTTCAGCCTGCGCCTCGCAGAGCTGCCCCAGCGCCTCACCGTCCGCTTCGGTTAGCACGCGTAGCTTCGTCAGTATCGGAGCCAGAATGTTCCATTCAGCGCGTCCAGAGACGGTCAACCAGGTCGGTGGCGGCGTTCCTACCGCCAAACCGTCCAATTCGTGGTGCCGGTCATTGCGGTATGTGCCCTGCAAGATGTGCAGATTCGTCGGCTTACGAGGCCTACCTGCCATTTTGACAGCCGTCCATTTCGCCAGAGCACGAAGAGGAC
>Ga0208185_1000386_pt1 | contig 21690 bp, 21 predicted proteins | sample EasRivMeERMLT700_FD_187532 | JGI IMG/M metagenome (GOLD analysis project Ga0208185, IMG submission 187532) | Soil microbial communities from meander-bound floodplain in the East River, Colorado, USA - East River MetaG ERMLT700 (SPAdes) (version 2) | ecosystem: Environmental > Terrestrial > Soil... | reverse complement strand
GTGCTGATCGTCAATTCCGCAACGCCGGCGAAGTCGGTGCAGGAGCTGATCGCGCTCGCGAAGGCATCGCCCGGCAAGCTGTCGTACGGCTCACCGGGGACGGGCAACATCAACAACCTCGTCGGCGAGCTGTTCAAGTCTCTGGCGGGTGTCGACATCCTGCATGTGCCATATAAGGGGGCAGCCCTCGTGATCACCGACGTCATCGCGGGACACGTGCCGGTCGGGTTTGTGCTCCTGCCCGGCGCCATGGGCCAGCTACGCTCGGGGAAGCTTCGGGCGCTCGCCGTCACCACCGAGGAGCGCGTAAGCGCGGTGCCCGACGTGCCGTCGATGAGGGAAGCCGGTGTGCGAGATCTGGTCCTGTTCGATTGGTCGGGATTGTTTGCCCCGGCGGGAACGCCGACGACCGTGATCACGCGGCTGGGCGCGGAAGTGAGGAAGGTGGTCTTGTCGCCGCAGATGCGCCAGCGGTCGGTCGAGCAGGGCTTTGAGCCAAAGGCGCTTTCCGTCGAGGAAATGGCGGCGCTGATCAAGTCGGACGCCGACAAGTGGGCGCGGATCGTAAAGCAGACCGGGACCCGGCTGGAGTGATTCCGGTGACAGGCAGCTAGCCGGAGCGTATAAAGGCTCGCACTGGCAATCGCCAGTCACCAAGCTAACGGGGAAACAATGAAGATCGCAACGTTCGCGAGCGCGTTACTTCTTTCCATCCCGCTTTCAACCGCGGCGGCCGAAAAGGATCTCCACGGCACCTGGAAGCTGGTCAGCCAATCGCAAAAGGTTCTCGATACGGGCGAAGTGAGAGCCGGGCGCGGCAGTGCGCCCAAGGGCTATGTCACCTTCGGCTCCGACGGGCGCTTGATGGGCATGATCATGAACGACAAGCGGCCGAAGCCAGAGAGCGTCGCCAAGATGACCGACCAGCAACGCCTCGAGCTTTTCAACACGATGAACGCTTTCGCGGGAACCTATAAGCTGGAGGGCAACAAGCTGACGTACCGCTTCGAGCTCACCCACAACGAGGTGCCGGCGAGGGCGTCGACGCGGGAAATCAAGATCGACGGACGCAAGCTCACGATGGTCAATGAGCCGGGGCCGGCCACGATGGACGGGAAGATGGTCCAAACCACGACAGTCTGGGAAAAGGTACAGCCCGCGAAGAAGTAGCCTTGGGCGGCGTCATTTGTGGCGCGGATCCAGCGCGTCGCGCAGGCCGTCGCCGAGCAGGTTGAAGGACAGCACGAGCAGGAAGATCGACACGCCCGGCCAGATCGCCATCCACGGCGCCTGGTCGACGTAGTTGCGCGCGGTGTTGAGCATGCTGCCCCAGCTCGGCGCCGGCGGCTGTTGACCAAGTCCGAGAAAAGATAAAGAAGCTTCAGCAATGACGGCGGCGGCGATGGCGAGGGTGGCCTGGACGATGAGTGGGGCGACGATGTTGGGGAAGATGTGGCGCAGCGCGATGCGCAGGTGCGGATTGCCGAGCGCGCGCGCGGCCTCGACGTAATCCTCGGACTTCGCCGCGAGCACCTGCGCGCGCGTCAGGCGGATGAAGATCGGCGTCGCCGAGATGCCGATCGCGATCATGGCATTGGTCAGGCTGGGGCCGAGGAACGCGGCGAGCGCGATGGCGAGGATCAGGAACGGGCAGGCGAGCATCGCGTCGGTGATGCGCGAGATCAGCGCGTCGACCCAGCGGCCGAGGTAGCCCGCGGCCATGCCGATCGGCACGCCGAGCGCGAGCGAGATCGACACCGAGACCACGCCGGCCAGGATCGAGGCGCGCGCGCCCCAGATGATGCGCGACAGCACGTCGCGGCCGAGCTCGTCGGCGCCGAACCAATAAGCCGAGCTGGGCGCAGCGCGCACCGCGCTCCAGCTCGTGCCGAGAGGGTCGTGCGGCGCGAGCCAGGGGGCGAGGATCGCAATGAGGACGAAGAAGATCACCACCGCCAGGCCGAACATGGCGCCGCCGCGGCGCAGCAGGCGTTTCCAGGTTTTGATTCCTGGTCTGGTTTCCAATTCTTGAAAAACTACCGCGGCCATCAGTGGCGCATCCGCGGATTGACGACGAAATACGCCAGGTCCGCGATCAGGTTGAGCGTGATGTAGACCGTGGCGGTGAACAGGACCACGCCCTGGACCACGAGATAGTCGCGGTTGAACACCGCGTCGACGATGAGCTTGCCGAAGCCGGGGATGGTGAAGACCTGCTCGGTCAGGACCGCGCCAGAGAGGAGCGTGCCGAACTCGAGCGCCCCGAGCGTGATGACCGGAATCAGGGCGTTGCGCAGCGCGTGCTTGAGCACCACCACGCGCTCATCGAGGCCCTTCGCTCTCGCGGTTCTCACGTAATCGGAAGAAAGCACTTGCAGCATCGCGCTGCGCGTATGGCGCATGAGCACCGCCGCGATCGCGTTTCCGAGCACGAACGCCGGCATGATCATCGCCGAGAGGTTCGCCTTGAGGTCTTCGAACGGGCTGACGTAGCCCGAGGCGGGCAGCCAGCCGAGCTGCACTGCGAACACCAGGATCAGCAGGATGCCGAGCCAGAAGTTCGGCGTGGAAAGCCCCCACAGCGCGAACACGTTGGCGCCGTAGTCCCACCAGGTGTCCTTCTTCACTGCTGAAATGATGCCTGCAGTTATTCCTATTGCGAGCGCGATCAGCATCGCCATGGCGGCGAGCTGGATCGTGACGGGGAGCTTCTCGAGGATCAGCTCCGTCACCGGCTTCTGGATGCGCACCGAGTCGCCGAGGTCGCCGGTCAGCACGCCGGAGAGCCAGTACCAGTAGCGCATGGGTAGAGGCTCGTCGAGATGAAATTTTTCCCTGAGATAACGGATTGTCTCGGGGTCGCGCTCTTCTCCGGCGAGCGCGATCGCCGGGTCGCCGGGGAGGAGCTGCTGCAGCCCGAAGATCAGGACCGAGACGAAGAACAGCGTCGGGACGATCGTCGCGACGCGCTGCAGCAGGTAATTCAGCACGATTGCATCTTGCCGGGCGGAAAAGCCCGCCCGTCTCAGTTCATCTTCAAGCCCTGAACGCGGACCATGCCGTCCGGCACGGTGCGCAAGCCGGAGAGCTTGGCGTTGTGCGCCCACAGCCAGTGACGGTGGAAGAGATACACGATCGGCCGGTCCTTCTGCACCTGCTGCGCGATCTTGTCGTAGGCCGCCGCGCGCACTCCGGGGTCGAGCGAGGTGCGCGAAGTGTTGATCAGCGACTCGACGTCCTCCTTGCAGTAGCCGGCGTAGTTGGTCGGCCCCTTGCACGCGAGCATCGTGTGGAGGTTGCCGTCGGGATCGGCGCGCCCGCTCCACGCCAGCACGTAGGCTTCGAACTGGCCCTTGTCGGCGAGGTTGAGCGAGGTGGCGAACTCGGTCGACTGGATCTTGATGTCGAAGCCGGCGTCCTTGGCCATCGCCTGCACCACCTGCGCGATGCGCTGCGCATCCGAGGTGGTCGGCGTCATCAGCGTGAAGCTCGGGTTCGGCACGCCCGCTTCCTTCAGAAGCTGCTTCGCCCGCTGGACGTTGCGTTTCGGAAGCGGCGCGCTCTTGCCGTAGAACCGGTTCGACGGCGCGACCCACTGGTTGCCCGGTTGCGCCTCGCCGTCCATCGCCACCTTGACGATCGCGTCGCGGTCGAGCGAAAGCTCGAACGCCTCCCGCACGCGCGGGTCCTTGCCGAGCGGGTTCTTCTGGGCGACGTCGCTCTTGCCGACGTTGATCGTGATCCCCTGGTAGCCGATCTCGACGATCTTGGCGAGCTTGAAGCGGCTGTCGTTCCTCAGGTTCGGCACGTCGGAGGGCGCGACGCGCTCGATGAAGTCGAGCTGGCCCGAGCGCAGGTTGGCGAGGCGCACCGTGGCGTCGACGATCGGTTGGTAGACGATCCGCTCAAAATGGATCTGGCCCTTGTTCCAGTAGTTCGGGAAGCGCTCGAGCACGATGCGGTCCTGTGCGATGCGCTCCACGAAGCGGAACGGCCCGGAGCACACCGGCTTGGCGCCGAACTTCTCGCCCGCGGCTTCGGCCGCCTTGGGCGACACCATCATCCCGGAGCGGTCGGTCAGCACCGCGAGCAGCGGCGCGAACGGCGCCGCCAGGTTGATTCGCACCGTGGAGGCGTCCACCGCATCCACGCTCGACACCACCGCGAGCTCGCCGCGGCGGTTCGAGCCCTTCATGTCCTTGTGGCGCTCGAGGTTGTACTTGACCGCGCTCGCGTCCATCTTCTCGCCGTCGTGGAACGTGACGCCGTCGCGCAGCTTGATCTCGAGCGACTTGTTGTCGCCCGACCACTTGTAGGACGTGGCGAGCTGCGGCACGACGTTCAGCTTCTCGTCCAGGTCGAAGAGCTTGTCGCACAGGCCCGCGAACACGATCCGGCCGACGAAGGTGCGCGCCATCGATGGGTCGAGGATGTCCGGATCCTCCGCGAGACCGATCCTCAGGGTTTGCGCATTTACAGAAAAAGCTACTACTGCGAAAAGCAATGCGGGCCATCTCATGTTGGTCCTCCTCAAGAACGGAACGCTGCCTGAAGGCGCATCAGTCTCGCATTGACCGCAGTCAATTGCGAGGGCGCGGCGAACGGCTCGATCTCCCTCCAGAAGTGGCAGGCTACGCCGTTTTCAAGAACAGGAACCTGTGTGCTGCAAAGAGGACGGGCGTAGGGGCAGCGGGTGCGGAAGCGGCAGCCCGAGGGCGGGTTGTACGGGCTGGGGACGTCGCCCTGAAGGACGGCGCGGGTTTTCTTTAGCGAGGGATCCGGAACCGGGATCGCGGATAGAAGAGCCCGGGTATAGGGATGGCGCGGCTCGGCGAACAACGCCCGCTTGTCGGCCAGCTCAACGATCTTGCCGAGGTACATCACCGCGACGCGCGCCGCGATGTGCTTCACCACCGCGAGGTCATGGGCGATGAACACGTAGGCGAGGCCGAACTGGCGCTGCAGGTCCTGCAGCAGGTTGATCACCTGCGCCTGGATCGAGACGTCGAGCGCCGACACCGGCTCGTCGCACACGATGAGGCGCGGCTCGACGGCGAGCGCGCGCGCGATGCCGATGCGCTGGCGCTGGCCGCCGGAGAACTCGTGCGGGTAACGGTGGGCGTGGTCGGGCGCGAGCCCTACCAATCCGAGCAACTCCGAGACCCGTGTGCGTTCCTTGCCGTGATGCAACCCATGAAGCCGCAGTGGCTCGGCCAGCATGTCGCCGACGGTCATGCGCGGGTTGAGCGAGCCGTAGGGGTCCTGGAAGATGACCTGCATCTCGCGCCGCAGCGAGCGCATTTCCCGCTCTGCCAAATTCAGAATATTTTTTCCATGGAAAAAAACCGTGCCCGCGGTCGGCTCGAGCAGGCGCAGGAGCAGCTTCCCGGCGGTCGACTTGCCGCAGCCCGACTCGCCCACCAGCGCGAGCGTCTCGCCGGGATAGAGCTCGAAGCTGATGTCGTCCACCGCCTGGATCGCGCCGCGCGCGCGGCCGAACAGGCCACTCCTCACCGGGAAGTGCTTCACCAGGCGGTCGGCCTTCAAAAGAGGCTCGCTCACAGCGGCGCCCGCCAGCAGGCCGCGAAGTGGTTTGCTGTTATCTCTTTCAAGGTTGGAATCTCGTTGCGGCACTGATCGACCGCAAACGGACACCTGGGGTGGAAGCGGCAGCCGTCCGGGAACGCCGCGGGGTCGGGCACGAAGCCCTCGATCGCGCTCAGGCGCTCCTGCTGCAGGTGCAGTCGCGGGATCGAGCCGAGGAGGCCGACGGTATAGGGATGCTGCGGCTCGGAGAAAAGGCGCTCCGCCGCGCAGCGCTCGATAATTCTCCCGGCGTACATCACGACCACGTCGTCGGCGAGCTCGGCGATCACGCCGAGGTCGTGGGTGATCAGGATGATCGCGGTGCCGAGCTCCGCGCGCAGCATGCGCATCAGCTCCAGGATCTGCGCCTGGATGGTGACGTCGAGCGCGGTGGTGGGCTCGTCGGCGATCAGGAGCTTCGGGTTGCAGGCGAGCGCCATCGCGATCATCACGCGCTGGCGCATGCCGCCCGAGAGCTGGTGCGGATAGTCGAGCGCGCGGCGCTCGGGCGAGGGGATGCGCACGCGGCGCAGCATCTCGACCGCGCCGTTCTCGGCCTCTTTTTTCGAAACATCCCTGTGTCTCAACAATGCTTCCGCCACCTGCTCGCCCACCGGGAATGCCGGGTTGAGCGAGGTCATCGGCTCCTGGAAGATCATCGAGAGCTTGTCGCCGCGCAGGTCGCGCAGCCGCCGGGCGGGCAGCTTGAGCAGGTCCTCGCCTTCGAACAGCACCTCGCCGCCGGCGATGCGGCCGGGCGGCTGCGGCACGAGGCCCATGATCGAGAGCGCCGTCACGCTCTTGCCGCAGCCCGATTCGCCGACGATGCCGAGCGTGCGGCCGCGCTCGAGGCTCAGGTCGACGCCGTCGACCGCGCGCACTTCGCCGCGCTCGGAGGCGAAGTGCGTCTGCAAGCCTCTCACTTCAAGTAGGCTTTTTATGGCGTGCGATCTCCTGCTCGATCACCTCGCGGTCGAAGATTCCCCACGGCCGCTCCTTGCTCGGGCTGCACTTGAGGTAGGGAACGAAGCGCTCGTGCGCCTTTTTGTACAGGCGCTTCAGCTCCTTGAGCGGGTCGGCGTGGTCGTCCACCCGCAGGCTGAGCTCGACATACGCTTCGGTCGAATGGATGAGGAGCGCCGCGGACTGCTTGCCCCGCTTGTCGCCGCCCGCAGCTTCGCCGGCTATCAGCGCTGCGATCAGGCGCTCGGCAAACGGCTTGTTGCTTTCCTGAAAGGCTCTTGCCGTCTCCTCGATCACGCGGGGGCCCGCGAGCATGTTGCCCGCGACCGAAAAGCCGTCGCCCGCGATCGCGCCGCACCAGTCGACGCAGCTTGCGCCGGTGTGCTGGCCGATGCGTCCTTCGATATCGATCACATGCAGCTGGCGATGCTCGCGGCCCTCGTCGGGCGCAACGAGATGCTTGACCACCTCGGGCGCGGGCATGCCTGCGCGCAGGAGATCGAGCCCATGCTTGCCGTAGTAGGGATTAACCAGCGCCTGGGTCGAGAGCGCGCCGACGTTGCTCTCCGCGTGCGGACACAGCGCGCCGACGGCGAAGAAGCGCGTCGCGATCGCGACGCCGAACGCGCCGCTCGCGTCGCGCGCTATGATCGACCAGGTCATGGGCGGCGATCATAACCTTGTATAAGGAACAAATCGCGAGGCTGTTCGAGCGCTCGCCGTTCTACCGCAGGAAGCTGAGCGCGGCCGGATTCGACTCGCCTGGGGCAGTCGGAGGGCTGGAGCGCATCGCCGAGTTGCCGTTCACGGTCAAGGACGAGCTGCGCGCGAGCCAGGCCGAGGCGCCGCCGCTCGGTTCGCACGCCGCGATCCGGCCGGAGGAGGCGGCGCGCATTTATTCGACCAGCGGCACGAGCGGCGCGCCTTGCTATATCCCGCTGACGCGCAGCGACCTCGAGGAATGGCGCGGCATCGCGCGGCGCAGCTACGCGCGCAGCGGGCTCGCCGCCGGCGAGCTGGTGCTGACTACCTACAATGCCGGGCCGTTCGTCGCCGGCGCCGCGCTCGATGCCTTCGATTCGCTCGGCGTCACGCATATCCCTCTCGGTACGGGCAATACTGAGCGCCTCCTTACGGCATTGCGGTTGTTGAGACCCCAGGTGCTGGTCGCCACGCCTTCCTATGCGATGCACATTTCCGAAAAGGCCGAAGTCCGCGGCCTGAAACGCATCCTGGTGGCAGGGGAGCCGGGCGGCGGCGAGCCGGCGTTCCGCAAGGTGCTGGAAGAACGCTACGGCGCCCGCGTTTACGAGGTCATGGGCATCGGCGATATCGCCGCGTCGCTGTGGGGCGAGTGCCCCGAGCAGGCCGGGATGCATTTCTCGGGCGGCGCCAGCATCCACGTCGAGCTGATTGATCCCGACTCCGGCAAGCCGGTCGAGATGAAGGATAGTGCACACGGCGAGATGGTCTACACGCACCTGCGGCGCGAGGCGGCGCCGCTGCTTCGCTTCCGCAGCGGCGACCACGTGCGGGCCTGGGTCTCCCAGTGCGGCTGCGGCAGGACCTCGATGCGCGTGCGCTGCATAGGGCGCACCGACGACATGCTGATCGTGCGCGGCGTGAACGTCTTCCCGTCGGCGATCCGCGAGATCGTCGGCAGGTTCCAGCCGCGGGTGACCGGCGCCGTGCTCGTCAAGCCCCGCCGCCGCGGCGTGCGCCAGGACCCGCCGCTGCCGGTGGTGGTGGAGGGTGAAGTTTCCGACCGGCAGCTCGCCGGCGCGATTCAGGAGCAGATTCGCAATACCCTGCTCCTGAGCACCGACATAAGGCTGGTTCCGCCAAGGAGCTTGCCGCGCTCCGAATACAAATCCAAACTAGTCGACTTTTCCGAGGCCGAAGGAGGATGACATGAAGCTCTATTACCATCCGGTTTCCACCACCAGCCGCCCGGTGCTGCTGTTCGCGCAGGAGAACAACCTGCCGGTCGAGTTCCAGGTGATCGACCTGATGAAAGGCGAGCACGTGCAGCCGAAGTACGCCGCGATGAACCCGAGCAAGCTCGTGCCGATGCTCGAGGACGGCGACTTTCGCCTCACCGAAAGCTCGGCGATCCTCAAGTACCTCGCCGAGAAATCGAATTCGCCGGCTTACCCGAAGGACCTGAAGGCCCGCGCGCGCGTGAACGAGCGCATGGACTGGATCAACACCCAGCTCTGCCGCGACCTCGCCTACGGTCTGGTGTACCCGCAGATCTTCCCGTTCCACAAGCGGCCGACCGACGAGCACCAGAAGGGGCAGCTCGCCTGGGCGCAAGAGCGCGCCAAGGGCTGGATGAAGATCCTCGACGAAAGCCTGATCGGAAAACAGCCATACCTCTGCGGCGACAAGATCACCATTGCCGACTACTTCGCGTCCTCGTTCGTCAGCCTGGCCGAGTTCATCCGTGCCGACTTCGGCCCTTATCCGAACCTCAAGCGCTGGTACGAGCGCATGAAGGGGCTGAAAAGCTGGAACAAGGTGCACGAGGTGTTCTACGGCTTCGCCGGCTCGATGAAAGACGCCAGATTCGAAGTGGTGTGACCATGATCAAGAAGCTGCATCACAACGCCTACCGCTGCCGCGACTCCGAAGCGACGCGCGCCTTCTACGAGGACTTCCTCGGCCTCAAGCTCGCCTGCACGCTCGACATCGAGGAGACCATGACCGGGCGCAAGACCCGCACTCTCCACACCTTCTACGAGATGGGCGACGGCTCCTACCTCGCGTTCTTCGAAGCGCCCGACCGGCCGTTCGAGTTCAAGGACCAGCACGACTACGACCTGCACATCGCACTGGAGGTGGAAGAGAAGGAGCTCGCACCGATGATGGCCAAGGGCAAGGCGCGCCGCATCGAGACGCGCGGCGTGTCCAACCACGGCTTCATCCACTCGATCTATTTCCGCGACCCGAACGGCTACGTCATCGAGCTCACCGCGAAAGCGCCGAGCCACGCCGAGGCCACCGACCCGGCGCGCAACGGCGCGCGCGCCAAGCTGGATCGCTGGCAAGCCACGAAAGCAACCGCCTAGGAATGGCTACGCCGCGCGACTACAACGCCGCAGTCGACCTGCTCGAGCGCAACCTCGCAGCGGGCCGCGGCAGCAAGACAGCCTATGTCGACGACTCGGGCAGCACGACCTACGCGCAGCTTGCCGAGCGTGTCGACCGCGCGACGAACGCGCTGCGCGGCCTCGGCATCAAGCGCGAGCAGCGCATCGCCATCGCGATGCTCGACTCGGCGGATTGGGCGGCGCTCTTCCTCGGCGCGATCAAGGCGGGCGTGGTGCCGGTGGCGCTGAACACGCTGCTTACGCCGGCGGACTACGAATACCAGCTCAACGACAGCCGCGCCCGGGCGCTTTTCTTTTCATCCGCGCTGGCCAAGAGCTTCGACGGCATCCAGCCGAAATGCCGGCACCTCAAGTACGTCGTCAACGACGCGCAGCTGAAAGACCTGCTCGCGACCGCGGATTCGAAAGCGGAGCCGGCGGGGACAATGCGCGACGACATGTGCTTCTGGCTCTACTCGTCGGGGTCGACCGGCGCGCCCAAGGGCACGGTGCACCTGCACTCGCACCTCATCGACACGGCCGACCTCTACGCCAAGCCGGTCCTCGGCATCCGCGAGTCCGACGTCGTGTTCTCCGCGGCGAAGCTCTTCTTCGCCTACGGCCTGGGCAACTCGCTGACCTTCCCGCTCGCCGTCGGCGCAACGACGATCCTGATGGCGGAGCGTCCGACACCGGATGCTGTTTTCAAGAGACTGGTTGAACGAAAGCCGACGATCTTCTACGGCGTGCCTACGCTCTACGCTGCTTTACTTGTGTCCAGTGCATTCCCAAGCCGTGAACAGCTTTCGCTGCGCATCTGCACTTCCGCGGGTGAGGCTCTCCCCGCGGAAATCGGCCGGCGCTGGACCGAGCGCACCGGGGCAGAGCTGCTCGACGGCATCGGCTCAACGGAGATGCTGCACATCTTCCTCTCCAACCGCCCCGGCGACGTGCGCCCGGGCACGACCGGCAAGCCGGTGCCGGGCTATCAGCTGCGCCTGGTGGACGACCAGGGCAACGTCATCACCAAGCCGGGCGAGCTCGGCGAGCTCCAGATCAGCGGCCCGACCTCGGCGATCATGTACTGGAACCAGCGCGAGAAGACCAAGAACACCTTCCAGGGCCCTTGGACGCGCAGCGGCGACAAGTACAGCGTCGACAAGGACGGCTACTACGCCTACGGCGGCCGCTCCGACGACATGCTCAAGGTGAGCGGGATCTACGTCTCGCCGGTGGAGGTCGAAGCCGCGCTGATTACGCACGAAGCCGTGCTCGAAGCTGCAGTGGTTGGCGCGCCGGATGAAAGCAAGCTGATCAAGCCGAAGGCGTATGTGGTTCTAAAGCCCGGCAACACCGCCAACGAAGAGCTCAAGGTGAGGTTGCAGCAGCACGTCAAGGACAAGCTCGCGCCGTACAAGTACCCGCGCTGGATCGAATTCCTCAACGAGCTGCCCAAGACGGCCACGGGCAAGATTCAGAGGTTCAAGCTTCGGTGAGAGCGGTCAGCCGTGTCGCGCGCGTCATCCCGCAAGGCGCGAGCGCACAGGTCGAGAGGAAGCAGCTGGTCATCGGCGCCGAAGGCTGGGAGAAGACCACGCCGTTCCTCTTCCTGAGCGAAGACTGGTTCGGCGCGGCGAAGGGGTTCGAGGAGCATCCGCACCGCGGCATGCAGACGGTCACCGTGGTGCTCGAAGGCGCGCTCGAGCACCGCGACCATACCGGCGCGAATGGAATCCTGCGGGCAGGGGATGTGCAATGGATGACGGCCGGGCATGGCGTGCTCCATAGCGAGATGCCGCACGGCAACCAGACCGCGCACACGCTGCAGCTCTGGCTCAACCTTCCGCGCTCGATGAAGATGATTCCGGCGCGGTATCAGGATCAAAGATTCAAGGAAACGCCAATCCGAACCGTACCCGGTGGGCAAATCCATGTTTATGCCGGCCGGTCGGGAGAGGTGTCCCATCCGCACGGCAGCGACTATCCGATGTCGCTCCTCGACATCAGGCTCGGCGCCGGGTCGAGCGTCGGACAAGAGATCGCTACACGAGATCGTGGTTTCGTCTATGTCCTCGAGGGTCGGGCGTCCATTGGCGGGAAAGAGGCCGGAAAGGGCGATGTCGCCTGGTTCGAACCTGGCGAGGGCAACGAATTGAGCGTGGAGGCGAAGGAAGACTTCCGCGGGCTGCTCTTCGCCGGTGAGCCGATCCGCGAGCCGGCGGTGGCGTACGGGCCCTTCGTCATGAATACCCGGCAGGAAATCCAGCAGGCCTTTTTCGACTACCAGGCGGGGAAGCTGGTGGCGCAGCGCTAGAATCGCAGCATGGCTACCAAACAAGAGACCACCAACGAGATCAAGATCGATCCCAAGGCGCTCTATCTTGAGGAGATCTTCACCGACCGGCGCGTGGGCACGATCCGCAGGCTGACGCCGGTCGGGAAGGACGGGGCGCGCGACGAGGCGCGGGCGGTGCTCTACGTCGGCGAGACCCAGGTGCTGACGCCCGCTGGCGCGCTGCCGATCGCCTTCGAGATCGGCGCCGGCTCGCTCGAGGAGGCGGCGGAGAAGTTCGGCCAGCTCGCGAAGGAAGCGATCGAGCGCACGGTGAAGGAGCTGCAGGACCTGCGCCGCCAGGCGGCGTCGTCGATCGTGATCCCGCAGGGTGGGATGCCGCCCATGCCCGGCGCGGGCGGCGGCGGCAAGATCCAGATGCCTTGATCGAAGAAGCGCGCTCCTTCATCGACGCGGCCAAGCGCGTCGTCGTTCTCACCGGAGCCGGGATCTCGACCGACTCCGGCATCCCGGACTTCCGCGGGCCGCAAGGCCTCTGGACCAAGAATCCGCTCTCCGAGAAGATGTCCAACATCCACTACTACCTCGCCGACCGCGAGGTGCGGAAGCTCTCCTGGCAGAACCGCATGGCGAGCCCCGCCTGGACCGCCAAGCCGAACGCGGGTCACCTGGCGCTGGTGGAACTGGAGAGAAGAAAAAAGCTCCACGCGCTGATCACGCAGAACATCGACGAGCTGCACCAGCAGGCGGGCAACTCGCGGGACTTGGTGATCGAGGTGCACGGCTCGATGCGCCGCTTCATGTGCTGGGGCTGCGGCATGCGCGGCCCGATGCAGCTCGTGCTCGAGCGCGTGCGCGCGGGCGAGGAGGACCCGCAGTGCCGCGATTGCGGCGGCATCCTCAAGAGCGACACCATTTCCTTCGGCCAGCAGCTCGTGCCGGAGGTGATCGACCGGGCGATGCAGGTGGCGGGCGAAGCCGACGCGTTCGTCGCCGTCGGCAGCACCCTGCAGGTCTATCCCGTGGCGGGCGCGGTGGACATCGCCCGCGCGGCGGGCGCGAAGCTCATCATCGTCAACGCGCAGCCGACCCCGTACGACGACGTCGCCGACGCGGTGCTTCCCGGCTCGATCAGCGAGGTCCTGCCGTTTATCCTAGCTAAGCAATCCTAGGAAGCGCTTCGCGTTCGCGGACGTGATGGCGGTCATGGTTTCCGTGTCCAGCGCGGCGCGTTCCAGCGTCCCCACCGGATTCGTGTCGCCCAGAGCGAAGGGGTAGTCGGTGCCGACCAGGATCTGGGTCTTGCCAAAAGTCTCCACCAGGAAGCGAACCGCTTTCGGCTCGAACACCAGCTCGTCGTAGTAGAAGCGCCGTGCGATGGCGGCCGGCGACTCCGGCAGCGATTCCTTCGCCTTCGGGAACACGTTCCAGGCGTGCACCAGGCGCGGCATGAGGATCGACATCGTGCCGCCGCCGTGGCTGAACGCGATGCGCAGCTTCGGATGGCGCGAGCCGATTCCGCCGGTGATCATCGAAGCGCAGGCGAGGGCGACATCGCCGGGGAAGCACACCGCCTGCTCGGCGAACGCGCCGACGATGCGGTCCTGCCCCGCGGGACGGAGCGCGTGGACGAAAATCGCCGCCCCGAGTCGCTCGGCGGCCGCGAAGAAGGGCTCGAAGCGCGCGTCGCCGATCGAGACGCCGTTGACGTGGCTCGCGATTTCGACTCCCGCGAACTTGAGGGTTTTGACCACGTATTCCAGCTCGCGTATCCCTTCATCCGTATCCTGCAGCGGCACGGCCCCGAGGCCCACGAAGCGCTCGGGCGCGAGCGCGATCATCTCCGCGATCTGCTCGTTCAGGTACCGGATCAGCGCCTTCGCATCGTCGAGCGGCAGCCAGTAGGAGAGGAGCTCCGGCATCGGCGAGAGCGCCTGGCGGTTGACGCGCATCCCCGACATCGCCTCGATGCGACGCGGGACGCTCCAGGAGCCGTCCGCCACCGTGCGGTAGACCTTGCCGGAGATCATCACGTGCTTGTGGCACGCGTCGGAGGCGGCGGTCATCGACGGCCAGGGCACGTCCTTTCCCTTGCCGCGGTATGGAGGAAACTTCTCGGGGACGATGTGCGTGTGGATGTCGATGACTTCGTTCATGCGCCCGATTATAGAATTCACTTCATGCTCCGGCTGCTTGCTGGTTTGCTCTTCGTAGCGCTGGCTTTTGGTGCCCACGCGTGGCCAACCAAGCCCGTCAGGATCATCGTCCCCTTCGCGCCGGGCGGAAGCGCCGATACGCTCGGCCGGCTGGTGGCGCAGAAGCTTTCGGAGCAGCTGAAGGCGAGCTTCATCGTCGAGAACCGCGCCGGCGCCGGCGGCTCGATCGGCTCCGAGCTCGCCTCGAATGCCGCGCCCGACGGCTATACCCTGGTCGTCTCGGGGATCGCCTCGCACGTGATCGCGCCGCTGCTGCCGCAGGGCACGCCGTACGATCCGATGCGCGACTTCACCCACATCGCGCTCTTCGGCGGCCCGCCAGCGGTCCTCGCGGTGCACCCCTCGGTGCAGGCGAAGGACCTGCGCGAGTTCGTCCTGCTCGCGAAATCGAAGCCGGGCGGCCTCTCTTACGGCTCGCCGGGCAACGGCACGCAGGGGCAGCTCGTCGCCGAGCTCTTCAAGCAGCGCGCGGGCATCGACGTGGTGCACGTGCCGTATAAGGGGGCGTCGGCGGCGGTGAGCGATCTCATGGCGGGCCACGTTCCGTCGGTGTGCATAACCCTGACGACGGCCGCGTCCCAGATTCGTGCCGGCCGCGTGCGGGGCCTTGCCATTAGCGCCGCCTCGCGCCTTCCCGACTTTCCCAATATCCCGACCTTCGCCGAGCTGGGCTATCCCGATCTCGTCGCGACGGTGTGGTTCTCGCTCTCCGGGCCTGCGAACCTGCCGGCGGACATCGTCGAGCGCCTCAACGCCGAGGTGAACCGCGCGCTGGACCTTCCCGAGGTGCGCGAGCGCCTCAAGCCCGAGGGCATCGTGCCCATGCGCCTCACCGCGCGGGAGTTCAGCGCCTTCGTCGCCGACGAGGTGCAGCGCTGGGGCCCGGTGGTGCGCGCTTCCGGGGCGAAGAACGATTAATCCCATCCTCGAACAGGAATACCCGCGCTTCTCGGATGCCGAGTATGCAAGCCGGCACCTCAAGCTGAAAAAATCTATGGAAAAGGCGGATGTCGATCATCTGCTGATCGTCACCGATCACCGCGCCGGCAACGCGCCGCAATGGGTCACCGGCTGGCCCGGAACGGTCGAGGCCTATGTCGTGTTCAAGCCCGGCGAGCGCATGACGATGCACGTCGAGTGGTTCAACCACTTTCCACTCGCCAAACGCATCGCGAAGGACGTCGACGTGCGCTGGGGCGAGCATCGCGGCATCCAGAAGACCATCGAGGAGCTCAAGCGGCGCGGCGCGAAGCGCGTAGGGCTCATGGGTCCTCTGTTAACCGGAAAAGTCCGGCAGCTCGAACAGCTCTTTCAGGTTGTTGTCCTGGACCAGGAATACGTGCGCCTGCGCCTCATCAAGTCCGAGGAGGAGATCGACTGGCTGCGCATCGGCGCCGCGTTCAGCGATGCGGGCTTCCAGGAGCTGCTTCAGAACGCCAGGCCTGGACTGACGGAGCGCGAGTTCGGCAACCTGGTCGAGCGCGCCTACGTGGGCCAGGGCGGCACCACTTTCATCCACTTCATCGGCGTCACCTCGATGGCCGATCCTCACATCTGTGTCCCGCCGCAGTTCGCGTCGTCGAGGAAGGCGAAGACCGGGGATGTCGTGTTCTGCGAGCTGTCCGCGACCTTCTGGGACTATTCCGGGCAGGTGCTCCGCAGCTTCACCGTCGGCGCGGACCCGACCCCGCTCTATCGGGATCTGCATGCCACTGCGGAGGCGGCGTTCGATGCCGTGACCAGTGTCATTTGTCATGGCACGACGATGCAGGAGATCGTGGACGCGGCCGGCGTAATCGAGGACCGCGGCTTCACCGTCTACGACGACCTGCTGCACGGCTTCGGCGGCGGCTATTTCCCGCCGATCCTGGGCAGCCGCAGCCGGCCCGCAGGGCCGCTGCCGCAGATGACGCTCGAGGAGAACATGACGGTGGTGGTGCAGCCGAATGTCGTCACGCCCGACCACAAGGCGGGCGTCCAGGTCGGCGAGTTGGTTCGCGTGACGAAGACAGGCTTCGAGCGGCTGCACTCCGCTCCACGCGGGTTCTTTCGCGCCGGGTGAACGTCGAGTTTGAAGGATTCATGTGGATGAGGGGGCCAAGCTCCTCATCCACCCCTACTGCTCGTTGAGCGTTTGATCGATGATCCGGCGGAACGTCTCAAGCGGCTGCGCGCCGCGGATGGGGGTGCCGTGGACGAAGTCACCCGCCATTGTCTTTCCCACCACGAATGTGGGCGTGCCCCGGACGCCGACAGCGGCTCCATCGGCTAGGCCGCGTGCGACCCGCGCCGCGTACCGGCTGGATGCGAGGCACTCGTCAAACTTCGCCCTTTCCACGCCGACTGAGTGGGCGTGCTCGGCAAGTTGTGGAGCCGCCAGCGCCCGTTGATTGCGGAAGATCACATCGTGCATCTCCCAGTACTTGCCTTGCTCGCCGGCGCAGTGCGACGCCTCGGCCGCCTTGCGGGCTTCGGGATGGAGCTGGTCGAGCGGAAAGTCGCGGAACACGTAGCGCACCTTGCCCGTATTGACGTATTCCTTCATGAGAATCGGGAGCGTGGTCGCGAAGAAGCGTTGGCAGAACGGACACTGGTAGTCGGAGAACTCGACCAGGGTCACCGGTGCCTCGGCGCGTCCCCGCGTCGGCGCATCGGCCACACTCGTTCGCGCCGGCCCGCTCTGGGCGCCGCCGCCCTGCCTCGGCTCCCGGCTTGCCTGGCGGAGCACCTGCTCGAGTTGGCGCTTGACGGCTTCCAGGTCCGCCTTGACGCGCTCCAGTTCGGCCTTGAGCGCCGCGACATCGCCCGGCTCCTCCTGGGGCGCCTGTGCCCAGGCCGCCGAGGCCAGGGCGAAGGTCATCAGCGCCGGAAGTAACACTCGTCGCACGGTTCGCCTCCGTGATCCCGATGCTTCTCCAAACGGCAGTGTGTTACTGGCAGATGCTGTTCACGCAGACGCCCGACGCGCAGTCCCAAAAACCGTAACAGTGCTGACGTCGTCCGCATTTAGCCGCACAGGATCCGCCACAGTCGACATCGCCCTCGTCGCCGGTCTGCTGGCCATCGAAGCAGTGCGGGGCGCAACAGCCGTCGAAGCCGCAGATGTAGCCCGGGCCGCAGGTGTTGGCCATGCAGTCGCCGTACTGGCAGACAAGCTGGCACTCGGGGTCATCCGAGTCGACGAGGCCGTCACCGTCATCGTCCAGGCCGTTGTCGCAGACCTCTGCGCCGGGGGTAATCGGCGCGCACACGACGTTGAGCGCAACCGAGACTGTACCGCCGAAGGTGAGGTCGATCGACGGTAGCAAGTTGCTCTGCATGCAGTTCCCTGCGATTCCATTGACTTCCATATCGTATTCGCCGGTCGTGAGTCCGAAGAACCTCACGCTCCCGTTGGCGGGCACACCGCCGGACGCCGCAAGCATTCGGCCGCCCGTTATTCGCATCCAGAGCATGACGCCGTAGCCGTCCGCATCGAGATTGGCGCCGGTAGTCACCGTACTCAGCTCGATGGTGGGTCCCGATCCGCAAATGACGGAGAAGGCGACCTCGGTGGTGGCGCCGCCCGCTACGCTGACCGCACGGGGGTTGGCGCCTTCGACCGAGCAGTTCGAAGCTACGCCGTAGAGCGTGACGGTGTGCCCGCCGGCCGCAAGGTCGGGCACGGTTACGGCAGCATTGGTGCCGATAAGCTGGCCAGCTACGCCGTCCACGGCGAAAAGGTAGCCGTTCACGTCGAGGTCGAAACCGCTCGTCGTGGTCGTGATGCGGATGCTGCCGGGCTGCACCGGCGGCGCCGCCGTCGTCGCGCAGGCGGTATTCGAGAATTTCGAGTACCTCGCCCGACCGCCTATCGTCGCGACTGCGCGAGCCTTATAGCAGTATTGCGTGGAGGGATTGAGACCAACATCGCCATGTGCTGTCGCGCCGGGCGCGGCTTTAGTCACCAGCGTAAACATCCCGTTCACTCCACTTGCGGAGCGATAGAGCTCGAAGCCGCTTTCGTTGCTGGAGTTATCTCTCCAGGACACGTTCACCCGGTTTTCGGATAGCGCAACCGCGCTAGTGCTAGAAGGCGCCGCGACGTCCGATGCAGCGAATGCCGCGGTTGGCTGCGTGATACAGAGCCCGAGTACATAGGCGAACAGAAGCTTGCGGTTCATGACGGTTCCTCCCTGTTCGAAGCGTCGGAATCCTCACTACTGTCGTCGCCGCTAGTCTTTACCCTTCAGTTTGATGCGCGTCGTCATGTAGACATCGTTGCCTCCACAACCGGTGGGGCGGTTCGACGAGAAGTAAAGGGTCTGGCCATCAGCCGAAATGTGCGGATTGATCTCGTTGAATGGCGTGTTGACGATCGGACCGAGATTGATCGGTGTTCCCCAGCTCTCGTGCACGCTCTTTCGCGTCGCGACCCAGATGTCGGAGCTGGGAACGCCCATGGCATTCGGCGTGGAGCCCGCGCGGTTTGAGAAGAAAAAGATCTCGAGGCCGTCGAAGCGGATCGATGGACGCTGGTCGGCCTGCGGACTGCTGAGTTCGGCGACGAGCTGCGCGTTGCCGAACGTGCCGTCCGGTTGCAGCTCGCTCACCCATATATCGCTCGTCGCCAGCGATGGTCCGCTGCTGTAGAAGAGCAGTGGCGAGCCACCCTCTTCATTCTCGAAGTAGCTCGGGGCCCCATCGAATCCAGCGGTATTCACGCCCAGGCCGAGATTGAACGGCGCTTCCCACGCGAAATCGTCATGGACGTGCGCACGGTAGGACGCCCACAGATCGACGTCGCCGACGCCGCCGGTGCGATCGCTGTTGAAGAACATCCAATGGCCGTCGCGAGAAAAACTTGGAATGTTGTCGATTCCCGGCGAGTTCACGGTGGGTCCGAGGTTCCGTGGCATGCCCCACGGCTCGTCTACCGACGCGCGCCGGGCAACGTAGAGGTCGCGGCCGCCAGAGGCATCCGGAGAGGCGCGGTCTGATCCAAAGTAGAGACTGAGACCGTCTTTCGAGACCGCCGGTCCTTGGTCATCCGAAGCGGAGTTGATGGTTCCGCAGCCCAAGTTCACCGGAGGTCCCCAGTCAGAGTATTTGCGCTCGGCGCAGGCGTGGCCCGAAACCAACGCGGCAAGCAGCAGAAGGGCTCCGGTTGTCGCACAGCGATCTGTAAGTCCTTGAGATGCCAGCAATGTTCCTTTCATCGATGCCTCCTTTGGATGGCGACCTGCGCCATGGCCTCATTCGGCGGGAAATGAAGCCCTGCAGCAATGCACGGGAGGTGACATCGCGATGAATTGAAGGTGTACGCTGAGCGAGGGGGGTCTTGGGCTCGTGGCTGACTCCAACAGTCGAGCGGCTCATCTCTTCAGCTTCGAGGACGTCGAATTCGATGCCCGCGCGCTGGAGCTGCGCAAACGCGGGGTAAAGATCAAGCTGGAAGGCCAGCCGCTGCGAATCCTCGCCCTGCTGGTCGAGCGACCGGGCGAGCTGGTGAGCCGCGAAGAGCTCCGCAGGCAGCTCTGGCCCGGCCAGACGATCGTCGACTTCGAGCACAGCATCAATACCGCCATGAAGCGGCTGCGCGAGGCGCTGGGCGACTCCGCGCAGACGCCGCGCTTCATCGAGACGCTGCCGCGCCGCGGCTACCGGTTCCTCCAGCCGGTTAGATCCGTGGAGCAGCAGGTGGCTCCACAGCCCAAGGCGAGGCGCTACGCGTGGCACGCGGGTGCTTTAACGCTCGCCCTGGTCGTCGTCGGCCTCTTTGCCATCGATGCGTTCGGGCTGCGCGAGCGACTACTGAACCGCGGCGATGGCCGCGCAAGCATTGCCCTCGCCGTGTTGCCGCTCAAGAATCTCTCTGGCGATCCGAACCATGACTACTACGCGGACGGCATCAGCGAGGCGCTGATCACCGAGCTCGGAAAGATCGGCCGGCTGCAGGTGCTTTCATTCCAATCGGCGAGCCGCTATCGACAGACGCAGAAGCCATTACCGGAGATCGCGCGCGAGCTTGGGGTGGACGCCGTGCTGGAAGGCTCGGTGGTGCGCTCGGGCGATCGAGTACGGATCACCGCCAAACTCTTTCAGGCTGCGCCGGAGCGCCAGCTTCTCTCCGAAAGCTACGAGTTCGAAGCGCGGGACGTCGTCGCCGTGCAAGCGGAGGTGGCGCGGGATGTCGCGACCCGGGCTCGAATCAGGCTTACGCCGCAGGAGCAGGCGCGACTCGCCACCGCCCGCCGCGTGGACCCGGAAGCCTACGAAGCCTATCTTCTCGGCCGAGCGTACTTCTCACAGTGGGGCGTCGAAACCCCAGCGAAGGCAAAGGCATATTACGAGAAGTCCATCGCCAAGGATCCGACCTACGCGCCTGCATATGCCAGTCTGGCCGAGCTCTACACGGGGAGGCTGTGGGCATTCCCGGTGGCTGCCCGTGCGCAGGCTCGACAGTTGGCCGAGCAGGCCCTCGCGCTCGACGACAGTCTTGCCGAAGCGCACGCCGCTCTCGGCAGGGTGGCAACGCAGGAATGGGATTGGGCGGGGGCGGAGCGCGCGTACCGCCGGGCGATCGACGCCAATCCGAGTTACGCCGTGGCGCGCGTTTGGTATGCCCAGTATCTCTTCGTCATGGAGCGTTTCGACGAAGCGGTGCAGCAAGCCGAGCGTGCACAGCGGCTCGATCCGGTCGGATCGCTGGTGAATACGTTGGCTGGTATGGCGCACTATGTAGCCGGTCATGTCGACAAGGCGAGGGCCACCTGGCAACGCGTGATCGACCTGGACCCGATGTACGCGCTCGCCAGCGTCTATATGTCGGAAAGCCACGTGAAGGACCGAAGGTACGACCGGGCGATCGACGTCCTCGAGAGGGCGCTCACCTACACGCCGAAAGATGCTTTCCTGCTTGGTGCCTTGGCCCACGCTTACGCAAACGGAGGGCGGCGGGAAGACGCGCTCAGGCTGACACGGGACCTGGTCCGAAGGGAAGCAAGCGGCGAGGTTCAGGCGGCGATCCCAGGGATCTGGGCCTATGTAGGCTTGCAAGAATACGACGAAGCATTCGTGCGGCTCGAGAAATTAGCTGCGGCACGTCGTGGCCGGATGCTCTTCCTGAGAACCGATTCACGGCTCGAACCGCTGTTCGGCGATCCGCGCTTCGAGGAAATCATACGGCGTATGAACCTGCCCCCAAAGAGTCCGCAGCGCTGATCCAGAAATCGGGCTCTGACCCCGATTTCAGCACACCGCCCCGCGCGGATTCTTCCCGGCCGGCCAAAAAATCGCGCGCTGCGTTGACACGGCGCGCCCGGGGTTCTAGCTTTAGGGCGCGGGTCAACATCTTCTGGGGAGGAGATCATGTCCAAGCGTTTCCTTGCATTGCTGCTTCCGCTGTTCGCCGTCTTCGCTCTCGGCGCGGCCACGCCGGCCGCCGCCGACGATTCCGATGGAGTGCACCGCTTCGCCACGCTGCCCAAGCCCGGGCCGGGCTTCCCCGAGGGCATCGCCGCCGACCGCCGCGGCCGGATCTTCGTCGCGACCTTCGACT
>Ga0208185_1000385_pt1 | contig 21737 bp, 15 predicted proteins | sample EasRivMeERMLT700_FD_187532 | JGI IMG/M metagenome (GOLD analysis project Ga0208185, IMG submission 187532) | Soil microbial communities from meander-bound floodplain in the East River, Colorado, USA - East River MetaG ERMLT700 (SPAdes) (version 2) | ecosystem: Environmental > Terrestrial > Soil... | reverse complement strand
CCATGGGAAGAACCCAGGCGGTGTCCGCGTCGCGCGGGTGCACGACCATGGGAAAGCCGACGTCGCCGACGCGCTTCGGCATGCTCTTGCCGACACGCACCCATTCCTTGGACGGCCGGTCGAGCCGGTAGATGCCGCAGTGGTTTTGCTGGTAAAGGCGGTCCGGGTTGCTCGGGCAGAGCCGGACGCAATGCGGGTCGTGGAAGGTCGCATTGGCACGGTCGAAGCCTTCGACCACCTCGAGCCCGTCGATGAGCGGGGCGAAGCTGCGGCCGCCGTCGCGCGATTCGTGCACGCCGCCGCCCGACATCGCGAAGTACAGGTGCGCCGGGTCGCGCGGGTCGACGATGATCGAGTGCAGCTTCGGCCCGTCCGGGGTGCCGTCCTGCACCGTGCCCATCCACGTGCGGTACTGCGGGTCGTCGTTGATGCTCGAGAATGGCGCCCAGCTCGATCCGCCGTCCTCGGAGCGGAAGAGGGGCGATGGCGAGGTGCCGGCGAACCAGACGCCGGGCTGCGACGCGTGGCCCGGCGTGAGCCAGAAAGTGTGGTCGACCGCGCGGCCCTGATCGCCGGCAGGCGCCTTGGCGAAGGCCGGCGGCCGCGCGGCTTCCTTCCAGTGCTTCCCGCGGTCGGTCGAGCGGAAGATCGTCGGGCCGAGGTGTCCGGTCTTCGCCGCGGCGAGCAGCGTGCGGCGGTCGCGCGGGTCGAGCACGACGTGATTGAAGATATGGCCGAGGAAATGCGGCCCGTCGGCGCGCCAGCTGCGACGCGCGGCATCGCCATGGAACAGCCATGCGCCCTTGCGCGTCCCCACCATGAGCAGTACGCGGCTCGCCATCGCCCCTCCCTTTCGTTCAGACGGTTCAGTTTAGCCGAGCGCGTTACCATTGGCGGCATGCCGGGCGTCTCATTCCTGCTGCCGATCTGGTTCGATCTCGCCGCCGTGTTCCTGTTCGCGCTCACCGGGGTCTGGGCGGCAACCAAGCGCGGCTACGACGTGGTCGGCGCTTTCGTGCTCGCCTTCGTCACCGGGGTCGGCGGCGGCCTGCTGCGCGACGCCATCTTCCTCGGGGAGATGCCGGTCGTAATGAAGGACGCCCGCTTTCTCTACGCGGTGTTCGCCGCGCTCGTGGTCGGGGCGGCGGTGCAGCGCCTCGCCGAGCGCTTCGAGCTGCTCATCGCCTATGTCGACGCGCTGGCGATCGGGGTCTACGCGGTCTATGGCGCGAACAAGTCGCTGGTGGCCGGCGTGCCGCCGGAAGCCGCGGTGCTGGTCGGCTTGTGCAACGCGGTCGGCGGCGGCCTGATCCGCGACGTGGTGGTGCGCGACGAGCCGCTGCTGCTCAAGCCAGGGCAGCTGTACTTTCTCGCCAGCCTCGTCGGCTGCGTGGGCTTCGTGGTGATGAGCGATCGTTACGGCGTCGACGTCGAGATGGCTGCGTACAGCGCCATCGCGGCGACGATGCTGCTGCGCGTGCTCGCCATCCGCTTCAACTGGCAGACTCACGCGCTTGCCGCGCGCTGGCGGCGGGGCGACGGCCCGGGTCCGGGCTAGCCGCCGAGCGCCCGGAAGAGATCCGCCACCGCGGCGCGATGCGCGTGCAGCGCCGCGATGCGCGCGCGCTGCGCCTCGAGCAGGCCGCGCTCGGCGTCGATCACGTCGAGCTGGCTCGCGACGCCGTTCTGGTAGCGCAGCCGCGCAAGGCGCAGGGCGTGGGTCTGCGCCGCGGCGCGCGCCGATTCGGCATCGTAGGTTTCGCGCGCGCGCACCTGCAGGATGAGCGCGGCGCGCACCTCGCCGAACGCGGCGCGGATCGCCTGGTGGTATTGCGCGAGCACCGCGCGCTCGCGCGCCTCGGCCGCCTCGGTGCGCGCGCGCAGCCGGCCGCCCTGGAAGATCGGCTGGGCGATGCCGGCGGCGATCGACCAGATGAGCGACGGCCCGGAAAAGAGATCGGAAAGCGAAGAGCTTTCGGAGCCGAGCGCGCCGGTGAGCACGATCGAGGGAAACATCTCGGCGCGCGCCACGCCGACGCGCGCGTTGGCCGCCACCAGCAGCCGCTCGGCCTCGACCAGGTCGGGACGCCGCAGCAGGAGCTCCGAGGGCAGGCCGGAGGGCACCGCCGGCGGCCCCGGCATCTCGTCGTACGCCTGGCGCACGATGACTTTGCCTTCGAACACCTGCTTCGGGCTGCGTCCGAGGAGCACGGTGAGGGCCACCTCCTCGCGCTCGCGCAAGGCCTCGAGCGGCGGCAGCTGCGCGCGCACTAGGGCCGCCTCGGCTTCGAGCTGGCGCAGCTCGAATTCCGAGATCACGCCGCCCTGCAGGCGCTTGCGCTGCAAGCCGAGGGCATCCTCGCGCAGCGCGACGGTCCTGCGGGTGAGCTCCACCTGCTCGTCCAGCGAGCGCAGCGAGAAGTACGACCGGGCGACTTGCGCGGCGAGGGCGAGACGCACCGCCTCGCGCGAGGCTTCGCTCGCCTCCAGCTCGGCGCGCGCCGCATCGGCGTTGGAGCGCAGGCGGCCGAAGAGGTCGGCCTCGTAGGACACCGCGAGCGCGGCGCGATAGGTGGTGAACTCGTTCGGGATGCCGGGCGGCGAGAACGCGGTGCGCTCGGAATTGCGCTGCCGGCTCACCGAGCCGACCGCATCGATGCGCGGCCAGAAGAACGAGCGCGCCTCGCTGAGCAGCGCGCGCGACTCGTCGACGCGCGCCGCGGCGATCAGGAGGTCGCCGTTGCTGGCGAGCGCCTCGTCGATTGTCTTGTCGAGCTCCGGGTCCTGGTAGATGCGCCACCACCTGCCGTCCTCGGCGAAGCGCGGCGCGGTCTCCTTCCAGGCCTCGGGCACCTCGGCCGCCGGCTTTTCATATTTCGGTTGCACGCTGCAACCCGCAGCCAGGACACCAAGAAGCAAAAGCCTCTTCATTCGTCGCCTCCGTGAGGCGCGTGGCGGGGAAGGTGGACGGGGGTATGCGTCACCGTACGTGCATGCGCCGCCTCCTCCTTGATCTCGGCGCTCGAGCGTTTCTCGGTGAGGTGGCGGTCGGTGAGCAATTTGAAAAACGTCGGCACGAAGAAGATCGCGAGGAAGGTGGCGGCGAGCATGCCGCCCATCACGCCGGTGCCGGCGGAGATGCGCGCGCCGGCGCCGGCGCCGCTCGACAGCGCGAGCGGCAGCACGCCGAGGATGAACGCGAGCGAGGTCATGAGGATCGGGCGGAAGCGAAGCCGCGCCGCTTCCACCGCCGCGGCCGAGGCCGACAGGCCCTCCTCGTACTTCAGCACGGCGAACTCGACGATCAGGATCGCGTTCTTGGCCGCGAGGCCGAGAAGCGTCACGAGTCCGATCTGGAAATACACATCATTCGTTAAACCCCTTAAATAAACTGCAGTTAGCGCGCCGAAGGTCCCGAACGGAAGCGCGAGCATCACCGAGAGCGGCAGCGACCACTTCTCGTACTGCGCGGCGAGGATGAGGAACGCCATGAGCGCGCCCAGGGCGAGCACCAGCACCGACGTGCCGCCCGATTTCTTCTCCTGGTACGACGCGCCGCTCCAGTCGAGGCTGAACTCGGGCGGCAGCACTTCGCGCGCGATGCGCTCGATCTCGGCGATCGCGTCGCCCGAGCTGACACCGGGCTTGCCGCCCCCCAGGACCTGCACCGCCGGCAGGTTGTTGAAGCGCGTGAGCGTCCCCGGGCCGCTCGAGTACTCGATGCGCGCGAGCGAGCGCAGCGGAATCATTTCGCCTTTCTCGCTTCTGACATACACGGCTCCCACATCCTCCGGGCGGCCGCGCTGCGAAGGCTCGGCCGACATGAGCACCTGCCAGGTGCGGCCGAACTTGTTGAAGTCGTTGACGTAGTAGCTCCCCAGCGTGGCGGCGAGCGTGTTGAAGATGTCGTCGAGCGGCACGCCGAGGCTCTTAGCTTTCTCGCGGTCCACGTCCACGTAGAGCTGCGGCACGTTGGCGCGCCAGAAAGTGTTCACCATCCCAAGCTTCGGGCTCTGCGAAGCGGCGCCGATGAACTGCTGCGTCACCTCCCAGAGCCGCTTCGCGCCGCCTTCGCCGCGGTTCTGCAGGTAGAACTCGAAGCCGCCCGCGGTGCCCAGGCCGAAGATCGCCGGCGGCGGGAAGGCGATCGCCAGGCCCTCTTTGATGTGCGCGGTCTTGCCGTAGAACTCGCCGACCAGCGCGCCGACCGGCATCGGGCGCTTGTCCCAGTGCGTCTGCGTCACGAAGATCGTCGCGGCGTTCTCGCGGAACACGAAGCCGCCGGCGAAATCAAAGCCGGTGAACGCCATCACGTGCTCGTTGAACGGGTTGGAGCGGATCGCCGCAGTCACCTCTTCCACCATCTTGTCGGTGCGCGCTAACGACGCGCCATCAGGGAGGATGACCGGGGCGAAGTACCAGCCCTGGTCCTCGTCAGGCACCAGCGACCCGGGCGTGATGCGCCACAGGTAGCCGGTGAGCGCCACCATGCCGGCGAAGAGAAGCAGCGCGACGCCGCCGCGCCGGATCATCCAGGCGACGCCCGACTCGTAGCGGTCGGTGACGCGCGCGAAGCCGCGATTGAACCAGCCGAACCAACGACTAGGGGTATGGGTTTTTCTTTTTAAGACAATGGCACACAGGGACGGCGTCAGCGTGAGCGCGACGAATCCGGAAATGACCACGGCGATCGAGATCGTGACCGCGAACTGGCGGTAGAGCTCGCCGGTGAGGCCGCCGAGGAAGGCGATCGGGATGAACACCGCGCACAGCACGAGCACGATGGCGATGATCGGGCTCGTGACCTCCTTCATCGCCTTGACCGCCGCGTCGCGCGGCTCCAGGCCTTCCTCGTGCATGATGCGCTCGACGTTCTCCAGCACGACGATGGCGTCGTCGACCACGATGCCGATCGCGAGCACCATGCCGAACAAGGTCAACGTGTTGATGGAATAGCCGAGCAGGAGCAGCCCGGCGAAGGTGCCGATCAGCGACACCGGCACCGCGGCGAACGGGATCACGGTCGCGCGCCAGTTCTGCAGGAACAGGAACACCACCAGGAACACGAGCACCATGGCCTCGAGCAGCGTGATGACCACCTCGCGGATCGACACCTCGACGAACACGGTGGTATCGAACGGGATCGCGTAGGTAAGGCCCGCGGGGAAGCGGCTCGTGAGCTCGTTGACGCGCTTGCGCACCGCCTCGCCGACCTCGAGCTGGTTCGCGCCCGGCTGCAGGAACACGCCCATCAGCGTCGCCGGCCGGCCGTTGTACTTGCCGAGGAAGCTGTAGTCCTTGCCCGCGAGCTCGACGCGCGCCACGTCTTTCAGCCGCAGGAGCGAGCCGTCGCCGTTCGCGCGCAGGATGATGTCCTCGAACTCCCGCACTTCCGACAGGCGCCCTTTCGCGGTCACGCTGTAGACCAGCTCCTGCGGCCCGGCGGTGGGCGTCTCGCCCACCTTGCCCGCCGCGAACTGCGCGTTCTGCTCGTTGACCGCGCGGATCACGTCGCCCGGGGAGAGCTTGAGCGTAGCGAGGCGGTCGGGCCGCAGCCAGATGCGCATCGCGTAGTCCTTGGCGCCGAAGATCTGCACCAGCGTCGTGCCCGGCACGCGCTTGATCTCGTCCAGCACGTTGAGGGTCACGTAGTTGGAGATGAAGATGTCGTCGTGGCGTCCGTCGGGCGAATAGAACGCGAGCACCTGCAGGAACGCGGACGAGCCCTTCTCCACCGTGACGCCCTGGCGGCGCACTTCGAGCGGCAGCTTCGGCTCGACCTGCTTGGCGCGGTTGTTGACGTTGAGCGTCGCCTTGTCGATGTCGGCGCCGATGTTGAACGTCACCTGGATCTGCACCACGCCGTTCGACGACGAGGTCGAGTTCATGTACAGCATGTCCTCGACGCCATTGATCGCGTTCTCGAGCGGCGCCGCGACCGTGGACTCGAGCGTCGGCGCCGACGCGCCCGGGTAGATCGCGGTCACCGTGACCACCGGCGGCGAGATCTCCGGGTACTGGGCGATCGGCAGGACGCGCATCGACGCGAGGCCGGCGAGGATGATGAAGATCGACAGGACCGCCGCGAAGATCGGCCGGTCGATGAAAAATCGGGAGAACACTACTTCTTACCTACGACAGATTTATCTTTTTCATCTCTTTTTTCTGCGACTTTCACCGGCGCGCCCGGCCCGATCTTCATCACGCCGTCGACGATCACGCGCTCGCCGCCCTTCAAGCCCGAGGTGATGATCCAGCGGTCTCCCGCCGCCCATTGGCCGGCCTCGACCGGACGCGCCTGCGCGGTGCTCTTTTCATCGACGACGTAGACGAACTTGCCCTGCGGCCCCTCCATCACCGATCGCTGCGGAACGGTAATGGCGTTCGGGAACGACGCGCCTTTCAGCACCACGCGCACGAACTGGCCCGGGCGCAGATCGCCGTCGGGATTGGGCAGCTCGGCGCGCGCCTCGCGCGTGCCGGTCGCGGTCGAGACGCGGACATCGGCGAAATCGAGCTTGCCCTTGTGCGCGTAGACGCTGCCGTCGGCGAAGCGCAGCTCCACTTCGAAATTGCGCGGCAGCTTGAGAATGCCCGCCTGCGTCTCCTTCTGGATGCGCGCCTGCTCGTTGTCCGGGATGCCGAAGTTGACCCAGATGGGGTCGACCTGCACCACGCTCGTCAGCAAGACGCCCGGGCCCGAGATCAACGTACCCTCGGACGGCAGCGCGCGCGTGGTGATTCCCGACAGGGGAGATTCGACTTTCGTATAGGCCAGATTCAGTTGCGCCTCGGTGAGCCGCGCCTGCGCCGCCTTGACGTCGGCGGCGCCGATCTGCTCCGCCGACACCGCATCGTCGTTCTCCTTCTGGCTCACCGCCTTCTCGGCATAGAGCGGCTTCAGGCGCGCGGCGTTTCGTTGCGCCTGCTCGAGCCGCGCCTCGGCGGCGGCGACGTCCGCCACGGCGCGCGCCAGCGCTGCCTCGAACGGCTTCGGATCGATGGTGAAGAGCGACTGCCCCTTCTTCACGCGCGACCCTTCGGTGAAGTTTCTGCTCATGAGAATTCCGGTTACGCGCGCGCGCACTTCCACTTCGCGCGAGCCGACGGTCTGGCCGACGTATTCCCAGCTCACCGGCAGCGCTTCCTGGGTCGCCGTCGTCACCGTCACCTCGGACGCCGGCATGCCGCCGCCGGGACCATGGCCGCCGCCTTTTTCGCGCCCGTTGGAAGGGCTGCAGGCCGCCACCACCACGGCAGCGGACACAACGACAAGCTGTTTGAAACGCATGCGGAATCTCGGGGTCAGGGCACAGGGGAGGGGCGAGATTCTACCCCCCGCACTCGAGGCAAATATTGCAGGTGTAATCGTTTCCGCTAGGGAACTGAAACGCGGTTGCAGAATGCGCAAGGGTAGCGATGGGTATTCATGACGGCTAGCGAGGCTATCGATCAGGTCGCCGTGACGCGGCAGATCGCGGCGCTGGGCGTGCAGCGCGGCGGCGTTGTCCTGGTTCACGTCGCATTCTCGAAACTTGGGCCGATCGAAGGCGGTCCGGACGGACTCATCGAGGCGTTGCGGGCGGCCATCGACCCGGGCGGAACCCTCGTCATGCCGAGCATGTGCGACGACGACGATATCCCGTTCGACCGCAGCAGGAGTGCGTGTCGCGCCGTCGGCCTGGTCGCCGACACCTTCTGGCGGATGCCGGGCGTGCTGCGCAGCGACAATCCCCATGCGTTCGCCGCCTGCGGCCCGCAGGCGGCGCGGATCACGCAGCCCCACCCGGTCGATGCTCCGCATGGCGTGAACAGTCCGCCCGGCCGTGTCTACGATCTCGACGGGCAGGTGCTGCTGCTCGGCGTGGGACACGATGCCGACACCACCATCCACGTCGCCGAGAACCTCGCCGGCGTGCGCTACCGGCGGCCCAAGTACGCGACGGTCTTCGAGGACGGACGCCCGAGGCGCTACGAGTACGGCGAGACCGACCACTGCTGCGCGAGATTCGGCCAGCTCGACGAATGGCTTGGCAAGAAGCAACGGCGGGCCATCGTCGGCCGCGCCGAAGCGCGCCTCGCAGGGTCGCGCGACATCGTGGCGGCCGCGCTCGAGCGCCTGCGCGCGGACGAAACGGTGTTTCTGCATCCGTCCGGGGCGTGCGCCGAATGCGACGAAGCGCGGGCCGGGCTTCCTGCGGTTCAGTGACCCGCGGCCCGCCGCAGCGCGGCGCGCGCGAGCAGGCGCGTTGAATCGAGCGTCGGCAGCGGAGAATTCGCGTCGTTCATGATGAGCGGGATCTCGGTACAGCCGAGCACCACCGCGTCGCAGCCCGCGTTCTTCATCCGCTCGAAGACGCGCTGAAAGTACGCGATGGCCGCGGCCTTGAGCTCGCCGTAAACCAGCTCGTCCATGATGATGCGGTTGATCTCCTCGCGCTCGGCCTGGATCGGGCGCACCAGCTCCTTCGCATAGACCGGACCGTCCATGAGCCAGCGCGTTCCGGTCAGCCCGACGCGCCGGTATCCGCGCGCCGCCGCCTCGGCGGCCACGACCTTGGCGATGTGCAGCCAGGGTAGCGGCGAGTGCGGCTCGACGTAGGGCAGGGCCTGGTGGATGGTGTTGTCCGGGCAGATCAGGAAATCGGCACCCATCGCCGCGAGCTTGCGGGCCGACGAAAGCATCATCTCGCCCACGCCCTGCCAGTCGCCGCGGTAGATCAGCTCCATGTACCCGGCGAGCGAGGGCGTGTGCATCGAGACCTCGGGATGCGCATGCGCGCCTAGGAGCTGCGCGCCTTCGACGCAGATCGTCCGATAGCAGAGTGCGGCGCCTTCGGCCGAACAGGCGGCAATCCCGATGTGCTGCGGCATCCCTGAAGCTTAAATCAGCCCCTGCCGGGACATCATAAAGCGCCGCAGCTCCTGCTGCCGGTAGCAGCTCTCCAGGCCGATGTCCTTGAGGATGCGCTCGTCGAGCTCCGCGAGGCGAAGGGCCTGCCGGTCCTCGCGCCAAGCCTGGACCCAGCGCCGCCACCAGGCGAGGCGCCTGCCGAAGCGGATCTCGATGCTCCCGGGCCGCTGCACTATTTCGATTACCTGCGCGATCACTTGCGCCACGCCGCGCAGAGTACGACCGCTGCCACACCCGGGTTACGGCTGTAACGCCGCGCCCATCCCCCGGTAACGCTGGTGCGTTCGCCATGACCGATGCTGCCGCTCCACAGGAGGTTTGACATGAAGCGCATTCAAATCGTCGCGGCGACGCTCGCCGCGCTGGCAGTGCTCTCGGGCGGCGCGTTTTACCTGCGCTCCTCGAGCGCGGAAACCACAGCGGCCGCATCCGCTCAACCGCAAGCCTTGCCGGTGCCGGTCGCAGTGATCGAGCAGCATGAAGTGACGACCTGGGACGAGTTCTCCGGCCGCCTCGAGGCGGTGGAGCGCGTCGACGTGCGCTCGCGCGTCGCCGGCGCGGTCAAGTCGGTGCACTTCACCGAGGGCGCGCTGGTGAAGCGCGACGACCTTCTGATCACCATCGATCCCGATCCGTATGCGGCGGAGGCCGATCGCGCGCAGGCGCAGGTCGTCGCGGCGCAGGCGCGCGTCAACTATACGAAGAGCGAGCGCGAGCGCGCGCAGCGGCTGTGGGACGAGAGCGCGATCGCGCGGCGCGAGCTCGACGAGCGCGTCAACGCGGCGCAGGAAGCAGAGGCGAATCTGCGGGCTGCGCAAGCCTCACTCACCTCCTCCCGGCTTAATCTTTCTTATACGCAAGTACGCGCGCCAGTTTCCGGCCGCGTCGGCAGGCTGGAAGTCACCGTGGGCAACCTGGTCCCCGCGGGGCCCGGAGCGCCAATCCTGACGACTTTGGTTTCTATAAACCCCATTTATGCAAGCTTCGACGCGGACGAGCATGTGGTGCTGCGCGCTCTTCACGACGGCCAGAAGGCTATCGCTGTCGAGGCTGAAACCGTAACCAACGGCGGCCGGCAGCTGCGCGGCCGGCTGCAGCTCATCGACAACCAGGTCAACACGCGCAGCGGCACCGTGCGCGTGCGCGCGGTGTTCGACAACAAGGACGGCAGCCTGATCCCCGGCCAGTTCGTGAAGCTGCGCATGGGCCGGGCCAAGACCGAGCCGGCGCTGCTGGTGAGCGAGCGGGCAATCGGCACCGACCAGAGCAAGCGCTTCGTGTTCGTGGTCGGCCCGGACGACAAGGCGATCTGGCGCGAGGTCACGCTCGGCGGTACCGCCAACGGCCAGCGCATCGTCACCTCGGGCCTCGAGGCCGGCGAGCGCATCGTGGTCAACGGACTGCAACGCGTGCGGCCCGGTGCCCTCCTCGCTCCCCAGGAGGCGAAGTGAATCTCTCGAGGTTCTTCATCGACCGCCCGATCTTCGCGGGCGTGCTGTCGGTGCTGATCCTGCTCGGCGGGCTGATCTCGCTTGGGCTGCTGCCGATCTCGGAATATCCGGAGGTCGTGCCGCCCTCTGTGGTCGTGCGCGCGAGCTACCCGGGCGCGAGCCCCAAGGTGATCGCCGAGACGGTCGCAACGCCGCTGGAAGAGCAGATCAACGGCGTCGAGAACATGCTCTACATGTCGAGCCAGGCGACCACCGACGGCACCATGACGCTCACCGTCACGTTCCGCATCGGCACCAACCCGGATCTCGCGCAGCAGCTGGTGCAGAACCGCGTCAACCAGGCGGAACCGCGGCTACCCGAGGAGGTGCGCCGCCTCGGCGTCACCACGGTGAAGAGCGCGGTCGACCTCACCATGGTGGTGCACCTGGTCTCGCCGAGCGAGCGCTACGACATGACGTACCTGCGCAACTACGGCGTGCTGAACGTCAAGGACCGCCTGGCGCGCATCGAAGGCGTCGGCCAGGTGCTGATGTGGGGCAGCGGCGACTACTCGATGCGCGTCTGGCTCGACCCGAGCAAGGTGGCCGAGCGCAACCTTTCGGCGGGCGACATCGTGCGCGCCATCCGCGGCGAAAACGTGCAGGCCGCGGCCGGCATCGTCGGCGCGTCGCCGAGCCCCGACCGCACCGACCTGCAGCTCACGGTCAACGCGCAGGGCCGCCTGCAGAGCGAGGCGGAGTTCGGGGAAATCATCCTGAAAAGCGAAGGCAATGCCGTCACGCGGCTGCGCGATGTCGCACGCATCGAGCTCGGCGCCTCCGAATACGCGCTGCGCTCGCTGCTCGACAACAAGCCCGCGGTGGCGATCGGCATCTTCGCCGCGCCGGGCTCGAACGCGCTGCAAATCTCGGACAAGGTACGCAGCACCATGACCGAGATCAAGAAGGCCATGCCCGAGGGCGCGGACTACGAGATCGTCTACGACCCCACCCAGTTCGTGCGCGCGTCGATCAAGGCCGTGGTCCGGACCCTGCTGGAAGCGACTGCGCTGGTCGTGCTGGTGGTGATCCTCTTCCTGCAGACCTGGCGCGCCTCGATCATCCCGCTGGTGGCGGTGCCGGTATCAATCGTCGGCACCTTCGCGCTGATGTACCTGCTCGGTTTCTCGATCAACGCGCTGTCGCTGTTCGGCCTGGTGCTCGCCATCGGCATCGTGGTGGACGACGCGATCGTGGTGGTCGAGAACGTCGAGCGCAACATCTCCGAAGGCCTGAGTCCGCGCGAGGCGACCTACCAGGCGATGAAGGAGGTCACCAACCCCATCATCGCCATCGCGCTCGTGCTGGTGGCGGTGTTCGTGCCGCTGGCCTTCATCAGCGGCCTGTCGGGCCAGTTCTACAAGCAGTTCGCGATGACCATCGCGATCTCTACCGTCATTTCAGCCGTCAACTCGCTCACCCTTTCGCCCGCCCTAGCGGCATTGCTCCTCAAACCCCATACGGGGGAAAAGAATTGGTTTTTCCGGGGCTTCAACAAGGTTTTCGGCACTTTTACCAACGCTTATAGCCGCAGCGTCGGCGGCGTGCTGTCGCGCAAGGCGCTCATGATCGGCGTTTACTTCGTCCTTCTTCTGGCCACGGGAGTGCTTTTCAGGGCCGTTCCCGACGGCTTCGTGCCGCAGCAAGACAAGCAGTACCTGATCGGCTTCGCCCAGCTTCCCGACGGCGCCACGCTCGACCGCACCGAGGACGTGATGCGCCGCATGGGCGAGATCATGATGAAGCAGCCCGGCGTCGAGAACGCGGTCGGCTTCCCGGGCCTGTCGATCAACGGCTTCACCAACAGCTCGAACTCCGGGATCGTCTTCGCAGCCCTGAAATCTTTTGAAGAAAGGAAAGATAAGAGTCTTAGCGGCGGCGCCATCGCCGGCGCCCTCAACCAGCAGTTCGCCGGCATCCAGGACGCCTTCATCGTCATCTTCCCGCCGCCGCCGGTGCAGGGGCTCGGCACGACGGGGGGCTTCAAGCTCTATCTCGAGGACCGGGCCTCGCTCGGCTACGAGGCGCTCGACCAGGCGACCAAGGCCTTCATGATGAAGGCCTACCAGACTCCGGAGCTCGCCGGCATGTTCTCGACCTACCAGGTGAACGTGCCGCAGCTCTACGCCGACCTCGACCGCACCAAGGCGCGCCAGCTCGGCGTGCCGGTGACGGAAGTGTTCGACACGATGCAGGTCTACCTCGGCAGCTTGTACGTGAACGACTTCAACAAGTTCGGCCGCACCTACTCGGTGCGCGTGCAAGCGGACGCGCCCTACCGCGCGCGCGCCGAGGACATCGGCATGCTCAAGGTACGCTCGAACTCGGGCGAGATGGTGCCGCTCTCTGCGCTGATGAATGTCCGTCCGGCGGCGGGACCCGAGCGCGCGCTGCGCTACAACGGCTTCCTCGCCGCCGACATCAACGGCCGCAACGCCCCGGGCTTCTCTTCAGGCCAGGCGCAGGATGCGATCGAGCGCATCGCCGCCGAGACCCTGCCGCCGGGCATCGGCTACGAGTGGACCGAGATCACCTACCAGGAAATCCTCGCCGGCAACTCGGCGATCTGGGTCTATCCGCTCGCCATCTTCCTCGTGTTCCTGGTGCTCGCCGCGCTCTACGAGAGCCTGGCGCTGCCGATCGCGATCATCCTGATCGTGCCGCTCAGCCTCGGCGCCGCGCTGACCGGCGTGTGGCTCACCAACGGCGACAACAACATCTTCACGCAGATCGGCTTCATGGTGCTGGTGGGCCTCGCGGCGAAGAACGCCATCCTCATTGTTGAATTTGCGCGCGAGCTGGAATTCGCCGGGCACACGCCGGTGCAGGCCGCGATCGAGGCCAGCCGCCTCAGGCTGCGGCCGATCATCATGACCTCGATCGCCTTCATCATGGGCGTGGTGCCGCTCGCCTTCTCGGTCGGCGCCGGCGCCGAGATGCGCCAGGCGATGGGCATCGCGGTGTTCGCCGGCATGATCGGCGTCACCGCCTTCGGCATCTTCCTCACGCCGGTGTTCTACGTACTGCTGCGCGCCGTCACCGGCAACCGGCCGCTCAAGCATCACGGCGAAGTTCCCGCAGGTGGAGGTCTCTTGAAACCCGTTCCGATGAAAGACGCCGAATGAGATCCGTCCTTCTCGCGCTGCTGCTCGCCGGCTGCGCCACCTCGCTGCCGAAGGTCGACGAGGCGAAGCTGCCGCCGGTGCCGGCCGAGTTCAAGGAAAACTGGACCATCGCGGCGCCGGCCGAAGCGCAGCCGCGCGGCGAGTGGTGGCGGACCTTTTCCGACCCGGTGCTCGACGATCTGATCGCGCGCGCCGACGCCGGCAACACCAGCATCCAGGTCGCGGCGGCGCGCCTGCGCCAGGCGCGTGCCTTCGTGCGCGCCACCGACGCCGATCGCTCGCTGCAGGTCGGCGTCGGCGCGAGCGCCCAGCGCGCGCAGGGCTTCGTTGGCGGCAACGACGGGCCGGCACGCAGCCTGTTCCTCGCCGGCGCCGACCTGTCCTATGAAGTCGACCTCTTCGGCCGCCTGTCGCACGCCAGCAACGCCGCGACCCTCGATGCGCAGGCGCGCGAAGCGCTGCTGCAGAGCACGCGCCTCCTGATCCAGGCCCAGGTGGCGCAGACCTACCTCGCGCTGCGCGCGCTCGACGATGAGAGGGTTCTGGTAAGGAATACTTTGACTGCATACCGTGCAACGCTCGCGCTGACCGAGCGGCGCTGGCGCGCCGGCGACGTCGCCGAGCTCGACGTGGCGCGCGCCGCGACCGAGGTCGCCGCCACGGAGTCGGAGGCGCTCGCGCTCGACCGCCGCCGCGCCGAGCTCGAGCACGGGCTCGCCGTGCTGCTGGGCGAGGTTCCATCGGCTTTTCAGGTCACACCCGATGAGTGGAAAAGCGAGCTGCCGCGCATTCCCGCCGGCGTGCCGAGTACCGTCCTGACGCGCCGGCCGGATGTGTCGGCGGCGCAGAACCAGATGCTCGCTACCCAGGCGCGCGTAGGCGTCGCCAAAGCGGCCTACTTTCCCACCGTGTCGCTGACCGGGTTCGGCGGCTATGCCTCGACCGACATCTCGGACCTCTTCCAGTGGTCGTCGCGCGCCTGGCTGCTCGGTGCGTTCGCCTCGCTGCCGCTGCTCGATGGCGGCCGCCGCAAAGCCGGCGTCGAAAGCGCGACCGCCGATCTCGACGGCGCCGTGGCGACTTACCGCGAGCAGATCCTGGTCGCGTTCAAGGACGTCGAGGACCAGCTCGCCGCGCTGCGCCTGCTCACCGAGCAGTCGGAGGCGCAGGCGCGCGCGGTCGCTTCGGCGAGCCGCACCACCTCGCTATCAGATGCGCGCTACCGCGCGGGCTACGTCAGCCAGCTCGAGCTGCTCGATGCGCAGCGCAGCGAGCTGCGCAACCGGCGCGAGGCGCTGCAGGTGCGCTCGGCACGCTATCAATCCACGGTCGCGCTCGTGCGCGCGCTGGGGGGAAGTTGGAACTGATGAAAAGGGGTCAGGACCCTTTTCACGCAAAAGGGGCCAGGACCGGTTCCTGGTACTTTTTTGGATAAAAGGGTCCTGACCCCTTTTTCAAGTGAAAAATCTCCAGCTCCTGCCCCTGGATGAGGAACCCGAGAAGGCGCGGCTGATCCAGCCGGCGGGCTCGGGCTACGTGCTGCTCGCCGCGGAGGTCGACGCCCACCCGCCTTTCCTCTGGGCGAGCCGGACCAAGCGTCAGCTGGTCGAGGACTGCTCGCGCTGGTGCGCGCGGATCGGGCAGCAGGCGGGCGTGCTCGACGCGGCGGCGTTCCAGGCGATCCTCCTCCCGCCGATCGGCGAGCCTGCTTTCCTGCGCCGGCGGCGCGAGCAGTTCCACCGCGCGCGCTTCGACCTCGTGGTGCTGATCGAGACCGACTCGGTCGCGCGCGCCGAGGATCTTTTCGCGGACGGCGCATTCCGCACTCTCGAGGCGCATGTCCGCGACGAAGCCGGCCACGTCTACGTCGTCACGGCGAGCAACGCCCGGCGCATCGGCGCCGTCGACCACCGGCGCGGCGGCGTGTTTCTCTTCAACTACTTCTACGCCGACTCGCTGGCGCAGAACCTCGCCGTGTGGGAGTACACCGCGGGCTGGTTCCAGAAGGAGACCGGGCTCGACAACTCGACCGTGCTCGCGCCGACGCAGCCCGATCTGTCGCAATACACGCTGATCAACCATTGCCGCTGGGACGGGCTCGCCGACGTGCTGCCGTCGCTCGTCTTCAAGCGCTCGTTCCGCGATTTCGTGCTGGCGCACTTCGATGCAAATGACACCGCGCCGATGCCGATCCTCTACAAGCTTGCATCCTGACTTTCAGCTGTAACGAGCTGCGCCGGTAACGAAATCGTCGCGCTATCGCGCGCTCGCACGATGCGACGATGGCGCGAGCGATCATTGTTCTGTTGTTCTTCCTCTGGCAACCCGCGATGGCGGCGGACCCGGAATGGGGACTCGCCTTCGCCCGCGGCACCGAGTCGAAAGAGACCGACATCCTCAAGCTGACCTACCGGCACCCGCTGAAGGACAACGGCGCCTGGTGGATGCCGACCTACGCGCAGCTCGGCGCGAGCCTCTGGCGCGTGCCGGACATCCGCGGCACCACGCAGCGCTTCGACGTCAACGCAACGCCCGTGTGGCGCAGCGACACCTCGTGGGGCTACGTCGAGGGCGGGATCGGCCTGTACCTGCTGTCGAAGACCGTCAACAATGACGAGAACCGGCTGCCCTCGTCCCTGGAGTTCGGCTCGCACATCGGCGCCGGCGTGCGCTTCGGCCGCTCGAGCAGCATCGGCCTCGCCTACCAGCACCTGTCCAACGCCGGAATCAAGCAGCCGAACGGCGGCATCGACCTGATCCTCGTTCAGTACACGCTCTCCATGGGTCGGTGATTCCCCCGTTGACGCCGCGGCTCCCGGCGCGGATGATCTTCCAATCCTTCGGGGAGGAGGCAATATGGAAGAAAGTACTAAGCGCCGCGGTTTTCTCAAGGCTGCGGGACTCATCGCCACCGGTGCCGCGCTTGCCGAAGCGCTGGCAAGCCGCGACGCCAAGGCCGACCACGGCAACGACCGCGACGAGTTCATCCGCACGGTCAAGCGCGCGCGCATTTTCGACCTGTCGCACGTCTGGGACGAGAATTCGCCGATCGCGGGGGTCAACCCGCCGTACGCGATGACGCTCGCCGCCACGCACGCGGGCACGCGCGGCACTTTCGGCGACGGCGGCAAGCTCTCCTTCACTTCCGAGATCCAGCAATGGAGCGGCCAGCACGGCGCGCCCAGCATCGACGCGATCGGCCACATCGGCCGCAACGGGCGCCTGTTCGGCGGCGTGGACGCGGCGAAGGCCACCGCCGATCCGCGCGGCCTCGGGCGCAGCGGCGTAGGCGCGCATCTCGACATCGCGCACTACCCGAACGAGCTGCTGGTGAACCGCGCGGTCCTGCTCGACGTGGCGCGCTTCATCAATCGCAACAAGCGCGAGGCGCTGCCGGCCGGATTCGACATCACCGGCGACATGCTCCACGACACGGCGCGCGACCAGGGCGTGAGGATCAACCGCGGTGACACGGTGCTCATCCGCACCGGATGGGGAAAGTACTTCAAGAGGAACCCCGACCTGTACAAGGGCGACGCCGCCGCGGGCGTCGGCGTGAGCGGCGCGCGCTTCCTGGTGCGCGAGCGCGCGCGCGTGGTCGGCAACGACACGCTCACCTTCGAGGTGCGCCCGCCGATCGCCGGCACGCCCGGCGGGCCCGACTTCGAGGTGTTCCCGGTGCACATGCTGCTCATTCCGGACAACGGCATCAACATCATCGAGAACTACTTCCTGGAGGAGATCGCCGAGGCGGAAGAGTACGAGTTCATCCTGGTCGTGCCGCCGATCAAGATCCGCGGCGGCACCGGATCGGCGCTGCGCTCCTTCGCCCTGGTGCCCTGACATGAAACTGCTTTCACTCGGCGCAGCGTTGTCTCTGGCGGCGTTCTCGGCTCCGCTTGTCGCGGACGAGACGCCGATCGTGCGCAGCAGCCTCAAGGTCACCGTCTACGACGGCGTGACCGACGACCTGCTATCCGCGGGCCTCAACCAGGCCGGGCTGATCAGCGCGGTGGCGCCCGGCTTCGCCGACCCGAACGCCCCGACGCCCGCCGAGCTGCGCCGGCGCGCGTTCCACGGCAACTACCGCGGCATCGTGGATACGGTTCCGGGCGGCGGCATCGGCCTGCTGTGGGGGCCTGGCTCCCCTGGCGCCCCGACGTTCGCTGCCCCCGTGGTTCCGGGGCTGATTCCTGGCACCGAGTACAAGGCGTACCTGCGCCTGCCGGACCACAACCCGCACATCAACAACGTGCCCGCGGCAGTGCAGATCCCGCGCCACTTCGATCCCGAGAAGCCGTGCATCGTCGCCGCGCTGCCCTCGGGCTCGCGCAGCCTCTACGGCGGCGTCGCGATCGCCGAGTGGGCGCTCTTCAAGGGCTGCGCGGTAGCGCTCCCGGGCAAGGGCACCGACACCGGCTTCCATCTGCTCGACGCCGTGCCGTACGCGGTGGACGACCTCGACGGCGTCGCGGGCTCTCCCAGCGCGCTCGGCAACCGCGCCCAGTTCGCGCTGCGCGACAGCCGCAAGCTCGAGGCCTACGCCACCGCGAACCCGCACCGCGTCGCCACCAAGCACGCGCATTCGCAGATCAACCCCGAGCGGCTGTGGGGCGAGTTCGCCCTGCAGGGCATCGAGTTCGCCTTCTGGGCGCTGAACGATCACTTCCGCGGCAAGCAGCACTTCTCGCGCAAGAACACGCTGGTCATCGCGGCCGGCGCGTCCAATGGCGGCGGCATGGCGCTGCGCGCCCTCGAAGCCGACGACAAGGGCCTGATCGACGGGCTGGTGGTGACCGAGCCCAACGTCGGCCCGCGCGACGGGCACTTCACGATCAAGTTCGGCGCCGAACCGCCGTTCGACCCGGCGGGGCGCACGCTCTACGACTCGATCACGCTTTTCAGCCTTTACGCGGCGTGCGCAGCGCACGCGCCCGGCGCCGCCGGCACGGTCCAGATTCCCGGCTTCACCGCTCCGCAGGCGGGCGGCATCGAGCGCTGCACCTCTCTCAAGGAGAAAGGGCTCATCAGCGGGACCACGCTCGTCGAGCAGGCCAATGCGGCGCGCGACAAGCTGCGCGCGCACGGTTACGCCGCGGCGCAGGACTGGGGCATAGCCTCGCACGACACGCTCAACCTGTGGCGCGCGCTGCAGGTGACGTATGCCAACGCCTACGGCCGCTTCGCGGTCGAGGACAACCTGTGCGGCATGAGCTTCGCTGCGACCAACGCGTCGGTTCCACCCACGGATCCGAATTTCGGGCGGCCGGTCGCGCTATCCGAGGCGAATGCGGAGAAGCTCTTCGCGGACAGCTCGGGCGTGCCGCCGACGGGGGGCGTGAACCTGGTGGCGGACCACGCGGCGAACGGCCCGATCCTCGAGGCGCTGGCGATCTCGCGCTCCACCGGGCGCAACGACCTCAACATCGACGCGGCGCTCTGCTACCGGGCGCTGCAGACCGGCGAGGGAATCGACAGCGCCGCGGAGGTCTTCAATTTCGCGCGCGTGCGCTTCGGCACGCGCGAGCTCGGGACCACCGGCAAGCTGCACGGCAAGCCGGCGCTCATCATCCATGGCCGGCGCGACGCGCTGGTGTTCCCCAACCTGCATTCACGCGCGTACTACGCGCTCAACCAGCAGGAGGAGCGCCGCAATAGCCGCCTGAGCTACATCGAGGTGACCACCGGGCAGCACTTCGACGCCTTCATCTCGTCCCTATTTGCCCGCAGCATCAATCAGGCCGGAGTCTTCGAAGCGCAATTCGCGCCCTTGCACTATTACTTCGTGCGAGCGATGGACAGCATGTACGCGCACCTGACGACTGGCTCCGCCCTGCCGCCGTCGCAGGTGGTGCGGCCGACGCCGCGCGGCTTCGCGCCCTACACGCGCGAGAACGTGCCGGAGCTACTGCCGCCACCGTCCAATGCGCCGGCGGCGCGGGACCGGATCAGCTTCGAGCGCGGCGTGCTGACGATCCCGGAGTAGTCAGACTAACTGCGCGGACTTACTGCGCCGCGCTTACTGCGGCGTCGGCTTCACGCCGCCGAAGGGCACGAGGAGCGGCCCCGCGGGCGCGCCTGCTCCTGGCTGCGGCTGCGCGGGCTGCTCGCCCGTGGCGTCCGGCGCGGCCCCTGCGCCCGGCTGCGGCACGATCGGCTCCGAGGGTAGCGGCGAGATCGGCGCGCCCAGGCGCGGGATGCCGGTCGAGGCCTCGGTGCCGGCAGCGAACTCCACCGAGCCGGCGTCGGGCCGCGTAAGCGCGCGCACCAGGCGCGGGGTGATGAGCAGCACGATCTCGCTGCGGTTGCGGGTCTCGTTGGTGCTCGAGAAGAGCCGCCCGACGACCGGCAGGTCGCCTATGCCCGGCACACGATCGGCACTGCGGCGCTCTTCGCGGCTGATGAGCCCGGCCAGCACCTGCGTCTCGCCGTCGCGCAGCCGCAGGTTGGTGGCGGCGTTGCGGGTGCCGATCTGGTAGGTGAGGCTGCCGGTCGCGACCTGGCGGATCTCCTTCACGATGTTGCTCACCTCGAGCCCGACGCGGATGCCGACCTCGTCCTCGAGGTAGATGAGGGGCTCGACCTCGAGCTTGAGGCCGACGTCGAGGTAGCTCACCGACTCCGAGACGAAGCCGCCGGTGGCGGCGGCGGTGGTGGTGATCACCGGGACGCGGTCGCCGATGTGGATGCGCGCCTTCTCCTTGTTCTTCACCCGGATGCGCGGATTGGCGAGCACGCTCGCCGCGCCGTCCTGCTGCTTGAGGCTGAAGAGGAACAGCGGATCGGTGAATTGCAGGCGCACCAGCTCCGAGCCGCGGTTGAGCCACTCCGGCAGGGTGACCTGGCCCGCCACACCGGCGGCGCCGACCAGGCTGTAGGCGAGCGTGTCGGGGAAGCGGATGCCGAGCTGCTGCAACCAGTTGGACGCTACCTCGAGCACCTCGACCTCCAGCATCACCTCGGGCTCGGCCAGGTCCTGCGCCGCGATCAGGCGCTCGGCGAGGCGGATCGCCGCCGGCGTGTCCTTGATCACCAGCAGGTTGATCTTCTCGTCGATGAAGATGTCGCGCGTCTTCACCAGCGTGCGGATCATGTTGGCGGTCTGCTTGACGTCGGCGTTGGCGAGGTAGAAGCCCTTCACCACCAGCTCCTGGTACTCGCGCAGCTTCTGCGGCGTGTTCGGGAAGATGAACACCGCGTTGCCGCTCAGCACCTTCTGCTCGAGGGAGCTGGTGAGCAGCACCATGCGGATCGCCTCCTCGATGCTCGCGTCGCGCAGCAGGATGGTGGTGCGCTGGTCGGTGCGCACGTCGCGGTCGAAGATGAAGTTGATGCCGGTGGCGCGCTGCAGCGTCTCGAACACGTTGCGCAGCGTGACATCCCTCAGCTCGAGCGAGATCGGCTTGAGGCTCGCGGGCTTCAACTGCGCGCTGACGATCGCCGGCGTCACCAGCTTGTCGTCGATCAGGCGCTGCAGGCGCCGCGCGTCGCGCTGCTGCGGGTTTTCGGTCAGCACCGGGCGCAGCATGTCCTGCGCCTCCCGGAACTTGCCGCCGCGCACGAGCTGCTCGGCCTGCGCCACCGCGGCGGCATGGCGCCGGTCGGCCTCGATCTGCGCGAGCCCGCCCTCGGCGCGCGAGTTCGCGGGATCGTGCACCCGCACGCGGCGATACAGCGTCTCGGCGACGTCCAGGCGGCCCGCCTGGCGCACCGCCTCGGCCTGCGCCAGCCACTGCGCCACCACCAGCTCGCGCATGCGGAAATACTCGGCGCGCGCCACCTGGTCCTGCGGATCCGCTTGCGTCGCCTTCTGCAGCACGGCGAGCGCCTCCTCGCCGGAGCCGTCGCTGAAGTGCTTGCGCGCCTGCTCGACCGGCGTCGGCCCGATCGCGCACCCCCCGACGGCGGTCGCCAGGCAAAGGATCGCTAGCGCTCTCATGGCAATTCTTCCCATCCTCCCTGCTTTCTTTCTCCCTGGGCGCAGTTTACCCCCGACCGGCCCCGTTTGCGGCCTTGCGGGGACCGTTTCGCGGGCTTAATCAATGGTTAATGGTTGAAATCGACGCTAGCCGTTAGTCCCGCCTTCCACCCTAACTGCTGGCGGGTTGCGGCGACATGGAAACCCCGATGACGGCAGCGTTGGCTCGGCGAGCATCTTCGAGAACAAGCGGCCAGTACCTCGCCGTATTCATGACGCATTCGCTGCTG
>Ga0208185_1000383_pt1 | contig 21890 bp, 23 predicted proteins | sample EasRivMeERMLT700_FD_187532 | JGI IMG/M metagenome (GOLD analysis project Ga0208185, IMG submission 187532) | Soil microbial communities from meander-bound floodplain in the East River, Colorado, USA - East River MetaG ERMLT700 (SPAdes) (version 2) | ecosystem: Environmental > Terrestrial > Soil... | reverse complement strand
ACATGTGTCGGATGACTGGGAGAAGCTGGTCGCGCATCCGGCGATCGACATCATCATCGAGTCGACCGGAAATCCGCCGGCGGCGGTGGAGCACGCGCTGGCGGCGTTCAAGCACCGCAAGCATGTCGTCATGGTCACGGTCGAGGCGGACGCGTTCTGCGGGCCGCTGCTCGCGCGCAAGGCGACCGAAGCCGGCGTGGTGTATAGCCTCGCGTACGGCGACCAGCCGGCGCTGATCTGCGACCTGGTCGACTGGGCGCGCGCCGCGGGCTTCCCGGTGGTGGCGGCGGGACGCGGCCACAAGTGGCTGCCGCACTTCGCGCAATCGACGCCCGAGACGGTCTGGGGCTACTACGGCCTGACGCCCGAGGAGGCGAAGGTCGGCGGTCTGAACCCGAAGATGTTCAATTCCTTCCTCGACGGCTCGAAGCCGGCGATCGAGACCACCGCGGTATGCAATGCCACTGGCCTGACACCCGCGCCGGGGGGGCTGCTTTACCCGAGCGGCTCGGTGGACGAGATTCCGTCACTGATGCGGCCGAAGAGCGAAGGTGGGGTGCTGCATCACAAGGGGCAGGTCGAAGTCATTTCCTCATTGCAGAAGGACGGAACGCCGATCGCCTACGACATCCGGTTCGGCGTCTGGGTGGTCTTTGAAGGTGACACGGACTACATCCGCCGTTGCTTCCACGAGTACGGCGTGAAGACCGACCCGTCCGGCCGCTACGCTTGCATGTATAAGCGCTGGCACCTGATCGGCCTCGAGGTGGGCATCTCGGTCGCCTCGGTGGGCCTGCGCGGCGAGCCGACCGGTTGCGCTACGGGTTGGCGCGCTGACGCCGTTGCAATTTCCAAAAAAGATCTCAAACCCGGGGAGCTCCTGGATGGTGAGGGCGGCTACACCGTCGTCGGGCGCCTGATGCCGGCCGCCGATTCATTGAATCTTGGCTGCTTACCCCTGGGCCTGGCGCACGGCTGGAAGCTCGTGCGGCCGGTGGCCGCCGGTCAGCCGGTCAAGTGGAGCGACGTCGTCTTCGACGCGAATTCCACCGCGGTGCGCGTGCGGCGCGAGATGGAGCAGGTCATGGGCGGCCGCGCAGCCGCTGCAGCAGAAAAGGTCCTAGCAGGAACAGCACGGTAAGGCCGAAGAGAGTCATGGCGATCGGGCGGCCGAGGAAGCCGCTCCAGTTGAGGTCGAAGATCAGGAGGGATTGTTTGAGCGTTTCCTCGACCATCCTGCCGAGCACCAAGCCGATCACCAGTGGCGCGGGCGAGAAACCGTAGCGCCGCATGAAGAACCCGATGAAGCCGAAGGCAATCGCCACCCACACCTCGGCCATCGCCTGGTTCGGCGCATAGGCCCCGATCACCGAGAGCACGAACACCGCCGGCCACAGCAGCGGCGCCGGCACCAGGCTGATGCGCGCGAAGACCTTGGCGAAGCCCAGGCCGAGCACGAGGTACAGCAGGTTGGCGAGCAGCATCGACGAGAACACCGCATACAGCAGCAGCGGCTGCTCGGTGAAGAGGTGCGGCCCCGGGCGCACGCCCTGGACGATGAGGCCCGCGAGGATGATCGCGGTGGTGGTGCTGCCCGGAATGCCGAGCGCGAGCGTCGGCACCATGGCGCCGCCGACCGCGGCGTTGTTGGCCGCCTCCGGACCGGCGACGCCCTCGATCGCCCCCTTGCCGAACTCCGCCTTGTTCTTCGACCAGCGCTTGGTCTCGACGTACGCGATCATCGCGGCGGTGGTCGCGCCGAGCGCGGGGAGGATGCCGATGAACGTCCCGATGGCGCTCGAGAGCCAGATCGCCTTGGAGCATTTCCTTACATCGTCCCAACTCGGAAGTCTGACGGCTCCGAGCTTCGCAACCCAGGCCTTGTTCCTGAGCTGGCTCGCCTGCTCGAGCAGCTCGGTGAGCGCGAACAGGCCGATCAGCACCGGGATGAACTCGATGCCGTCGCTGAAGGAATGGATACCGAAGGTATAGCGCTCGACGCCGGTCGTGAGATCCCGCCCGATGGTGGCAAGCCACACGCCGAAGGCGCCGGCGATCAGGTTCTTGAGCATGCTGTCGCCGCCGCTCATCGCCACCATGGAGAGGCCGAAAACCGCGAGCGCGAAATATTCCGGCGGCCCGAAGGAGTAGGCGACCCGAGCGAGCAGCGGGGCGGCGATGATCAGCACCACCACGCTGAAGATGCCGCCGATCGCGCTCGCCACCGCGGACATGCCGAGCGCGCGGCCGGCCTCGCCCTTCACCGCCATCGGGTAGCCGTCGAACGCGGTCGCCGAGGCCGACGGATCGCCCGGCGAGTTCACCAGGATGGCGGTGATCGAGCCGCCGAAGTTCGCCGCGCAGTAGATTGCGCCGAGGAACGCGATTGCCGGCACCGGTCCCATGGGGATGGTGAAGGGCAGGAGCAGCGCGGTGGTGGTCGAGCCGCTGATTCCCGGCAGCGCACCGACGATGATGCCGATGACCGTGCCGGCGAACACCACCAGCAGGATCTTCGGATCCAGCAGCAGCGCCATGCCCGCGAGGAAGGCTTCCATCTAGGACGGGAACAGGAAGCTGTGCGGGAGCTGAACGCCGAATCCCTTGACGAAGACGGCCCAGATCGCGACCGTCAGCAAGCCTGCGTTCAGCAGCAGGAGCCAGTGCCGGCGCTCGCCCCACAGGTAGCCGAGGCCGGCGAGAAACAGAAACATTGCGGGCAGCATGCCGGTGACGGGAACGAGCGCCATGAAAGCGAGCAACGAGGCGCTGGTGTAATAGACCATCGGAGGAATTCGCGGTAGTGCTTCACCCGTCGGTGAAACAAAAGCGAGGAGGACGGCGAGCACGACGATCGTGCCGAGCACCAGGCGCGGGAAGGCCTCGGCGCCGAAGCCGCGGGTGATGCCTTCCGGCATCTGCTCGAACCAGAACGTCGCGGCGAACAACGCCACCGCGATGGCGACCACCGCAGCGGCCGCCACGCGGTTGGAGCTCACTTCAAGAGGCCTAATGCTTCCAGGGTCTGCTTGCCTTCAACCATGAACGCGTCGAGCTGTGCTTTCCATGGACCGGAGCCGGCGACGCTTTCCAGCGCCTGGCCCGAGCTCTCGAGGTAGGTCTGGAACATCTGGCCCTGCATCGCCTTGAGCAGGCCGTCTTCGAGCGCCTTGACGCGATCGGCGGGAACGCCCTTGACGGTGACGAAGCCGCGCACGGTCGACTGGCTGCCCGCGTTGACGCCGATCTCCTTGCCGGTCGGCACGTTGGGCAGCGCCTTGAGCCGGCTCTCGGCGAAGATGGCGAGCGGCCGGATATCGCCCGACTTGATCTGCGACTCGGCCTCGGCATAGTTGACCAGCGCACAGTCGATGTTGCCGCCGACCAGGTTGATGACGATGTCGCCGCCGCCGCGGAACGGCACGATCACCGGCGGCTGGTGCTGCGCGGCACGCGCCACGGCGACCGAGCCGATGTGGTCGACGCTGCCGACGTGCGTGGTGCCCCACTTGAGCGCCTTGCCTTTGCCCGCGGCAACGAAATCCTGGGCGGCCTTGAACGGGCTGCCTTTCCCGACCATCAGCACCTGCGGGTCCTCGGTGGCGCGGGCGAGCGGAACCAGGTCCTCGAATTTGAGCTGCCCCTTGCTGCGCAGGATGGTCAGCAGGTGCGTCTGCGTGATGAGGGCGATGGTGTGGCCGTCGCGCGGCCGCTCGAGCATGTACTGCAGCGCCGCCGCGCCGCTGCCGCCGGTGCGGTTCACCACCACGAACTCGGTCTTGAACACGCCTGGGGCATGGACCATCATCATGCGGGCGGTGATGTCGGTGCCGCCGCCCACCCCGGAATGCGTGACGACTTCGATCGGCTTGGACGGAAACTTCTCCTGGCCTTGCACCGGAAAAACGGAAAGTGCCGCGGCGCCGCCGGCAAAACCGAGCAAGCGCCTGCGATTTGAATCCATCATGTTAGATTTTCCTCCTCGAAGCCCAGTGTAGACTCAAACGATGCCAGCCTCCACCGCGCTTTCGCATATCAAAGTGCTCGACCTGACGCGCGTGCGCGCGGGGCCGACCGCAGTGCGCCAGCTCGCCGACTGGGGCGCAAGCGTGATCAAGATCGAGATGCCCGCGGGCCTTGACGAGGGCGAAGGTCCGGGCGGTCCGCGCGACGGCAGCGACTTCCAGAACGTGCATCGCAACAAGCGCGGCATCACGCTCAATCTGAAATCGCCCGACGGCGTCGCGATCCTGAAGAAGCTCGTCGCAAGCGCCGACGTGCTGGTCGAGAACTTTCGCCCGGATGTGAAGGACCGGCTCGGCATCGGCTATGAAGCCATGGCGGCGGTCAATCCGCGTCTCATCTACGGCAGCATCTCGGGCTACGGCGAGGACGGCCCGTACCGCATGCGGCCGGGGTTCGACCAGATCGCGCAGGGTATGGGCGGGCTTATGTCAATCACCGGGCTCCCAGGCCAGGGCCCGGTTCGCGTCGGCATTCCGATCGCCGATCTGTGCGCCGGCATCTTCTGCGCGTATGGCATCGCAGTGGCGCTGATCGAGCGCGAGAAATCGGGCAAGGGCCAATGGGTGAAGTCGTCGCTCTTGCAGGCGCAGCTCTTCATGCTCGATTTCCAGGCGGCGCGCTGGCTGATGAAGGGCGAAGTGGCGAAGCAGGCGGGCAACAATCATCCGACCTCGATCCCGACCGGCGTCTACAAGACGCGCGACGGCTACATGAACCTGGCGGTGACCGGGACCAAGATCTGGAACCGCATGTGCGAAGCGATCGGCGCGCCGCAGCTCGCCACGCATGCCGACTACTCGTCGAGCGCGCTGCGTTCGAAAAACCGCGACGCGCTACATGGCGTGCTCGAGGAGTACTTCATGAAGCGCGACACCGCGCACTGGATCGAGGCGCTGAACAAGGCGGGCGTTCCCGCGGGACCGATCTACTCGATCGACCAGGCGTTCGCCGATCCGCAGGTGAAGACCCTCGGCATGGTGCAGAAAGTGGGCGACACTCCGTACCTCGGCCAGCCGGTGACGCTTTCGCGCACGCCGAGCCGCGCTTACGCCCACCCGCCTGCGCAGGGCCAACACACTTCAGACATCCTTCAGGAAATCGGCTACGGGGCCGCCGCGGTGGAAGATCTAAGAAAGAAAGGAATCGTCTAATGCCAAGCGAAAAGATGATCTCGAAGAAGGAGAACGGGGTCGGCTGGATGATCCTCAACAACCCCGAGCGCCACAACGCGATCTCGCTCGAGATGTGGGAGGCGGCGCTCGAGATCATGCAGGACTTGCGCGCCGACAAGTCGGTGCGCGTGATGGTGATGACCGGCGCCGGCGGCAAGGCGTTCGCTTCCGGCGCGGACATCTCCAAGTTCAAGGACGAGCGCCAGGAAGCCGCGGCGGTGGCTCACTACCAGGCCACGACGCAGAAGGCCTACGACGCGCTGCTCGGCATGCAGATCCCGACCATCGCCATGATCCGCGGCTACTGCATCGGCGGCGGCACCGCGGTCGCGGTGTGCTGCGACATCCGCATCTGCACCGAGAACGCCAAGTTCGGCGTGCCGGCGGCGAAGCTCGGCCTGGGCTACGGCATGAACCGCGCCAAGCCGCTGGTCGACCTGATCGGCCCGGCGTACGCCAAGGAGATGTTCTTCACCGGCCGGCAGTTCACCGCGCAGGAAGCCGAGAAGATGGGCCTCGTCAACCGCGTAGTGCCCGACGACAAGCTCGAATCCGTGGTCCAAGAGCTGGCGGACACGATCGCGAACAACGCGCCCCTGACCGTCAAATGCGCCAAGCTCGTGGTCGGCGAAGTCCTCAAGGATGCCGACAAGCGCGACGTCGCTGCAACCGAACGCGCGGTCGAGGCCTGCTTCAAGAGCGCCGACTACAAGGAGGGCCAGGCCGCCTTCATGGAGAAGCGCAAGCCCCGCTTTATCGGCGCGTAAGCTTTTTCTGGTATTTGTAGATTTCGGTGTGATCGGCGCCGGCCGGCAGCTTCTTCTGCGCCGCCCGCCAGTGCTTCAGCGTTTCCTTCAGGAACGGGGTTTTAACTTTTAGACCCTTCGCGAGCTCGGCCGCGATCCCGACATCCTTCGTCATCAGCGCGAGCTTGAACCCCGAAGCGAACGCGCCGGTCAGCACGTCCTGCGGGATCTTGCGCGCGGTGGTGCTGTTGCGCCCCGTCGACGCGTTGATCGCGTCCAGCATCGGTACCGGGTCGAGCCCGAACGCCTGGGCGATCAGCAAAGCCTCAAACCCGGCCAGCGTCCCCGCAGCGCCAAGATAGTTGTTGAGCGCCTTGACCGCGTGACCGGCTCCCAGCGGGCCGACGTGGAAGATCTGGTTTCCCAGCTTTTGCAGGACCGGAAGCACCTTGGCGAAGGCTCCCTTTTCGCCCCCGGCCATGATCGCGAGCGTGCCGTCCTTCGCCTTGAATTTCGCGCCCGATACCGGCGCATCGACCATGAGGATCTTGTTCTTGGAAAGCGCATGGCCCAAGGCCCGCGTCCCGGCAGGATCGGAGGAGCTCATGTCGACCACGACCGCACCCGGATCGAGCGCGGGCAGGGCATCGAGCACCGCGTCGCGCACCGCGTCCCCATCCGGCAGCATCGTGATGAGAATTTCCGCATTCGCCGCCGCCGCGCGAGTGCTATTGCGGTTCCCCGTCCCGTTCAGATCGAACGACTGCACCACGAACCCGGCGGCCTCCAGGTTCGCCGCCATCAGCTGCCCCATCACGCCGAGGCCGATGAAGGCAATGGTGCTCAACTCTGAAAGACTTCCCTGGCGCAGCGGAACGCCACGACCGCGGCGGGCACGCCGCAGTAAATCGCCACTTGCAGGAACACCTCCTTGATCTCGTCCTTGGTGAGGCCGTTGTTGAGTGCACCGCGGATGTGCAGCTTGAGCTCGTGCTCCTTGCCGAGCGCGCACAGCATGCCCAGATTGAGGATGGAGCGCGTCTTGCGTGGCAGGCCGGGGCGATTCCAGATGTCGTTCCAGCAGTAGGTGTTCAGCAGCTCGACGAACTCCTGGCTGAACTCGTCGACCCCGGCCATGGCCTTGTCCACGTAGCCGGCGCCGAGCACCTCGCGGCGGGTCTTCAATCCGGCGTCGTACCGCTCTTTGTGATTGCGCTTGTCCATGCCTTCTCCTTGGGAAGATAATTTCACTATTATGGACATCAAATCCCTGCACCACGTCGCCTACCGCTGCAAGGACGCGAAACAGACCGCGGACTTCTACACCAAGGTCCTCGGCCTGGAGTACGCGATGGCGATGGCGGAAGACCGCGTGCCGAGCACGGGCGAGGAATCGCCCTACATGCACATCTTCTTCCGCATGCACGACGGCAGCTACGTCGCGTTCTTCGAGATTCCCGAATCGCCGCCGATGGGCCGCGACGGCAACACGCCGCTCTGGGTGCAGCACCTCGCGCTGCGCGTTCCCGACATGAAGACGCTGATGGCCTACAAGAAAAAGCTGGAGAAGCTCGGCATCGAAGTGGTCGGGCCGACCGACCACACGATCTGCAAGTCGATCTACTTCTTCGACCCGAACGGTCACCGCCTCGAGCTCGCGGTCGACACGACCACGCCGGCCATGAAGAAGAAGCTCACCGCGGTCAGCAAGCCGATGCTGAAGGAGTGGTCGAAGACCAAGAAGGCGCCGCACCACGCCGACTGGGTACATAAGAAGTGATTTTTGAAGTCGCGCCCGAATGGGTGCATATCCAGTACCCGGAGACGGCGCAGTTCAGGGAAGTTTATGGCTTCGCCGGCTCGCAGGGCATGGTGAACCTCGAGGGCATACGCTTCGTTCCCAAGGGTAGGCCAGCGAAGACGCTCGCGGTGTTCATGCATCCCGCGACCACGCTGCAGCTCCTGCCGGTGCCGCAGGCCCTGGCGAAGGCCGGGGTGCACGTGCTGTGCGCCGGCTCGCGCTTCGCGAAGAACGACACCCCGCTCATCATGGAGAAGGTGGTGCTCGATCTGGGGGCCTACATCCGCCACGCGAAGGAGAAGTGGGGCTACCAGAAGATCCTGCTCTGCGGCTGGTCGGGCGGCGGCTCGCTCTCGCTCTTCTATCAGGCCCAGGCGCAGAAACCATTTGTCACTCAAACGCCCGCCGGTGACCCGGTCGACCTTTCGAATCTCGTCCCGGCCGACGCCTTGATTTTCCAGGCGGCGCATCTGTCGCGGGCGCGCATCTTTTCCGAGTGGATCGACCCGAGCGTGACCGACGAGGCCGACCCCGACCGGCGCGACCTCGAGCTCGACATCCACAACCCGAAATGCCCTAACCAGCCGCCCTATACGGCGGAATTCGTGCGGCGCTTTCGCGCCGCCCAGCTGGCCCGGGTCCGCAGGAAGACGGCGTGGGTGAAGGAAACCCTGGAGAAGCTCAGGCAGAAGAAAAGCGGCGAGGTGGAGCGGGGGTTCGTTACCTACCGCACCCTCTGCGACGTGCGCTTCATGGACCCCGCGATCGAGCCGAACGACCGCAAGCCGCGCTGGACCTTCCTCGGCGACCCGGAGACCGCCAACACCGGCCCGGTCGGCATCGGCCGTTTCTCGACGTTGCGCGCCTGGCTATCGCAATGGTCGCTGGATGATTCCAACGCGGACGGGCCGAAGTGCGCGCGCTCCATCAGCGTGCCGCTGCTCGCGATCGAGAACTCGGCCGATGACGCGGTGCCGCAGCCGCACGCGCGCATCATCCACGACGCGGCCGCCAGCCGCGACAAGACGTTTCACGTGATCAAGGGCGCGACGCACTACTACCAGGGGCAGCCTGAGCTGCTGAAGCAGGCGGTCGATCTTTGTGTAGGATGGATGGATAAACAACGCTTGCTCGATTGAGGAGAGGCTCATGAGGAAGTTATTGGCGGGGCTGGCGCTGGCCGCTCTAGCGGTCAATTGCCATGCGCAGCAAACCATCAAGATCGGCGTGATCACCGACCGCGTCGGCGTGTCGAAGCCGTATTCCGAGCCGGCCACCGAAGGCGTCGTTTTCGGCGCCGACGAGATCAACCGCCGAGGCGGCGTGCTCGGCCGCAAGATCGAGCTCCTGATCGAGGACGACCAGTCGCGGCCGGACATCTCCTCGGCGCTCGCGCGCAAGCTGGTCGACCAGGGCGCGGTGTTCATCCTCAGCGTGTCGCTGAGTCCCGCCACGCAGCAGCAGCAGACCGTCACGATGGAGGCGAAGACGCCGCAGATGACGCCGATGAACTCGGCCGACTACCTGACGACGCAGCTCGACAACCCGTACTTCTGGCAGACCGGGCCGCTCGGCTCGACGCAGATCGCCACGCTACTGGCGCACGCGAGGAGCAAGAACTTCAAGCGCGTCGCGCTGATCACCGACAACTCCGAGCTCGGCCAGGCGATCGCCAAGGCGTTCAAGGGCACGCTCGAGAAGGCCGGCATCCAGATCGTCGCCGACGAAGTGGTCGCACGCGGCGCGACCACCGCGATGCCGCAGATGCAGAAGCTGCGCGCGGCGAGCCCGGAAGCGATGTTCCTCGCGGGCGTGCTCACGGCGGAGAACGTGCTCATCTTCCGCGCCTACAAGGAGCTCGGGGTGAAGTTTCCGATCCACTCCTCCTACAACCTCTCGGTGCCGATCTACGAGACGGTGGCGAAGGGCCTGATCGACGGCATCACCTTCGTCGACGCCTACGACCCGGACAAGGAGGAAGTGAAGACGTTCGTCGCCGCCTACAAGAAAGGGACCGGCAAGGACCCGCAGAACCTGCACGGCTACGGGTACGACGGGATCAACCTGGTCGCCGACGCCATCCGCCGCGCCGGCTCGACCGACAAGGAGAAGATCCGCGAGGCCATGCAGCAGACGAACTACGCGGGGGTCATGGGCGCGAAAGGCATGAAGTACAACTTCCCGGCCGGGAAGCGCGCCGGCTTCGACCCGAACGGCATGGTGGTGCGCGTCTACGAGAAGGATCGCCAGGGGCGAGTGCTCCACGTCGGACAGAAGTAACAAGTAGCTCGGCGCGGGCTCGCGCTTGCAGGACCTCCTTGAGCTGGCCGTCAGCGCGACGGCCTCGGGCTGCATCTATGGCCTGATCGCGCTCGCCTACCTGCTGATGATCCGGCCCACCGGGATCATCAACTTCGCGGTGGGCGAGTGGGCCATGGTCGCGGCTTTCGGGGGATTCATCCTCCTCACGAAATACGAATGGCCCTATCCGCTCGGGATGGCGGCGGTGGTGGCCTTCATGTTCGTGGTCGGCTGGGCGACCGAGCGCGTCGCCGTGCGGCCGCTGGTGGAGAAGGGCGCGCCGCCGCTCGCGCCGATCCTCGCGCTGCTTGGCGTGCTCGTGGTCACCCGTGAAGTCATCTCGGTCAGCTTTCCGCCCGATCCGCTGCCGGTGCCGTTCCCGTTCGGCATCGGTCGGCTCGAATTCGGGCCGGTCGGCGGCTCCTACCAGAGCTTCTTCATCATCGCGGTCACGCTGGCGGTGTTCGCCGGCGCCTGGCTGTTCTTCGAAAAGACGCTCTGGGGCAAGAGCTTCGAGGCCGTGGCGCTGAACCGCCGGGCCGCGGCCCTCATGGGCATCAATCTGTCGCGCGTCACCGCGCTGTCGTTCGCGGGCGGCGCGGGCGCCGCCGGGCTGGCGGGCCTGCTCGTCTCGCCGAACATCTCCGCGCACTACCTCATGGGCGTGCCGCTCGCGATCCAGGGCTTCACCGCGCTGGTGATCGGCGGAGTTGGCCGTGTTGAAGGGGCGCTCCTTGGAGGGTTGCTACTCGCGTTCGCCGAGCAGCTCACCGCGCGCTACGCGCCGATTCCGTCCGGCTATACGCAGGGCGTGCCGCTCCTGTTCCTGATGATTTTCCTGCTCGTGAGGCCGACGGGCCTGCTGAAGGCGCGGGCATGAGGGTGCTCGCCTGGGTCGTGGGATTCGCCGTTCTGGCGGCGCTGCCGTTCTTCCTCGGCAGCTACCACAACGACGTCTACCGCAAGCTGCTGCTGTGGATCACGCTCGCGCTCGGTTATAACTTCCTGTTCGGCATCTGCGGGCAGGTGGCGTTCTCCCACTTCGCCTTCTACGGCATCGGCGCCTACAGCGTGGTGATCCTGCTGTTCCAGGTCGGCCTGCCGCTGCCGGCGGCGATCCTGCTCGGCGTGGTGATCTGCGTCGCGCTGGCGCTCGCGGTGGCGGTCCCGGCGACGCGGCTGGAGGGCTTCTATCTCGCGCTGGTGACGCTGGCGCTGGCGCAACTTTTCATCGTGGTCCTGAACGAAGGCGGCAATGTCACCGGCGGCGCCGGCGGCATCGCGAACTACCGGCTGCCGCCGATCTTCGGCTGGCGCATCGCGGGGCCCGCGTACACGGTGGTCATCGTGGCCTTGCTCGCCGCTACCCTCGCAGTGCTGTGGCGGCTCGACCATTCCTGGTTCGGCCGCGCCTGCCGCGCGGTACGCGACAACCCCGAGGCCGCCGCGGCCATGGGCGTGGACGTGGCGCGCACCAAGGTGATCGTGTTCACCCTGACGAGCGCGCTCGCGGGCGTCGCCGGCATGGTCTACGCCTTCGTCGACAACACGGTGAACCCGCCGATCTTCGGCATCGACAACGCGTTCCTGATCCTGTTCATGGTGATCGTCGGCGGCGCGGGCCGCCACGCCGGTGCCGCGATCGGTGCGATCCTGCTGTTCCTGCTGCCGTTCTGGCTGTCGCCGCTCGTCGGACACCACCACCAGCTCGTGTTCGGCGCGCTGATCGTGGCGGTGATTCTGCTGCAACCTAAAGGGCTCATCGGGCTGTGGGACCGATTCTCGAAGTAAGCAAGCTCACCAAGCGCTTCGGCGGCCTGACCGCCGTGACCGGGCTCGACTTCGAGCTGCGCGCGGGCGAGATCCTCGGCCTGATCGGCCCCAACGGCGCCGGCAAGACCACCACCTTCAACATCATCGCCGGCGCCTACGCCGCGGACGAAGGCGAGATCCGCTTCGCCGGCGAATCGATCCTCGGCCTGCCGCCGCACCAGATCGCGCGCCGCGGCATCCTGCGCACCTTCCAGCACAACCGTCCGTTCGGCGGCATGCCGGTGCTCGAGAACGTGATGGTTGGCGCGCATACGCGATTCACCAGTGGTTTCCCGAAATTGCTCGTAGGGGGAGGGAAGGAGGAGGAAAAAAAACAACGCCAGCGAGCAGAAGAGCTTGTCGAGTTCGTCGGCCTCGCCGGGCTGCGCGACGCCGACGTCGGCACGCTGTCCTTCGGCCAGGGCCGCCTGCTCGAGATCGCGCGCGCACTCGCCGGCGAGCCGCGCGTCATCCTGTTCGACGAGCCCGCCGCCGGCCTGACGCCCGCCGAGCTCGACCGGCTGGCGGAGATCATCCGCGGCATCGCGCAGCGCGGCATCGCGGTGCTGCTGATCGAGCACGATATGCGCTTCCTGCTGCCGCTCGCGAGCCGCGTGGTGGTGCTCAACTTCGGCGCGCGCATCGCCGAGGGTACGCCGCAGGAAGTGCGCGCGCAGCGCGCCGTCGTGGATGCCTACCTGGGCGATGCTGCGGCTCTCTGACCTGCACGCTTCGTACGGCGCCGCCCCGGTGCTGCAGGGGATCTCGCTCGCGGTGGAGAAGGGCGAGACCGTGGCGCTGCTCGGCCCCAACGGCGCCGGCAAGTCGACGCTGCTCGGGGCGATCTGCGGAACGATCCCGCGGCGCCGCGGCACGATCGACCTGGAAGGAAGGAACCTAGTGGAGAAAGCGAGCCACGCCATCGTCGCCTGCGGCGTGGCGCTGGTGCCGGAAGGGCGGCTGGTGTTCGCCCCCTTCACCGTCGAGGACAACCTGCGCCTCGGCGCCGTGCGGCTGCAAAGCGACCCGCGCGAACGCTTCGATTACGTTTACGCGCTCTTTCCGAGGCTTTTCGAAAGAAAGAAGCAGCCCGCGGGGACGCTGTCCGGCGGCGAGCAGCAGATGCTGGCGATCGGACGCGCGCTGATGAGCAAGCCGCGGCTGCTGCTCCTCGACGAGCCCTTCCTGGGACTCGCGCCGCTGGTCGTCGGCGAGATCCGGAAATCGCTCGAAACCCTCCGGCAGAGCGGCCTGACGCTGCTGATGGTCGAGCAGAAGCTCGACATCGCGCTGCAGTTCGCGAGCCGCGCCTATGTGCTCATCAAGGGAAGGGTGGTTCTGGAGGAAACGACCGAAAAGCTCGCGCGACGGCCGGACCTGCGCGATCTCTACTTCTCGCTAGCAGTTACTTCTTTACCTTCATCCGTTCCACCCACGGCTTGAAGCCGGCGAGCAGGTCGGTGAGGAACTTCCTGGTGTTCTCGTCGGTGAGCTTGCCCTGCGCGTCGAACTTGGTCGGCGCGGAGCCGATGAACACCTCGGGGCGCGGCAGCACGTGCGCCCAGATCTGCCCGAGGATGCGGCGCAGGTCGTACTGAACGCGCGCGCCGCCCAGCGGGCCGGGCGTGGCGGAGAAGATCGCCACCGGCTTGTCCTGCCACGACTGGTTGGGCGGGCGCGAAGCCCAGTCGATCGCGTTCTTGAGCGCGGCGGTGAGCGAAAAGTTGTACTCGGGACTGGCGATCAGCACGCCGTCGGCCTCGGCGATCTCCGTGCGCAGCCGCTTCGCCGGTTCGGGGATTCCCGCGTCGAACACGTCCTGGTTGAATATCGGGAGGTCCGCGATGCTGGTGATGCGCAGCGTCATGCCCTGCGGCAGGAGCTCGTTGCACGCGCGCAGCGCCGCCATGTTGAGCGATGCCTTGCGCAGGCTGCCGCAGATGCCGAGGACTTGCATCGCCGCGAGTCTAGCGGCGCTCGGGAAGGTGCGCGACCATCGTTTCGAGCCAGGCCTTGTCTTGCGACAGCGTTTTCAGTTCAGCCAGGGCTTCGGACTTCGTCTGCTGCCAGCGCTCGATCACGCGCGGCTCGGCCTGCTTCTGGTGCGAGAACTCGAGGCGAATGCCGTTCGGGTCGAACAGGTAGATCGACCATGTGTCGCAGCCCACGTCGATCGGGCCTAGATATGAAAGACCGACTGCCTCGATTCTGCTTTTCACATCCTTGAATCTCTCCTCGGAAACGGCAAAAGACACGTGCTGCATGGTGCCGATCGCGTCGCGGTCGGCCTTCGGCTTGGCGCCCTTGGGAATCTCGAAGAACGCGAGCAGCGAGTCGCCGCCGGCGTCGAGGAAATAGTGGCGGATGTTCTCAAACCGCGGGTTGCCGCGGTTGGCCGGCCCGGTGCCGAGTCCCGGCGCTACCTTGAGCGCGTGCACCAGCGGCATGCCGAGCACCCGGACGTAAAAGTCGAGCGTCGTCTTCATGTCGTCGGTGTTCAGCGCCAGGTGATGCACGCCGCGAGACAGTGGAAGAGCTTGCTTCATGCGCGATAGCCAGAATACAGCAGGTCGAAGGTGCGCATCGCTTCGCCGAGCAGCGCGTCGTCGCCGCGTGCCTTCTCCTTGGCGCCCTTCAGCATCGTCTCGAGGCCGTTCGCTTCCGCCACGGGAATGCCGCCGACATCCAGGAAATGGACCGCAGCGCCGAGCTTGGCGAGGGCCGGGTCGTGGTCCAGTCCGAACGCCGCGGCGAGCACTTCGAAGGTGACGCGATTCTTGACGTGGGTGAACTCGGCGCCGTCGTAATCGAAGCCGACCGCCTTCTTCGGCCGCTCGCTTGGCCGCCCGATCCAGACGAACTTCGCGTCGCGGTCGATGAAGCGCTTGATGAGCCAGGCGCTCGCCAGGCGGTCGACCCACGGCGCTTTGCGGGTGGCCCAGAGCCGCTTCTGATAGCGAGCGTGGTCGAGAGGCTGCAGGCCCTTCATCGAGGACCGCGGTTCGTTGCGGGCGTAGAGCTCGCCGTAGCGCTGCTTGAGAGCAGCGAGCGCCGCGGCCGCCTGCTGCTTCGCTTCCCCGGGAAAGAAGTCGATCCGCGAAAGCCTGTCCACCGCCTGCTCGAGCCGGCGCAGCGCCGTGAGGCCGCGCCGGGGACCGAGCGCCGGGAGCGAGGTCTTTGCGGCCGAAATTTTTTCGACCAGCGCCGCGTATTCCGCCGTGCGGTCGAATCGCTCCCGAAAATCCCCGCCGTCCTGCGGCGCGGCGTCGAGAATGATCGCGAAACCGCCGTGCGAGCGGATGTCCTTCTCGATCCTCCCGAGGGCGCCGGCGTCCGCCGCGTTCGCCGGCAGCAGGTAGACGCCGTCGCGCAGCGCGGCCGCGCCGCAGTCCTTCAGCGCACGCCAGACGCGCATGCGGAGCGTCGAGTTGCGGGTCGGCAGGCTGAGGACGAGGGCGTTGAACACGGAGCCATGTTATACGTATCACAAAAACGTGCCACAAACTGGCCAAGCCCGATTGACCCCGAGCGCGTGGATTCGTAAGGTGCTAGGCAAGCAGGGCATCGCCCTGGTCGGGTCCTAAGGCAGACACCCGGCAGTCAAGACTCCTCGTCTCAAGCGCTGCTCCGGTTTCCCGAACGGGAAAGGAGTGCGTCATGAGTCACAAGGTCCTCTGGTTCTCCGCCGCAGTCCTGCTTCTCATCTCCGGCAGCCTGGCCGCCGAGTCCTTCCGCTATCGCGCGCAGCCCGAGCGTGCGCGGGCATGGGTCATCGATGACAGCGGGCTTTTCCTGGAACAACGCGGCAAATCGCGCCGAGCCATCCAGCTCGCGGACTGGCACTGGGCCAGGTGGCCCCACGCCTGCGCACCCGGCATCGCGATCGGACCGCGTGGCGAGGCCATCGTCACGAGCAACGTGATGGCCGTGCTCTGGAAGGTCGACCCGGACACCCTCGCGGTTTCCGTGCATCGCCTGCAGCTCGACGCGGATACCGACAAGGACGTGGGGTTCTCCGGTATCGCATATTCGGAGAGCAACGGCGCATATTTCGCCGTGAGCGAGCACCACGGGTCGCTCTGGCGGATCGATTCGCTCCTGCGCCGCGCGCAGAAGATCGCGCTCTCGGAGCCGGTACGCGGCGCTTGTTCGGTGTCGATGCAGCGCCAGGAGCGCACGAACCGCTTCAGCAGGCTCTGCCTCGATGGCAGGAACGTCAACTTGGCGCCGGACCAGCGCTCGGCCTACGTGCAGGCCGCCGCCTGCTCCCCGGACGCATTCGCCCTGATCGGAGGCAAGAAATGAAATACCGCATCAAGCAGATCCATTGTCGTCCTTGGACGCTCGCCTATCTCTCGGGCCCGCTCATCGAGAGCCATTACGAAAACAACTACGGCGGGGCGGTCAGGCGCCTGAACGCGATCACCGAGCAGCTCGAGTCGCTCGACTTCGCCACCACGCCCGGGCACGTGCTGAACGGGCTCAAGCGCGAGGAGCTGGCCGCGCTTAACTCGACGCTGCTGCACGAGTTGTATTTCGCGAGCCTCGGCGGCGACGGGCAGCCGACGAAAGCGATGTCGCAGGCGCTCGCGGATGATTTCGGGTCGCTCGAGCGCTGGCGCGCCGAATTCAGGGCGATGGGCTACGCGCTCGGCGGCGGGTCGGGCTGGGTGCTGCTCACCTACGTGCCGCGCGACGGCCGACTCATCAACCAATACGCATCCGAGCATTCGCAGGCGGTCGCGAGCGGCGTTCCCATCCTCGCGCTCGACATGTACGAGCACGCCTATCACATGGACTTCGGCGCCAACGCCCGCGCCTACGTCGATACGTACATGCGCAACATCGACTGGCCGGCGCTGGAAGTCCGCTGCGAGGATGCGCGCAAAGTCGCGCCGCCGCGGCCGCTCGAGCAGCCCGAATTCGGCGATGCCCCCGGTATCGGCGTCGAGGAAGTGCGGGAGATGATGGCGTCCGGCAAACCGGTTCAGGTGATCGACGTGCGCCCGCGGGCTTCCGTTTCGCGCGGGCAGGACATCGCCGAAGGCATTCCCTGGCGCGACCCGGAGCAGATTCAGCAGTGGATGGGCGAACTCTCGAAGTCCGAGCCTGTGGTCGTGTACTGCGCCTACGGTTTCCACGTCGGCTGCAAGACCGCGATCAAGCTTCGCGAGGCCGGGTTCGACGCGAAGTACATGAATAGCGGCCATTCCGGCTGGCGCGCGGTCGGCGCCCCGGTGAAGCTCTTTCCATGAGGGGTGGGAGATAACCGTGACAGCAAACGCGATTTCGGCTTCTGGTCTACGAGAGCAGCTTTCTGGCGGTGTACCGCCCATCGTGATCGACGTGCGCCGGCCTCCGGCGTTCATGGCATCGGACCAGATGCTCAGCGGCGCTCTACGGCGCGATCCTGAGAAGGTTGAGACTTGGGCCAAGACCTTGCCCGCCGCAAGCAGCGTGGTCGTGTACTGCGTGCACGGTCACGAGGTAAGCCAGAGGACGGCTGCGGCGCTTAAAGAAGTCGGCTTGAACGCGGGGTACCTGGAAGGAGGACTCGAGGAAGGTTGGAAGTCCCTCGGCGCGCCTCTTGATCGGAAGCCGACGAACAGCTCCACGCGATGGGTTACGCGCGAACGTCCAAAGATCGACCGCATCGCCTGTCCGTGGTTGATCGCACGCTTCGTGGATCCGGAAGCCGAGTTTCTGTACGTCCCGGCGAAGCACGTCCTCTCCGCTGCAAAGGAGAAGGACGCGGTCCCCTACGACGTGGCGGACGTGTATTTCACGCACGACGGCGATCGCTGCAGCTTCGATGCGTTCCTTAAGCACTACCGGCTTGCTGACCCGGCGCTCGCCGAGCTCGCGTTAATCGTTCGCGGTGCGGACACCGCGCGCCTCGATCTGGCTCCGCAGGCTCCGGGGCTCGCCGCTCTCTCGCTCGGTCTTTCGCGCAACTTCGCGGACGACCACGAGATGCTGAAGCACGGCATGGTGATGTACGACGCGCTGTACCGGTGGTGCAAGGAAGGCAAGCAGGAAGTTCATACCTGGAATCCGGACACGTACCGCTGAACGAGGAAGCGTGCGATGAGCAATGCGCCTGCGTGATTTCACTTAAAGGAGAACCTGGATGCGCTATGCCTTGAAACCGCTGCACTGCCGCCCGTGGTTGCTGCAGGGCCTGTCACCGAAGCTGATCGAGAGTCACTACGAGAATAACTACGGCGGAGCTTTGCGGCGCCTGAACGCCATTGCGGCTCAGCTCGAGGGCGCCGATTTCGCCAAGCTGCCCGGCTTCACACTCAACGGACTGAAGCGCGAGGAGCTGATCGCGCACAATTCTGTGATCCTTCACGAGCTCTATTTCGCCAGCCTTGGAGGCGACGGGCGCGACCCCGGAAGCTTCGCCGAAGTGCTGACCCGCGACTTCGGCTCGGTGGATCGTTGGAAGGCCGAGTTCGCGGCGATGGGCCGCGCGCTGGGCGGCGGGTCCGGCTGGGTGCTTCTGACGTATGTGCCGCGGGAGGGGAGGCTGGTGAACCAGTACGCCTCGGATCACAGCCAGTCGCTCGCGAGCGGAATTCCGATCCTCGCACTGGACATGTACGAGCACGCCTACCACATCGACTTCGGTGCGAACGTCACCGCCTACGTCGATACCTTCCTGCGCAATATCGACTGGAAGGGCGTGGCTGCGCGCTACCAAGGCGCGTTGAAGGTGGAGCCACTCGCGGACCTGGTGCAGAAGGAGTTCGGCGATCTTCCGGGCGTGAGCGTGGAAGAGGTGAAGACCATGCTGGACTCCGGGCAGCGCATCCAGTTCATCGATGCGCGGCCTAAGCACTACGTGACGCGCACCCAGGACATCATCGACGGCGCGACGTGGCGCGATCCCGAGCGCGTCAAGGAGTGGGCCGGCGAGCTGTCGAAGAGCGACCCGGTCGTCGTCTTCTGTGTATACGGTTTCCACATCGGATGCCAGACCGCAGGGACGCTGCGTGAGGCCGGCTTCGACGCGAAATACATGAAAGGCGGGCATGCGGCATGGAAGGCGATCGGCGGGCCCGTGAAGCACTTCCCATGACATTGCTGCTCGGTCGCGCCGATGTAGAGCGCCTGCTGCCGGCTGGCGCCTGTATCGAGGCAGTGGAGGACGCCTTCCGGGAGCACGCGCTCGGCAAGGTTCCCGCGCCGGGAATTCTCGGCATGCATGCCGCGAAGGGGAGCTTTCACGTCAAGGCCGGGTTTCTCGGCGAGTATTTCGCGGCCAAGGTCAATGCAAACTTCCCAAGCAATACCGGCTTGCCGACGATCCAAGGCGCGGTGATCCTGTTCGATGCGACCGACGGCCGTCCGCTCGCCATCATGGACTCGATCTCGATCACAGCGCTGCGGACCGCCGCGGCGAGCGCCGTGGCGGCGAAGTACCTGGCGCGGCAGGAATGCGAGACGATTCTCGTCTGCGGCTGCGGCGGCCAAGCCGCAGCGCAGCTCGAGGCGCTGCGGCGCGTGCGCACGCCGAGACGCATCCTTGCGTACGATCGTGACCAGAGCAGGGCGGCGGCGTTTGCGGCGCGCTTCGGCGGCACGCTGGCCGAAAACCTCGCCGAAGCCGCACGCTCGAGCGACATCATCGTGACCTGCACGACCGCCAGCCGCTACTTCATCACGCGCGCGATGATCCGGCCCGGAGCCTTCATTGCCGCCGTGGGCGCGGACAGCGAGCGCAAGCAGGAGATCGAGCCTCGGCTGCTCGCCGAGGCCAAGGTCGTTACCGACCTGACCGAGCAGGCTGCGCGGATCGGCGACCTGCATCACGCGATCGAGGCCGGCGTGATGTCCGCCACCGGCGTGCACGCCGAGCTCGGCGAGGTGATTGCCGGCCGCAAGCGAGGGCGCGAGAGCGCCGACGAGATCATCGTGTTCGACTCGACCGGCACGGGGCTGCAGGATGTCGCCGCGGCGATCGCGGTGTACCAAAATGCGCTTCACGAGGAGACGGCAATGAAAGGCACGCTACGCAGGTTCGCGCTTGCCGGGGCGGCCGCGGTTTCCGCGACCGCGCACGGCGAAGGCTTCGACACCGCCAAGCCCGGATCGCTTCCCGAGGGCTGGGAATGCGGAGTGACCGGCAAGGGAGCGCCGCGATGGTCAGTGGAAGCCGACCCGACGGCGCCGAGCGCGCCGCACGTGCTGCAGCAGAGCGGCAGCGGGACCTTCCCGTGGTGCGTGAAGAAGGACGTGGCGCTCGCCGACGGAAACGTCGAAGTCAGATTCAAGGCGCTCTCCGGCAAGGAAGATCAGGCGGGCGGCGTGGTCTGGCGCTGGAAAGACGGCAACAACTACTACGTCGCGCGCGCCAATGCGCTCGAGAACAACGTCTCGCTCTACCACACCGAGAAGGGCCGGCGCATCACCCTGAAGTATGTGGATGCGCCGGTGCCCGCCGGCATCTGGCACACGCTGCGCGTCGAATTCTCCGGGACGCGCATCCGGGTCACGCTGAACGGTAAGACCTACATCGAGCTCGACGATGCTCACATCAAGGGCGCAGGTGCCGTCGGCCTGTGGACCAAAGCCGACAGCGTCACCGCGTTCGACGACTTCAGGTACGGTGGGAAATGACTTCTCAGCCGGCGATGCGGATCGACGAGCCGCGCCAGCGCCTGGTCCGCCGTATACACTTGCCTAGTTTAAGAGGAGAGCCATGGCTCGGACCGTTGCGCTTTTCATCGTCGCGTTGTTCGTCTCCGGGGCGGTGCACGCCCAGGCCCTCGAAGGCCGCCTGAAGCGGATCGCGGAGACCAAGACCATCGCCATCGCCTACCGCAGCGACGCCACGCCGTTCTCGTTTCCCGACGAGAAGAGCCCGGCCACCGGCTTCTCGATCGATCTATGCCGGCGCGTGGTGAGCTCGATCGAGCGCCAATTCAACATCGAGGGCCTGAAGATCCACTGGGTGCCGGTGACCGTGCAGTCGCGCTTCGAGGCCGTGGCCAAGGGCCGCGCGGACATGGAATGCGGCTCGAGCACGATCACGCTCGCGCGCATGAAGGAGGTCGACTTCTCGAGCATCATCTTCGTCGAAAGCACCGGCTTGCTGGTGAAGGCGGGCTCCGGCGTGGGCTCGTTCTCCGACCTGTCGGGCAGGAAGATCGCGGTCGTCGCGGGGACCACGAACGAGCGCGCGATCAACGAGCTGCTCAAGCGCCGGCCGATGCAGGCGACCGTGCTCGCTCTCAAGTCGCGCGACGAGGCGCTTGCCGCGCTCGAGCAGGGCAGCGCGGACGCGTTCGCGAGCGACAAGCTGCTGCTGGTCGGCGCGGTGACGAAGGCGAAAGACCCGCGCTCGCTCACGCTCCTCCCCGATCAGCTCTCGTTCGAGCCCTACGGCATCGTGCTGCCGCGCGGCGACTCTGCGTTCCGCCTTGCGGTCAACACCGGGCTCGCCCGGATCTACGCGGGCGACGAGATCGTCGAGATCTTCCGCCGCTGGTTCGGCGGCCTCGGCCGGCCCTCGACCGTCCTCGAGGCTGCCTACACCCTGGGCGCGTACCCCGAGTAGCTCATCCCTTGTTGATGTAGCCGTACGCGAGGTTGGTGCGGTCGCCGCCGTGCTTGTCGTAGATCGTCTTGCAGTAGGCGAGCTTGTCGTTCTCGAGCGCTCCCATCATCTTCGGCGTGTAGCCGTAGAGGCGGGCGTTGTTGGCGCCGAGGATCGCGGTCTTCACCGGGCCGTCGGCCGGCCCCATCGGCGCGAGGCCGTACTTCTTCTGGATCTCCTCGGGGATCTCCATGCGGCGCAGCGCCTCGATCTGCCACTGCGGCGCGCCGGTCCAGAGCGAATCGGTGCCCCACACGACGTGGTCGGCGCCCATGCCCTTGATCATGTAGCCGAGCATGAATGCAGCGACGCGCGGCTCGGCCATGTTGCTGTGGGCGAAGATCTGGCCGAGGTCGGCGTACACGTTCTTTACACCGTACTGCCCCGGGATGTCGGCAAGGTCGGTAACCCAGTCGACCCGGCCGGCG
>Ga0208185_1000380_pt1 | contig 21932 bp, 20 predicted proteins | sample EasRivMeERMLT700_FD_187532 | JGI IMG/M metagenome (GOLD analysis project Ga0208185, IMG submission 187532) | Soil microbial communities from meander-bound floodplain in the East River, Colorado, USA - East River MetaG ERMLT700 (SPAdes) (version 2) | ecosystem: Environmental > Terrestrial > Soil... | reverse complement strand
CGAGATCACCCGATAGTGGAAACCATCTTCCCCAAGTTCCGTAGCGACTTCCATCCACCCGTCGAGGTTGAGGCGTGCGTTTCGCCCTTCCAGACGGCGCGTGCCGCGGTACTCGACCAGCCGCTCATCGGCGCGCGTCAGAAATCGATGTAAAACGGGTTCAATCGTCGCGGGCGGTGAAGCAGGCTCAGCCGTCACGAGGGCCGTCAGGGCAATGACTGCAAGCGGGACCGCGGCAGAGCGAAGCACGGCATGCGTGGCTGCAAAGGAGAAGCCGGAATCAGATTAGGAGCGCATCGCGTGCAGAGATGACACGATCGAGCGCTTCATCGACGCTGCGGCCCATCGCTGTCATGTGCCCCATCTTTCGGCCACGACGGGGCTGAGTCTTGCCATACAAGTGAAGCTTCATATCCGCGAAGCGCGAAGCGGCCGCCCAGTTGGGATCGCCATGCTCCCACAACTCGCCCAGGAGGTTGGCCATTGCGGCAGCTGTCGCGAGCAGCTTCGTCGATCCAAGCGGCAAGCCGCAGATCGCGCGCACCTGCTGCTCGAACTGGCTCGTGACCGCCGCGTCGAACGTCAGGTGCCCCGAGTTGTGCGGGCGCGGCGCCAGTTCGTTGATCAGCAATCCGCCGTCGGTGTCGATGAAGAACTCCACGCAGAGCACACCGACGTATTGCAGCTCCTCGAGAATCGCGCGCGTGATCTCCGCGGCCCGGGAGGCCAACGCCGGCGAAATTGCGGCGGGGGTGGTCGTGACGTCGAGAATGTGATCGCGATGCCGGTTCTCGAACGCCTGGTACAAGGCCATTTCTCCGTCGATGCCGCGGGTGCCAATCACGGACATCTCCGTCTGCAGACTGATGAACTTCTCGACAACCGCTTCCTGGTGGCCGATGGCCGCCCAGATATGCTCGACGTCCGCCGGCGTCGTGACCTTGTGTTGTCCCTTCCCGTCGTAGCCGAACGCCGCCGTCTTGATAACCGAGGGCGTGCCGATCCGAGCGACGGCGTCCCAGAGCTCGTCGAGCGAGGCCGCGCGGCCGAAGGGTGCCGTCGGAAACCCGTGGTCAGCCAGGAATTGCTTTTCGCGCGCCCGCTGCTGCGCCGTGTGCAGCGCCGCGCCGCACGGCCGTACGGGCGCGAACTCCTCGATCGCTTCGATCGCGTCGATCGGAACGTTCTCGAACTCGAAGGTGACGACGTCCACATGCCGCGCGAACGCGCGCAACGCGTCGAGGTCCTCGTAATCGGCGACGACCTCGACGTCGGCGACCTGACCCGTCGGCGTGTCTTCTTCGGGAGAAAAAGTGTGGACGCGGTATCCCATGCGCCGCGCGGCAATCGCGAACATCCGCCCGAGCTGCCCGCTGCCAAGCACGCCCAGCGCGGCGCCCGGAGCGATCACGCGCGTCACGGCAGCCGTTCCTGCTGGACCTTCTGCGTCTGCTCGGCGCGGAACTGGCGAAGCTTCACTCGCAGCTCGGGCCGCGAGTTGGCGAGGATGGAGACGGCGAGAATGCCGGCATTGGTCGCGCCAGGCTTTCCAATCGCGAGAGTTCCCACTGGAACGCCGCCGGGCATCTGGACGATCGAGAGCAGGGAATCAAGCCCCTGTAGCGCCGCACTCTGCACTGGCACGCCCAGCACCGGCAGGATCGTATGTGCAGCCACCATGCCCGGCAGATGCGCGGCGCCGCCCGCGCCGGCAACAATCACCTCGACCCCGCGCGACTCAGCGGCGGTGGCGAACTCAGCCATCCACACTGGCGTGCGGTGCGCCGAGACGATGTGATGTTCATGCTCGACGCCGAACTGCTCCAGCACCTCAACGGTGTGCTTCATCGTCTCCCAGTCCGAAGACGAGCCCATGATAACGGCGACGAGTGGTTGAGGCATTGACGACGACACCGGAGGGAAACCGTGATTCTACTCCGACCCGCGCGGACGTCGGCAACGCCTCTTTGTCTAATGTCTAGTCGTATGCCAGCAGGCTGATGAATAGCAGCAGCGCGCCCACGGTTGCACCTGCGGCGCCGAAGGCGATTCCGGCAACCTTGCCACGCGAGAGCCCCGCGGCATCCACGCGTGCGAGGGATGCGACCGATTCGTACGCGATCGTCTCAATGCCGACGGGCACGCGAGTCTTCCGCTGAACGACAATCGCATCAGGCTGCGCCGCGATGAACGTCGCCTTGAAATGCTGCCTGTCGCGAAGGCGCACGTCCACGGTGACGCCGGCATCGAGCGTCTGCGCCACCGTTTGCCAGGCCATCGCCTCGCCTGCGGACTGCGCGAGACTCTCGCGCGCCGATACCATCAGCAGCGCGAACACAAGCACGAGGGAAAGGAACTTCGCCATCACACTCCTCCTCAGAAATCGATGCCGACGCCGCCTCGCCATTGAATGGCAAGCGGCCGGTCGGTTGAAAACGACGTGCGGACCTCGGTTCGCACGAACGCACGCTGGCTGACGTAGAACTTGAAGCCGCCGGTCACGAGAGGCCGCATCGAGTACGAGACGTTGTCAATTGCCGGAATGGGCCGAAGCGTCAGAGGCAGTGCGGTGGTCGGGAACCTCTCAATTGATGACGGCAGCGATTCCGCGACGTGGCGTTCCCGGGCAACCTCGAGGCCGGCGCCGACAAAGGGATGGACCCATTGGTTGTCGAGGAACTGGTAGACGGCGGTTGCGCCGACAGTTGATTCGCGAAGCATGTGCTCGCGGTAACGCAGGTTTTCTTCAACGCCGATTGTTCCCTGGCCACTTGTGGCGATTTCGAGCTCTGTCTTGAAATGCGGCGTCCAGTAGTGACCGGCGGATCCCTGGATGAGGGGCGCCTCGTACCAGTGGTCCCATCGTGACCCGAGCTCGCTCTTGTTGCGGTTCAGTAGAGCCAGCTGCCCGGCGACATCCCAGCGGCCAATTGCGGTTACAGGGACCGGTTGCTGCGCCGACGCGTCGGGCGCCAGCGCCAGGAGCGCCGACAGGCTGAACATTGTAGAGAGCCTCTTCATTCCGTCCTCCTGCCCGACAATGTGCAGAACGGACTGAAAGCGGCTCACGTGGCTGCAGTACACTCGACGAAGGAGCTCTTATGAAGATCCGCGTCCTCGTGCTGCTGCTGGCTCTCTCGTCATTCCCGCTGGCAGCCAAACAGATCGTCCAACCCCGAACGCCGAGTTCCGAATCCCGAGTCCCGACTCCCGAGTCCCGGCCACTCGAAGTGGCGTACCGCCAATTCACGCTGGCCAACGGGCTGAACGTCATCCTCCACCAGGACAAGAGCGTGCCGATCGTCGCCGTGAACCTCTGGTATCACGTCGGCTCGGCTAACGAGCGTCCCGGGCGCACGGGTTTCGCGCACCTGTTCGAGCACCTGATGTTCGAAGGATCGGGGCACGTCAAGGAAGGCGAGTTCGACACGCTGCTCGAATCGGCTGGCGGCGACAACAACGGGTCGACCCAGAACGATCGGACCAACTACGTCATCGACGTCCCGTCGAACGCGCTGGAGCTGGCGCTATTCCTCGAGTCCGACCGCATGGGATACCTGCTCGACACGATGTCGCCGGATCGCGTGAACGGGCAGCGGGACGTGGTCAAGAACGAACGCCGTCAGAGCTACGAGAATCGCCCGTATGGGATGGCGAGCATTGCGCTGGACGAGATGCTGTGGCCGGACGCCCATCCTTACCACTGGCCAACCATCGGATCGATGGAGGATCTCACCGCCGCCAGCTATGAGGATGTCGTGGGGTTCTTCAAGAAGTACTACGTGCCGAACAACGCGAGCCTCGTGATCGCGGGCGACATCGATTTCGATCGGACGCAGGCACTCGCGGCGAAGTGGTTCGGTGACATCCCGCGCGGCGCGCTGGTCGAACCGGTGGCGCCGCCCGCCGCGATGTTGACAAGCGTGAAGAAGAAGACGCTGACGGATCGCGTCGAGTTGTCGCGCCTGTATCTCGGATGGTTGACGCCGCGGCTGTACCAGCCGGGCGACGCCTCTCTGGATGTGGCGTCATACATTCTCGCCGGCGGCAAGAACTCGCGGCTCTACAAGCGCCTCGTGTACGACACGCAGATGGTGCAGGACGTCATGGCCGTCCAGCAAAGCGCGGCGCTCGGAGGCTCGTTCCTGGTCGTCGCGACCGCCCGACCAGGCAAGCAGATCGCCGACATCCAGAAGGTGATCGACGAGGAGATCGATCGGCTGAGGCGCGAGCCTCCCGACGAACGGGAGCTGCAGCGCGCGAAAAACCAGATCGAGGCGGGGTTCTACCGGCAGATGGAGCGTGTTGGTGGCTTCAGCGGCAAGGCCAATCAGCTGAACGCGTATTTCGATTACGCGGGAGGTGACCCCGACTACTTCGCTGAGGATCTCGCGCGATATATGTCGTTGTCACCGTCGGACATTCGCGCCGCTGCGCTGGAGTGGCTGCCGCCCGACAGGCGCGTCGAGCTCGTCGTTGAGCCGGAGGCGAGAAAGTGAGCACCAGAAACGAAATGCAACCACGAAGGTCACGAACGTCACGAAGCACACGAATTTCTTTTTCAGGTACTCGTATTCGTGGGCTTCGAGAATTTCGTGGGCTTCGTGGTTTCTTGCTACTTGGTGTCCTTAGTGTTCTTTGTGGCCAATTCGTCTTCGTGGCCCTCGTTGCTCAGGATCGCCCCGACAGATCGCGTCCGCCGGCCTTAGGCCCCGCCCCACAGGTGAACCTTCCTCCCATACAGAAGCGCATGCTGTCGAACGGTCTGACGGTGTGGGTGATTGAGACGCACAAGGTACCGCTGGTCCAGGCGAACCTCGTCGTGCTCGCGGGCAGCGGGGACGATCCCGCCGGCAAGTTCGGCGTGGCGAGCATGACTGCCGCGATGCTCGATGAAGGAGCCGGCTCGCGATCGGCGCTGGAGCTTGCTGATGCCGTAGACTTTCTCGGCGCCAACCTGACGACCGGCAGCACCTTCGACGAATCGGTGGTGCGCCTCAACGTGCCAGCGCTGCGGCTCGCAGACGCGTTGCCCCTGATGGCCGATGTCGCCCTCCACCCGACCTTTCCAGTGCAGGACCTCGATCGACTTCGCCAGGAGCGGCTCACTGCGCTGCTGCAGGCGCGCGACGATCCGCAGGCGATCGCGCCGCGAGCGTTTCAACGTATCGTCTTTGGCGCGACGCATCGGTACGGCACGAGCGCGACCGGGACCGAGGGCACGCTGAAGTCGTTCGCGCCGATGGACCTGCGCGCCTTTCACGACGCGTTCTACCAGCCCTCGAACTCGACGCTGGTCGTCGTCGGCGACGTCAAGACGGACGAGGTCGTGCCGATGCTGGAAAAGAGCTTCGGTGCCTGGAAAACCACCGGGGCGGCGACACGACCGGCGGTGCCGACGGCGTCGCAACTGACCAGCGGCCAGATCTATCTCGTCGACAAGCCGGACGCGGCGCAGTCGGTCATTCAGATCGGGTGGGTCGGCGTGGCGCGGTCGACGCCCGACTACTTCAAAATACAGGTGACGAACACGATTCTCGGCGGCTCGTTCTCGTCGCGGCTCAATCAGAATCTGCGCGAGGAGCACGGCTACGCCTACGGGGCGGGTTCCGGTTTCGACATGCGCCTCTCGGCAGGGACGTTTGTGGCCCGCGCAGCCGTCCAGACGGACAAGACCGCCGATGCTCTTCACGAGTTTTTCAACGAGTTGAACGCGATCGGTGCGAAGCCGGTGAGCGACGCGGAACTGACGCGCGCGAAGAACTACCTCGCGCTCGGCTTCCCCGCGCAGTTTGAAACGGCCAGCGACCTGTCACAACAAATCGAAAATCTGATCGTCTACAAGCTGCCCGATGGCTATTACCAGCGCTACGTGCCCGAAATCCAGAAAGTGACCGCAGCCGACGTGCAGAAAACCGCAGCGACGTACATCCAGCCGTCGAAATTCGCGGTGGTAGTCGTTGGGGACAGGAAAGTGATCGAAGCCGGCATCCGCGCGCTGAAACTCCCGCCGCCGATACGCGTCATGACCGTGGATGAAGCGCTGGGACCGTAATGTGATTCGCGGCAACCTTCACTGAATACGGGCCACGGAGACACATGTGCTTCGTGCTCAAGAATGCATGGGATGCCTACGTCATTCCCGCCCGACAGGGATCCGTCATGGGTCGCAGGGCATTCGCGTCGCATGACGAATGGCTCCAAATCAACTCGTGATTTCTCCGTGTCTCTGTGTCTCCGGGGCTCGTGGAAGTGATTGGCGTTCCCGATTAACTCAATGGCTCAAACACGCCAGTTTCCCTGTTCTTCATGACCTTGTCCCACTCGAAGTGCCGTCCGTTCATGGCGATGTAGACGCCCGTCGGCAGCACCTGCACGAGTGAGAGTGCGCTCCCGAGGTTGAACAACCCGTCCGAGCTGCCGAACGCGTAGGGGATCATCGCCCCGGTCAACACGATCGTCTTCTCTGTCACGCCGCGCGCCAGTGCGGCCGCCGTCTCCACCATCGTGTCGGTGCCGTGTGTGATGACGATGCACGATTCATCGCACTGCTGGCAATTGTGCACGATCAACTCACGATCGGCATCGGTCATCTGTAGGCTGTCGATCATCATCAATGTACGAATCGCGACGTCGGCGCGCGAGCGCCCCAGCCGCAGCATCTCGGGCAGGTGCGTGTCACCGAACGAGAGCTGTCCGCGGATTTCGTCGTACGTCTTGTCGAAGGTCCCGCCCGTCACGAAGATGCGAATCACCACGCCTCCCGACTATCGTCTTCCGACTACAGGCTACCGTCCTGGCAGGACCGAAGACAGTAGACGGTAGACAGGCAGACGGTTTGATAGTACCGGAGAAGGTAGGATCTGGGGCGTGTCAGACACCGTCACGCGAAGCGAACCGAAAGACCATCTTGTCCGCGGCATCGGCCTCGCGCAGGCCACGGCGCTGAACATGATCGACATGATCGGCGTCGGTCCGTTCATCACGATCCCGCTGATGATCGCGACGATGCACGGACCGCAGGCGATGCTGGGATGGATCCTCGGCGCGGTGCTGGTCGTGTGCGACGGGATGGTCTGGGCCGAGCTTGGCGCGGCGATGCCGGAGGCGGGCGGGCCAGTGCGCTACCTTCGCGCCATGTATCCCGGAAAGGCGGGGCGCTGGCTGTCGTTCCTGTTCGTGTTTCAGCTGACGTTCAGCGCGCCGCTGTCGATGGCGTCGGGCTGCATCGGCTTCGCGCAATACGCGTCGTATCTGTGGCCGTCGCTGGCGCAGACGATCACGTCGCAGAAGATTCCGCTGCCGATTCCCGGGATCGGCGCGCCGGTCATCGAGTTCACGATCACCCGCGGCACGTTCCTCGCGATGGGCGTTGCCGCGTTCGCCGTGCTGCTTCTCTATCGCCGCATCACTGTGATCGGCCGCATGGCGGCGTTCTTGTGGATTGGCGTGATCGGCACGACGCTCTGGATCATCGGGACGGGCCTCACGCACTTCAACGCGGCGCAGGCGTTCAGCTTTCCCGCGGGCGCGTGGGATCTCTCCCCCGCGTTTTTTACCGGCCTGGGCGCTGCGCTGCTGATCGCAGTGTATGACTACTGGGGCTACTACAACGTCTGCTATCTGGGCGCCGAGATCCGCGATCCGGGCCGCGTGATTCCGCGCGCGATCCTGCTGTCGATTGCCGGCGTCGCCGCGATGTACCTGGCGATGAACATCTCGATCCTCGGTGCGATGCCGTGGCAGGACGTCGAGAAGTCGAGCTTCATCGCGTCGGACTTCATGGCCCGCATCTGGGGTCCGCGAGCGGCCGTCGTGGTGACGATCCTTATGCTGTGGACGGCCTTTGCCTCGGTGTTCTCACTGCTGCTCGGCTACTCGCGCGTGCCATATGCGGCGGCAGTCGACGGCGACTACTTTCCCGTCTTCGCGCGCGTTCACCCGAAGCACCATTTCCCGCATGTCTCGCTCCTCGTGCTTGGCTCCGCCGCGATCGTGTTCTGCCTCTTCCGTCTTGCCGATGTCGTCACCGCGCTCGTCGTGATTCGCATCGTCGTGCAGTTCCTCGCGCAGACAATCGGGATCATCGTCCTGCGAACACGCCGCCCCGATTTCCCGCGGCCGTTCAGGATGTGGCTCTATCCGCTGCCCGCCATCCTCGCGTTCCTGGGCTACATCTACACAGTGGTGATGCGGCCCAAGTCGATTGAATCGATTCGACTCGCGATTCTCGTCGTAGTCGTTGGGACGGTGCTGTTCTGGATTAGACAAAGACAAGCGACCGAGACACGGACCCACGGAGTCTGAATTTGTTTTCTCCGTTCTCCGTTCCTCCGTGGCCCGTCTCAGGAACGGTCGCAAGCCTCAGAGCATTTGACTCCGCTGGCGGCGGCGCGCGTCGGCATCGCGCAGCGCCTCGTGCGTCTTGTCGAGCCAGGCGCGATCGCGGCCGAGCACGTCCCGCGACAGCGCGATCGCGCGCGTCGTCTCGGCCGGAGCGGGGCCGCCCGGCGTGCGGCGCACTTCGACGAAATGACGCGGGCTCGTGATCCGCGCGATCTCTTCGTCCTGATACTGCAGCGGCGCTCCCAGCATGTCGGCGGAGACGCGAGCCAGCGTCGCACCGGGTAACACGTCCGGCTCCTCGCGCCGCAGCTGCAGAAACTGCGCGGCGATTGTGTGCGCAGTACCGAACGGAATCTTGTGGCCGCGCACCAGGTGATCCGCAAGCTCGGTCAGCGTCGTCCCGCCTTCGGCGGCTCGGGATTCCAGCTTCGCAACATCGAACTCCGCCCCGCGCATCGACGCGGCGACAAGGGCGACCGCGCGCAGCGCGTCGCGGAACGTCGACGCCACCAGCGGCTGGAGATCGTCCTCGGTATCGACGATGTCGCCGAAGGGCGTATTGTGGACGCTGGTGATGATCGCCATCCCCTGTCCGAGCGCTTTGCTGGCGATCGCGCGCGCATGCTCGAGCGCAACCGGGTTCCGCTTCTGCGGCATGATGCTGCTCCCCTGCACCAGGCCTTCCGCCAGCCTCAGGTATCCGAATTCGATGGTGCACCACAGCAACAGGTCGTGGACGACGCGGCCCAGGCCGGCAAGCATGACATTCGTAGCGGACACGCTTTCGAGCAGGTAGTCGACGGTGGCAATGCTGCCGTAGGTATTGCCGGTGGGCGCGTCGAAGCCGAGCAGGTCGCTCGTGGCCTGGCGATCAATTGGGAAACCGGTGCCAGTGATGGCACACGAGCCGAGCGGGCTCCGGTTCGTGCACGCAAACGCTGCGCGGAGCCTCGTCACATCCCGCTCGAGCTGCTCGACAACTCCCAGGAGGTAGTGCGCGATCGTCGTTGGCTGCGCCGGCTGTGTGTGCGTGTGCGCGGCGAAGAGCGTGTCGCGGTGACGCTGCGCCAGATCGAGCAGCGCCTCGCGGAGCTCCAGTACGGCGCCGATCAGCGCCGCGATGAACTCCCGCTGCCGCATCCGGTACATCGTCATGTCGATGTCGTTGCGGCTGCGTGCGGTGTGAAGGCGACCGGCCACCGCCTCACCGCACGACTTCACGAGAATCCGATCGACGTAGAAGAACAGGTCCTCGCAGGTCGCGTCATACGGCGCGGCCTTCACGTCGCTGAGCGAAATGGAATCGAGCCCCTCGCGCAGGGCACGCGCGTCGGCGGAGTTGATGATGTCGCGCTCGCGCAGCATCACGAGATGCGCGTAATGGATGGCGATCAGCGGCGACAGGAACAGGGTCTTCGCATCCTCGAAGTTCTCGCTGAGCACCTGCGAGATGTACTCGGGATCGAACGTCATCGCCTCATGACTGTCCCCGCAGCCACGCCTCAAGCTCGCGGCGCTGAATCTCCGTGGCGTTCGGGTTTACCTCGAGGCGCCAGCTCCTGACCGGCTCACTCATAAGGGGCACATCGACTTTCAACAGCTGTTCGCGGCGCGCGACGAGGACCGAGACCTTGTCGCCAGGCTTGTACTGCTCGAGCCGGTTTTCGAAACGATCCGCGCGGACGCGAAAATCGTCGATGGCGAGAATCTCGTCGTCGACGTTGATACCGGCGACATCGGCCGGGGACCCTCGCTGCACCTGTGTGACCACAAGCCGGCCGTTGTCGTTGCGGGTCGTGATACCGAGCCATGTCTTCGCCGGCCGGTCGGCCACCGGCGGCGGGACTGGCTTGAAGCGCAGGCCGAACGTGTCGAGCGCTTCCGAGTAATTGAGCTCGGCAGTACTCTCGACGGCGGCATCCCAGAATTGCTTCAGGCTGATGCCGGTGACTTTCTCAGCCTCGAGACGAAATTCCTCTGGCGTGTAGCCTTTCGCCCCCGAGAAGCGCTCGTATTCCGCGCGCATCACGTCGTCGAGTGACTTCGCCGTTTCCTTGCGGATCTTGGCATCGAGCAGAAACGCGATGACCGTGCCTTTCGTGTAGTAGCTGATCGATGTGTTCGGGGAATTCTCATCGGGTCGGTAGTACTTGATCCACGCGTCGAACGAGGCCATCTCTGCCGACTGCACGAGACGCCCGGGCGTCGTCTGGAGCGCCTCGATCGCGTTCGACAGACCTTCGAGGTATTCATCGCGCGTCGACAAGCCGGCGCGATGCACCTGCAGCTCGGCGTAGTAGTCGGTAAAGCCTTCGGCAATCCACAGGCTGCGCGTGATGTTCTCGTCCTCGTAGTTGAACGGGCCGAGCTCTGCGGGACGCAGCCGCTTCACGTTCCACGCGTGGAAATACTCGTGGCTGGCCAGCTCCAGCCATGACAGGTACGCGCGGCGCGTTCGCGTGGTCCAGCGGTTGGTCATGAGCAGCGTGGAGTTCTTGTGCTCGAGGCCGCCGCCCGACTCGGTGATCATGTTGAAGAACACGTACCGGTCGTACGGCAGGAAGCCCCAGAGGCGGCGATCTTCCTTGACGATGGTCTCGAGATCCTTGGCTGCGCGGGCGCCGTCGAACACCCCGCCTTCGCCCACGTTGACCAGCGAGTGCTTCTTCCCGTCGACAACGAAGTCGTACACAGCGGGATTGCCGACGACAATCGGGGAATCGACCAGCGTGTCGTAGTCGGGCGCGCGATAACGATGTTCGCCGCCACCCATCTCAGGTAGCGCGGTGACCGACCGCTTCCATGCGGGCGCGGGAATGATGATGACCTCGTGCGGCCGCGGCGCCAGATCGGCAAGCGTGATGAATGTCGGAGCGCCGTTGATCATCGCGAAGTCCGACTCCACCCAGTTCGTGCGCACCGACATCTCACGACAGTAGAGGCGGTACTTCAGCGTGATTGACGGCGCGCCGCCTGTGACGATGCGCCAGTGGTTCTTTTTCGACTTGTCGACGTCAAGGGCGCGCCCGTCTGGACCCGCGGCTGTTACCGCCTCCACGTTGCGCGCGTACTCGCGCACGAGGTACGACCCCGGCGTCCAGACGGCCATCATCAGGTCGACATCCGCGCGGCGTCCCGTTGGAACCGTAGCGGTGACCTCGACGTAATGTGTCTGGGGGGCCGGGAAACTCAGCGTGTATCGGATTGGCTCGGGCGCGGTCTGCGCGCCCGCAGCAGCGGCATGCGTCATAAGAAACAGGGCGACAAGCAGTCGGGAATGCTTTGCGGCCATGTCGCGATTCTATAGAATCCAAACGGGTTTGTTCCGAAAATACCTCTTCTCCCTCGATCACACAGTCATCGGGCTTCAGTACGCGCTGACAAGTCTGATCTTCCTGCTGATCGGGTTTGGCCTGGCGATCGTCTTTCGCTGGCGGCTTGCCTACCCCGGCAAGGCGGTTCCGCTCGTCGGCTCGCTGTTCGGGAACCTCAATGCGCCGGGCGGCGTCCCGCTTCCGGAGATCGATTTCGACGCGTGGCTAGCCGATCAGGCAGCGCAACTGACACCAGCGAACCCCTGATCCCGATCTCGGATCTCGGATCTCGGATCCCGGATCCCGGATCCCGGGTCCCGCATCCCGGATCCCGGGAGAGGCAGTTCTGCACTCATGGCCCGGCTCGTTCCGCTTCGCGTTTCAATTCGTTGGCATATCGCTCGAAGACCGGCCCGAAGTCGGGTAGCGAGCCTTTCACCAGCGGAAGCATGAGACCGGAGAAGCGCTCCGCCATAGCAAAATCGGTCGAGCCGTCGTTAAGCGGCTTTAGCGCGAAGGTGCGCACGCCTTTGAAGAGGAGGGCCGATCCGAACGGAAAAAGGCGGAGTGCCCGGCGTGGCACCCCGCCTTTGGATCGACGTAGACGTTTGTTACAGCAGCCGACGTGGCGAGTCGACTACTTCTTCGCGACCTTGCCGGGCTTCGGCGCCGCGGCCAGGGTCACACTCTGGGCCATCTTCTGCCCGTTGCTCTCCATATAACGAATCGTGACGCGCGAGCCGCTCTCGCTGGCCAGATCGCTGGTCGGGAGGGTCTTGCCCGCGCGCCGAATCTGCGCGGTGGCCCCCAGCATCACTGTTTCCGAACCCTTCGGCGTCTGCACAGTCAGCGTCTGACCGTCGACTTTCTGCAGGGTGCCGCTAATCGTCATGGTCTTGGCCTTCGCTTCTTTCGCCTGCGCCGCAAACGCGGGCATCGCGAGCGCGAGAACGGCCACCATGGCTACGGCAATCAATCGAATCGAACGCGCCATACTTCCTCCTGATACTTTCCTGATACTGGGACGGTTACCGCCGACTGTTTTGGCATCCGGCCCTGCAAAGGTCAAAGGGAGTGCCATCCTTTGTCTCCCTCGCTGTAATTGGCTAACTGGTTCTGTTACTGTGACTTTCATGCGCTCGACCGCTGCACACGACGCGTCGGATGCCGAGCACGATCGCCTCACCACGGCACGATCGCCCCGTCGCCTCCCGCTTGGCACGCGGCTGACGATCTACGTGACGCTGTCGGTGGCAGTGGTCATTACGGTCATCACGTTCGCAGGCACGCGGCTGGCCCAGCGGCAGCTGGACAACGACCTGCGCGAGACCGCGGAAGTCACCGCGTTCGCCGTAGCCGACGACATCGAGCTGCGCCCCGAACCTGTGTCGGCCGACGCGCTCGTGCCGGTCCTTCGCTCGTTCATGAACGCGGCACCCGACCTGCGTTCCATCACGGTATTTCGCGCGACTGACGGCCCGGCCGAAACGCTCGTCAGCACCTCGGTCGTCGCTCCGGCCCCCGCTGCGCTTGTCCGTGATGTGATCTCTCGCGGTGAGATGGTGACGCTCCAGACGACACCCGACATGATGTTCGTCGCCGTCCCGATTCTGGCGGGCGGCCGCGTGTCTGGAGCGGTCGCCGTTGCCGTCTCGCTTGGAGCCGTCACCCAGTTGCAGCGCAGGGCCGGCATCGTCGCCGTTTCTGGTGCGGCATTTGCGGTGATGGCGATCGCCTTGCTCATCCACCTGCTCGCCCGAAGCATGATCCTGTCGCCGCTGGCCGAGATCCACCGCGTCATGCGGCGGGCACGTGGGGGCGACCTGGGAGCACGCGCGCAGGTGACGCAGGACAGCGAAATGGGGGACGTGGCGGAAGGCTTGAACGCGATGTTGACAGAGCTCGACGACTTGCACCGGTCGCTGAACCAGCGTGTCTCCGTCGCGACCGGCGAGCTGAGGGACAGGAACCAGGAACTTGTGCGGTCGTATGAAAGCGTGTCGCGACTACGCGAGACCGCCGCGAGGGCGCAGCAGCTTGCCGCCGTCGGCCAGACGATGGCGAACGTGGCGCACCAGATCGGGACGCCGCTCAATCTCGTCTCCGGTCATGTGCAGCTGCTGCAGCACGAAGTCACCGACTCGGCCTTGAAACGCCGTCTGCACATCGTGGAGGAGCAGATCGATCGCGTGGTGTCGACAGTACGCAGCCTGCTCGAGCGCGCGCGGCCGCAGGGCGAGCGACAGCTGGTGCGCGTCGACACAGTCATAGCCCGCATCGGCGATGCGATGCGCGCGCGCCTCGCGAGCGGCGGCGTCGACCTCGAGTTGAAGCTCGCTCAGCCGATGGCCAGCGTGGCCGCTGACGAAGCGCAGCTGGAACTGGCGCTGCTGAATCTCGTCACCAACGCGCTCGACGCGATGCCTGAAGGCGGCACGTTGACACTGGAAGCGCGAATGGCGGACGGGCGGGTCAGGATCGACGTCAGCGATACAGGATCCGGCATCTCGACGGACGTACTGTCGCGCATCTTCGAGCCGTGGGTCACGACCAAGCCGGCGGGGCGCGGCACCGGCCTCGGATTGAGCATTACGCGCGACCTGATTACGGCGCTCGGCGGCACTATCGCTGTTACGACGTCCGCCGCACACGGCACGACGTTCACCATCGAGCTGCCTGCCGCCGACGCGCTGGCGGAGGTGTCATGATGCCGGCGACCGTGCCCGCGCGAATCCTGATCGTGGACGACGATGTGGAGACGTGTCGGTTGATTGCGGAGCTCGTGGCGGCGCCAGGCCGCGAGCTGCACCAGTGCCAGACCGCAGCGAAGGCGATCGAGCTCGCTCAGAAGGACACGTTCGATCTCGTCATCTCGGACATCAACCTCAACGGCCCCGAATCGGGCCTCGACGTGCTCAAAGCCTTCAAGCAGGCGTATCCGGGTGGCGAGGTTGTGCTGATCAGCGGCTTCGGCACGCTCGATACGGCGGTGCAGGCCGTGCGCGCGGGCGCCTTCGATTACATCAGCAAACCGTTCAACATCGCGGAGGTCCGCGCCACGGTCGGCCGGGCGCTCGCGCGCGACAGCAAGGGTGGAACGACGACCGAACAGGTCAGTGGAGTGCCTCCTGAGGGGATCATCGGACGCACAGCTGGCATGCTCGCGGTTTACAAGCAGATCGCCTATGCCGTCGATTCGATGGCGCCGGTACTAATCCAGGGCGAGAGCGGTACTGGCAAAGAGCTGGTCGCGCGCGCGATACACGTGCACGGCGCGCGCGCGGCGCGCCCGTTTGTCGTCGTCAACTGTGGCGCGATCACCGAGACCCTGCTCGAGTCAGAGCTCTTCGGCCATGTCCGCGGCGCGTTTACGGGCGCGATTGCCGACCGCAAGGGTGTGTTCGAACAGGCGCACAGCGGTACGGTGTTTCTCGACGAAATCGGTGACATGCCGCCGGCGATGCAGGTCAAGTTGCTGCGCGTCCTGCAGGATGGAGAGGTGCGCCCGGTGGGCGGCAACCGCACGATTCACACCGACGCGCGGGTTGTTGCGGCGACCAACGTCGACCTCGATCGATCGGTCGCGGACCAGCGTTTCCGTCAGGATCTGTATTACCGGCTCAGCGTCATCGTGATCCATCTGCCGGCGCTGCGCGATCGCCGCGAAGACATCCCGCTGCTGATCGAGCTGTTCGTGCGCAACGCGTCGGCACGCACAGGACGCCACGTCACCATATCTCCCGACGCGATCGTCGCGTTGATGTCGTACCGGTGGCCGGGTAACGTGCGCGAGCTGGAAAACACCATCGAACGGCTTGTGGTGTTCAGCCGCGGGCGCGTCGAGCTGGCGGATCTGCCCGCCACGGTACTGGCGGCGCCGTCGTTCGAGGAACGGATGTTCCAGGGCCTGCCGTCGCTCGACGAGCTCGAACGACGATACCTGGTGCACGTCCTCGAAGCGGTTGGCGGCAATCGTTCGCGAGCAGCCGAAGCACTTGGAATCGACCGGCGCACGCTGTACCGCATGGCGGAAAGACTCGGCATCGCGCTCAAGGACGACACCGAGCGTACGACGTGAGGCCGCTCAGCTGCAGTGGGGCAATCTGCCACACCTGGCGTTGTGGCTACGGGTCGTAGGCAGGTGTAAAGACCCGCCTCTACAGAGACACTCTCCTGAAACCGGTACCGACTCTCGCGGTACGTGACTTGCCCTCACGACCATCAGTGAGGCATCTGATGTGGCGGCGTTTCACTCTGACAACGCCGGCTGTTCTTTCGGCGTTCACCTTCGTCAGCGGCGCGGTGCTTCTCTTCTCAGGGGCAACCCCGGCGATTCCCACGCGCGTCGCATGGCTGTCGCGAGTGATGCCTCTGCCGCTGGTGGAGGTGTCGCATTTCGTTGCAAGCCTCATCGGCCTGCTGCTGCTTCTGTTGTCGCGAGCCATCGCGCGTCGAATCGACGCGGCCTTCTACATCACCTCCGCAGCGCTCGCGATCGGAAGCGCCGCATCACTGCTTAGGGGCGGCGAGTACGAGGAGGCGACGATCCTGGCCGTCGTCCTCGCAGCGCTGATTGTGTCGAGACGGCATTTCACGCGCCGCGCGCGCGTCTTCGAGTCGCCGCTGTCCCCGGGATGGCTCGTCGCAGTTGGCGTCGTCGTCGCGGCATCGATCTGGCTTGGCTTCTTTGCGTATCAGCACGTTGCCTACTCGAACGACTTGTGGTGGCGGTTCGAGTTCGACGCCGATGCGCCGCGGTTTCTCAGGGCATCGATCGGCGTCACCGTTGCAACGCTGATTCTGGGAGTGCACGAATTGTTGCGACCCACGTTGCGTACGCGTCCAGCAACTGGAGCTGACACGATGACCAGTGTCGAAGAGGCGATCGGAAAACAACCGCGAGCCACCGCGAACCTCGCGTACCTGGGCGACAAGTCGCTCCTGTGGAACGGCGACCGTACAGCATTCGTCATGTATGCGGTCTGTGGGCACTCCGCGGTGGCGCTCGGCGATCCGGTTGGCCCGCCCGAGTGCGCCCGCCCATTGATTAAGCAGTTCCTGGAGATGTGCGATCGATTCGGCCTGACGCCCGCCGTGTATGAAGCGTCGCGTGAGAGGCTTGCTGATTTCGCCGACTACGGTCTCACGTCGGTGAAGATTGGCGAGGAAGCGCGGGTTCCACTCGAGTCCTTCTCGCTCAGCGGACCGTCGTTCAAGGAGTTCCGCTCCGCCCTCAACCGGATGACGCGCGAAGGGCGCTCCTTCCGCGTGATCGAGGCCGGCGACGTCGCGGCGCGGCTGCCGGAGCTCCGGGAAATCTCGGATGAGTGGCTCGCGACCAAGAACGCGTCGGAAAAGGGATTCTCGCTCGGCTACTTCAAGGAAGACTATCTGTGCCGCTTTCCGATGGCGATCATCGAACACGACGGGCGGATCGAGGCGTTCGCCAACCTGTGGACCGTGCCCTCCCGCGTCGAAGTATCTCCTGACCTGATGCGCCAGCGTCCGAGCGCGCCGCCAGGAACGATGGACGCGCTATTCACATGCTCGATGCTCTGGGCGCGCGACCATGGCTACCAATGGTTCAACCTCGGAATGGCGCCGCTCTCTGGTCTGCCGCCATCTCCCGTGCGACGCACATGGGCCCGCTTCGGGCAGTTCGTCTATCGGCACGGCGAAGCGTTCTACAACTTTCGTGGTCTTCGCGCCTACAAAGAGAAGTTCAACCCCGTGTGGGAGGCGCGCTACTTGATGTATCCCGGCGGGCTCACGCTGCCTCGCGCGCTCGCCGACGTCGTGGCGGTGATCGCCGGTGGCTACTGGCAAATCTTTCTGCCTCGGAACCGCCGCACGGCGTAGTGCGATGACTCTCGCCGCACTCGCACTGCTGGCGCTCTCGTTCTTCGGTCATGCGCCGACGATCCAGACCGTCATGGTTCACGGAAAGCCACAGACCCTCCATCTGTACGGCAGCCGCGGAGGTCCCACCGCGATCGTTTCGAGCGGAGACGGAGGATGGATTCACCTCGCGCCCCACGTCGCAGAGCTGCTGGCGGCGCGCGGATGGTTCGTTATCGGCTTCGACACGCGGACCTATCTGAGCAGCGCAAGTGACGCGAACCGGGGCCTGACGGTCGCCGACATTCCGCGGGACTACAAGACACTCGTGTCGCTCGCCGACGCACCGGCGACAAAGCCACTCCTTATCGGTATTTCCGAAGGCGCAGGGCTGTCGGCGGCGGCGGCGGTCGACCCCGCAATGAAGCGTGAGATTGGCGGGGTGATCGCCATCGGCCTCGGCGACAGCAACGAGCTTGCGTGGCACGTGCGCGACGCGATCATCTACGTGACCAAAGGGATCCCCAGAGAACCGCTGTTCCACGCGACAGACGTCCTCGGCGAGATCGCGCCGGTTCCGGTGGCGATGCTGCGATCGACAGGCGATGAGTTCGTCAGGCCCGAGGAGAGCGACCGGTTGATGCGGGCGGCGCGCGACCCGAAGGCCTTGTGGACCATTCCGGCGGGCGATCACCGGTTCTCCAACAATCTCAAAGAGTTCGACGCGCAGCTCCTCGATGCGATCGGATGGATAGAATCGGCACCGACGCCTCGCTGAGGTTCGAGCCTGCTCGTGCGATCTAACAGCGAAAGGAGTCGGCTGGCCCGCGCCTTGCTCGATTGGTGCGCAAGGGCACACGGCCCGCGAGAAGGGAGCTTGAATGGCGAGGAAAGTACTTCGCGCAACTCCCGCGCGCGACCGGTCCCGCGAAGACGAGTCGCTGCTGCTCCGATCGGCGGAGTCACTTGGTCGCATGATCGGCTCGCTGCAACGGCAGCTTGACGTCGCGACCAGGCGCATCGCGAGCACACGGGGAAGTGCCGGCGCCCGGAAGCCGGTCAAGGCGAAGCGGGGTGGCTCGAAGGCAAGAAGCGGGACCGCAGCGCGCGGTACAGCGCCGAAGAAATCAGCGTCATCGACGGCCGGCACGACAGCGCGGCGTCGATCGACGAAGAGCACGAAGAAGCGGTGATGGAGAGACGCCTCCTGTTGCGATCGGTATAATCCGGCGCGGCAGGAGGATCCCCTTTCGTTGTCAGGCCCTTTGCGACATCGCGCCACGGCGCACCGTGCGCCGCCCGCGCGCGTGCCGACCATCCAGCACGATCACGACCTGCTCCAATCGTTCCTCAGCGATGCCGCACACGTGCCTGGCGGCGTTGCGGCTGGCGTTGTATTCCCCACTGACGCAAACGAAGTCGCGGCGGTCATCGCCGCGTGCACACGCGTGCTGCCGGTTGGCGCCCAGTCGTCGCTGACGGGTGGCGCCACGCCGCGTGGCGATGTCGTGCTCAGCACCCGGCGGCTCACCGAGATCGGCGAGCCACGTGACGGAACCATTCGCGTAGGCGCTGGCGTTCCGCTCTCGCAGCTTCAGGGGGTACTTGGGGATCGCGGCCTGTATTACCCGCCGGCGCCGACATTTGAAGGTGCGTTCACGGGCGGAACTGTCGCCACGAACGCAGCGGGCGCTGCGACATTCAAGTACGGCACCACGCGCCATTGGGTCGACGGCCTCACCATCGTTCTGGCGGACGGGTCGATGCTCGACCTTCAGCGGGGTGATGTCCGTGCCTCTGATGACGGACACTTCGAGTTTGAGCGAGGCACCGGCGAGGTCACGATCGTGCAGATACCAACCTACACAATGCCGGCGGTCTCGAAGCTGTCCGCCGGGTACTACGCGGCGCCCGGCATGGACCTCGTCGATCTCTTTGTCGGATCGGAAGGCACGCTCGGCGTGATCGTCGACGCCACCCTGCGTGTCATCCCTCGACCGGCGGTCTGCGTCGCGCTCATTCAGTGCGACTCCGAGCTGCAGGCGATCAATGTCACGGGGGCGCTGCGCAGCCGGGCGATGGCGGCGTGGCGCGGCGAAGGCGCACTCGACGTCGCGGCAATCGAATACATCGACGCGAGGTCGGTGGCGTTGCTCGGTGATCCGGTTTTTGCGCGCGCGGGTCTCGCGCGACCGCCTGGCGGATCGACGCTGCTCATCGTACAGATTGAGCTTGGCGCCCAGCATGACACGGCGCTCCTGATGCTTCAGGAGCTGCTGAACGCCTGTCACGTCGACAGCGACCCGGTGCTGGCGCTGCCAGGCGACGATCGCGGCGCCACCCGCCTCATCGAGCTGCGGGAATCGGTACCTGCGTCGGTGAACGCGCTGGTGGCGGCGGCGAAAGCGGCCGTCCATCCGGACATCCAGAAAACGGCCGGCGATCTAATCGTTCCGTTCGAGCGGCTCGGGGAATCGCTGGCGCTTTACCGTGAGGCGTTGGAGCGCCGGGGTCTCGACTACGCGGTCTGGGGACACGCGTCCGACGGAAACCTGCATCCGAACGTCATTCCGAAATCTCTCGAGGATGTTGACAAGGGTCGCGACGCGATTCAGGAGATGGCGCGCGGCGTGACGGCCATGGGAGGCGCCCCGCTGGCGGAGCATGGTGTCGGCCGGAGCACGCTGAAGCAATCGTTGCTCGTGGCGCTGTACGGCGAGCGCGGGATCGAAGAAATGCGAGCCGTGAAGCGCGCGCTCGATCCTGAAGGAAAGCTCGCCGCAGGAGTGCTCTTCGCGGCGCGGACCTTGTAGATCCGCGGCATCGCGATCACAACAAAAGACTCATCGCGGTTACCGCAAGCCCCGCGATCAGCAGCCACAACGGCACTCCACCTGATTCGATCGCGTTCTTGTCGAACACTCTCTCGCTGACGCGCCCCTGCGCTGTAAACGCGGTCGCGAGCGCCGCGAGGAGAAGCACCCATCCACCTCCCATGACAACGCGTGCTGCCACGGACGCGGCGCCGGCGTGAACGGCAAATCCGGCGACCGACGCGATCCATCCAACCAGGGCAATGCCGCCAAGCAGTCGCAGTCGCGAAAGCTCCCGGTCTACGGTTTGACGCCGCAGCTCCAGCCGCAGCGCCTCGTCGGCCCGCCGCCGCTCCTCTTCCAGCTGGGCGCGCTCGAGCTCGAGTCGCGCGTGATCGCGATCGAACGCTTCCTTGAGCGCCGCGACGACAACGCTGGTCAAGCGGGTTTCGATCTGCCCGGCAAGTCCTTGCGCGGCGGCGGATTGGGAAAGCGCCGCATCTGGTGGGGGCGGTGCGGATGCCGGACCCTTGAAACGCTTGGCGGCGTCGCGAAACGCGATCATCGCGTCCACCGCCTTGAAGAGGTTGCTGAAGTTCACCTGATCTCAACCCTTCAAAAGGTGTTCCCGGCCGCCGACCTCAGCCATGCATCGCGAAAGCGGCGCTGAGCATCGGTCAGCGTCTGCCCCGCCCGCTCGGCAGGGACAACCTCCACACGCGGATCGGCAACCACCCGGATCATGGATGTGACGCGCTGATTCCTGCGCACATATGTCACTGCGAGCGACGCCCCTGGCCGCGCCGCTCGAATCGCGGCGTCCACATCCTCGGCCCGGGTTGCCGCCGCAGCATCGACAGCAACGATGACGTCGTCGCGTTCGAGCCCGGCCTCGTACGCGGGCGAGCCGAACAGCACAGAGCTCGCGATGCGCACGCCGCCCGGTGCATCCTGCAGTCGCAGTTCGCCGGCAAAGCCGTCCTGGGGCGCCCGCGGCCTCAACACCAGGCCCGCGTCCGACAACAGGCGCGCGTAGTTCACGACCTCGTGCCCCTGGATGAACCGTGCGAAGAAATCGTCGGCAAAGGCGGCGTCACCCGCAATAGCGGCAAGGACAGCCTTGGCGTCGGCAATCGTATAGGGATGATCGACATATCCGGGAGCGTGGCCGCCAGGCTTGCCAAACTTCTCCCACATCGCGCGCATGAAGTCGTCGAGACTGACTTTGCCGCCGCTCCGCTCGCGCAAAGTGAGGTCCAGGCCAAGCGCGATGGCCTCTCCCCACGTGTAGTAGGAGATGAAGGTGTTGGCGACACTCGTCCGATCGATGGCTGCGGCGGCATCGACGAACGGCGCCATCTGGCTCATCTCCTCGGCGGTGCGGATCGGCCGCCCCGGGCTCAGCGTCACGTTGTTGATCGCGCTCCCCAGCGTCTCGGCGAACGCCGCAAGGTCCGTCAACCCGGCGCGCTGTAGCACAAGCGGGCCATAGTAATTCGTGAACCCCTCGGCAAGCCAGAGCTCGCCCGACATGTTCGCCTCATCGAAATTGAATGGCTCGAGCGACTTCGGTCGAATGCGCTCAACGTTCCACGAATGAAAGAACTCGTGCGCGATCGTG
>Ga0208185_1000379_pt1 | contig 21934 bp, 32 predicted proteins | sample EasRivMeERMLT700_FD_187532 | JGI IMG/M metagenome (GOLD analysis project Ga0208185, IMG submission 187532) | Soil microbial communities from meander-bound floodplain in the East River, Colorado, USA - East River MetaG ERMLT700 (SPAdes) (version 2) | ecosystem: Environmental > Terrestrial > Soil... | reverse complement strand
GGAGCCGCCTCTCCACCCTCGCCCGTACCGTCCGCAGGCGCTGGAGCCGCTTTCGGAGGGGCGAACGGGTCAAACTTCATTACATCAGAGATGTCTCGTGACGGCTCAGATACCGTCTCATTCAAAGATGGCCCGCCCTGATCAGGCTGCTGCCCTTGACCCTGTGTCGTGTCCGTCATCGTCCTGTTCCTCCGTTTGATAGTTCGCTATCTCAAAGACCGCATCAATAGCAAGGTCTAATCCCTGGATCTGACCCTGTAGCTTCAGTGCCGCCATTACAGCGGGTTCCCCTTGTTCGAGAGGGATCTTCGCGATTTTCTCCCGTGCGATAGTTCGTGCCTTAACCAGGAGGCCGAGTAAAACTAGGCCCACCCGTTGGGAGCTGAGGAGGACCCGCAGGTCTTGGCGCGCCTCCTCCGTTAGCACTGCTAGTTCCGCCTCCCGCAGGATTGCCTCTTGGGCCTGGTGGTCCAATGGGTGCAAGGTTACCACTTTGTGCTCCTTGTTGTACTTGCGCATCAGGCATCACACTTACCTCAGCCCCAGCCTTCTGGAACTGAGCTATATTGCGAGCCCCTCCGAGTTCAGCAATATACTCAAACATCTTCCCATCGTCATACTTCTGCATGAGAAGAGGATTTTGGGACACCGCCAACCAGATCTCTTTCCATACACCTAAAAGCGCCGTCCGGTCAATGGGCAGCGTTCCATCGCTGACCGGGAAGTAAAAATTTCCTGCCAACATTTCCGGTTTGATCGTGATAGGGTTCTGCGCGCCCTCTTTCCCCACAACAGCCAGGTAGTATTCCATATCCTGGAACTGTTGAATGTTGAGTGCCATCTGCTCAGTGATGTCTACCATCCCTTGCGCGGATATGTATCTCGCTCTCGCTGCAAGTCTTGACGCACCTGCTTCTCCAGACGTGCGTACTTCCGTCGCCGTCTTGCGGCCGCCCGAGTCTTGTATCCCTTTGAGATTGTCATTGACCGCAGAAAGGACGTCACCCATCCTGAGAAAGACTTCCATCGAGCCCATATGGTTCTGAGTAACGTCTTGAACATTGAGCTGTTGCAGGAATTGCTTGATGTCTTGGCCATAGGCCGTCCTCTTGAGGCGGATGATTTTCCCAGGACCGGGGTTCTTCAGGTCCTGCATCTCAACCATGCTTGGATCGACAACCCACATATTATTGATAGCTGATCTGACGTTCTGTATGTGGGAGTTGATGAACCACGATAGCGTTTCCTGAATAGGACCCAGGAAATCCAGTGTCCCTGGCTGGCCGAAGGCATAGCCAAAGCTCGAAGGCTCGATCACACTCACAGGATGCCGATCATGATCGTACTCTAACGGCTCAGCCTGGATGATCTGCGTCTTGTTGCCGATAGAGAACAGCCACTTAACAGGATACTCCTCGTCACCTAGACCCAAATCCTTGGGAATGATGTTGATTGTGCCCTGATCGATTTGGTAGAACGGGGCAGCACGAGCATCACGAAAGACGGAGGGATCCCCTGCGGAACTTGTACCCTTAGCCAGCAATCCGCGCTGACTTCTGGCGCTGTCCCCTGTAATCGCTGACGGCATAGCTCCGATGTGCTCAACCCACTGCAATGAGCCGTTCCGCTGTTCTGTCAGCAACGTCATTTTGCTTTCGTAGTTCCTCCAGAACACGAATTCGCCGCGCTTATTGACTTCAGCCATCGGAACGCGGGGATCTGGAAAGAACATGAAGGGATCGATGTTGCTGACATCGTTGCCCTGGTAGACCATTTGCCTTTTGCGCTGGCGAGTCTTGCGAGCACCCATTCCGGGGACAAGAAGTCCCCCAAGGTCGTTCTGCGTCCAGGCAGTCCTGTTCGCGTACTCCTCCTTGAACAGGTTTCTCGTAACTCCTACCCCATAGATCTCGCCGTCGAGGAACCACTGTATTAGGCGCAGTATCATCCTCGTATGGTCTGCATTGAACTGCAGCATCGTCTCCATATAGCGAGCAGGTTCGATATTTTCTGGCGCGTAAGCACTTACCTGGAACATCGGCTTCTGACCGCAGAACGTGTGGATCAGATAAGTGACTATCGTCCAGATTGTGGCAAAGCTATAGGGCACTGTGATCTGCACCAGCGCCGGCGGCAAGCCCTTCGCATTCATCTCCTTCAATTGTCGCTCGTAGTCGGGCAAATTGATGTAGGCCTGCACCCTCATCTCATTGCTGTTCCAACGGCTGTAGAATTGCGACATCATCCTTTCACTATAGTCAAGGCGTGTCAGCAGATACGACAGTACCTTGTCGTGCTCAGGGCTTTTGGGCTTCAGCTTGTCAATAGGCTCTGCCGGCTTCTCCCGCACTGTCTGTTTGGGAGCGGTCTGATCAGAGTCTGTGCTGTAATCGATCATAGTCATGGAAGTTGCATCCTTTTACGAAGCATAAACTCTAAAACAGCTTTCTCGTCTTGATTCTGACTTGCACTTCCACTCACACTAAACCCTCCAGGCAAATCCATCTGCCCAGAGAACATGTTCTTGCCAGGAGTGACTTCCATTCCCAGCTGTGGCATCTGATAGGTCGGCACCGGCGGGGGCATGAAGCTCCCCTGAGGGGCAGGCGGTCCCTGCATGGTCAAACCCTGTAAAATCTGTCGCCACTGGTTTGGATCCATCAGACCGCGCTCCTCCAGTCACCATCCATGACCTCGTATAGGCTAGGCATGGAATCTTTCTCGAGATTATTCTCACCATCTTCCCCCGGATCGAAGGCATAGGCAGCTAATGGGTCAAGTAATGTCACTGCCATTGCCACAGCGTCCGGCCCGTCCTTCTTACCATTAGGCCAGTCCATTAACTGTTCCTCGTATTGAGGAAACACCCTCTGGTGCGTGATATAACCAGCCTTATAACGTGTGGACAGCACTCCTTCGACCCGCTCCCGCTTCCCCATCCTGCCATGCATGATAGGTGTGATCTCGAAATACGCTTTCGGACCGAACTCCTTGCCCTTGCGAAACATTTCCTCTTTCATCAAGTGTATAAGTGCCCGCTGATAGGCGATAGCCTCTATCCCATGGGCTGTACAGTTGTAAAAGAAGTGCATTTCAAAGAACTTATCAATGTGTTTCCTAGGATCACCGCTCTGATCCATCCAGATGTCGAGAACGGAGATAATTCCGTTGGGCTTCATCCCAACGACAGCGATTGAGGCGAAATCGCTACCCTTTTTGTCACTGATAGCCGGGTCGAAGGCTATCGCCCGGCCTGGAAACTCACTAAAGTGCTCCGCCTTGTAGGTAAACACGCTCGGAAACTTCGCTCCATCGCCATCTGACTTCACAGATGACTGGAATTCCATGTTAAAGTCCGCGAGCTTCCCAATTCTCTGGAAAGAGCGCTTCTTCGACTCGAACTGTGGCTTGGTCATGTACTGATCCCACAGCATATCGCCGTCAGGATCGACCGCGCCAAATCTGATAGTGATCCATTCTGGATCTTTGGCCAAGGAAAGCAGTAAAGACTCATGATGGATGATAGTTCCGAGTCCGATGATCTGACCCTCTGCCCCAATCTGCGGGAGCGCCGGCTCAACGTCGGCCTTCAGCCAGGTCCTGGCCTTATCTCTCTGATCGTCAGTCCGTACAGAGTCCTTATCCTCGACATCGTCGAACACTATATCGGTGGGGCGCTTCGCCTTGTGGTTCAGGCCTCTAACCTGCCCACCTCTCCCCTTCGCAACTGCGACGACCCCATCAGTCGTCTCAATGAGCCACTGCGACCAGTGTTCCGAAGCGGACCTCTCGGGCTTCTTTCTTCCGAATACCTGCAGCAGCAGTTCGTTTGTCTCGAATTGCCTTTTGAGGTTATCCAGTTGCATCTCGGCGTGCGTTGCCGTCTCGGACAGATACACCAGAAAATCTGTATCATGATACACTATCCGCCGAATGTTACTCGCATTTACTAAAGTAGTCTTACTAACGCCGCGAGGTGCAATAATAAGTACCCTATTAGACACACGAAGAGTAAGTGACCTAATGCGCCCCCGCGAATCCTTACAAGGCTCAAATAGAGGTAGATCAGGGGATAGTGGATCCTCAGGATCGGCTTTGTAGACGAAGTGTCTGATGATTTTGTCAAGTTGTCGTTCATCCCAGCACCCTGTACCGCTAGGCCAATGTTCTTCTCCGAACTTCAGCAACCAGTCAGTCTTTTTGGACAGGATCGCCAGCACGCCCCTGTGAAACCAAGGCATAGGCAACGGAAACCACTCAGGCAGAAAACTCCTACAAAACATGCCCGGATCAGCGAAGCACTGCTTCGCCAACAGCATACCCTCGTCAGCAGTTAACAAATTATCTTGCTTCATCTCAATAAGTACTCATAGTCGACAGGCATGACAAGTTTTTCTCGTGGCGTCAGAGCTGTTACAGTGTCGAGCGGGGGCTGCCTGTATAGCTCCGGAACCATCCATCTCCTCTGCAAGGCATTAGGTATTGCCTCGCCGAGAACATTTTGGTATACATCCTGTGCTATATGCTGCAGACGCGCTTGTTCTTTGTTCTTCGCCCCTGTCTCGTAAGCATCGTCAACCAAGCGTGTTATCGTTTTAAGCTGTTGTGGTGTTGGCTTTTCCACAAACGGACTGCCGTACAGCTCTTTATAGAACCTCTCAAGGAACGGGCTCAGCGAGGGATTAAACCCAGAAGCCATCTTTTCCTTCTGAGCTACACCGTGATGCATCTCATGCACCGCAGCACTCACCGGCGCCCGTTGTAGCTCTTTCATCGACATGCCTGGCGTCCGAGAAGTCGGATTCTCCAACACAGCATTCGGATTAGCATTCAATACAATCTCTCCAGTTCCCGATCTAAAGACTCCACCATCTCCCTTGTTAAAGCCCTCTCTCGTAATCTCAATAGGTGGAATATTGTAAATGTCGTGCAAGTTCATTTCAGGATGCTGTAGCTCAAAGCCCTTCCCCTTCGGCAGCAGTTTGGCCCCTGTGTCTGGAACTTCCATCTGAACCATGTTCTCAAGAGGATTGTGGAACATATTCCCTGGCCCAACTTTTGTGCCTTGGGTTTTCCACAGATCCCGCAACACGTCGGGCTGTACCTCTTGCAGAACCTTACTCCAATCGGCCAATCTCTTCTCACTCATTCCAGTCAGTCGCCTGATCCCTATCGGCCCAAGTATCGCCGCGCCTTTAACACCAGGAGGACTACCAAGATCAAGAGCCCCACCAATGAGACGCTCAAACAGATTCATCTCCCCTGGACCAACCTTTCCGGGAGGTGTATCCTGTTTAATCTCTGGTACCTTATAAGGCTTTACCCATTCTGGAGTCAGTGCCTCATGGGCACGCATTCCGCCAACAGCTGTATTGGCGATAGCCGATAGAAACATCTTCCTGAAGTCGTCAAGTTCAGCCATGACCTATTCCAAAAAATGAAGGGTGGTGACAGGTCCACCCCCCAAGTTGCCCGCTCCGACATGTCAGAGTTTTATCGAAGCGGGGGTCTCGGAATATTAGGTGTTGGACTTGGCGGCAGAGATTGCATCGGGTTCTGCGGCCCTTGCTGGCCCAGTCCCCCGAGTAGTGCTTCAATCCCTGCCGCCGGCTGCGGCTGACCAGGAGCCGCGAGCGTCGGAGACATTGGCCCCGCACCAGTTGGAGCACCACCAACGCCTCCGAGAAGCGACATAATCTGCAAGAGTTGCATCTGCATCTCTGGCGGCAGGTTCTGCAACATCAGCATCGGATTTGATGCCGCTCCTGGAGCCATTGGCATTCCACCTGCCATCGGGTCCATTCCGGGCATCATCGGGGAACCAGGCAGCTGCCCAGGCACAGGTCCGGGCATCGGTGGTCCAGGGGGCATCATAGCCATTTCTCTCTCCTATCAGTTGACCGGGATTCATTGATTATCAATAACCCCGTCAGTTCTTCTCCGGCGCCTTCGCCTCTAACACATCATCTATGATCTGCAACAGTGTCCTGTCCGCCACATTGAAGGGGAAATCCTGAATAGCCAACTTCAATGTCAGATGATCGATATCTTCCAGTTCGAGAATGCCGTTGGCCTTGTCGAGGGCATCCAAGACACGACAGCGCTTGCGGATTTCGTCAACGCTGAGTGGCTTCTGTGGCGACGTGTCGATGACCTGCCGGAACACGTCAGTGCTTTTGAACCGGCCTTCAGTGCGGAGTTGTACGGTCTTCATGTCTTCCCCTGTGTTTTACCGGCATTCGCAGCAGCCGCGGCCGCCTCTGCTGCCGCCACCATGTCCTCGGCCGCCCACTCGTCGCCCCACGCCGAGAGCAGATCGGCCAACTGCTGTCCTGTGACACCGCCAACCGTCTGATCCACTACTGCAGAGAGCTTGCGCTCGATTACTGGCAGCACGGCTCGTGAAGCTACCGCGCCGTCCTCTTGGACGCCGATCCTTTCTCGATGAAAACGGATCAGCGGATCGACGCCGTAGTCCGCGAACACTTCCATGCGCCAGCTACGTTCGCTGACGGTGACAGTGACCGTGACATCTCCTACTTCAATCGCCATTTTCGGTGTCCTTATGTGAGCGTGCTCGATGCCATCTTGATCCAGTTAGATCCATCGCTGACAAGCAGCGACCATGAACCGTCAGTCCCAGCCGTAATTGATGTACCAACCACACCAGAACAGGAACTAACATTCGACGACGCCGAACTGACAGCAAACGCCTGAATGGTCTTGAACCAGATTTCCCGCCCCAAGAATGCGCTCGCAGACGGCAGCGTCACCGTCATCGCTGAACCTTTGTTGCAAATGATATTGTTCTCGCCATCTGCAACAGTAAAGTCAGCGGTCTTAGTGACGGGCGCACCACGCGATGTGTTGCCTCGCATGTAAGTCGAGGCGAGATTGTAAATGCCGTAGGCATTTACGTCAGACGTTTGCGCTTCTATATAAAGTCCGTACACGTTGGTGTAGGTGAAGCCAGCCGTTGCCGACATGGCCCCCTGATTTTGAACATGGATGCCGTATGCCTCGTTAATGGTCAGGCTCGCAGTTCCAGTCGTCTGGCTGCTGTGCTGATAGATTTCCAAACCTTTCATCGCACCGATAGTGCCGGTTGGATTATTGCCTCCGAATACTGCCCTGCAATGGAAAATAGCATGTGTGCTCAACGTAGAGCCTGCAGTGACGTTGGCGTAGGCCTGATAGTAGTTCGCATAGGCGTTGGTATTGGAGCCACCACTACAGTTCACATAGGTGACGTTGGAAACGCCGTAGCTATTGGCTCCACCAGTCGCAACAAAGTTTATGTTGGGCAAATAATTGATAACAGCACTATTGCTCTCATCCGTCAGCGAGCCATCCACCCGTAACGACGAGCCGCTTGATACGCCGCCAACAAAGAGTGCCTTGCTAACACCCAGACCACCATTGACAACGAGCGCGCCAGACGATGAAGAAGTCGATGCCAGTCCGCCGCCAATGCTCGATCCGTTATTACCAGTGTCGGCGATGAACAGGTTCTTGCCGAAGTACGCGCCACCGGATGCGGCGACGAGCGCACCAACACCACCGCCAGTGGCTACAGTCGTATCACCAAACACTAAATTCTTTACGACATAGACGCCGCCATCGACAAAGAGAGAAGAGAGCACCAGCACCGCCGCCGTCCGCTGCAGCAGTGGCATAAATTCTTACCTTTCCAGCAGTGTCGATTGTCAGACGCGCGACACCAGCGGTTCCGTCATAGATCGCAAAACTGCCGGGACCGGCTGGACCACCAGAGCCAGTTCCTGCCGACAGAAAATTCCACTGATGACCGGCGGCGGTCTGGTTCCAAACGCTGAACGCAGTATCGGTCGCCGTTCCAATGACATTCAGACCAAAAGTAGCACTCCCCATAGAGAACGTGAATGTGAGACTGCCAGAACCGCCCAGTGTAAAATTGTCGGTCGAGGGGTTAGACAATACAGCATCGCCGTTACCCCAATTAATTGACTGCCCTGCAGGCAGACAAATCGAGCCGCCGATACCAACGCCACCACCAACAACAAGCGCGCCCGTAGTGGTGCTGGTCGAGGCGGTCGTCAGCGGGATTGTAACTTTCGTCGCATTAACAGTGATCCCTACCGCACCAGCAGCAAGAATGTCTAACTGCCCTCCACTCGTCGGCCATGCATAAAACTGTGCGTAGACACTCCCGGTATCGTTGCTCAGAAAACGATGGATCGCCAAGCCATCAGCAGCGCGGCCCACCATATCAAACGCATTGCCGGCACTGTCGGCAGCAACGCGCGTAAGATCGCCAACATTCAGTCGCCCAGCAATGCCCGCACCACCTGTAACGACAAGCGCGCCCGCCGTGGGGCCGCCAGAAACGGTCGCCGCGCTAACAATTACTCGGCCGCTCGTCAGCGCATCAGTTGTCTTGTTGTAGGTCAGCCCGGCATCGCCACCGAACGCGCCACCATCGTTGAACTGAACTTGTGTATCAGCGCCGCCCGGCGTGCCGCTGCCAGAACTCGGCAGCGTCGAGATCGCGATCTTCTTCCACGCGCCAGACGCTGCCTGATCGGAGATCATCAGGAAGTCTGTGCCAACAGGCGTCGCCTTCGTCGTCAGTGCCGCGATGTCTACATCTGTCGGAGCGGCGGCGCTGGCAGTAGCGTTGCCCTTGAACGTGAAGGCGGGCATGTCGGAGAGCTTGGAATTGTCGATGACGCCAGCCGTGATACTGGCGGCGACCAGCAGACCAAAGCCAAGTGTCGTGCCCGAGCGCCGCAGCACATGCCCGTCAGTGCCAGCAGCAATAGATGCCTGAACGCCGGTAGAGTTGGCAGACCGCCCGAGCACCGATAGCGCGCTGCCATCCGCCAGTCGAGCGAACGCCAGCGTTCCGGTCCAGCCGACTGTGATCGAGGTCGCCTTCAGTAGTGCCGTAGTCGGCGTGCCGCCGAGCGCCAGCGTAACGTTGGTGTCGTCGGTCTTGGTGAGTGCCGCGCCGCCGCCAATGTTGCCTGCGACGAGATTGGCTTCGTTAATGGTGAACAGCGCATTGTCGCCGTGCGTGGCGTCGTTATCGGTGACAGCAACCGATAGTTTAGTATTGGCGCTGCGAAGCTTGAACTGTGTCGCCCCTGTCGACGCAGCGGTGCCTGTGTCGCCCGCCATCGACGTGTAGGCATCGGCCAGACCGCTGCCGCCGCCCGTTCCGGCATTGAGCGTCGTTCCGCTCATGCTTAGATTTGCGCCGAGAACGATCTCCTGAAAAACACCGGCACCACCAAGACTGCCGCGACCCAGCAGGATCGACGACGCTGACGCATTCTGCATCTTGGCGTAAGTGACGGCGCTGTTGGCAATCGTCTGCGCGCCATCACCAATAGACGTTACGTCGCCAGAGTGGTTCGGGTGGACATAGTTGTTCGCGCCGTCTGCGACGTTGATGATGCTGCGGACGTTTGCCGCTGTCAGGTTCTCGGGATCGCCGGTGCTGGCAGTGATACGACCCTTGATCGTGTTCGCCGCCATATCGGAGAGCTTGGTATTGTCCACCGCATTGTTGGCGATCTCCGCTGTTCCGACAGCGCCAGCGGCAATACTCGGATCTGGATATGTCCCTGACAGCGAACCACCAGCCGGGCCAGTCGGCGCGCCGCCACCAGCTATTCCATTCGCGGCGGCAGTTATTCTGCCATCCTGATCAACTGTCAGATTCGTATTGGTATAGGATCCTGGAGCAACAGTGGTGTTGGCCAGTTCCGCAGGCCCAACAGCTCCTGGATTTATCTGCCAGTTGAGTCCGCCACCAGTTACAGAAATATCTCCCTTATCACCATTAGACGGCTCCCCACCGCCGCTGCTACTTCCGGGGATGTCCGCGAATTTGATCTTGACCGTTACCCAGCCCCCGACTCCGGGGCCGAGCTTATCATCATGCCAGACTATCGCTGTGGTATAGTCATCGGAATCTGCTGCAGGAATAATGCCTGCCCCATACGCATCGCCAGAGACTGGCAACTTGCTTATTGGAGAGGGGAAGGGTTCTGATCCCATTTCATCTTCCTAACCAAAACCAGGTATAAACATCTGTTCCGCGCTTCTTCATCAGCTCGTCCAGAGAGCGTACACTATAAACCCCAGGATCAAATACCAGCCTGTTAACAGCCACCACGCCCAGTACTGGGGCTTGATATAGTCTCTCCAGAAGCGGCCTGTAAAGGTCGGTGATCTGCCTTTGCCCGGCGGTGTTTTGTGTGAGCTTACATTCGACGCATATCGTTTGTCCCAGTCCGACGATGTAGAGGTCCGGTTGCGCGCAGCCTCTCCCGTTTGCATCCTCGTATTCGATCCATTGCGACGGATAGATGTCATAGCCCTTATCCAGGAGATTCTGCTTTATCAGCCTCGCCACTTTGTTCTGAAAGGTTATCCCCTTCGCCCGCGTCCCCCGAAGGCGCTGCTTGGGCCAGGGGCTCGTGTTCAATAACCTCACCCATCTCAGTTGTCGGATTATCCGATGGTGAGTGGGGAATCGTTCGTCCCTGCTGATTGCGTTCGATCTCACCTTTGATCCTCGACAGCTGATCGGGGGTAACTAGTGCGACAGCCCCTTTGTGATTGATAGTAGACTGCGGGCCGTAGCCCGCTCTGTCCAGGGTCATCTTCCCCACCTCCTCAAGGTCTTTGAGGGTGAAGGAATCTGGATCTGTCGTGAGGCGATCCTGGATCTCATCCACTATGTCCATGCCCAGCGAGGCAAGACGCTGATGGACGTTCAGGTAAACCTCTCCCAGTTGTTCCTTGTAGTACTTTACAAGGTCGTCGAAGATCGGCTCCTGTTGGATGTTGCTGATGTAAGAGGAGCTGTATCCCGTTATCAGCTGACACTCTGTCGAGGGCCGTCCTTCCGCCAGCAGCTTTGCCAGCATGTGGTGGGAGGTTCTAATGCGCTGGATCGGGCTTACCCTGGCAGAGGGGAGGCGACCCTCTGAGGGTTTTTCGGACCACAGGGCCTCGATGTCAGCCCGATCCAGCTGACGCTTGACGACGGCCATCATTGGAGATGCGGACCTCCGGCCCCGGGCTGGCGGGGCGGACAGCACTTCGTCGATCAAGCGGTTCATGTTCGTCACTGATTCAGTCCCATCAAGAGTTTTCGCATGGCATCGATAGGAGCAGATTGTTGCTGACGGTCGATCCACCTCTGGGCGGTGGGGGAGTTGACGATCTGATGAACACCCAGTTGCCTGCCCAGGGGACTTTCCGGCACCTGCATACTATTCACAACATGCTGTTGGATCTTAACCCTGTTATCGTTCTCGTCCTGCTGCTGTAGTTGCAGATACTGCTGAAAGGGCTGTTCGATATGACGCAGTATCTGCTGCATGGCAACAGGGCCGTAAGGCTCGTCACGCTTATCCTCGATGTTAGTCGAGTACCTGACGGGTCTGGAGGGGAAGTCCGCCACTAGTATCCCCCAAGCATCTTCTGCATGAGATCCCGATCAGCTGTCGCAGCCTTCTCCACCTCTGGCGCGGCCTTGCCTTTGCCCTTGGCCTTGGGCTTCGCCGGAGGCTTCTTCCCTTTGTCCTTGGCATCGGGCTTGGCAGGGCCTTTCTGGAATGGCTTGAACGGCATTTGAGCCTCCTTAGCAGTTGTTGCAGATGTCCTTCGGTGCAGTCACAGAGGGTAGTGGGGGTAGGTCATCTGAGAAAGGGGCCGCGGAGCGAGTTGATCCCCCCACCAGCCAGAACAGTTATGAGGGCTATCAGCGCCAAGAGGAGTACTATCACCCACACCCCCTGTTTGACTTTCGGGGGGATGGCTGTGACGAATTGCTCTATCACCCAGATCGCAAGGTATATGATTCCGCACAGCGCTATCAGGCCTATCAGGAACCATAAGATGCTGATTGCGATCGAGAGCATTTTCAGTCTCCTTGGTGGTGGGGGCTAGACGTCACCGATCCGCGTTACGACTAAGCGCTGCCCATCGGCCAGGTCAAAGGCGGTGGGGTGTTCGGGCAAGTGCCTTAACGTGGATCCTGTCACCCAGTCGTAGGTGATTCCTCCGTGGGAGGGGACCGAGGCCTTCGCCTGGATGGCAATCTCCAATGCCCCAGAGGGAATCTCCTGCCCGTCTTCGTCGTGGGCGGTGAGCGTCAGTCTGATGAGTTTCATGACAGGCTTTCCGAGATGTAAGGGCCTTCGGCCTCTGAGGCGATGAGTTTCATAGGTGCTTTCACTGGCTGTATTAGTCCCCCGATGTGTTGGGCCATCGTAGCTGGTGTCGGGGGATGAGTCAAGGGATTTTGCCGGGGGAGCGGGGCGGGATTGATTGATTATCAATTGGACCCGGTGATCTGTCACACGCTGTCAGTGATCTGGTGCTATCGTCCAGGTTACCGGGATAAGAGAATCCTGGGGGAACTATCGAGGGCTGAGGCAGTCGAAGGTGCCTCGCCTCTATGGGAGGAGGGCCGGTCGCAGGTCGGAGGTAGTTCTAGGGTGGGCACGATTAAGGGAACTCTTGTTCCCGCCCCTGGCATCTAAAGAGACCCCGCAAAAATGCATACCAGGTATGCAAACAAACATGCCTCCCCGGATGGACAGGGCGGGCACGAATAGTGCCCTTCCTTCCCCACCCCTTGCCTCGCAACAGTATGCAGAAATGCATAGCTGGTATGCAAACAAACATGGTGACTTGTCCAGTGGGATATGCGACAACTCGGGTGTCGGACGGGGGATGGATACCCCAGTCCCCCGGTCCTCAACACGGAGTACCGGAATGCCTAAACATCTTGCAATGAAGTACGAGTACAATCAGAACGTGTACTCGGTCGACGCGGACACTCTTGGCGAAACCGCTCTCGACTATCTGGTCGAGTATGGTTGGAAGCAGTCCATGGGGGACAGCATCGCTGGGCGTGCGAAAAAGACGGCGGAGACGGAGACTCTGCGTTTCGCAAAACTGGACTTCAAAGTGGACAATCCCACGGCGGACCAGTTGGATACTGCGGCGACGACTCATGCATCCGACATCGAGGCGGCTGTGAAGCAGGAACTCCATGCTATCCTGACGAAACGCCGCGACGCAATCCAGGCCGGTTCCATCCAAGTCGGTGGTGGTGGCCAGCGCAATCCTTACGAAACTCTCTGCTGGAACATCGCGGCCGAAATGGTTGTGGCTGCGTTCATCGACAAGACCGGCAAGAAGCCCAAGAAGGATGACGCCTTCGACACTCTCGTTGATAACGCCTTGGTTAAGTACCGGGCCGACGTGGAAAAGGAAGCCGAGGCCCGGCAAAAGCGAGTTGCCAAAATCAAGATCGAGATCTAACTTCAACGGGGGCGCAAATGCCCCCACCTTTTCCCAACGGAGAAAATCATGCCAGTTAAATGGAACTCTCGCTTTCCGGTCACGGTCAAGACTGGTGGCCACGGCAATCCAGTCGTCGAAGTCGAAATCCACCAGCTGCCTTCCGACATGAAGCGGCTTCGTGAATTGGCCCTAATTGGGCTGAGGCAGAAGGTTCACGACAGTATGTTTTTCGCGCACAGCTGGGACAAAAAGGACGAGGCCACCATCAAAGCCGAGGCCGAGGCCCTCATCAAGGAATGGACGGAGGACTGAGATCGGGGGCGCCAGCCCCCTTTTCCTTGCCTACAGCCGCTCCACGCGATTCACTCGATTAAAGCGGGTGGGCGCGATTCAGGCCCGCCCCCCACTCAAAAAAGACCCAGCATTTTCAAAACACCCAGCTCTTATGTGTGTTGCTCAGTAGCACCTACGGTTCCGGTGGATACATCATGAGTCACCGGGGTCATCCTCCTGGTTCTCCCAGGGAGCGTCTATCTATAGTTTTTTTTTTTTTTTTTTTTTTTTTTTCTATAGAAGGAGGATGCCCAGGCTGGGATGCCTATCCACCGGAACCGTGTGCGTCACCAATTACATTCCGTGCGTTGACACCCAGCCACTCACATGATACTGTCATCCCGCTGCCCCGCAACAGGAGAGGCTAATGGACGACAGTAAACGCAGTAAGGCTGAACAGAACTCATACCTCACACCCCCGATCGCGGAACCTGGGCTAAAACGCAAGGTCGTGAACCTCCCATCCGAGCGCATCAAAGAACTCCTCAAAACCGTCGAGGAGTTTATCGCATGGGAAGGCGCTGTAATGGACATCATCGCAGCAAACGCCCCGCATCTCGTCGAGCGTATTCCAACATCGCCAGATGTTATCTACGCAAAGACTGAACGCATGTACCAGCAGATCCGAGGCAAGTACAACGAGGACAACAGGCACCGCATGAGACTATCTCGTGCGAAGCATGAACTCGGCATCCCAACCATCCCCCAAATCCGCAGGCAACGCATCGAACGAGATGACTACGCGACAAGGATCGTACAGGAGAAACTCCTCGATCCACAACGCCCCGCTGCAGAACTGGCAAGGGAGATGAATGAAAACGATCCCCTTCCCTCTATAAAGAGGGGCCTATTCGATGCACCACTACCAGATCCAGATAACATTGATATCACTGCTCTCAGAGCAGCGGTATTTGCACCAGAATATGAACAGAAACTCAAGGAGGTTGAGAAAGATGTCAAAGATACTAACACGGACAACGACGACAGCGCTGAGGATAGCACTCTGGGCATTCAGAAGAAACCATCCGAATGAATCTGCCCCACAACAGATTGTGATGTTTGTGTTCTTCGCTGAGATGTACCTCAAAAGGAGAAGCAGATGACTAAGCCCCTTACAGCAGCGATGTTGGCAATGCTCTCATCATGTACCTACTACACAATCCCCCTCACAGAACAACCAGTGCCTGGGCTGCGCCCAGAGTACGTCTGTCTGAGACGCCACGCCGATGGCACCTGCGTGCGAAGCCAATGGCGCTGCACAGCCCCCGCCACCCTCACACATGCAGATGTTGGGCGTCCGCGCTGTGTGATGCCGGGGAGTGAATAACATGACAGAAGTCGAATGGGGGATAGCAGCTGTACTGCTATTCCAGTTCATCCAAATAGTGTACTTAAGTGCTATCTGGAACAGGGTGGTGGATCTCGAACGGAAGCTCTCCCCCGATTATTGATAATCAATTGATCCCGGTGAACTCACCCCACCACCACTGAAAATGGCAACGGTGTCAGTTGCCGGGATCAATTTCTGTATTGGGGTCTTGCCATTCCGTATGCAATATGCCATTGTGACCAGTGGTGGGCAGTCCGCCCGCCGCCACCACTAGGGGCATCAGCCATGTTGAAAAACGCTTACAATCGCTACCTCCACCATCACGAGTTATATCCTCTGCTGGGCCTCAAGTCCGGCCAGCACCTCCCCGACGAGGGCTTCGGCCCCCGCCAAGTCTCTCACAACGGCTCGACCGCCACATTCATCTGCGATCCAGTCACTGACAAGTGCCGCCGCTCCCCCCACCGCATCAAGGTTGCGTGTGAGTACTGCAACAAGTTCATCCCCTTCGGCCGGTTCAGCCAACACATCCGGGCTTGCCGTCAGAAGATCCTGACCGCGAGGATCTGACAATGGCAATCCACTACAAGACAGTGCCAAGCGGCACGGCAATATATACCTGGATTGACCAGACCACTGGGGAGAACTGGCACGTCCACGTTCCCCTCTTACGGGAGTATATCGCCAAGCGGCAGGCATCAGCCAAGCCCTTCGACGTAAAGCTCGCCCCTGTCGACGAGTCTTTCGCCCGAACCTTCCTCGACGATAATAGCGTGGATCTCCAGCGCGTTATTCAGTTAGGCGTCGAGGTAACATCTGGCAAGCGTAAGCTCGATCCCATCATCCTGTGCGAACGGGGCACCTACACCAACGGCAACCCTGATGTCCTGTTAGTGGACGGCCATCACAGGTACTGCCTCTGCGCTATGGCGGGGGAACAGTTTATCCCCTGTTTCTGTCTGTCCATGCATCAGTGGAAGCGGTTCAGGATCGTCGGGGCGCCTGATATGAACGTCGATCAGCTCCGCGACATTCCCATTCTCAAAAGGAACTACTAACATGTCAGACACAACAGATCTAGCCAACCGCCTCGGCGGCCTGCAACACATCTCAGTGGACTACATTCTACTGGATTCCAGTGGCTCGATGTACGACAAGTGGCACGAGACGCTGGCGGCGCTCGACAATTACATCGCTGTCCTGAAGAAGGCTAACATCAACTCCAGAGGTGTGTTGCACAGCTTCTCCTCAAGGAACATGCACAACATCGTCAGGGACATGCCGCTCCACGCCTGGCAACCGCTGGGCTGGAACATCCCAGGCCCCGGTGGCAGTACACCGCTATACGACGCGATTAACCTCATGGCCCGCGAGATCGCAGCGATGGCGCCGCCCCCCAGCAACATCATCATCGTGACTGATGGCCTGGAGGCAGGTTCCCACCACACCACTCTGGATCAGGCCAAGGCCATGCTGAACTACTTAAGGTTCCAGGGGCATCAGGTTATCTTCTTCGGCTGTGACTTCAACAACAGCGCGCAGGCGAGAGCCCTTGGCGTCAACGAAAGCAATTGCGTTGGAGTGCAGAAGGCTCTACTCCTCGAGGCCGCCGGCTCCCTCGCCAATAAGCGTGTCAACCACGCCAGGCAGGGCACGGATATTAGCTTCACCGATGACGAGAAGTCACAGTTCGGCGGCTACCTCGCCGCGCCGGGGGCCTGACATGGAACAAGCCTACAAGAAGGCAGTCGCCGCGGCCAACGCGGCTGTCCCGAAGTTCAAACTCAATACCCCAGAACACAAGTTGTGGCTGGAGGCCTTTGATAAGGCCTTCAACGCCGCGCTGATGTTCGACCGTTGACAGGAGCCTATCATGGACGACTCAACCATTACGTTCCTACAGAAGTTCGCACTCGCCATGTACGACACAGCTATCGACAACGCCAACCAGGCAGAGTCCATCGTCAAGTCTGGCAATCTCAGCGAGTCCCTCTACAACCGCAAGGTGTTAGAGGCCAACCTTTGCTGTCACATCGCAGACGCCATTAAGAAAGCCCTGCAGCCATGACACAAACTAACATGAACCTCGAGCTGCTCATTAAGCTTCTTAAGATGACGACATCCTCCAACGATAGTGAGGCCCTGTTGTTCCTCAGGAAAGCTAATGAGCAGCTGACGAAAGCTGGCTGGGACTGGGATCGACTCCTGCATGGGAAGGTCACAGTCATGGCCGACCCATTCGCTGGGGTGCCGGTCCCCCCTGTCGTGCGGCAGACTCAGACAGCTCCGCTGCGACCGTCGCCCCCGCCACCACCACCCTACCAGCCGCGCAGCTATTCACCGCCGCCTCCCCCGCAGCCCACCTATAAGCCCTACAGGGCCAAGCGGCGGAAGGCTTCCCGTCCTAGCGCGAAAGGCGTCACTCTTGACGATTTGGGTCTGTGATGAAATGCTCTTCCTGCGGCGGCTTCTACAACGAACAGTGTCCCCACTGGCCCAAGTGCCAGCCGGACGACACTCCCATCCAATACGAGTATGTCCCAACGGGGAGCGAACTCTCTTTCAGGATCGCCCTTCTCACGTTCCTGGGTATGATCGCCGGCGCGCTCGGCGCGATTTACCTGCGTATGCCATGACTGTACTTACCCCTTGCCATGTGGTGTGCAGTATGCCACAATCGCAATTCATCAAGGAGTCTGCCATGCAGAAAGCCCCCGACCACGCTTTAACGATATGGCTCGACGGAAACGACATCAAGGTACTATACCAGGATGGCGGACAGAGCCACACTGTGACAATACAGGCCCACACCTTAGGGTTCCCCAACGAGAACGAGGCGGTAGCCGTCGTCAACAAAATCAGCCGGGAGAACCGCGGCCCGACTGACACGCCCATGCTGTGTGTCCGGGGCTGGATGGCCTTGACTCGCCTTCTGCGAGATCGCCGCGCCGCCCTCGGCAGGGCACGGATCGGCGAGGCAGCGTCCATCACCCAACACCAACTGGAAAAGATGGTCAAGAAATTCGGCGGCAAAGTCAAGGTCGTCGGAAAGAAGCGAGACCTGAAGGGAATGACACTGGAGGATCTAGGGTTATGAAATACATAGTCATGGCACATCGTGCTAGTAGTTCTGTGTTCGGACCTGGCCACGCCCCCCTCAAGTCTAACGGGGAGCTGCTGGTGTTCGACACTCGTGAGGCGGCTGTCGATAAGCAGCTGGAACTCAACAAGAAACTGTCCCACAATCCGCATGTCTGGTACACGGTGAGTGAAATCCATGGATAACCTCAAAGTGATAGTGCTAATCCCCACCAGGGTCCGGTCCCTCAAGGAACACGGTTCCCCTGTAGCTGGGTGGTATGCCAACTTCGAAGGGAGTAGTGAGTCCCTTCTGGTTGGAGCTACGAAGCCCGACGATCTTAATGTCGGGGACAGTGTCTACATCGCAATCCTCAAACCCAGGAGCTAACAATGACTATCAGAACCTTTACTGCCCCGCTCGTCGGGATGGTCTTCCGCCCGCCGGCGCAGGACGTTGTGAACATGCTGCCTGCGGCGCAAGCGCTGCGGATCGAACTGCAGGACGACAACCCATACGACCCTGATGCTATCCAGGTCCTCCTCGACGGCTTCGTTGACGATGACACTAACCTCGGAAAGATCTTCCGAGCCTTGCGGGAAATCTACTCCGCGGAGTCTCCTGAGAAGCTGGAACTGTTCACGAACCCTTTGCAGCTGGGCTTCATCGCCAACAGCGAAAAGACTGGCGGCAAGTTCGCATCAACGATTAAGTCGTACATGCAGCTGGACGGACGTAACACTGTCCCCTGCAAGTTGACGTTCGACGCCCGCTCCCGTGCGATGCTGTCGTTCGAGTGGGACAGCGAGGAAGTCGTCCCCGACTCACAGAAGATCGTGGCTACTGAGTCGCCGCTGGCTGTGGCTGAGAAAACCGGCCCGAAGCCTGCCATCGATGACGAGATCCCGTTCTGATGGGCGTTATCGCAACAGCTCTGATGGCCGTCCTGGGCTTCTTGTTCTGGGGCGGCCTCATTCTAGGGGCCATCGCCACGATCCCCTGGATCGCAATTCCCTTTCTCATATTCCTGGCTTGGTCCGCCTTTGGCCGAGACCCCAACCGGAGTCCACCTCAATGAAGTTCCCACCTACTCCAGAACAGCAGGCCATTCTTGACGGCATTGCTGAGAACAAGTCGATGATGATAGAAGCCATGGCGGGCTGTGCCAAGACCACCACGCTGACGATGATGGCACAGCAGATGACGAAAGTCAACGGCGTCAGGCCCTCGTTGGCTTTAGCGTTTAACGTGAAGATTAAAGAGGAACTCGAGAAGCAGTTCCCCACTTACTTCAAGGTCCAGACGATGAATGGCCTCGGCCACGGGGCCTGGATGAAAACGACAGGCAAGCGCCCCGTCCTCGATTCTGGTAAACTCGGCAAGATCCTCAAGGAGTTCCTCAGCAAGCTCCGCATGGAGCATGATCCTGAGGGCTTTGCCAGTGTACTCCAACTCGTCAAGCGCGCCAGAATGCAGGGCCTTGTCCCGAAAGCCTTCATCGACCAAGGAGCGAAGTTTCTTCTCGACGACAGCGATGCCTCGTGGGAGGCTGTTGCTGATAGTCTGTACATTGACTTGACTGACAGCATGTTGTGGGCTGCTCGTGCTGTGCTATCTGACTCTATTCACACAGCCTATAAAGGAGTGATAGACTTTGATGATCAGATATACATGCCAACACTGTTTGGCGGAGTATACTCTAAGTATCCAGAGGTACTATTGGACGAGGCGCAAGATCTATCGCCTCTCAATCACATGCAACTCGCTATGTGCGCCCTTGACAGGCTCTCTGCTTGTGGAGACACCCGACAAGCTGTCTATGCTTTCCGTGGGGCTGACTCTAGTTCAATGGACTCAATGCGCAGTCTGCGAAAAGCCTGGCTCGACTTTCCTCTCTCAGTTACTTTCCGATGTCCAAAGCTCATTGTCGCAAGACAACAGAGTCACGCTCCGGGCTACACGGCAGCCCCATCGGCTCCTGATGGAGTGGTCGAACAGTGGGAGAATTGGGATGCCAAGCGCCTCGCCGCGATACCAGGCAAGATCGCCATTCTATGCCGTAATAACGCTCCTCTTATGGCTTGCGCTCTTCGTCTCATCCGCAGCGGTATTGGCTGCACTGTTCTGGGTAGGGAGATAGGGACGAGTCTGATAGCGTTGTCCAGGAAGCTCATCCCAGAAGATGGTGAAGGCTCTGCGGAGTGTGCCCGCCGTGTCAGTGATTGGCGCGATAAGGAGGTGGACCTCGCCAGGCTCAACGACAAGGAGGAGAAGGCAGCGATCATCCTCGATAAGGCGGAGTGCTTATTCGCCGTCCTTGCCAACGTCGGCAGTGCCGGGGAGCTGCGCTCCCTGCTTAATAGGATGTTCGCGTCGGAGAATAACCGGATAACGCTGGCCACTGGCCACAAGTCTAAAGGCCTAGAGTGGCCGACGGTTATACATCTGGACTCGTTCCGTATCCCCTCGAAGTTCGCCAAGATGCAGAAGGAACAGGGCAACCTGATCCCAATGCAGCAGGAGATGAACCTCAAGTACGTCATTGAGACTCGCTCGCAGAACACACTTATCATGGCGAATCTGGATGAAATGGCGGCAGGAGAATAAGATGAGAACTCAGACAGTACATCAGCTGGCCAAATCCCTGATGGACAAGGCCTGCGCTGACAATGTGGTTGAGTACACCGCCCCATACAGGGACGTGCTTAACCTCAGAAGCGAATGTTATAAGCTCCGCTCCTACACAAGGGACATGAACAAGGACATCTACGATATGCTGTCCTTTGGTACACGCCCCGAGCCGGGCGGCCTGCTGACACTGGTGATGGAGAAGAAATAATGGCCGCGCTATCCCCACAGAGCTGTAACCTGATCGACAGGGAACTGCTGAACATCGCTGTCGTCATCACACAGGTCCGCCAGATGTGGCAGGTGAATGGATTAGATTGGATCAATAGTCAAGTCGCGGCCATCGGACAATCTGCTCATACGATACGGAGTGAGCTGGCATATAACACTGTTCACCCCAGGCGTTACCGTGACGTCAGGAAGCCTGCTGCTTCTCAGTCGTTCACGTTGGAGGATCTGGGCCTGTGACTACCGGGATAAATTGATAATCAATTGTACCCGGCAATCTGTATTGGGGGCTTGCCACCCCCCGGCGAATGTGCGATGGTGGCATGTCTGGAGGCAATGTCTCCGCAAACAACTGAACCCGTACCAACCAACCAGGAGTTAGGTTATGACTGATGCCAATACCACTGCCAATGATGTGCAGGTGAGTGAGATCACGATCCAGGGGCTTGCCTTCGAGGTGGACCGTCCCTACAAGGCAGGCCAGATTGACCTGTCTGAAGGGGAGGCCCATGCGCTGAACCAGACGCGGGCGGAAAACCTCCGCAACAACTTCGCTCCGCAGGTGAGGAAGGCCATCGAGGAGTATCGCAAGGCCAACAACCTCCCCGAGGATGGCGAGGTGGCCGTCACGAACCTCGATCGCGACACCCTGCAGACGGAGTTCGACAAGTACGCTGACAACTACAAGTTCGCTGTTGGCGGTGGCGGTGGGACTCGTACCCCGCTGGATCCTGTGATGCGTGAGGCGACTCGCATCGCCACTGACAAGGTCAAGACGGCCCTGTCCGAGAAGAACATCAAGCTCTCTGCCGTCAGCAAGGACCGCATGGCCGAACTGGTCAAGCAGGTCATCGGCAAGTACCCGGAGATCAAGGCCGAGGCCCAGCGTCGGGTCGAAGCCACCGGCGCCATCGCACTGGACGCCATCGGTCTGTAACATCGGTCTGTAATACGGGGCTGGTAGTGCGTCCCCGCTATGGAACAGACTGATTACCCCATTGGTCAGTCTGTTCCGCTTGGAGCCC
>Ga0208185_1000378_pt1 | contig 21998 bp, 20 predicted proteins | sample EasRivMeERMLT700_FD_187532 | JGI IMG/M metagenome (GOLD analysis project Ga0208185, IMG submission 187532) | Soil microbial communities from meander-bound floodplain in the East River, Colorado, USA - East River MetaG ERMLT700 (SPAdes) (version 2) | ecosystem: Environmental > Terrestrial > Soil... | reverse complement strand
CGCTCGCGAAGCTCACCGCGATGCGGTCGTCGTGCACCTGCGCCACCTTGCCGCGGCCGTACTTCGGCACGCGCACCGCGTCGCCCTTCTTCAGGCGCGGCGGCTGTGCTTTCATCTTGAGCGTGATCGCCGACGCGTCGCCTTTGCGCTGCACGCAGTTGTCGCACGCGCCGCACTCGTCGCCGACTTCGACCTCTTCGTCGAAGTACTCGAGGATCATTTTCCAGCGGCATTGCGCGCCGCGCGCGTAGGCGGCGAGCAGCTCGACCTTGCTGCGCTTCCTGGCGAAGTAGAGCTGCACCCGCCGATCGGCGTGGTCATAGAGGAGCGTGCAGCGGGCCTCCTCGCCGTCGCGGCCCGCGCGCCCGGCCTCCTGGTAATACGCCTCCAGGCTTCCGGGGAGCTGGTAGTGCACCACGGTGCGGATGTCCGGCCGGTCGATGCCCATGCCGAAGGCGTTGGTCGCAACCATGGCGCGCGCCTTCCCGCTCATGAAGGCTTCCTGGCGCTCGGTGCGCTCGCGGCCGCCGAGGCGGCCGTGGTAGAGCTCGGCCTTCACGCCCTGCTTGCCAAGCCAGGCGTGCACCTCCTTGGCCGCCCTCACGGTGGCGCAATACACGATGCCGGCGCCGCCGGAGCGGACCAGCTCCAGCAACGCCTGCTTCTTCTCGGCCTCGTTCGTGGTCTGCAGCACTTCGAAGTACAGATTCGGCCGGTACACCCCGGCGTTGAGGACGCGCATGCGCGGGCGCCCGAGCTGGCGCGCGATGTCCTCGATCACGTCGGGGGTCGCGGTCGCAGTGAGAGCGAGCAGCGTCGGGTTGCCGAGCGCGCGCAGTGCCGCGCCGAGCCCGGCGTAGGCGGGACGGAAATCGTGGCCCCACTGCGTGATGCAATGCGCCTCGTCGACGACGAAGAGGTCGATCGGATTCGCTTTCAGCTTTTTCATGAACGCCGGGTTTTCGAGCTGCTCGGGGGTCGTGAAAATGAAGTCGGCATCGCGGGCGCGGATCCGGCGCATCGCCTCGCGCAACTCGCGCGCGGAGAGCGCGCTGTTGACCGCCGCGGCGTCGACGCCGCGGTCCTCGAGCTTGTCGGACTGGTCCTTCATCAGCGCGATGAGCGGCGACACCACGACCGTGGTGCCGCGCATGTGCAGCGCCGGCAGCTGGTAGCAGAGCGACTTGCCGGCGCCCGAGGGCATGATCGCGAGCGTGTCGCGTCCGGCGAGCACGCTGTCGATCACTTCCCGCTGTCCCGGCCGCAGGCGCTGCAGGCGAAAGGTCCGGCGCAGGAGATTGCGCAATTTCTGCACGCGTCGATGATAACCGTACAATGTAAAGAGGCTTTACCCCGGGGAGGAGAAATGCCACAGACGCGCGGCTGGCAGGCGGCGCTTGCCGTCCTGCTCGCGGTGTTTGCGTTCTTCGCTTTCGAATCGTTGCGCCTCTCGCTGCGCGACGCGCTCGGCCCCGGCCCGGGCTTCTTCCCGTTCTGGCTGAGCGTCGCCGGGGGCTTTCTCGGCGTGGTTCTCTTTGTGCAAGTTTCCCGTGGACGGATGGGCTTTGAAACCCCAACGCTGACGTTCGAGCTGCGCCCGGTGGCGCTGGTTCTCGCCGGCCTGGTCGTCGCGACCGCGTTCCTCGAGGCGATCGGATTTCGCCTCGCCATGCTGCTGCTTCTTCCTTACCTGCTTTTCGTGCTGGGCGTGCGCAACTGGCTCGCGATGGGGCTTTTCTCCCTGGCCGGCAGCTTCGGCGTCTACCACGTCTTCTCCGGCCTGCTCAAGGTGCCGCTGCCCTGATGGAAGGGCTCCAATATCTGGCGTCGGGCTTTGCCTCGGCGCTGACGCCGGCGAACCTCGCCTTCGCGCTCGCCGGCTGCGTGCTCGGCACGCTCATCGGCGTCCTGCCGGGCCTCGGGCCCGCGGCGGGCACCGCCATCCTCATTCCCCTGACCTTCACGCTGGATGCGACCGGCGCCATCATCATGCTGGCCGCGATCTACTACGGCGCGATGTACGGCGGCACCATCACCTCGGTGCTGATCAACGTGCCCGGCGAGGCGGCGTCGGTGGTCACCTGCCTCGACGGCTACCAGATGGCGCGGCAGGGCAGGGCGGGGGCCGCGCTCGGCATCGCGGCGATCGGCTCCTTCGTCGGCGGCGTGTTCGCCGCCGCCGCGCTGGTGATGGTGGCGCCGCCGCTCGCGCGCTTCGCGCTGTCGTTCGGGCCGCCGGAGTTCTTCGCCCTGATGTTCCTCGGCCTGTGCCTGGTGACCGGGCTCGCGGGCCAGTCGCTCGCGGCCGCGCTGCTGATGACCGTGCTCGGGCTGCTGCTCGCGCTGATCGGCATCGACCCGGTGCGCGGCGCGCCGCGCTTCACCTTCGGCATCCCCGAGCTCTACGACGGCCTGGGCTTCGTGCCGGTGGTGATGGGCCTGTTCGGGGTGGCCGAGATCCTGCTGGTCGTGGAAGCGCCCTTTCGCAGACTTGTCGAAACAAAGCTCAGCGGCCTGTGGCCGAGCGCCGAGGAGTGGAAGCGCTCGGGCGGCGCCATCGGCCGCGGCACCGCGATCGGCTTTTTCCTGGGGCTGATTCCCGGCGTCGGCGCAGTCATCCCCACTTTCATGGCCTACATCCTCGAGAAGCGGCTCTCGAAGCATCCGGAGAGGTTCGGCACCGGCGCGATCGAGGGGGTAGCGGCGCCGGAGACTGCGAACAACGCCTATGCCAATGCCTCGATGATTCCGCTCCTGGTGCTCGGCGTGCCGAGTTCGCCCACCATCGCCATCCTGATGGGCGCCTTCATCATCAACGGCCTCACGCCCGGGCCGTTCCTCTTCAAGGAGCGCCCGGACCTGGTGTGGACCGTGATCGCCAGCTTCTTCGTCGGCAACGTGATCCTGCTCGTCCTGAACCTCCCGCTGGTGGGCCTCTGGGCGCGCCTGCTCAGGCTGCCCTACCAGTATCTTTGCGCAGGCACGCTGCTCTTCTGTATCGTGGGCGCCTACAGCCTCAAAGGCACGCTGTTCGACGTCGGCGTCATGCTGGTATTCGGGATCATCGGCTACCTACTGCGCAAGCTCGGCTTCCCGCTCGCCCCGGCGGTGCTCGCGCTCATCCTCGGCCCTTTCATGGAGAAGTCGCTGCGCACCTCGCTCGAGATGTCCGCGGGCGACTTCGGCATCTTCGTCACGCGGCCGATCTCGGCGGCGCTGCTCGCCTGCGCCGCGCTGATCCTCGCCGTGTCGGCGCTTAGGCTCGCTGCATTGAAATCGATCAGAGGAGGAGGCTCATGAAAAACGTACTGTTCCTGCTGGCATTTTCCACTGGCCTGGCGTTTGCTCAGGCCTTTCCCACAAAGCCGGTGCAGCTCATGGTGGCGTACCCGGCGGGAGGCAGCACCGACATCGCGGCGCGCATCGTCGCGGCGATCGCCGAGAAGGACCTCGGCCAGAGCATCGTGGTGCTGAACAAGGGCGGCGCCGGCGGCCAGGTGGGCTGGACCGAGATGAGCCGGGCGAAGCCCGACGGCTACTACATCGGCTTCATCAACCTGCCCGCGCTGAACACGGTCATTCTCGACCCCGACCGCAAGGCGGCGTTCAGCGTCGACGCCTTCGTGCCGGTGATCAACCAGGTGCTCGACCCGGGCATCATCTGGGTCAAGGGCGACAGTCCCTACAAGACCCTGAAGGACCTGCTCGACGCCGCGAAGAAGAACCCCAGCAAGATCAGCGCCGCCACCACCGGCATCCTGAGCGACGACCACCTGGCCATCCTGATGATGGAAGAAGCGGCGCCGGGGGCGCTGTTCCGCATCGTGCACTTCGATGGCGGCGCGCCGGTGATGACCGCGGTGATGGGCGGCCACATCGAGTGCGCGTTCGACAACGTCGGCTCGGTCTTCCGCCGCATCAGGACCGGCGAGCTGCGCGCGCTCGCGGTGATGGACACGCAGCGCTCGCCCTTCATACCCGACGTGCCCACCATGAAGGAGCTTGGCTATCCGACCGTGATCTCGAGCTCGACCCGCGGCATCGCCGTGCCGAAGGGCACGCCGCAGCCGGTGGTCAAGCGCCTCGAGCTGTCGCTCAAGAAGGCGATGGACGACCCCGAGCACCTGAAGAAAATGGAGGAAGCGGGCCTGCAGTTGCGCATCATGGTCGGCGAGGAGTACGCGAAGTACTACCGCGAGCTGCACACCAAGGCAGCCAAGTACACCGAGTGGGCGCGTTCACGGCCGCACAAGTAACTCACTTCGCCAGTAACCTCATCGCGCGCTCGAGCCCGTTGAGCGTCGTCGGGTACATGCGCCCATTCATCAGCTCCTTCACGATGCCGATCGACTGGCGGTAGGACCAGATCTCCTCGGGCTCAGGATTGAGCCAGATGCACTTGGTATAGACGTCGGTGACCCGCTTGATCCACACCGCGCCCGGCTCCTCGTTGAAGTACTCGATCGAGCCGCCGGGCTGCAGGATCTCGTAGGGGCTCATGGTCGCGTCGCCGACGAAGATCACCTTGTAGTCGTGGCCGTACTTGTGCAGCAGGTCCCAGGTGCGCGTGCGCTCGGAGTGGCGCCGGCGGTTGTCCTTCCACACGAAGTCGTACATGCAGTTGTGGAAGTAGTAGAACTCGAGGTGCTTGAACTCGGTCTTCGCCGCGGAAAAGAGCTCCTCGGCGAGCTTGATGTGGTCGTCCATCGTGCCGCCGATGTCCATGAGCATCAGCACCTTGATGGCGTTGCGGCGCTCGGGCCGCATGTGGATGTCGAGGTAGGTTTTTCTCGCGGTTTGATGAATCGTCGTATCCAGGTCGAATTCGTCGGGCGCGCCTTCGCGAGCAAACTTCCTCAATCTCCTTAAAGCAACTTTGATGTTGCGCGTGCCAAGCTCGACCGAATCATCGAGGTTGCGGTACTCGCGCTGGTCCCAGACCTTGACCGCGCTGCGGTTGCGCGATTTCTCCTGGCCGATGCGCACGCCCTCGGGGTTGTACCCGTAGGCGCCGAAGGGCGAGGTGCCGCCGGTGCCGATCCACTTGTTGCCGCCCTGGTGGCGGCCCTTCTGTTCCTCCAGCCGCTGGCGCAGCGTCTCCATCAGCTTTTCCCAGCCGCCGAGCGCTTCGATCTGCTTCTTTTCCTCCTCGGTGAGGTGCAGCTCGACCTGCTTCAGCAGCCACTCGAGCGGGATCTGCGCCTCGATCCCCGGGATGGTCTCGACCCCCTGCCAGAACTCGGAGAACGCGCGGTCGAACTTGTCGAAGTTCGCCTCGTCCTTCACCAGCGCGGCGCGCGACAGGTAGTAGAACTCGTCGATCGAGGGGCCGATCACGTCCTTGCCCATCGCCTCGAGCAGCGTCAGGTACTCCTTGATGGAGACCGGCAGCTTGTGCGACTTAAGTTTCAGGAAGAAATCGATCAGCACGCGGGGAGTATCGCATTTTGCAGCTGGTACAAGCCGCATTGAACGCCCGGAAGCGCGCCCGCATCATTGAAGAACGCCGGCGTCGCCAGGCGACGGCAGGCCGTCTGGAGCGCATCGCGCTCCGCACCGCCCTCCGCCAGCACCACCCAGCCTGGAACGGCGTTCTTCGGCCGGCCCTTCTTTTCCTCGGTTTCGATGGCGCTCGCCTTCGCGTCGGCGATGCACAGGTGCGCACCCACGACGCCTTGCGTTTGCGCTATCTCCTCGAGGACGGGCGCGAGCCGCGCACGCTGCTCGTCTTCGCGCCCCGGCGCGACGTCGTAGCGCCAGGTCATGATCCAGCCGCCGGCGCCGGGCCCGAGCGAGAGCACGACGCGGCAGAGCGAGCGCGAGGTGCCGGTGAAGTGCCGCGTGGCGCGGCGCGTCCATTCCGTGGGCGCGTTCAGGCGCGCGAGGTAATCGGCGCCCGCGAGAACTTCAGGCGTGGCGGTTTCGTAAAGGGTAAAGAACTCAGGGGCGCCTTCGTGCGCGATGTAGCGCCGGCCGCGCAGGAAACCCGGAATTCCGACGCGCTCGGGCATGTGCTCGCGGTTGTGCCACTCGTAGAAGTCGGCCCGGCCCTCGGGCCGGATGCCGTGCCAGATTGCCACCACGCCCTTGCCGGCAAGGCTCACGCTGACGGCTAACCGGCCTTGATCACTCCGCAGGCGATGCGCGCGCCGGCGTTGCCCGTCGGCTGCGTCTTGTAGTCGTCGGGATCGGCGTGGATGATGAGGCCGCGGCCGACGACGCTCGCCGGGCCCGGCCGCACGGTGATGATGTCCATCGTGACGTCCAGCATGGCGCGGCCGTCCTTTGCGGCGTTCAGCGCGGGCAGGTCTCCCGCGTGGCGTTCTGCCGACTTCGGATCGCCGTGCGGCTTGCCGTGCGGGTTGAAGTGGCCCTTGGTGCTCATGCCGTCGCCCGAGCTGCAGTCGCCGGCCTCGTGGATGTGGAAGCCGTGCGCGCGATCGGGCCTCAGCCCCTGGGCGAAGACGACGACGCGCACCTTGCCGTCCACTTCCTCGAAGGTCGCCTCGCCGAAGGCCTTGCTGCCCTTCGTGGGCTGCAATGCTGCAGTCGCGCGCAGCGGCTCATCCGACGTGCTCTGGCAGGCCGCCAGCAGTGTTGCGGCCACGGCCACAAATAACTTGTTCATTTTTCGCGTCCTCCTCTCTAGAATCTACTTCAGGAGGAGCACAAATGAAACATCTCATCGCAGTGGCGTGCGCGGCTGCCGCGCTTTTCGCCTCGATTGCCGTCGCGCAGGCGCCCAAGCCCGTGGTGCTGCGCTTTGCCTCGGACTTCACGCCGCCGCCGCATCCCGCGGGCATGGCGATGAAGCACTTCGGCGACCGCCTGCCGCAGGTGATCCCGGGCAGCGAGGCGCGGCTCTATTTCGCCGGCGCGCTCTACACCATCCCCGAGGCCTTCGAGGCGATGCGCCAGGGCAACCTCGAGATGACCTGGATGCAGATGGGCAAGGCGGCGCCGGTCGAGCCGTGGATGATGGCGGTGATCGGGCCCGGAATCCTCACCACCGCCGGCGCGGTCGACAACCTCGAGAAGACCAAGACCTACCAGATGCTGGTCGAGCGCCTCGAGAAGCGCCAACTGATCAAGGTGTTCGGCGCCGGCCAGATGAGCTTCGGCATGGGCGTCGGCGGCAAGAAGCGCTACCTCAAGCCCGAGGACTTCGCCGGGCGCAAGATCCGCAGCATGGGCCCGGCCGAGAACCCGGTGCTCGAGTCGTGGAAGGCGAGCCCGGTGGTGATGGGCTTCGGCGAAGTCCCGACCGCGCTCGAGTCGGGCGTGATCGACGGCCTGATGACCAGCATCGGCGGCTGGCTCGCGGTGCGCGAGCAGTCGCCGTACTACACGACCGGCGGCGCGGGCGTGTTCACCGGCGACTACTACATGATCAGCGCGAGCCGCCGCTGGTGGGACCGGCTGCCCAAGCCGACGCAGGCGGCGCTCGAAGGATTGATCAGCGAGACGATCCAGCTGCAGAAGGAGTTCAACTGGTGCGTCGACAAGATGACCTACGAGAAGTACGGCACCAAGGACCCCTCGAAGCCCGGCGTGTACTGGATGACGCAGGCGGAAGTGACCGCGCTCACCGCCGCTCTCGGCGAAGGCCCGAGCCGCTGGATCAAGAGCAAGATGCCGCCCGAAGCCGCGAAGTGGGTCGACACCTTCAAGCAGGAAGGCAAGCAGCTCTCCGCGCAGCACCCGGTCGGCTCGTCCTGGATCGAGAAGATCGACTGCTCTAGGCACGCCTCCAAGATCGTGATTCGCTAGGCGGTGGAGGCCGCCTACTCCGCCTGGCGGGCGTTCCAGGACCGGATCCTGGCGCCCGCGGCGGCGCTGCTGTTCGTCGGCTCGACGCTGCTCGCGCTGCTCGAGGTCGCGCGGCGCTACGTCCTCGGCCTGTCGTTCGAGTGGCAGCAGGACGCGGTCACCTTCTTCATCCTGAGCGGGGTGTTCCTCTACTTCAGCATCTCGCAGCGGCGTGAGGCGCACCTCACCGTCACGCTGATCCCGGAGCTGTTCAACGTGTTCGGCGGGCGCTGGCGCGCGGCCGCCGAGATCGTGAAGCTGGTGGCGCTGGTGTTCTCGTGCCTCTTCATGGCTGCGGTCGTCTGGTGGGGCATCCCTGAGGTCGAGGACAGCATCAAGTACGAGGCGCGCACCGAGAGCCTGGCCTTCCAGATGTGGCCGTTCCTCGCGGTGCTGCTGTTCTCCTTTGCCAGCATGGGCATCACCATGCTGTTCCAGATCTACCGCGAGGTGCAGGCGCTGCGCGGGCGAACCGTGCTGGTGGAGAAGCGCGAAGAAGCGGACGGGACGCACTGATGGCCATCGTTGGCATCGTGCTGTTCGCGCTGCTGTTGCTTGCGGTACCGATCGGCATCGCGCTCAGCTCCGCGGCGGCGGCCTACATCATGGTCGACCCGCTGCTCGAGCCGACCGTCATCTTCCGGCAGTTCTTCAGCTTCCTCGCGCGCTACTCGCTGACGGCGATCCCGCTGTTCATCTTCGCCGGCTTCCTCATGGAGAAGACCGGGCTGGTCCGGCAGCTGTTCGGCTTCGCGGACTCGCTCGTCGGCCATCTGCCGGGCGGCTTCGGGGTCGCGACCGTGATCGCGTGCGTGCTGTTCGGATCCATCTCCGGATCGAGCGTGGCGATGGCGGCGGCGATGAGTGTGATCGCGATTCCCGAAATGAAGAAGCGCGGCTACCCCGACTGGCTCTCCGGGGGGCTGGTGGCGACCGCGGGCGGAATCGCCATCCTGATACCGCCGAGCATTCCGCTCCTGATCTACGGCATCGTCACCGAGACGTCCGTGGTCAGGCTGTTCTTTGCCGGAGTGATCCCGGGGCTGATGCTCGCGGCGGGCAACATCATCAGCGTCATCGTGATCGCGCTGTGGCTCAAGCTCCCGCGCAGCGGGAAATTCGACGGGGCCCGCGTGCTGCGGGAGTCGAAGGGCGCGATACCCGCGCTCGGCATGCCGGTGGTCATCCTGGGCGGGCTGTATGGCGGCGTTTTCACGCCCACCGAGGCGGCAGCGGCGGCGTGCGGCTACGCAATGGTCTACGGGCTGATCGTCGGCCGCGGCGAATTCGTCAGGCAGCTCCTCCCCACGGCGATGCGCGCGATGAACCTCACCGGAGTGATCCTGTTCCTCATCGGCAGCGTCGGCGTGTTCCAGTTCCTCGCCGCCAACATGTACTGGCCGCAGCGGATCACCGACACCATCGTCGGCTGGGGATTGACCCCGCTCGGGTTCATCTTCGCCTATATGGGTGTCCTGCTGATCCTCGGCATGTTCGTGGACGGCGTGGCGATGATCCTGCTCACCGTGCCGGTCATTTTCCCGGTGGCCTACGCGATGAAGATCGACCCGGTGGCCCTCGGCATCATGCTCACGCTCAATATTGAAATGGGCGTGGTGACGCCGCCGGTCGGGCTGAACCTGTTCGCCGTGAGCGGAACCTCAAAGATCCCCCTGCACGAGGTCATCAAGGGAACGATTCCCTTCTTCGTCGGCGACGGCATCGTGCTTCTGCTGGTGATCTTCTTTCCCGGTCTCGCAACCTGGCTTCCCGATCTGCTTGTCAAGTCTGTCTTCTAACAAGCTTCTAGAGGAGCTGGGCGTGGATCTCTCGCGCCACGCCGGCCAGGATCTGCCTTGCCGCTCCCCGGTCGACGGCGCTGAGATCGCCATCCTGCGCGCCGACCGCGCGGCCGACGTGCAAGCGAAGATCGGCACCGCGGCCGAGGCCTGGCGCCAGTGGCGTGAGCTGCCTGCGCCGCGGCGCGGCGAGCTGATCCGCCTGTTTGGCGACGAGCTGCGCTCGCACAAGGCCGCGCTCGGCCGGCTGGTGTCGATCGAGGCCGGCAAGATCCTGCAGGAAGGCACCGGCGAGGTGCAGGAGATGGTCGACATCTGCGATTTCGCCGTGGGCCTCTCGCGCCAGCTCTACGGGCTGACCATCGCTTCCGAGCGCCCGGGGCACAGGATGATGGAGACCTGGCACCCGCTCGGCGTGGTGGGGGTCGTCACGGCGTTCAACTTTCCGGTCGCAGTGTGGGCGTGGAACGCGTCACTTGCGCTCGCCTGCGGCGACACGCTGGTGTGGAAGCCTTCGGAGAAGACTCCGCTGACCGCGCTCGCCTGCCAGGCACTGTTCGAGCGTGCTGCCGCGCGCTTCGGCGACGCGCCACGCGGGTTGTCGCAGGTGGTGATCGGGGGCCGGGAAACCGGCGACGCGCTGGTGGGCGATCCGCGCGTCGCGCTGATCAGCGCCACCGGCAGCACGCGCATGGGCCGCGCGGTGGCGGCGCGCGCCGCCGAGCGCCTGGCGCGCACGCTCCTCGAGCTGGGCGGCAACAACGCCATGGTCGTCGCGCCGAGCGCGGATCTCGACCTCGCCGTGCGGGCGATCACCTTCGCCGCCGCCGGCACCGCCGGGCAGCGCTGCACCACATTGCGGCGGCTCTTCGTGCATGAGGGTGTCTACCCGAAGCTCGTCCCAAGCCTCAAGAAAATCTACGCCTCGCTGCCGGTAGGCAATCCGCTCGTCGAAGGCACGCTGGTCGGGCCGTTGATCGACCCCGCCGCGTTCGAGGCGATGGGCAACGCGCTGGAGCAGGCGCGGCACGAAGGCGGCACGATCCACGGTGGCGAGCGCGTCACAGTGCCCGGCTGCGAGGGCGGGCATTACGTGCGTCCGGCCCTGGTGGAGATGCCGGGACAGACCGCGATCATGCATCGCGAGACCTTCGCTCCCATCCTGTACGCGGCGCCGTATCGCAGCCTCGACGAGGCGATCGCGTGGCACAACGCGGTGCCGCAGGGCCTCGCCTCCAGCATCTTCACCAACGACATCCGCGAGGCCGAGCGTTTCATGTCGGAGCGCGGCAGCGACTGCGGCATCGTCAACGTCAACATCGGCCCGAGCGGTGCCGAGATCGGCGGCGCGTTCGGCGGCGAGAAGGAGACCGGCGGCGGGCGCGAGGCCGGCTCCGATGCCTGGAAGGCCTACATGCGCCGCGCCACCAATACCATCAACTACAGCCGCGAGCTGCCACTCGCGCAGGGAATCCGCTTCGAAACCCCAGGAGGTTCACCGTGACCCTCACGCTCGGCCCGTTGATCGGTGCATCAGTCGGCCTTGGCGCCTGAAAGCCTGACCAGCCTGCCGTAGTTCTCGCGCTGCCGCTGCATCGACTGGGCGAACTGCTCGGGCGTGCCCGCGATCACCTCCAGGCCGAGGTCGGCGAGCTTCGCAAGCACGTCGGGCGCGCGCACCGCGCGCGCGGCGGCCTCGTTCAGGCGCCGAACCATCTCGGGCGGCGTGCCGGCGGGCGCGAGCAGGCCGATGGTGATATCGAGCCCGAACTGCGAGAAGCCCGACTCGGCTATGGTCGGCACCTCCGGCATGCGCGACCAACGCCTCGGGTTCACCGCGGCGATCATGCGCACCTTCCCCGCGCGCTGGTGCGGCAGCAGCGATGCGGGACCTGCCACGACGATCGGCACATCGCCGGACAGCACCGCCGGCACCGACTGCGCCACGCCCTTGAACGGCACGTGCACGAAGTTGGCGCCCGATTCGAGCTTGAGGAGCTCCATCGACAAGTGGTGCGGGCTGCCAGCGCCCGACGAGCCGTAGGGCAGGCCTTCGGGCCGGCTCTTCGCCAGCGCGACGAGCTCCTGCACGTTGTTCGCCGGCACCTGCGCGCCGACGGTGAGGTAGAGCATCGAGTTCGAAAGCTCGATGACCGGCACGAAGTCGCGCTGCGGATCGTAGGGAAGCTTGGCGCGCAGGCTCGGGTTGATGCCGTAGTGCGCGGAATCGGCGACGAACAGCGCCGTGCCGTCGGGCGGCGACTGCTTGACGAACTCCGCGGCGATGATGCCGCCGGCGCCCGGGCGGTTATCGACCACTACCGGCATGTCCATGCCCTTGCTGAACTCGGGCGCCATGAGCCGCGCGAGGACATCCGGGCCGCCGCCCGCGCCGAAGGGAACCACGAGGCGGATGGTTTTCTGCGCTTCTACCGGCAACGCAACCAGGGCAAGAAGGAGCAAGAGTAGTTTCATGAGTGAACCTTCAGTCCCATAAGGCCTGCGATGAGGTTGCGCTGCATTTGCGAGGTGCCGGCGCCGATGGTGGCGCTGCGCGCATCGCGGAAGTGGCGCTGCATGTCGAACTCCATGTTGTAGCCGTAGGCGCCGAGGATCTGCATGCCCAGGTTGGCGAGCTTGGCATAGGTCTCGGAGGCGAACAGCTTCGCCATCGAGATCTCCTTCAGCGCGTCCTTGCCGCTTGCCAGCATCCACGCGGCGCGCCACATCATCAGGCGCGAGGCCTCGAGCTCGGTCTGCATGTCGGCAAGCATGTGCGCGATGACCTGGTTGGTGCCGATCGGCCGGCCGAACTGCTTGCGCTCCTTGGCATAGTCCAGCGCCAGATCCAGGATCGCCTGCATGCCGCCGATGTAGCCCGAGGTCGAGGTGATGCGCTCGACCTGCAGGCCCGACAGCACCACCTGCCAGCCGTTGTTCTCGCCGCCAACCAGCCGCTCGTGCGGCACGCGCACGTCGGTCCAGAAGATCTCGTAGGTGCCGGTGCAGCGCCGGCCGAGCATGTCGAGCTTGCGCAGCTCCACCCCCGGCGTGTCGTTGTCCACCAGGAACAGCGACATCCCCTTGCGGTAGAACACGTTGGGGTCGGTCTTGACGTAGACGTTGATGACGTTGTTCCTCGCGCCGGCGCCGGTGGCCCAGAGCTTCTGGCCGTTGATGATCCAGTGCTCGCCGTCGCGCTTTGCACTCGTGCGCATGGCGCCGATGTCCGAGCCGGCGTCGGGCTCCGACATGGAAATCGAGAACTTGACCTTGCCCTCGAGCATCTTCGGGATCCAGTGGCGCTTCTGCTCTTCGGTGCCCTTGCGCAGGATGTTGAGCCCGCAGAACACCGGGCCGCCGAACGCAGTGAACAGATCGAAGCTCTTGTACGAGAGCTCCTCGGCGATGATCACCAGGTCGATCGCGTTGCCGCCCAGGCCGCCGTATTCCTCCGGGAAGGGCATGCGGAACAGGCCCATCTTCAGCCACTCGGCGTAGAGCTCGTCGGGAAACGCCTGCTCGCGGTCGAGGCGGCGCACGTACTCCGGCGTGGCGAACTTCGCCATCATCTTGCGCACGCTGTCGCGCAGCATGCGCTGCTCTTCGGTGAACTCGAAATCCACTAGAGGACTCCGTTCTCGCGCAACTCGGCGAGAATCTCGTCGGTGTGCTCGCCCAGGTCGGGCGGCGGGCGGAAGTCGATCTCGCGGCCGCCGTCGACCCGGGCAGGACGATGCTGCGCGCGGATGCGCCCATGTTTTTCATGAGTCAATTCATACAGGGTGCCGAGGTGCTTCACCTGCGGGTCGTGCTCGAGGTCCTGCACGCCGAGCTCGGGTGCGAACGGCAGGTCCTCGCGTTGCAGCTGCTGCATCCACTCGGCGCGCGTGCGGGTGGCGAACACGGCCTTGAGCTCGAAGGCGATCTTCTCGTAGTGGGTGGCGCGGTCCGCCCGGCGGGGATAGGCCTGGATCCAGTCCTCGCGGTCGATGGCGCGGCACAGGGCGTGCCAGAACTTGTCCGGCGAAGACAGGTGCAGGCCGATGCACTTGCCATCCTTGCACACCAGGTTGAAGGCCTGCGAGCTTGCGCCCCTCTGGTAGATCGGCGTCGGCTCGCCCTGATCGAAGTAATAGGCGAGCGGCTCGAGGTTCAGGGCGATGGTCGCTTCGAGCATGTTGACCTCGATCAGCCGGCCGCGACCCGAGGCAGTCCGCTCGTAGAGTGCGGCGAGGACGGCCGATACGGCGTAATACGCGGTGGCCGGATCGGAGATCGCCGGGCCGACCACGCGCGGATCAGCGTCCCGGCGGTGCCGGCTCATCCAGCCCGACAGCGCCTGGCCGACGTTGTCGTAGGCGGGCCGCTCGGCGTAAGGGCCATCGGGACCGAAGCCGGTAATGGCGCAGTAGAGGAGGCGCGGATTGACGGCGCGCAGCTGCGCGTGCCCGAAGCCCATGCGTTCGGCCACGCCCGGGCGGCTGTTGACGACGAACACGTCGGCGGTCTTGGCGAGCGCGTGCAGCACCTCGAGCCCCTCGGGCCGGGTGTAATCGAGCGCGATCGAGCGCTTGTTGCGGTTGTGTGCCTGGAAATGCGGGCTGTAGCTGCCGCTGCGGAACGAGCGGAACGGATCGCCGCCGTCGGGGCGCTCCACCTTGATGACATCGGCGCCGTACTCGGCGAGTATCATCGCGGTCAGCGGTGCCGTAATGAAGCCGCCTACCTCAAGCACCCGAACGCCCTGCAGTAAGCGCATCGTTCCCCAAGGATACTACCTGTGACGAGCTATAAAACTTTGCAAATCGCCATTAGGGACAGGATCGCGAAGATCAGCTTGAACCGCCCGGACAAGAAAAACGCGATGAACCCGCAGCTTCACCGCGACATCACCGCGGCGCTGGAAGAACTGCGCTACGACGACGCCGCCGCGGTGCTGGTGATCACCGGCGCTGGCAACGCGTTCTGCGCCGGGATGGACCTGAAGGAGGTGTTCCACGATCTCAAAGGCGGCAAGAACCCGGCGGAGTTCGACCGGATCTACCGCATCGCCACGGACTGGCGCGGCCGTACGCTGCGCTACTACCCGAAGCCCACCATCGCGATGGTCAACGGGTTTTGCTTCGGCGGCGCGTTCTCGATCGTCGAGGGCTGCGATCTGGCGGTGGCGGCCGACGAGGCCACCTTCGGACTGTCGGAGATCAACTTCCGCCTGTTCCCGGGAGGCTCGGTATCGAAATCGCTGGCCAACCTGTTCCGTCCGCGCGACGCGCTGCTGTACGCGATGACCGGCAGGACCTTCGACGGGCAGGCGGCGGCGCAGATGGGTTTCGTGAATTTCTCGGTGCCGCTGGCGAAACTCGAGGCGGAAACGATGGCGCTCGCCACGGAGATCGCGGCCAAGGACCCGGCGGCGCTGAAAGGCTGCAAGGACGGCTACCGGTTCTCTCTGGAAATGAGCTGGGAAGCATCGATGAACTACACCAACGCCAAGGAAAACGAAATATTCGTGGCGCAGAAGGGAGCGTGGGTGGAGGAAGGCGTCGGCGATTTCGTCAAGGGCAAGTACAAGCCGGGGCGGGGCGGACACGAAACCGCAAAAAAGTAGGTGATTCGTCTTTCGCAAGTCAGCCTCAGGCGCGGGGCGAAGCTCCTCCTTGAGCAAACGGATTTGGCACTCAACCCGGGCGAGCGCGCCGGCCTGATCGGCGCCAACGGCTCGGGAAAGACGAGCCTGCTCGCGCTGCTGCGCGGTGAGCTGCACGCCGACAAGGGCGATGTGGACCTGCCACGGCACTGGCGCATCGCCCACGTCGCGCAGGAGACGCCGGCGCTCGAGCGGCCCGCGGTCGAGTACGCGATCGACGGCGACACGCATCTCAGGAATCTCCAGCAAAGGCTTGTGCAGGCTGAAACCACTGGAAACGGCAACCTGATCGGCGAGCTCCACGCAGCGCTCGCGGACTCCGACGTCTATACCGCGCGCCCGCGCGCAGAAACGCTGTTGCTTGGCCTGGGCTTCAAGACGGAGGAGCTCGAAAGGCCGGTATCGACGTTCTCCGGCGGCTGGCGCATGCGGCTCAATCTCGCGCAGGCGCTCATGACGCCATCCGAGCTGCTGCTGCTCGACGAGCCGACCAACCACCTCGACCTCGACGCCATCATCTGGCTCGAGGACTGGCTGCGGCGCTACCCGGGGACGCTGATGGTGATCTCGCACGACCGCGATTTCCTCGATGGCGTGGTGAGGGCCATCGTGCATATCGACCAGCGGAAATTGCGACGCTATACCGGCGACTACTCGAGCTTCGAGCAGCAGCGCGCGCAGGCCGTGGTGCTCGCCGCCGCGCAGATCGAAAAGCAGACGCGCGAGCGCGCGCACCTGCAGTCGTTCATCGACCGTTTCCGCGCCAAGGCGACCAAGGCGCGCCAGGCGCAGAGCCGCATGAAGATGCTGGCGAAGATGGAGGACCTGGCACCGCTGCACGTCGCCGCGCCGTTCTCCTTCGAGTTCCGCGACCCGGAGCGCTCGCCCGACCCGCTTTTGATCCTGGAAGACGTGAATGCGGGATACGGCGAAAAGGTCGTGCTGCAGAACGTCAAGCTCTCGCTGCGCTCCGGCGAGCGCATTGGCCTTCTCGGCGTGAACGGGGCGGGCAAAACGACGCTCGTGAAGACCATCGCGGGCGTTTTGCCCGTTTTATCCGGGACTGCCACGTTCAACAAGGGCCTGGAGGTCGGCTATTTCGCGCAGCACCAGGTCGAGATGCTGCGCGACGACGAGTCGCCGCTCTGGCATCTCAAAAGGATTTCAGGGGGTGTTCGTGAGCAACAGCTGCGCGACTATCTCGGCAGCTTCAACTTTCCTGGCGACATGGCGACCGGCCCGGTGGGCAATTTCTCGGGCGGCGAAAAGGCGCGCCTTTCCCTCGCGCTCATCGTATGGCAGCGGCCGAACCTGCTGCTGCTCGACGAGCCGACCAACCACCTCGACCTCGACACGCGCGAGGCGCTGGCCGTGGCGCTCGCGCAGTTCGAGGGCACGCTGGTGCTCGTGTCGCACGACCGCCATCTGCTGCGCGCGACGACCGAGCGGCTCCTCATCGTCGCCGACGGCGCGCTGCGCGAGTTCGACGGCGATCTGGACGACTACCGCGATTGGCTTTTGAAGAGAAACGTCGTTCCGAAGCCCGAGAAGAAAAAACCGGTCGCGGCCAAGCCCAGAGCCGTCAGCCGCAAGCCGGTCGAGTCGCGGATCAAGCGCCTGGAGGAACTGATGACCCGCCTCAACGCTCGCAAGGCCGAGATCGAGGCGCGGCTCGGCGATCCCGCCGTCTACCAGGACCCGGCAGCGCTGAAGGCATTGCTGCTCGACCAGGCATACGTCGCGCAAGAGCTCGAGCAGGTCGAGACCGAGTGGCTGGAGCGGAACACAGGCGTGTGAGCCGCTTCTACGCCGATCTGCCGGTGCTCACGGAGTTCAGCGCCGTGACGCTGGCCGAGCGCTTCGCGGCGCTGCCGGCCGACTGGCACGTGGCGGCCTGCGACGTGCGCAACTCGACCGCGGCGGTGCAGGCCGGCGATTACAAGCAGGTCAATACCGTCGCCGCGGCCGCGGTCACCGCGGTGCTGAACGCGGCAGGGGACACCGAGATCCCGTTCATCTTCGAGGGCGACGGCAGCTCGTTCTGCGTGCCGCCGGCGCTGCTCGGGGACGTGCGCGCCGCCCTGGCGAAGACGCGCGACATGGCGCGCGCCTCATTCGGCCTGGAGCTGCGCGTGGCGACGGTGCCGGCGACGCGCGTGCGCGAGGCGGGCTTCGACATCCTCGTGGCGCGCTACCGGGTGTCGGAGAACTACGTCCAGGCGGTGTTCGCCGGCGGCGGCATGGCGTGGGCCGACCGCTACATGAAGGATCCGGCCACCGCCGGCTTGTGCGCGGTCGGCGCCGGCGTTGCGCCGGGCGGCAGCCACGAAGGGCTGGAGTGCCGCTGGCGGGACATCCCCAGCCCGCACGGCGAGACGGTGAGTCTGATCGTCCGCGCCGCTGGAGGGGATCCGCGCGTCTACCGCGATCTGATCGCGAAGGTGGCGGAGATCTACGGCAGCGACGAGCAGTGCCACCCGGTGACGCTGCCGGCGCTGTCGATGACGCTCGGCGGCCGGCGCCTCGACAACGAGGTCGGCGTGCGCGCCGCGGACCGCGGCGCGTGGGGTAAGTGGCGCTACCGCATGTGGATCCGCCTGGTGGTGCTGCTCGGCTGGTTCCTGATGAAGTTCGGCCTGCGCACCGAGGAGACCGACTGGAGCCGCTACAAGCCGACCCTGGTGCGCAACAGCGACGTGCGCAAGTTCAACGACGTCTACCGCCAGATCCTCGCCGGCACCGCGGCGCAGCGCGATGCGCTCACCGCGTGGCTCGAGGCGCGCTACGCGCGGCGCGAGCTTGCCTACGGGCTGCACGTCACCGACCGCGCGCTCATGACCTGCCTGGTATTCAACTACTCCGGCAGCCACCTGCACTTCATCGACGGCGCCGACGGCGGCTTGTTCTCCGCCGCGAAGGCCTTCAAGGAGCGGGCGGCGAAGCTCGCAACGTGAGTTATGCTTCACGCCAAGGAGGAGTCATGAAGGAGAAGTCGCAGACGCGCAGAGAATTGCTGAAGCGGGGCGCCGCGCTCGCAGTCGCGGCGCCTTATGTGATCACCGCACGCTCGCAGGAAACCCTGATCGTCAACACGCAGGGCGGCGAATACCAGGAGCTGGTCGAGCGCGTGGTGATCCGCCCGTTCGAGAAGAAGTTCGGCGTCAAGGTGATCCACGACGCGACCGGCACGGCGTCGCAGGACTACGCCAAGATCCGCGCCGCGCGCGGCGCTCCGGGATTCGACGTTGCCGGGCTGCTGACGCCGCCCGAGGTCATCCTCGGCGTGAAGGAGGGTCTCCTCGAGAAGTTGACCGAGCGCGAGGTGCCGAACCTGAAATACCTGTGGGACAAGGCCTGGCAGGTAATCCCCGGCGGCTCGGGCGCGCCGCACACGCTGCAATACGCCGCGCTCGTCTACAACAAGGAAAAGCTCGACCGGCCTCGGTCGTGGGCCGACTACTGGGAGCCGCAGAAGAGATACGGCGACAAGATCAAGGGCCACGTCATCAACTACAACCCCGCCAACCTGCTCTCGGTGTACGCGCTGATCCACGGCGCGCAGCTCGGCGGCGGCGGCGTCGACAACATGGACCCGGCGTGGGCGCGCCTCAAGTCGCAGAAGCCGTACGTCGGAGTGGTCGTCACCGGCTCCGCGGAAGCCGTGCCGCACTTCGAGAACGGCCAGGTCTGGATCTCGCCGTACTGGAGCGGGCGCTCGGGCTACTACATCGACCGCGGCCTGCCGTTCGAAATGCTCATCCCCCAGGAGGGCGTGATCGGGCTGTTCGACGTCGCCTGCGTGCCGGTGGGCGCGAAGAACAAGAAGCTCGCCTACGAGTTCCTCAACTGGCGGCTCGACAAGGACATCCAGCGCCAATGGGCGCTCGCGTACTTCACCAGCCCGACGCGCAGCGACGTCGCGGACCTGCCGGCCAAGTTCGCCGCGACCCAGATCGTGACCAAGGAGCAGATGGCCAAGACCCAGTTCCCGGATTCGGACGTGATCGGCGCCCGCCGCAAGGACTGGACGCTTAAGTGGCAAGAGATCATGGCCTGAGAATCTGGGTTCTCGTGGCAGCGCCGATGGCGCTGCTGTTGGTGTTCTTCGTCGTCCCGAATGCGCTGCTGCTCTCCACCAGCTTCCTCAAGTCGGAGGCGCAGCAGCTCACCGGCGAGCTCACCCTCGAGAACTACGGATTCCTGTTCGGAAAATCCATCTATCAGCAGGCGTTCCTGCGCACCTTCGTCGTCGGGGTGTGCGTCGGCATGCTCACCGTGGTGCTCGGCTATCCGCTCGCGTACTTCCTGGTGCGCACGAAGAGCCGCTGGAAGGGCGTGCTGATCGCGCTGTCGCTCGCGCCGCTCCTGGCGAGCGTCGTGGTGCGCACCTACGGCTGGTACATCATTTTGAATCGCTTCGGCGTCGCCAATGATTTATTCCTTACTCTAGGAATCATTAACGAGCGGATCGCCTTCATGCCGAGCACCGGCGCCATCATCATCGGCCTCGCGCATGCACTGCTGCCCTATACGGTGCTCACCATCATGGGGTCGCTCAACGGCATCAATCCGAACCTGGAGCAGGCGGCGATGAGCCTGGGCGCGAGCCGCACGCGCACGTTCTTCCACGTGGTGCTGCCGCTCAGCCTGCCGGGCATCGCCGGCGGCTTCATCCTCGCGTTCTCGATCGCCATCAGCGCGTACGCCACGCCCGCCATCCTGGGCGGGCCGGCGACGCAGGTGATGGCGACCGCGATCTACGGCTTCATGACCCAGCTCCTCGACTGGTCGATCGGCGCCGCGCTGGCGGTGGTTTTGATCGTCTCGTCCCTGCTTCTTCTCTATGCCGCCTCTCGGATAGGCGCGAAGCAGGCGGCGATATGAGCCCCTGGGCAGCGCTCCGCGCCGTAGTGGTTTTCGTCTACGTCTTCATGCTCGGCCCCATCCTCATCACGGCGGCCGTCTCGTTCAACGAGTCCAACCGCTCGCAGTTCCCGCCGCGCGGCTTCTCGCTGCAATGGTGGGGCCGCGCGCTTTCGCCGGAGTGGGTCGATCCGCTGGTGTTCAGCCTGAAGCTCGGGGTGCTGACGGCGCTCATCAGCACGCTGCTCGCGATGCCGCTCGCGTTCGCGCTCGCGCGGCACCGCTTCGTCGGGCGCGACGCCATGGTGGCGCTCACGCTCGGGCCGCTCATGCTTCCGGCGCTGGTGACCGGGGTCGGGCTGCTGCAGCTCTTCCAGTACGCCGGGCTGCGCGATTACATCGGCTTCACCGCGCTGCTCGTCGGCCACGTCGTGATCTGCCTGCCATTTGCGGTGCGCACGGTGGCGATCAGCCTGCATACGCTGCCGCCGAATGTCGAGCTCGCCGCCGCGAGCCTCGGTGCATCGCGCTGGCGCACGCTGTGGCACGTGGTGTTCCCGCTCATCAAGAGCGGCATCGTGGCGGGCGCGGTGTTCGCCTTCGTCCACTCGTTCACCGACGTCAACCTGTCGCTGTTCCTGGTGCGCCCGGGCGAGGTGCCGATCACCGTGAAGATCCTCGGCTTCCTCGAGTTCGGCTTCGCGCCGACGCTCGCCGCGGTATCGGTGATCACGCTGCTCCTGCCGCTCGCGCTCGTCGCGGTGGTCGAGAAGCTCACCGGGCTGGGCGACTTCATCTACGGGGAGCGCGAGCGTGTCTGAGGCGGCGCTGCGGCTCGCCGGCATCACCAAGCGCTACGGCGGCGTGACCGCGGTCGACGGCGTCGACCTCGAGGTGCGCGAAGGCGAGTTCCTGACCCTGCTCGGCCCCTCGGGCTGCGGCAAGACCACCACGCTCGGGCTGATCGCCGGCTTCTTCCCGCCGAGCGCGGGCGAGATTTACCTCAAGGGACGGCCGGTCGCCGGGCTGCCGCCGTTCAAGCGCGATATCGGCGTCGTGTTCCAGGACTACGCGCTATTTCCGCACATGAGCGCGGGCGATAACGTTGCTTTTGGTCTGAGGATGAGAAACCTCGACCGCGGTGAAATTGACCAACGAGTCAAGGAAGCCCTGGATCTCGTCCAATTGCGCGGCCTTGCCGAGCGCCGCCCGCTCGAGCTCTCCGGCGGCCAGCGCCAGCGCGTAGCGCTCGCCCGCGCGCTGGTGATCCGGCCCGCGGTGCTGCTGCTCGACGAGCCGCTGTCGAACCTCGACCTCAAGCTGCGCGAGGAGATGCGGGTCGAGATCGCCGGCCTGCAGCGGCGCCTGGGCATCACCACGGTGTTCGTCACCCACGACCAGGGCGAGGCGCTGGTGATGTCGGACCGCATCGCGGTGATGAACGCGGGCCGCATCGAGCAGCTAGGCCGTCCTGCCGAGATCTACGAGAAGCCGGCGACGCGCTTCGTAGCGGAATTCATCGGCCGGATGAATTTCTTCGCGAGGGACGGGAAAGTCGTCGCCATCCGCCCGGAAAGGGCAAAGCTTTCAAGCGAAAAGCCTGCAAGCGGATTCGCGCGCCGTGGCACGGTGCGCAACGTCCTCTACCTGGGCGCGAACTTCGAATACCACCTCGACCTGGAAGGCGAGCGCGCGCTGGTGGAAGCGCCGAACGACGGCGGCGCGCCAAAGTTCCAGGCCGGCGAGGCCGTCTGGTTCAGTGCACCGCCAGAGAGCTGCCTGCAGATGTAGCCATCACCGGCGCGTCGCCTTCGATGGTCGTGCGCAGCATGTGGCGCCGGTACCTGGAATCATCGAAGGGTGTGGCGCAGTGCTGC
>Ga0208185_1000376_pt1 | contig 22174 bp, 16 predicted proteins | sample EasRivMeERMLT700_FD_187532 | JGI IMG/M metagenome (GOLD analysis project Ga0208185, IMG submission 187532) | Soil microbial communities from meander-bound floodplain in the East River, Colorado, USA - East River MetaG ERMLT700 (SPAdes) (version 2) | ecosystem: Environmental > Terrestrial > Soil... | reverse complement strand
CCTTCGCCGCTGACGCTCTCGACGAACGGCAGTGCCTTGAGCCGCCCCTCCCAGTCCGTCGGAGGATTCGCGAAGCTCGCTTCCAGTACGTTCTTGCTGGGGATCGAAGCCTTCAACGTCAGCGGGGAGTCGAGCGCGACGAGTTTTCCATGGTCGATGATCGCGATGCGATCGCACAGCTTGTCCGCTTCGTCCATGTAGTGCGTGGTGATGAGGATCGTCAGATCGCGCTGCGACTTGATGCGCTGCAGCATCTCCCAGACCGCCGTGCGCGACACGGGGTCGAGCCCCGTCGTCGGTTCGTCGAGGAAGAACACCCGCGGCTCGTGCACGAGGCCGCGCGCGATCTCCACGCGCCGCCGCATGCCGCCCGACAGGTGCTTCACCTGCTTGTCCTTCCACTGCCACAGCTCCACCGACTCGAGCAGCTCGCGAATCAGCCGCGTCCGCTTGTCGCGTGGCACGCCGTACAGCTTTGCGTAGATGAGCAGGTTCTCTTCGACGCTCAGATCGAGGTCGCTGGTCATCGCCTGCGCAATGACGCCGATCGATCGCCGCACGTTGTCCGACTGCTTCACGACGTCGAAGCCGCCGACGAGCGCGGTGCCCGACGAGGGCGGGAGCAGTGTGACGAGCATCCTGATCAGCGTGGATTTGCCGGCGCCGTTGGGCCCGAGGAGGCCGAAGATCTCCCCTTTCTCGACGGTGAAGCTCACGCGGTCGACGGCGGTGAAGTCGCCGAACTTCTTGACGATGCTGCGGACTTCGATGGCGTTCGTCATGACACTGGCAGGATGACGTAGCCGGTCATGCCGACGGCAAGGCGGCGATCGCTGTTGTCGACGCGGATGCGAATCTCAAAGGTCTTGATATCGCGCTTCGTGCGGCTGACATCGCGCTGAGTTGCAAAGGCGGCCTCGACCCCTCGATAGAACACCGTGCCTTCACGTTCCTCCCCGGATGGCAGGCGAACGGTCAGCCTGTCGCCTATGCGCACGCGATCGATGTAGGTCTCTTCGACGTTCGCGCGCACCCACAAATCATCCGGGTTGATGAGCGTGACTACCGGCTGCCCAGGGGTGACGACCTCGCCGACTCGGGCAGCCACAACGTCGATGACGCCGTCGATCGGGGCGTGCAGCTCCGCATACGCGAGCCGGACACCGGCCTTCGCGCGCTGCGCGGCGGCGGCAGCCTGCTGCTTCCGCGTGCCCTGGAGCTGGCTGCGGCGGATGGACACCTGATCGGCGTTCGTGCGGGCGAGCGCGACGGCGGAGCGTTGCGCATCGATCTGTTTTTCCAGCGACGCGATCTTCGACTGGGCGACCTGGTAGGCGGTGCGGGCCTGATCGAGCTGCTCCTGCGAGACGACGCCCTCCTTCAACATCTTGTCGGCGCGGTCGAAGCTGAGTCGCGCGTTGTCGAGCTCCGCTTGCGCGGCCGTTCGCTGTGATTCGGCGGCGGCAAGATTGGCTTCCGCCTGGCTGATCTGATCGCCGACCTGACGCTCCTGGAAGCGCAGGGCGGCGGCGCTCTCCTGCACCTGCGAGCTGGCGCCTTCCGCGCTCGCGGTGTAGAAGGCTTCCTCCTGTTGAAGCTCTCCGGGATCGAGGACCGCCAGCAGTTGATTCGCCTTCACGGTGTCGCCCTCCTTCAGCAGCAGCTGGGTAATGCGGCCGGCGATCTGAGGGCTGACGACGACGTCATTGGTCGTCACGATGCCGGTGAGGACAAGGGGAACAGGGCGCGAACTGCCGTACCAGTAGTAACCGGCGCCGGCGACGAGAATGAGCAGGATCAGCGGTCGGATGATGCGCTTCATATCTGATGAAACAACTGTATGAAACAAGTGTTTGAATAGTCAATCTGAAAATCGAGGTCAGACTCTGGTGATGAGTCGTGCGAGAGTCAGACTCGGTGACGGCCCGACTCAAGGTTGCTGCCGGCTGCCAGCTGCCTGCTGCCTGCTGGGCGGCGTAAGATACCGGCCATGTCTCGCACACGGGCCGTCCTGGCGGTGCTTCTTGCCGCGCTCGCCGTTGCCGCCTACGCGCACGCACTCCGAGCCGCGGGAAACGTTGACGCGGCATTCAAGGCCTTCTGGGATGCGCCAAACGCCGGAGCTGCCGAAAAAACCATTCGCGGCATCCTCGACAGTGGCGCCGACTTCGATGCGATCTGGGCAAAATTGAAGGCCGGCCGGACGTACGCGAAGGAGAAGACCGGCGTGATCCGCATGTCCACGTCAGTTGGTGGCGTGACGGTTGAGAACCTGATCGAGATTCCTGCCGAGTACGACCCCGCGAAGAAATGGGAACTGCGTGTGCAGCTGCACGGCGGCGTCGGGCGGGAGCCGCAGGAAGGCCGGCAGCCACAGTCGTTGCGCATCCCGGGCGAAAGTCAGATCTACATAGAGCCGCAGGCGTCGGAACAAGCGGCGTGGTGGCACACGAGCCAGGTCGACAACATCCTCTCCCTGGTCGACACAGTGAAGCGCACGTACAACGTCGACGAGTCGAGGACCTACGTCACCGGCATCTCCGACGGAGGCACGGGCGTGTATTTCCTGGCGATGCGCGAGCCGAACGCATGGTCCGCCTGCCTCCCGCTCAACGGCCATCCGCTCGTGCTGGCGAACCGCGACGCGCGCATCCAGGGAAATCTCTATCTCGGGAACCTCGTCAACTGTCCGCTCTACATTGTCAACGGCGATCACGACCCGCTATATCCGGCAGACTCGGTTGCGCCGATCATCGACAGCATGCGCCCGTTCCGGGTGTCACCCGTTTTCCGCATCAAGGAGAACGCGCGGCACGACACCCGCTGGTGGCCGGAGGAGCGTGCGCCCTACGAGAAGTTCGTCCACGATCATCCACGCGCCCCGCATCCGGATCGTCTCTCGTGGGAAACCGACGGCACCGATCGCTTCAATCGTCTCAGGTGGGTGATCATCGACAAGCTTGGCGTGCGGACATCGGACCAGACCCTGGAGGATGTGAACGTCTTCAACCCGCAAGGCTCGCTCAAGATGAATGTGTTTCCACGGCGGCGGCAGGTGCCCACGGGTCGCGTCGATATCGAGCGTCACGGCAACGTGTTCGAGGCGAAGACACGCGGCGTCAGCGATTTCACGCTGCTCCTCTCGCCGGACGCCATCGATTTCACCAAGCCGGTCCAGGTCATCGTCAACGGCGCGCCCGCGTTTGCCGGAGCGGTCAAGAAGGACGCCGCCACGCTCCTCAAGTGGGCCGCGCGCGACAACGATCGGACGACGCTCTACGCCGCCGAGCTGCACGTCGCGGTGCCGTAAGTGAACTTGAGTCACCGAAAAGGCGGACCTAAAGGTCCGCCTCTACGATCGTGTTGGACTCGACTCCGACTCGTGAGTGGCATTGTGTCCGAGTCTGACCCTCATGTCTGACCCCGACATCATCATCCGCCGCGCGAATGAGGCGGACCTGCCCGCGATCGGCAAGCTTGGCGCGTCACTTCTCCTCCTGCATCACGCATTCGATCCCGACCGCTTCATGGCGCCGCCGGCCGATCCCGAGGCGGGTTACGCGTGGTTTCTCGGTACGCAGCTCAAGGAAGCCGACGCCGCGGTGTTCGTCGCGGAGCGTGGCGGGAGGGTGCTCGGGTATGTCTATACCGCCCTCGAGCCGCAGTCGTGGAAGGAGCTGCGCGATGAGGCGGGCTTCATCCACGACGTTGTCGTCGCGGAGGAGGGACGCCGCGTCGGCATCGCCACCGCGCTCATCGAAAAAGCCTGCGAGTGGCTCCGATCGATTGGCGCGCCTCGCGTCATTCTCTGGACGGCGGAGAAAAACGATGGAGCGCAGCGGCTTTTCACGCGGTCAGGCTTCCGGCGGACGATGACCGAGATGACGCGGGAGCTCCGAACGCAAAAATCCTAGGCTCGGCTCACACGCGAGCTGCGCTGGGCTCCCGGCCGTTTCGCGCCCTCGCCTTATCGGGACAGGAATCGGCACCTCCCTTCACGTGTCGCGAGCCCGACTCAGCTATCTGTTCGAAAGCAGCCGTTGGTGCGTTTAAGCCAGTGGTGAGGGCCGCCCACGATGACTCCACGTCCACGCAGAGATGATCACGATCAGAACTCTTTCTATGAGATTGCGATTCTCGCACTGTGTGCGGTGTCGCTGACAATTCTGATTGCGGATTCAATTCGCGAGATCACCCCTGTGACGCGAGAGCTCCTTGGATGGGGCGACAATGCGGTGTGTGTCCTGTTCCTGGCCGACTTTCTCTACTCGTTCTGGCGTGCGCCGAAAAAGTTCCAATACATGTTGAACGGCGGGGGATGGCTGGACTTGCTCTCCAGCACTCCAGCGGTCGTGGTGCCGGGGTGGGTCAGGCTGACTCGGTTTGCCAGAATCACGAGAATCGGGCGAGCGGTCAAAGCCGCACGAAGCATCGCGAGAGCCGCAGCTGAGAAGCGCGCTGAAAGTGCCCTGTTGGCCGCCGGTGTCATCATCGTCACGTTGATCATCAGCAGCAGTATCGCCATCGTTGAGTTCGAGGATCCGGCGAGCGGCAATATCAAGACTGCTGCTGACGCGATGTGGTGGGCGATCAGCACGATGAGCTCGGCTGGCGCAGGCGATCTGTATCCGACAACCCTGGCGGGCCGCGCGGTAGGTGTGCTGCTCATGGCCGCGGGTGTTGGCGTTTTTGGAACAGTCACCGGACTGGTGACGGCGTGGTTTATCGGCTCGCCAACGAACGAGGTCGATCCGCTCGTCGCCGACATTCAAGCGATGCTCGTTGAGATTCGAAGTGAGAACCGTGAGTTGAAAGCGCAAATTGGCGACTTGGTGTCTCGCGTCCAATTCCCGGAGTCCTACACTTCCGGCGGGTCCACCGTGCAACGGAGCTGGTGGCCCGAATCGGTGAGCAAATAGGGATGCGCGGATCTGACTCGCGCTCCCGTGCGGGAACTCGATTCCTGAGAGATTCCAGTCGGTTATGGTTCACTTGTCCCGAGTGGAATGGATCTCGCAGACGCTGCAGCGTGCCGCGACGTGCCGTCGCTTTCGCTCTTGCAGCCGCCTTCGCCATTGTTGTGGCGGTTGAAGGTGGTCAGCTGTCCGGCGCGTCGAACTTCACCCCGATACCGCCAGATTTTCACGCGGATGCCGCGGCCGCTGGCTATGACGGCGGCTTCCGATTCTGCCGGTTCCAGTTTCGCACCTCGCTCGAGGGCGATGGAGCGGGATGGTATGTGGACTATCCTCGCGCTGATGAGAATCTCTCCCTCCGGTTGTCACAACTGACGAACCTTCCGCTCACGATCGTTGGTGAGGGCGACCCAGTCCATCTGGTGGTTCGGCTGACCGATGCCGAGCTGTTCCAATGTCCGTTCGTGATGATGACCGAGCCCGGGGGAGCTGACCTCGACGAGACCGAAGCGGCGCAGTTGCGGACCTACCTTATGAAAGGGGGCTTCCTCTGGGCGGACGATTTCTGGGGGAGCCGTGCGTGGGAGTGGTGGTCCTCGCAGATGGCGAAGGTCCTTCCGCCGGAAGAGTATCCGATTGTCGATGTGCCGCTCGACCATCCGATGTTCCACACGCTGTTCGACATCAACGAGATTCCGCAGATTCCGAATGTCGGGCTGTGGGAAACGGAGCACCGCACGTCCGAGCGCGGCATCGACAGCGCCGAGGCGCACGCCCGCGCAATCGTGGACAAGAAAGGACGCGTCATGGTGTTCATGACGTTCAACACCGATTTCGGCGACGCGTTCGAGCGTGAAGGCGAAAGTCCCGACTACTTCCTGCGCTTCTCCGTCCCGGCGTACGAGATTGCGGCGGACGTCCTCGTGTACGCGCTCACGCACTAAGACCGGACTCATGCGGCAGGGCCATGGGATAATGAAGCCCCTGTCGCGGAGAGAGTCGGGGCGTAGCGCAGCCTGGTAGCGCACCTGCCTTGGGCGAAGAACCCTCCCTTCCAACGGCTCCATCCCGTGTAATCGGTTTTCAATGTTTTCAACAACTTGGGGATTCTGCTTTCGCTCACGAGCTAACCCCAAGCGGCTCAACGTCAGGGGTTCTGGGACAGTTCTGGGACAGTGTGGCGGCCGTTCCTCGCACAAGGCTCATGGACAACTGGTGGTGACTGCTGCTCGCCTCGGCCTGTACGGGGTACTCGGGTACGCCATGACGCGACGCACCAATGAGATCGGCATCCGCCTGGCTCCAAGCGCAGCGCGCGGAACCGCCCTGTGGTCGGTGCTGCGGGAGTCGTGGACGCTCGCGGCGGTCGGGGTTGCGCTCGCGTACCAGCAGCCCTGGCGCTCACACGGCGTCTCTCGAGTTTGCTCTACGGCGTGACGCCTTCGGACCCCTGGGTGCTCAGCGGTGTGGTCGCGGCCTGTTCGTTGTCGCGCTGGCCGCAGCCTCACAGCCTGCATGGTGTGCCGCGCTCGTGTATCCGCTCGCCGCCTTGCGACGATCTCGCGCAGTGAAGTAGGTTTCGCCTTGTCTTACCCCAGCATCCGCTGTAACGCCGGATAGTCGACCTTCGCGTTGTGTCTCCGGTCGACCGGGATGTGGCGAACGGCGAGCACGTCGGCGAGCCGAGCCCAGACCAGCCGGGTCATCAGCCCATCGCGCGGCGATGCGGTGTTCTCTCGGGACTCGACGACGAGAATGCGCCGGTCGCGGTGCAGCACGAACGCGCTGCGATGCACGCCGGGGACGTCGCTGGCCGCGCACTCAACGGCGAATGGATACAGCACGCCGTCGCCGTCGCTGACCTTCGCCGAGCAACGCCCGAGGAGCCATAGGCGCCCCTGTTGGTCGAGATAGCCCGCGTCGCCGGTGCGGTGCCAGGTGCGATCACCAATCCGGATCTTCGTCTCTTCGTCACCCCGTCCATCGAGATAGCCTGTCAGCACGTGCTCGCCAGACACGACGATCTCTCCCACCATTCCGTCGGCGAGCGACTGGCGATCGAGATCGTCGACACGCCATGGGCCAATTGGTGTGCCCCAGCGATCCGGCAAGATCCGGAGCTGGATAGAGGGCGCAGGCATGCCGGTCAGCAACCCGGCCCCCTGCTGCATCGCGAGGCGATCTGCTGACCCGATCGCGCGCCTGTCGATCTCCGAAATGGGTTCCGCCTCCGTTGATCCATAGACCGCGACGACTGCGGCTTCGGGAGCGAGCGCCGCGAGGGCGTCGAGCATTACAGGGAAGACGGGAGCCCCGCCCGTAAAGATGTGCCGGAAAGTATCCAGTCGGGTACCGGTGCCTTTTGCCTGCACCAGGCGATCGAGGAACGCCGGCGATGCAACGGTGCGAGTCGGCCGGGTGACGCGTATCTGTTCCAAGACCGGCGCCGGTGCGATGGCGCCCGGCGCGCGAAGGTCAGCATCGGGAATCACGCTCGTGACGCCCGATGCGAGGTTGGCGAGCAGGAACACCGGCAGCGTCGTGAGGTCCACCTGCCCCGGCGCAAGCGCCAGGCTTTCCACCAGCGCACGGTGCTGCGCTATCAGAAAGCCATGTGTGCGCACCGCGGCCTTCGGTTCGCCAGTGGACCCGCTCGTGAACGTGATGATGGCGGGCGTATCTGCCTCGGCCGGCACGATAGGTCCTGTGACGTCCGAGACATGTCGTCCCACGGCGCGGACGCCAGGCACGCCGCCGCCGATCGCGAGCTTGATGGCCACCGATCGGATCGCCGCGGACGTCAGTCGTAGCAGATGCGCGTGAGGCACGGCAACGAATGCGGCCGGCCGCACGCGCGCGACACAGCTGTCGAGACGGGCCCGCCCAGCAGATGGATCGACGAAGACCGCCGTCACGCCTAGGCGAAACAGGCCGATGATGGTGGTGTAGAGCGCAATCGACATCGGGCTGAACACCAGCGCGCGCATCCCGGTCGTGAGCCCGGCGGCCGACAGGTCCGCGGCCGCGGAAGCCGCGGCCCGATCCAGCTCCGCGAAGGTGATGCGCCGGTTGCGTTCGATGATGGCGGGTCGATCGCCGAATCGTTCCGCCTGTTGCTGAAGAAGGCTAGCGATGTTCATTCGGTGCCGAGGGCGCGCGAAAACAGCGCGTAGCGCCTGATCGTCCTGGCATATCGGTCGCTGATCTTCCGGGAGACACTGGTTTCGTGAATCAGCGCATGAATCGCGCGGCGGAATCCAAGTTGTCGAGCCGAGCGCTGCACGAGATCCATCAGCACCCCTCCCAACCCCATTCCTGACAACGACGGATGCACGGCGATCGTCTTGAGGATCACGGTGTCGATGGCCGTGCCTCGTCTCGTCTGGAGTACGTCCGGCAGCGCGAATATGAAACCGACGAGTGCCCCCTCCTTTTCTGCGAGCAAGATCAGTTCGGGACGCACGAAGGGCAGCACGGCAGTGTTCTGCGCAAGAAACTCTGCCTCTGAAATCGGCGTGTAAAGGAAATTGTGGCTGAAGCCGACGAGTGACAACGCGAAGATGCTGCGCAGGTCGGCATCGGGGCGATTCGGATCGTAGGTGCGGATGACGATGCCGTCATCCTTCAGGCGCGTCAGAGCATCGGCCGTACGGGGATCCTCACCCGCGAGGTTCTCATTGGCCGCGGACGTGTACGTCGCGAGCAGCGAGAAACCCGCCGAGCGCCAATGTTGCGGCCAATCGTCCGGGTTATCGGGCTCGAGGAAAAACGCCGGATCCGTGCCGCGTTCGACAATGAACCGGTATCTACGCCAAGTCGTGCCATCCATCGGCCCGATCGCGGTTGTACACCGGGCGGACTCAAGAGCCTGGCAGGAGCGGGACAGAATCAGCGCTCCGGAGTCCGCGTCCATTGCCGCATAGTGGCCGATGATGCCTGAGCGTGATCGCTCGACAGAAGGTGCGTCACGCCACCAGCACGAGGCGCGAGCCACGAGCGAACCGCGGTCGACCGCGAGCAGGTGCCGATCTGGTGCATGCAGCTGACGATCCGCCGCCGGAACCAGCGACACTCCGCGATCGCAACGAACGTGTGGATCAGGATCGCGGGGCGACAACTCGAGGAATTCGAGGGCCATTTCCCGGCTACGGCAGCGACCGGGACACCATCGTGACGACGGCCCACGCGGCGATTGAGGCGACCGAGGCGGCGCCGGCTTGCCAGAGCCACCGACGCGTGTCCCGCCGCACGTTACCGATCACCGGCTGCGTCAGCACGAAGGCCGCGGCACCAAGTGCGATGCCCGCGAAGCCTGCGGCGGCCGCCACCAGGTTCACCGTGGTCGCATCTGCGACTAGGGCGAACGGTGCCAGCATAATCAGCCAGCTCATGGCGACGGCGCGCCAGAACAGTGGCGCGAGCGGCCGCTGCGGAAACTGGTGGGCCAGTCGCGAAATGCCGAACATCGCGAGGTGTGCTGCGAACACCACCGAATACGGGAACAGTAACGAGGAGCGGCCCGTGGCATGCGCCAATACCATCCAGGCAATGGCCGCCGACCAAATTGAGAGAACCGCCGGCACGCCGTGCATGCGCCGGCTGTTCTCTGCAGTCGGGGGCGACAGCCATGCGTACCCGACGAAGATGACGACCGGCGCGACGAGCCACCGCCAGCCCATGATTGCCCAGGCGACATAGCACAGGAATGCGGCAGCCAGGAGTGAGTCGTCCTCCAGCGTCGTTCGTCGCCTCGAGACCACGATCAGCAGGACGAGCGCACTGGTGACGATCAGCCGAGCCAGCAGGGCTCCGACGTCCATCGGCAAGTACGCGCGCAGCAGAAAGTATCCGCCGATCGGGATAAAGAGATTGTCGAGCCCTCGCCAGGCACTGCCCTCGAGCAGCATGACCAGGGGCGCGAGCGTGGCCGCGATGAGCAATGACTCCGCCCGGCCGACGTCGCTCCAGAGGAGCAGCGGTACATGCACACAGAAGAAGCCGACGATGACGAAGGCTACCGATCCTTCGAGACTCTTGCTGGCGCCGCTGTACTGCGTCAGGCCGTAGCGCCCGCCGATGAGGGCGCCCGTCGCGTCGGCAAGCGTCAGCAGGAGCACGGGCACAATGAAGAGCAGTGGGTGATCGCCACGCGTCAGCCAGAACAGCAGGGCGACGGAGAGTGGGAAATAGAGCTCACCCAGCGTGAATCGTTTCACGCGGTCTGTCACTCCACCGAAACGCCTGCGGGCGGCAGGCACGAACTTGACCGTCGCGATGATCAGTGCGCTGGCACCTGTCAGAAGGACTACGGGCCAGACCTCCTGGAAAAGGAATGGGAATGCGAGCGTGAGCAGGCCGGAGCCGGTGTGCAACAGCTTGCGCGTGGTTTCTGGACGCGCAGTGCTCGTGCGGGCGTAGACCAACAGGGCGCCGAAGAGCAGTAGAAACGCCCCCAGAGCCACCGCGATGGCAAGACTCGGATTTTCGGCGAGGCCAGCGAGCCAGGTGCTCACTGCACTTGCTCCACCCGAAGGGCCATGTAGAAGAACGCCCGGTCGCGCTGGTGAAGTGCGTCGGCGACCTGGTTGAGCGGCCGAAGCCGCGCCGCCAGATGGTCTGGAGCGCGCCGTGGCGCCAGCATATTCCAGTAGGCGAGACGGGCCCCGGGTCTGCTCCTGCGGAGGATCGATTCCAGGATCCGATGGTGGTGTTCGACCGAGACGTACTCGAACAGGTCGCTGAGGTTGTACCGGTCGAAGGCGCGCTCGTCGGAACGGTCGAGGAACTCCTCGACCGACAGGCAGTGCCACTCGAGGCGATCGAGACCGGCTCGAATCGTATCGAAGTGTTCAGGACGCAAGGCGCACGGAAGCGCTTCCCCGTGTGTGCCGGTGAGAATCCAATGCACGTACGGGTTATCGGCCGGATCCAATTCGGTTAACGCGTATTTCGTTCGTCCGAGAATCGACGCCGCGACATCCCCGTCCACATAGCGGAAGAACTCGGGATCGCGTCCGAGCCTTCCCATGACCGCGCGCGAGAAAAACAGGCGAAACAGCAGCCGCCATCTCCACGTGTCCCATCGTTCCGCGTAGAAGGTCCGCCTCGCCTCCGGACTCTTCGAATGCAGCAGATCCGCAATCATCCGGCGACCGTGGACGAGCGGCAGCACGCGGTTTCGGAACACGTCGAAGTACCGCTCGAACTTCCCGGCACCGCCGATGCCGCGCTCGATCGCAGTGTGGTGACGATCCCAGAATTCACGCGTCGCGCCGACCAGTAGGGATCGGCATCGCCCGTACAGCTCCTTCCGGCGTGTCGATGGCCGAGACCCGATCAGCTCAAGGAGCTCTGGATGCGTCAGCACGCGGTACGCCGCCACTCGAAGCTCGAGGCAGGCGAGCTGCGCCGGGCTCAGGTCCAGGGCGATGACGCGCGAGGGCTCCTTCGTCAGCAGCGCCAGCGCGTTGTCCCCAGCTGACGCGATCGAGACGCAGACGTCGCCGGGCTGAACATCGAGCGCGGCCAGCAGGATATCGGCGTCCTCCCAGACCTGCGCGTACCGGATCGCGCTGAAGTCCGCGCGCGTCGCCGCTTCGCTAGACATGGGCGGACACCCGTCGGACGACGCCTGTGCTCCCATCCAGCTCAACCCAGTCGTCGTCTCGCAACCAGCGTGTCACGCCCGGAATGGAAACGATCGCGGGGATGCCGAGCTCGCGCGCGACGATGGCGGCGTGAGAAAGCAAGCTGCCCCGCTCAACGAGGATGCCGAGCGCTGACGGAAACACCATGATCCATCCGGGGTCCGTGTGTTCGGCTACCAGGATCGCTCGGTGGGCAAGATCCGCGGTGCGCGGATCGGTGACGATCCTGACTGGACCGCGCACGACCCCAGGACAGCACCCGAGGCCTTGACGTTCGTCACCGGATTCAGCAGCGACCGCGTGCGTCCGCCGGAACGCATGGCCCTGATAGACCGGACCACGTGTTTCGAAACGGTCGTCCGGCGGAGGGCCAGCTTCGTAGCCATCAAACTCACGCTTTCGAAGCGTCGCGAGCGATCGCAGGTCCGTGCACGTGGATCGACCGTCCACGAACGCGAGCACCTCGTCAACTTCAAGGTAGAGCACGTCGCGCGGATCGTCCAGCAGTTCCAGGGCGTGCAGGCGGCGTCCAAGCTCGAGGAAGATCCTGCGGACGCGCCCGAAGAGGCGCGTCCGCTCGAGGCGCAGGTTCTCGCGATCGCGAACGCGGCGGCGCGCGTGCCGCAGCACCCATTGAAAGGCCAGACGCCGGAACGGCCGGCGTGCCAGCGCCTCTGCCACTCGCTGGCGCGCCTTCACGCGCAGCCGATCGCCCGAAGACGGCGCAGCGGTAGCCTCAGCCCCGCCCGCGCTCGCGATCTGGCCTGCGAGAGCGCCCACCGCGCGAAACAACGGAAGCGGGTCGTCGTGGAGCGTAATACTTTCGAGCTTCAGCTCGTTGACCGTGCGATCGCCAAACTTCGCGAGGTATCCGCGGTACTCGTCCGCGAAGGCAGGCTGACCGTCGAGTCCCGCCAGAATCTGGTCGAGTGTCCCGGTCGCCAGCCGGTCCAACAACACACGGTCCGCCACCGCGAGTTGCGCGAGCCTTTGCATCCGCACCGCGGGCTCGGCGCTGACGATGCCTCCTTCGCCGCCGATCAGATCGTTCTGTAGTGTGCCGGCAGGGTCGCCGCACCAGCGCGTCACGAGATGGCGCAGCAATCCGTAGAAGATCATGGCGAAGAAATCGTTGACGAGCGGCGCATCCCAGCTCAGAAGCAGCCGGCCTCGCAGGTCGCGGTAGTGGGCCACGAGCTCGTCGGGCCTCCTGTCTTCGAGCGGAGGTGTTGGCGGCGCCAGCGCTTCGTTGAGCCGCTCGTAGAACGCGTCGACGCGGCGGTTGATGGTCACGTGGTTCACGAGTAGGCCCGCCACCGTTCGCGCCAGGTACAAGCCATCGAGCGCCCGCCCGCGCCGCGCGGTCCGCCCCACCTCTTCCGCCATCGCTTCGGGCAGGGGCTCCTTCAGCCCCATCATCTGCTCCATGAAGCGCCGGTTGACGCGATAACCCGGGAGCAGGGCCAGCATCCGGTACCAGTTCAGGAGGTTGTAGTAGAGACGGCCGCGGACGAGCCCGAGCATGTTCCGAAACGTCTCATCGTGTTGGACGATGACGGACTCAGGGACGGCCATCATCCGGCAGAACTGCTCGTAGACGTATTGATAGATCTCTCGCGCAAATGAAAACGTGAGCGGCTTGGTCACACCGCTGTAGCTCTCGACGATGTTGCTGTTGTCCCAGATGACGAGGCGCGCGTCGGGATCGGCAATGGCGCGGAGCGATGTGATCGGCCGCGACTGCAGGAGCACGAGCAGGTCGCCGATGGCCCACTCGATATCTTGCGGACGGCCGAAGTGCCCTGCGGCCCTCCTCGCGAGCCTCGCGACGGCACGCACCTCCTCGTCTGCGAGCGCCGGCCTGCTGGCAAGCTCCGGATCGACATCGACCGTTTGTACGCCTTCGGGTGAGGCCTCGTCGGGAACGTGCATCCGATGCTTCGGGACGATCCGCCGCTGGACGATCTCGCCCGTTCGATCTACCCGCCACGTGTCGGCATCCGCCTCGCCGGACACCACGGCGGAGCCGAGCCCGTGCACCGCGCTCACGACCGCCTCACCGCGTCGTCCTGAGACCGGATCTGCGCTGAACGCGACACCTGCCGCGCGCGGTTGCACCATGCGCTGCACCAGGACCGCGGGTGGACGCGGCGCTGGCGAGAGCCCGTGTTCGCGGCGGTACGTCAGGATCCGGGGTGTGAAGGCGGATCTCCAGACGGCGCGCACTCGATCGGGAACGTTGGCGGGCGACACGTTCAGGAAGCTTTCCAGCTGTCCGGCGAAGGAATGCTGGGCGCCATCCTCGTCACTGGCCGACGACCTGACCGCCAGGACTTCGCCGTTCGGACTCAGGTCGCGGACCGCATGGTTCAGCGCGTGCTCGACGCCGCTTGCGATCCGCACCTCGTCCACGATTTGCTGCAGCAGGCTGGCGTCGGACACGCGCTCCAGCAATTCGCGCTGCTCCGGCGTGAGACTGTCGGTGAACGCCGACGCGGACAAGACGAACCAGTCGGGCACGGGCAACCCCGCGCGCTGGGCGCGCGCGAGCGCCCGAGCTTTGCCACCGGCATGCAGCGAGTCAGCGGCTTCCGCGGGGCCGAGAATCCATCCCGTCATCCGGTTGCTCGCCAGAGCGTAATCGCGAGCGGAGCGGCGCCGAGACCGACGTACATCAGGATCGTCCAGACGCCCGACATCAGCTCGATCCATTTGCCGCCGCCCGGTGCTGCTGTGCGGATGAAGCGACCCGCGACCATGATGCACGCAACCGCGAGCACTGCCAGCAGGACGAGTGTGGGGCCCTGTGTCCCGATGCGCGCCGCCGCCTGCGAGGCGGCGAGAGCCGTCAGCACCACCGCGCCCAGCCACACGCGCACGGCGCCTTGGGCCCCCCACAGAGAGCTGTAGGTTTCCACACCATGCTCTTCGTCGGCCGGCACGCGCGTCTTGCGCCCGACCTCGATCACGATGCCATTCAGGTAGCTGACGATGAGGAACCAGAACAGCCCGGACGGCGGCTGCCTCAGGCCCGCCACCCACCAGTCGCACGCGGTCGCGTACAAGTCCACCAGCGGAATGATCAACATGTGCGAGGCCATGTAGACGACGGGATGCGCTTTGAGCCATCGCGCGACGAAGAACTCACGTGTCATCAGGACGAGGTACACCCAGGCGAGCGCGAGCAGCCACGCGATCGACGCGTGGAGCCAGAGCGCGAGTCCGAGTTGCACGACCGCGGCGGCGACCCCGACCCACGCAAGTTCCCGGAGCGTCACGAGGCCACGCGGCACCGGCCGATAAGGCCGGAACCGCGCATCGTCTTCGTAGTCCTTGAATTCGTCTGCAATGCGAAGCTGCAGAAAAAACAGCAGCGACGTGACGAATGCGACGGCGAGTGCCGCCGGCGAGGGAACGGCAACGTGGCCGCGCACCAGGGAGGAGAAGCACACGGCAGACGCACTGAAGGCGGCGACGAGCGGCGCGTGCGCCGCGAGGGGGAACCGCTCGCGCTGATACACCACCCATCGATTCATGGCGCGATTGGCGGTGCCGGTGTTCCGCGCGCCAGGCGCTCGTGTGCGCTCGTAAAATGTCCCCCGGCCAACGCGCCGATGATCGAGAGCTCGCCCGCGAGCGACAGGGCGGCCGCCACTTCCGCGAACGCTCTCGAATGACCCGGTCCAAACAGACCGAGGACATCGAGACACGCCTTCTGGCTCGGCAGGCCCGTTCCGCCGCCGACCGTGCCAACAATCACGTTCGGCAGCGTCACCGCTGCGTAGAGCCCGCCGTCCTCCCAGGGCTCGAAGCGCGTGATACCGACGGCTGCCTCCGCCACCGACGCCGCGTCCTGTCCACAGGCAATGAAGAGCGCGGCGAGCCCGTTGGCGTAGTGGCCATGCACGCCGATGCTTCCGCTCATCACGCCGCCGAGAACCGACATGCGTGAGTAGTCGAGCATCGCGGCCGACGTCGTATGCAGCCGCCGCTCGATCAGGTCGGCTGGCAGCACGACTTCGGCGCTGACCTTCTTTCCTCGAACGCTCATGAAGGAGTGGGTCGTCGCTTTCTTGTCCCCGGACATATTCGCTTCGACGAACCAGTACCGCGGCTTGATCGGAGAGTGCTGTTCGATGTACCGGCAGACAGCCTCCGTGGCAATCGTCACCATGTTCTGGCCCGAGGCGTCGCCCGTGAGGAACTCGAGGCCAAGATAGACGTGGTTGCCCTCGACGGTGAGCTGCATGTCGATGAGTTGGCCGTGGCGAGTTGTTTCCTTCGCCGCTGATTGGAAGGCTTCAATCGATCGGGATGCCCACACCACGAAGACCGCTGCGTTGGCAAGCGTGTCGAAGGCGAACCCAGGCGCGCGGCTCACGCCTTCGTTGAGGACAAGGGCCGCGCAGCCACCTGCCTCCGTGATGAGGCTCGCTCCGCGAGAATACGAGGCGACGAGGGCAGCCTCGGTGGTCGCCAGGGGTACGTAGTAGTCGCCGTGGGCGTGAAGCCCATTCACGCGCAGGGGACCAGCGATACCGACCGGCACCCTTACCGTACCGATGAAGTTCTCGATGTTGCGTGCGTACTCGTCGCGCTGTGCCATCGCCCTCGCATCGGCAAGCTCCGTTCGTGACGAAGGAGGGAGTCGCAGAAGCTCCCAGCGTTCCGATATGGCTTCTTCCGTGATCGCGCTGCCTCCGGGCACACGTGCAGGCGCGGGTTCGTGATTCGGGTTGAGGCGCTCGGCTTCCGCGATGTCACGGTTGCCGAGGGCGTGCCGCATGTAATCGACGACGCGTCGGTAGTGGATGGCCATGGTTCTCACTGAGCCGACCGGAAACCGACTCGGCCCAGAGGTTACCAGACCGACAGGGCGGTGTTCTCAAGAGAACCCTGAAAAGTCCTGAAATGTGCGAGCAAACTTTTGGAGCAACCTGAGATCGACGTGAGGCCATTTGACCGACAGGCGGACGCCTCAGTGCCCGCGTTTCTTGAAGAGATCGCTGTTCAGGCTGGAGGCGTAGTTGACCGACGGTACGAGCAACAGTCTGTCTCGCACCCCGGGATGGCCAGCTTGACGCCCTCTTGGCGCCTCGTCATCGCTTGGCGCGGGTCCCCGACGCGGAGACACACTGGCTCAAATTGCCGGTCCCCCAGGTGGCAATCGTCAGACCGCCATGTGCCACGAGGTCGCATCATGCTCACGATGTTCTTACCTGTCGGTTCTGAGCCAGGAGCGCTCGAGGTTCAGATCCGCGACTCCGAGCTTTCGTCGCGAGCGCTGCGAACGAAACCGCCGTGTTGAGCGGCCGGATGGGTCCGAATTCTGGTACAGTCGAAAGGTTCTGGTACAGTTTTCGTCGGCAAAGCGAAGGCCGATTACTGGGACACCGCTGGAAGTCATTGCATATCAACTGTTTCTAGAGTCGGGGCGTAGCGCAGCCTGGTAGCGCACCTGCCTTGGGCGCAGGGGGTCGCTGGTTCGAATCCAGTCGCCCCGACCACTTTTTCAGATTCGCGTGCAACGAAGTGCATCGGGATCCGAAACGCCGGCGAGCGGGCGATCGGCGGTTCCAACGAAGGCTCGCGGGCGGGGCGCCAGGTCGCCCGTTTTTCATTTTCGAGGTCACCAGCTCGGGGGTAGTGGGCTACTTTGAAATGCTTTGACCTCCGCCGTGTCAGCTTCGATCACCAACGGTGCCGGCCAGTGGGCCATTTTGACGTTCACGTATTTCGGCATGGACAGAGCATAAACCCGCCGGAGAGTTTTCAAAGTAGCCCATTACCAGCTCGGGGCATAGGACCGGAGGATCTGGAAGCCTGAAATGACGACGACGGAGCGCCCTACTACGCGAACGCCGCCATCTCCTTCGTCCGCAACCGCGTCGTCAAGGATGCGCCGATCGCAACTGCGCAAGCTGCATCAGTTACGGTGTCAGCAGGATGAGCCGATCGACTCGCAGATGCAGCATGAACAGGCAGTACTTGCTCGTCGGATACGACGCCTCATGTACGCGTTGTTCGGCGGGCGGGCGTGGCGGATGTGGGGCTCGGTTTCGCCGATGAACGAACGCCCGATTCCATCGTCGCCGCGATCGCCCGGGCGCGCACCATTGCCGTTCTACAGTCGGTATCCCACTCGAACCGGGGGGCTGCTGATGCCGACGCCGGGGCAGCCGCCGGCGCCCGGCACCGGCACGTGGACGCCGCCCGCGCCGTACACCGTTGAGTAGCCCGACCAACGATGACCACGTGGGACGAGCGCATGACCCCGCGCCGCCGGCGCCAATGCCGCGCCTCGAGCTCGTGGCGACCTTGTTTCCGCGTCGAGGGGGCGAGCCGCCGGCCGATGCGCTGCGCGGTCTATCAGGTGGAGACCGGCCTCGAACTGCGATTCGAGTACGAGGACCGCGAAGATCTGCTGCGCTCCCAGTTGTTCCCGACCGAAGACGAAGACGCGATCGCGGCGCTCGCTGATCGCTGGCATGTCGCCCTTCGAGAGAAGGGGTTCGACGAGCTGCCGATAGTCGCGTTGCTCTGATGGTGGAGTCATGGAACCAGGGGGTTCGCGGTACTCAAGTGCCCCCTCTGATCAACTCAGATGCGGAGACGATCCGCTGTGTCGCTGGCCCGGGGAGCGGCAAAACGTTCGGCCTGGTTCGTCGTGTCGAGCGGCTTCTTCACCCCGACGGGCTCGCGATTGATGGGCGTGACGTCCTGGTCGTCGCGTTTAACAGGGTAATCGCCAGACAGCTGCGGGACGACATTCACGCCCGGCTGAAAACGTTCGACTACAAACACGAACCCGTCATCCGTACGATTCACGCTCTCTGCGTCGAGGTCATTGGAGAGGAGCTCCGGATGCTTCTGCCCCATGAAGTGGACGCGATGATTTACGACGTTCTCCAAGAGCATCCCGAGGTAGCCGCCCTCTACAAGAATTTCTACGAGGCTGAACAGGCGCTGCGGGATCACGAGGCGGGTCACGTTGAACATCTGCCGCTATGGCAGGGCGCGCGCAAGTGGCTACTGCGGCATAAGGCGCATCTAGTCAGCGATCTTCCCAGGCTTCTCCTTGAACGCTTGAAGGGTGGTGACTTTCCAGACCAGGGGTACGGCTGCGTCATTGTCGACGAGTTTCAGGATTTGACCCCCGGAGAGCAGGAGCTGATGCTGCGGCTGCGTGTCCCCGGCGGTCAGCTTGTCGCACTCGGGGATCCGCGTCAGTCGATCTACACGTTTCGCGGCAACGATCGCCAGGGCCTTGCGAAGCTGGAAGCGCTCGTTGGGGATGGCGCAGTTGTAACGGATGTTTCGATTACGGAATGCCAGCGATGCCCGCAGCCGATCGTCGTCGCCGCGAATCAATTGATGGCACTGTCGGGCGTCGAGGAAATGGTTCCAGTCAGCGAGGCTACAGCGAACATCCACGTGGTCACTTGGAAGACGCCGGAGGCCGAAGCGGAAGGCATGGCGGCGGCGATCGTCGAGAACATTCAAAACTATCCCGACGAGCGTCACCTGGCGATGGTCACCCGTCGTGATTTCGGGTATTGGCTGCGCGACAGGATCGCCGCACTAGATCCAACGCTGCGGGTGGAACTCGGGTTCTCGGAAGGTCTTCTTGAGTCGTGGGCAGCCCGAGAGGCCTTCTTGCTGTTTTGTCTGCTCATCGACCCTGATCCACCTACATGGCGAGCGTGGCTCGGGTATAAGAACTCATCGACTGGCAAAGATTTCAGTGCACCTCGCCGTAGCGCTGCCGCGTATCTGCAACTTCTGACGGGATCCAGCGACGCGATCACGGACGCCACCGTCGAGAGCCTCGCCGCGGAGCCTCGCGACAAACCGCGCGGCGCGGGTGGCGCTGCAATGTGGGACAGAGCAAGTCGGTTTCTCGGTCTCCGGACGCAGTTGGACATGCACGATGAGGACGCCGTGGGGTTCGTGAGTGGCGTATTCGATCCGAACCACTGGATTGGCGGCGATTACGATACGGAGAAGGTCGACGGGGCGACGCTCGATCTGCAACTCCTCCGCGAAAAGACGTTGGCACTACTGACGCAGGAGAAGGAGCGGAAGCCCGAAGATCACCCGGTGCTGCACCTCCGCAGAGTCGCAGAACGGCTGCGTCATCAGATAGCGACCAACGAACCACTAGTCACAGGCGAACCGAGCCAACTCCAAGTGGCCACGCTGTGGGGCGCTAAGGGCGTGACCGCCGAGCACGTCTACCTCCTCGGGGTGTGTCAGGAAGCGCTCCCGGGGGAGCGTCGCGCTGAATATCCGGGCACCGACGCGGCGTACGTGGACGAGCAGCGGCGGCTCTTTTATGTTTCGATCACCCGCGCGAAACAGACATTAATCATCTCCAGAGCGTTGCGCGTTGGGCGCGGCCTCGCGAAGCAACTCGGTTTGAGCGTGAAGACTGGAAGCAAGTTCTGGGCAGACATCAAGATGTCACCATTCCTCCACGAGATCATGGGCGTGCTGCCGACGGCGGTGCCTGGTGACTCTTGGAGGGGGTGCGCACCAAAGTAGGAAGGCGCTTTCGACTGATGGGACTTCGATCGTTCCTCGCTGGACTCCGCGGAGTTACCCACCCGATTTCCAGCACATTCCGGTCGTCACGGCTGCGGCTCAAATCGCACTGGGTGACCGGCTCGGGCCGGGTGCTCGTTGAGCGCCGTCATCACCATTCGCTCGAGCACGCGGAATGTCTTCTCCATCGCGTTGCGCGGATCGCGCCTTCGTTTATCATCGTCCCGCTCATCTAGCCCGGCGTGCGCCGCGAGTGCGCGCGCCTCTTCCAGAAGACCGATGGGCCTCTGGCCGTGACGCGCCAGCGGCAAGAGCTGGTTTTCGAACCGCGCGACGAAAGCGCGCCATTCCTGTGATCGCGCAAGGCCGCCACGGTCGCTGACGAAATTCCACTCGAGCAACCGGTAACCGTTCAGCCATCGCACATCGAGCGGCAGACTCTCGTCGATGAGGCGCCGGAAGTAGAACAGGTGGTGCCGGACGTCACCGTTCCAGACGGAGAAGCCGCGCACAACGCGTTCATAGTCGAGCGGCGAAGCCGCGCTCGCCTGGGGAATTATCACGAGGGCCCGCGTGTCGGGCCCCCCTTGCCCAATCCCCACCGCGAACGTCTGCGGTCCTGGCAGGCGCGCGACGTGAAATGGTCTCCTTGTCTCCAGCATCGCCACGGTCTCGAGCGCCGCCACCCACGTTTGGATATTCAGGTCGACACAAGCCTCCGCCACTTGGCGGTCTTCGGTGTCGATCAGCGCGCGCACGTGCCGGAGGTGGTCCGTGTCGCCAAAGAAATGAAACTCGATCGCGACGCCGAAAGACGCGGAGCGCGGCCCGCGCAGCCGCATCTGGCTCTCCCCGAGCATGCCCTGCCGGTCCGCGACCCACTGGAGGTCGCAATAGATATCCGCGTGCCACATGCTGAGATCATGCCGCGGCTGCGGCGAGCCGGGCTGCTTTTCTCGGGGTTGGCGTCCCGTTTAGCAGGCAGATAAAGACAATCGGTTATTCGTTCATTACAAAGAAATCGAATCCGTCGTGTTGAGTGGCTCGGCCGATAATGATCGGCGCAGCGGTTAAGGCGTCAGGCGTGCCAGGATAGAAAGTCGTGACATGGCGAACTTTCCCGTCCACTACTGTTTCGACATGGGCGCTCAGGAGGTACGAACCAGGAATCTGGCCGGAGAACTGGAACGTCCCGTCCTCACTAGGACGTACCGAGGTGCGAGGAAGGTTATGGTCAGACCCCAATCCACTTGCTGCAGAGAAACCTCGACAAAAGCGAGCGACTTGCCCGTCGCGCTAATGATTCGCCCGCTGAGACGCCCGTTCAGCGCAGCCGTGAGACGTACCGTCTTGCACCCGCGCTCAACAATCTGAAACGTCAATGCAGACGCGTTGACCACGCCCAGATCATCGTTGAGGAAGGGCTTGATCGTCACGCGACCGGACTCAATTCCTGAGGCCGTAAAGCTGCCATCCTCTCTTGTGATCGTCTCCCGCACACCTATTCCTCCCCGTACTTCTATCCGGACGCCCGCTAACGGCGCGCCGGCCCTATCTTCAAGCGTGCCAAGGATCGTCCCACCCGGCGCAGTCGCGGCAAAAAATCGCAGTTCTTGCTGGGCCGACGCGACAGCCGTCGCGCTTGCCGCGTCCACGTAGTCGTCCACGGGAGCTAAATTCAACATCTTAAAGGCCGGTAATATGCTCGTCGTCCGGGTTCCGGTTATCAAATACCGTTCGCCCGGTTCCATCCGGAGAGCAGTATCTGCGCGCCGCAGCATGAGCGTGGGCTCGGTCACGCCACGAAATGCCTGCTCGACGATGACTGGAAACAACGTTAAATCGTAGGGTGACGGATACCTGGCCCGCCGGTAGTCGAGCTCCTGTTGTGCGCGGAAGACCGCCATTGCTATTGCCAATTCGCGGTCGCGGTCGAGCCCTGTCTTTACATCTAGTGAGGCTTTCAGGCGCGCCATCTCCGCTTCGGCACGAATCACATCCTGGCGAGCTTTTTCGATTTCTTCTTCGCCCGAAATGCGGAACGTCACAGGTTCCTCAAGACGGCCG
>Ga0208185_1000375_pt1 | contig 22196 bp, 23 predicted proteins | sample EasRivMeERMLT700_FD_187532 | JGI IMG/M metagenome (GOLD analysis project Ga0208185, IMG submission 187532) | Soil microbial communities from meander-bound floodplain in the East River, Colorado, USA - East River MetaG ERMLT700 (SPAdes) (version 2) | ecosystem: Environmental > Terrestrial > Soil... | reverse complement strand
GCTGTCCGAGCGCCACGTTGTACTCGCGGCTGCCGCGCTCGTCGGCGTTGCCTTCGATCACCAGGCGCGCCTGCGGGTTGGCTTTCAGCCAGCGCGCATGGCTCTCGACCAGCGCGCGGTACTCGGACTTCACGTCGTATTGATCGTATTCGAAATACACGCTGTACTTGAGGTCGGGGCGCGTGCCGGGTGCGGTGCCGGTAAAGCCCGTGCCCATGCGTACCGGGGCTCGTGCCGTGCCGGGTGTGACGCCGCCCGACGTGCTGGCGCTCGCGGAGGGCGTGGCGCCGGGGGTGCTGCTGTCCTGCGACTCGGTCGTGGCGCAGCCGTAAAGGCCGGCGACCACTGCGAGCATTGCGATTGAAGCGAGTTTCATGGGTATCCTCCCAGTTCGAGTTGTACGCGAAGGATAATCCAAAAACCCCTGTTCCGTCAGTGAGGTATGTCTCAACGGGCCCGGTAGGCGGCGATCTTCCCCTCGAGGTGGCCGGTCTCGGCGCAAGGGATGAGGCAGATCTTCTTCAGGAGCTCGAGGTGCTCCTGCGCCTTGGGGAGGTTGCCGATCATCAGGTAGGCCTCCCCGAGGTACTCGTGCGCCCCGCGGTGCCGGGGGTTGAGCTGCAGGGCGCGCGAGTAGTGCTTGAACGCCAGCGGCAGCTCCCCGGTGTTGCGGTAGGCGTAGCCGAGGTAGTTCTGGATCTCGGCGTTGCGCGTGTCGCGCAGGGCTGCGGACGACAGCAGCCGGATGGCGGTCTTCCAGTCCTTCCCCTCGATGGCGGCCACGCCCTGGGTGTACTCCGGGTCCGAGCCGCCCTCCTCTGGATCGCCGGGTTCGGCCAGCGCGCAGCCGACCCCGGCAAGGAGGAGCACCAGCAGAAGCCTCACTGCCGCGCGGCGAGCCACTCCTTCACCTCGCGCAGCTCGGCGCGGTCGCTGTCGGCCTCCTTTGTAAGGCGCGCGAGGCTCTGGTAGTAGCCGGTCGCCTTCTTCGGCGTCCCGGCGGCCTCCGCGGCCTTGGCCGCTCCGTAGTAGCCGCGCAAGCGGTTCGGCGCCGCTTTCATCGACGCTTCGTATTCCTTGAGCGCCGCCGCCGGCTGGCCGTGCTCGCGCAGCATGTCGGCGAGCTGCTCGCGCATCGGGTAGAGCCGGTTCTCCATCGCCACGTGCTTCTCGCTCGAGTCCTCGAGGTCCGCGGCCGCGCGCATGAACTTGAGCGCCTCCTCCTTGTTGCCCTGGGCGTTGGCGAGCCAGGCCTGGGCCGAGAGGATCTGGATTTCCACCTGCTCTGCCCAGTACGCCTGCTTCGCCTTCTCGATCTGCTCGCGCAGGCCTTTCAGCTTTTCGATGTCCGCCTGCGCCGCGGCCGAGTCGCCGCTCCGCGCCGCACCCATAGCGCGCGCGTAGTGCGTGATCGCCTCGGCCGCCGGGAACGGCGAGCCGAGCGGCTGCAACGCCGCGGCGCCTTTCCAGTCCTGACGCTCAAGGAAGTAGCGCGCGGGCACGGCGGCCCGCGCCATGTGGCCGGCGTGGATCGGTCCGAGCACCTTCTTGATCGGCGCGGTTTCCTCGATCAGCTGCCGTGCCTTGCCGTCCTGCCCGAGCTGGAGATGCGCGTACTGCATGAAGTCGTTCGCGTGCGGCACGCCGACCAGCACGCCGTCGAGCTTCGCCGTCTCGGCGTATTCGCGCGAAACCACGTTCGACTTGAGGTTGGCTTCGATCGACTCCTTCCACATGCCGACCATGGTGTAGATGTGCGAGGGCATGTGCAGGGCGTGGGGCGCGGACGGCGCGATCTTCGCGTACTTGTTGGCCGCCGGGATTCCCTTCTTCGCGAGCGGCGCGAAGTCGTAGCTGTGGATGAGGTAGTGCGTGATCCCGGGATGGTCGGGATACTTCTTGTCCAGCGGCTCGAGGATCTTGATCGCCTGCTGGAGCGGCGCCATGTTCTTGTGGTCGAAGGCCTCGTTCAGCGCGAGCGCGTGGAAGATCTTCGCCTCGACGTCGTTCGGGTACTTCTTGGCGAGCGCCGCCATCGCCTTCTCGTAGTTGGCGGTGCGAGTGTCCTGGTCGACGCTTTCGTAATTCTTGTAGAACTCCTTGATCGCGGCGAGCCAGTCGCGCTCGCGCTGCGTCTTTGCGCCGATCGCTTCGCCCTTCTCGACCGCCTCGAGCCCGCGCTTCAGCGTCGCCGCATCCCAGGGCCCGACCAGCGGGTTGGGACGGATCGACACCGCGAGGCCCCAGTAGGCGATCGCGCAGCCCGGGTCGATCTGCGGAATCGCCGAGAACACCTTGATGGTTTCCGGGAACCAGAACGAGTGCAGCATGCCGAGCGCGCGCTCGAACTCTTTCTGCGCCTGCGGCGTGCACGAGGTCTTGAACAGCACTTTGCCGAGCTTCTCGCTCCCGACCTTGTCATGGGCTAGCGCGCCGGTGGCGGTGAATGCGAACAGCAATGCGATAAGGGTTTTCATAGGACGCCTCCTTGGGATCGGTGATGCAGTCTACGCCCGCGCTGATAAAATTCGAGGAATTTCAATTATTTCCGATGGATCGCGCCCCCTCCAGCTCAAACTTCATTCGGCAAATAGTGGATGCCGACCTGGCCGCCGGCACCTACGCCAGGGTGCACACGCGCTTTCCGCCCGAGCCGAACGGCTACCTGCACTTCGGCCACGTCAAGTCGATCTGCCTCAACTTCGGCCTCGCCGAGCAGCACGGGGGGAGCTGCAACCTGCGCTTCGATGACACCAACCCGGAAAAGGAGGAGCAGGAGTACGTCGACTCCATCAAGGAAGGCGTGAAGTGGCTCGGCTTCGAGTGGGGGGCGGATCTCTATGCCTCGGACTATTTCGGCAAGCTCTATGAGTTCGCCGAAGCGCTGATCGCGGCCGGGCTGGCGTACGTCGACAGCCAGAGCGCCGAGGAGATGAGCGCCGCGCGCGGCTCGTTCACCGAGCCGGGCAAGGATTCGCCCTGGCGCAAGCGCAGCGTCGACGAGAACCTCGCGCTCTTCGCCGGCATGCGCGACGGCAAATACAAGGACGGGGCGCACGTGCTTCGCGCCAGGATCGACATGCGCTCGCCGAATATCAACCTGCGCGACCCGGTGATGTACCGCATCCGCCACGCGCATCATCACCGCACCGGCGACAAGTGGTGCATCTATCCCACCTACGACTGGGCGCACGGCCTCTCCGACTGCCTCGAGAGAATCACCCATTCGCTGTGCACGCTCGAGTTCGAGGACCATCGCCCGCTCTACGACTGGTTCAACGAGCAAGTAGCAGCTGTGGGTCTCATATCTCCTCCTTTACCAAAGCAGATCGAGTTCGCGCGGCTGAATTTGACTTACGTGATTCTGAGCAAGAGAAAACTCATCCAGCTGGTCGAAGAGCGCATCGTCGACGGCTGGGACGATCCGCGCATGCCCACGCTCGCCGGTGCGCGCCGCCGCGGCTACACGCCGGAGGGGTTCCGCCTGTTCGCCGAGCGCATCGGCGTGTCCAAGGCGCACCAGCTGATCGATTTCTCGATCCTCGAGGACTGCATGCGCGAGCACCTGAACGACGTTGCGCCGCGGCGCATGGCGGTGCTCGACCCGGTGAAGCTCGTGATCGACGACTACCCCGCCGGCAAGGAAGAGCTGATGGACGTGCCCAACCATCCGCAGAAGCCCGACTGGGCCAAGCGCCAGGTGCCGTTTTCAAAGGAGCTTTGGATCGAGCGCGAGGATTTCCAGGAGAAGCCCGAAAAGGGCTACTTCCGCCTGTTCCCGGGCAACGAAGTGCGGCTGCGCTACGGGTACGTGGTGAAGTGCATCGGCATGAAGGACGGCGTCGTGCACTGCACGCACCACCCGGATTCGCGCTCAGGCTCGCCCGGCGCGGACAAGTACAAAGTGAAGGGCAACATCCACTGGGTGAGCGCAAAGCAGGCCCATGCAGTGAAAGTCCGGCTCTACGATCGCCTGTTCAAGGTGCCGGAGCCGGGCAAGGAGCGCGATTTCCTCCAGGACCTCAACCCGGACTCGCGCAAGCTCGTCGACGCGCAGGTCGAGCCTGCGCTGCACGACACACGGTCACGCCAGGCGTACCAGTTCGAGCGCCACGGCTACTTCATCGCCGACTACGACGGGATGACCTTCAACCGCACGGTGACGCTGCGCGACTCCTGGAAAGCATGACCCGGCGAAGCCAGGGGTACGACTGCTACGCCGGCATCTGATCCGGTTTCGCAGTGCAGGGCGTCGCCCCAGAACGACTCCGAGCCCATGGTATCGAAACGGAAGATACGTCGCCCTTCGCTCAGCAGGCGTTGCGCGTGCGCGCTGATCAGCTGTCGTTTTCCGAAAGCGGTTGTTGCCCGGGGGCGACTGCAGTGAAGGTGGCGAGCGCAACGAAAGCGAGACCGGCCGGGCGAAATTTCATGGCAGTGCTCCGCAGAGAAATCACTTGCCCATTAGATGAAGGGCGCGCGCTCCGCGTTTCCGGCATCCCCGAATTTAGTTACAGCGGTACGTCTCCTTGCGGGTGCAGTCGCGCGTGCGCTCGTCGGGGCACGGGACGAACACCTCCCGGGTGCAAAGCGCCGACGGCTCCTTGGTGCCCTTGCGCAGATCGACGCGCTCCTGCAGCGGCAGCGGATTGAGCACGATCGGCGGCTGCGGCGGCGGGCTGTGGGTCAGCGGATGCGGCGGGCTCGGGGTCTGGGCCGACGCCGCGCCTGCGACGAACGTGAGAACAAGCAGCGATCGCATGGCCATTCCATAATAGCGCGATGAGCAAGCCAGACTCGCCGAAGTCAGACCCGAAGTGGAAACTCGACGGCGTGCGCGTCGTGCGCTCGAACGAGCTCGACATCAACACGCCGCAGACTCCGGGCATGAACCGCGCCGCGGCCATCACCCGGGCGCGCGCCGGCGCCGAGAAGCTCTGGGCCGGCACGGTGGTCATCCATCCCAAGGCCAAGACCGGCGCGCATCACCATGGGGCGGTCGAAAGCGTCATCTATGTAGTGAGCGGCAAGGCGCGCATGCGCTGGGGCGAGAAGCTCGAGTTCGTCGCCGAGGCCGGCCCCGGCGACTTCATCTACGTCCCGCCCTACGTGCCGCACCAGGAGATCAACGCGAGCGACACCGAGCCGCTCTCCTGCGTCCTGTGCCGCAGCGGTCAGGAGCCGGTGGTCGTGAATCTTCCGGATCTCCCTGTGGTTGAGAAACCGGAAGAAGTCCACTGGGTGGACAACATTCACCCCGCCCCGAAGAAAAACCCTGTATAACGGTACCCGCAGGATTTCAAGCAGCACGTACGTACCGTCCTCATCCGTCCGTTCGTTCCCTCTTGATGGTCCGCAGGCGATCCGCCTTTTTTCAACCGATCAAGGAAACAGACATGAGTACCGGTACCGTAAAGTGGTTCAACGACGCGAAGGGCTTCGGCTTCATCACCCCCGACGACGGCAGCAAGGATCTTTTCGTGCACTTCTCCGCCATCCAGGCGAGCGGATTCAAGACGCTGAAGGAGAACGACAAGGTTCAATACGAGGTCGAGCAGAGCCCCAAGGGCCCGCGCGCCACGAATATCAAGCAGGTGTAACGCGCCGTCAGGCGCAACAAGAGCCCGGGCTTCCCGGGCTTTTTTATTGACCTAAGGCCAGAGCTTGACGCGGGGAATACGGCTCGCGGCCAGCGCACCGAGCACCGCGAGGCCCCCAGCGACGAGGAAGGCGCGATGAAAAGCCTGCACCACGTCCATGTGCGGCATCAGTGCGAACAGCACGGCGCCGAATAGCGCCGCCCCCGCAGCGCCGCCGGTCGAGCGCGCGAGCCCCAAGAGCGCCATCGCCGCGCCCAGGCGCGCGCGCCCGGCGACGGTCTGCACGACCACCTGGTTGATCGGCATCACCGAGCCCAGGCCAAGCCCGGTCAGGAATCCGAGCCCGATCACGAGCCCCCTGTCGTCCGGCAGGAGACCGAGCAGAAGCAGCGCTGCCGCGGCGAGCGACATCCCGGCGACCGGGATCCAGTGCGCGTCACCCGTGCGCCCGAGGAGTTTCGACGCGGTCATCGCTGCCGTGACCATGCCCGCAGTCACGGGAAGCAGAAGCAGGCCAGATTGCAGCGCGCCTACGCGATGGCCGAGCTGCAGGTAGATCGGCAGGAAAAAAACCAGGGCGAAGAGGCTCGCGGCGAACAGCGCGGTCAGCGTCGCGGAAAGCGAGATCGTGCGGTTGCGCAGCAGCTCGACCGGCAGGAACGGTGAGGCGTGACGCGATTCGTGCCACGCTAGCGCGGTGAGGGTCACGACCGCGACCGCGGCGATCGCCAGGCTCTCGGGCGAGCTCCAGGCGAAGTGATGCCCGACCGAGGTGAGCCAGAAGAGCGCGCTCACCGCGCCGACCGCGAAGAGGACCTGCCCGGGCACGTCGCGTCCGGTCGCGGCGTCGGGATGGCGCTCGCCCGCCGGCAGGCACGCGAGGCGCCACGCCGCAAGCGCGGCGAACGGCAGGTTGGCGAGAAACAGCCAGCGCCAGCTCCAGTGCGACACGACCAGCCCGCCGAGCACCGGCCCGCCGATGCTCGCGCAGGTGAAGACCAGCGCGAAATAGCCCTGGAAGCGGATACGCTCGCGCGGCGGCACGAGCTCGCCGATCAGCGCCTGAGAGAGCGTCATCAGCCCGCCGCCGCCCAATCCCTGCAGCACCCGCGCCGCGACCAGCTGCGGTAGCGTCTGCGCCGCGCCGCACGCCGCCGAGCCGAGCGCGAACACGCCGAGCGCGGCGAGGAGCACGTTGCGCCGCCCATGGCGGTCGCCGAGCCGCCCGTACAGCGGAACGATGGTCGCCGAGGCGAGGAGATAGCCGACCACGATCCAGGAGCTGTCGCGCAAGCCCCCAAGCGAGTCCGCGATCGCCGGCGTGGCGGTGGCGAGCAGCGTCTGGTCGACCGCCGCCATGAACATCGGCAGGAACACGGCGGCGAACAGGTTGAGGAACTCGGCCCGTGAGACCGTCGTCTTCGGGTCGGCGCCCATTTCTTACTTCGGAGTCTGGGCTCCCACCGTAAGGCGGCGCATCCGGCGGCGCTGGCCGTGGTAGTCGTTGACGGCGCTGTGCTGCGTGCAGCGGTTGTCCCACACCGTCAGCGTTCCCGGCGACCAGCGCACGCGGCAGGTGAACTCGGGCCGGATCTGGTGCGCCTGCAGGAAGTCGATGAGCGGGCGGCTCTCCTCCTCGCTCATGTCGCGAAAATGGATGGTATGGCTGCGCGAGAGATAGAGCGCCTTGCGGCCGGTGTCGGGATGGGTGCGCACGACCGGATGCTCGGCTTCGTATCCGTCGGCGTGCTCGATATCGTGCACCTTCATGCCGCCGATGGTGCTGTGCATCTTGCGGCGGCCGCCGGTGACCTTGAGGCTCGCGCTGTTGACGCCGATGAGCTGGTCCACCACCGCGCGCATGCCTTCCGAGAGCGCGTCGTACGCCGCATAGGTGCTCGTAAAGAGCGTGTCGCCGCCGTGCGTCGGCGTCTCGAGCGCATGGAGCAGCGTCGCGAGCGGCGGCTGCGGCAGGTAGGTCGTATCGGAATGCCAGTTGCCGCCGAAGTTGACCGTCTCGCTCTCCTCTTTCACCACCTCGAAGATGAAGGGGTAGCCCTCGATCCCGGTGACGAAGGGGTAGTAGCACGGCTCGCCGAAGCGCGCGCCGACCCGCATCAGGTCGGCGGGCTCGAGCTCCTGGTCGCGGAACGCCAGCACCGAGTACTTCAGGAAGGCGCGCCGGATCTCCTTCCAGGCATTCTCATTTTGAAGAGTCCTGAGCGATACCCCCCTGATCTCGGCACCGAGCGCTCCGGCAAGGGGCTGGATGTCCACACGGGAAGTCTAACCCTTATGATTCTCCCCATGACCAAACGCATCGCGATCGTCGGCGCGGGGGCGCTCGGCGGGTATGTCGGCGGCAACCTCGCCCACCTCGGACACGACGTCACCCTGATCGATCCCTGGCCGCAGCACGTCGAGGCGATCCGCGCGCGGGGGCTCGAGCTCGACGGGCTCACTCCCGAAGAAAAATTCACCGCAAGACCGAAGATCCTGCACCTCATGGAAGTGCAATCGCTGGCGAGGACGCCCATCGACGTGGCGCTGGTCTCGGTCAAGTCCTACGACACCCTCTGGGCCACCGCGCTGATCGCGCCCTACCTCGCCGAGCGCGGCTTCGTCGTGTCGCTGCAGAACTGCATGAACGAGGAGACCATCGCCGGCGTGGTCGGCTGGGGGCGCACGGTCGGCGCGGTCGCGTCCATGATCTCGGTCGACCTGTACGAAGCCGGCCGCATCCGCAAGACGGCGGCGAAAGGCGGCGACAAGTACACGATCTTCCGCATCGGCGAGCCGCATGGGCGCATCACGCCGCGGGTCGAGGAGCTGGTCGCGTGGTTCAGCGGCATCGACAGCACGAAAGCGACCACCAACCTGTGGGGCGAGCGCTGGTCGAAGCTGGTGCAGAACGCCATGGGCAACGGCGTGACCGCGGCGACCGGCCTGACTTCGGGCGAGTGCCTGCGCAACGACACGATCCGGCGCTTCCAGATCAAGCTCGCGGCCGAGGGGGTGCGCGTCGGCCAGGCGCTCGGCTACCAGCTCGAGAAGATCCGCGGTGCCGACCCCGAGAGCATCGCGCGCGCCGCCGAGGGCGACGCAAGCGCGCTGGCGGAAGTCGAGGCGCTGATCGTGCCGAAGGCCGGCTCGAATCCGCGCGGCGATATCCAGCGCCCCTCGATGGCGCAGGACATCCTCAAAGGCCGGCGCACCGAGATCGACGCGATGAACGGCTACATCGCGCGCAAGGGCGCCGAGGTCGGCGTGCCGGCGCCGAGCCACGCCAAGCTCGCCGGCATCGTCACGCGCATCGAGCGCGGCGAAATCAAGCCGTCGCCCTCGCTGCTAGCTTGAGGCGAAGCCCGACCGGATACATGGTGAAGGCGAGGTGCTCCTTCGCCTCCCGGCCGTCCGGCGTCGCGACGCTCTCGATCTCGAAGCCTGAGAGCAGCATCGCCATCACCATCTTCATCTCGAGGATCGCGAGGTAGCGCCCCGGGCAGAGGCGCGGCCCCGCGCCGAAAGGCATGGAGACGCGCTTCGGCGAGCTGGCCGAAGCGCCCGCGAGCCAGCGCCCCGGATCGAACGCGCCCGCGTCGGGGAAGCGCCGCTCGTCGGTCGCGCCGGCGCGCATCAGGCACATGATCAGGGTCTCCTTCGGCACCTCGATGTCCGCGACGACCGTATCGCGCGCCGGCTGCAGCATGATGATCGGCGCCACCGGCTTAAGCCGCATCGTCTCGTTGATGCACGCATCGACGAACGGCAGCGCGGTGACCTCCTCGTATTTCTCCAGGTTTTTTGCGCGCACCTCGTCGCACGCCCGCCGCAGCGCCGCGGGATGGCGATGGAGGAGGTAGATCATCCACGCCAGAGTATTGGCGGTGGTGTCCTCCCCGGCGAGCAGCATGGTCAGCACGTTGCCGGCGACGTCCGAATCGCTGAGCCCGCTGCCCGGGTTGTCGCGCGCGGCGATCATCGCTTCGATGAGATTGGTCGGCTGCTCGCGCAGCTTCGGATTCGCTTCCATGCGGCTGCGCGCCTGCGCGATGAAATCGGCGACGGCGCGATGCAGCGCCTCCAGATGCCGGTCCAGCTTCCGGTCCCTGAACCATTCCCAGTACGGCACGGGCGCCATCAGGCGCTTGAAAAGCGACGGAAAGATCTTGTCGAGGTGGGTCTGGATCACTTCCTCGTCGGATTCAAGGGTGTTGATGTCGGCGCCGAAGGCGAGGCCGGCGGTGACGTCGACCGTGTAACGCATCAGGTCGGCCTGCAGATCGATGGTCTCGCGGGCCGCCGCGGCGCGCTGCCAGCGCCGCTCGAACCGCCGGGTGACCTTCACCAGCGCCGGAAAATAGCTCTTGATGTGGTTGGGGTCGAAGCCCGCCATGACCATCGGGCGCTGGCGCCGCCACGAGTCGCCGTTCGCGGAAAACACGCCGCTGAAGCCCATGTCGTTCGCGATCGCGCTCAGGCGCTTGGTGCGGTGAAAGCCGTCGGGCCGGTCGCGCAGCACCGTAGCGATGGTCTCGGGATTGGCGAGCGCGAGGATCTGCCGCGGGCCGATGCGGAAGCGGAAACACTCGCCGTATTCGCGGCTCCAGCGCTCCGCCGTGAGATGAAGGCTCGCCGTGCCGATCTGCAGCATGTTGCCGAGGACCGGAAGGCCGCGCGGGCCCGGAAGCTCGCGGATCTGCATCCGGGAACCGTACAATCCCGCGGGCTTGCCTGCAATGAAAATCGCGACCTGGAACGTCAACGGCATCCGCGCGCGCCAGGCGCAGTTCTGCGACTGGCTGGCGCGCGACCGGCCCGACGTCGTGTGCCTGCAGGAGCTCAAGGCCGAGCCGGCGCAGATCCCGGAGCAGTGCAAGGTCGCGGATTACCACACGTTCTGGCACGGCATGCGGGCGTATTCCGGGGTTTCGCTCCACATTCGAAGAGATTCTTTCCCTGAACAGCCTGTTTTCAGCCACCCGGAATTCGACATGGAATCGCGCATCGTGCAGGCCGAGCTCGGCAGGCTCATCCTCGCCTCGGTATACGTGCCGAACGGCAACAAGGACTACCCGGCGAAGATCGATTTTTTCCAGAAGCTAGTCGCCTGGGCGAAGCGGCTGCGGCAGGAAGGACGCGATCTCGTCCTTTGCGGCGACATGAACATCACCCGCGCCGAGATGGATGTGCATCCGAAGGAGCGCAAGCCGGGCATCGTCGGCCAGCGGCCCGAGGAACGCGAGCTGTTCGGAAAATTGCTTGAAGATCTGGTCGATGTCGGCCGCCAGCTCCGCCCGGACGACGCGAACATGTTCACGTGGTGGGCGCCGTGGCGGAACATGCGCCAGCGGAACATCGGCTGGCGCCTCGACTACATCCTCGCCTCGCCCGGCGTCGCGGCGCGCGCGCAGAGCTGCCCGGTGCTGGCCGACGTCGGCACCAGCGACCACGCGCCGGTGATGATGACTACTTCGGGGTGACCGTGCGGACGATCTTCAGCAGCCGGTCGGGGTCGTACGGCTTCGCGACGTGATAGCGGAAGCCGCTGGCGGCGGACCGGTGCCGGTCCGCGTCGCTGTTGCGGTCGGTGACGGCGACGAGCATCGGGCAACGCGCCCCGTAGCACCGCTTCAGATCCTGAGCCACGTCGAGGCCGCTGCGGTCGGACATCGCGAGATCGAGAAGGACGGCGTCGGGCTGGAACTCCGCGACGGCATGCGGCACCTGCATGCCGCCCTTCGCCACCTTGACCTCGATCCCTTCGCTGCGCAGCAGGATGCCGAGCGTCATGCGGGCATCGCGGCTGTCGTCGACGACCAGAACACGGAGCGGGCGGGCGGGGGGCAGGGGTCGAAGGCGGACGACTTGGTTTTGTTGTGCGTTCATGGACGCACATCATCCGCGCTCCGCGATGCGGGCGTGTGAGCCTTTGTCAGCTATTCGTCAAGCTTGATATTGCGCTCTCTGGCGAGCGCGACGTAGCGCGCGAGCTCCGACTGGATGAACTGGCCGAACTGCTCCGGCGTCATCGGCATCGGCTCGATCGCTTCGGCGACCAGGCGCTGCTGCAGCGCCGGCGAAGCGAGCGCTTTTCCGATCTCGGCGTTGAGCTTCTGCGTGACCTCGGGACGCATCTTCGCCGGGCCGACGATGCCATACCACTGCACGCCGTCGAAGCCCTTGAAGCCGGACTCCTCGAAGGTCGGGACGTCGGGCAGCAGGGCATGGCGTGAAAGCCCGGTGACCGCGATCGGCTTCACCTTCTTCGAGCGGATGTGCGGCAACGCCGCAGCGACGCCGGGCGTCATCGCCTCGAGCTGCCCGCCGAGCATGTCGGCGAACGACGGGCCGATACCCTTGTACTGCACAACCACCGCGTCAAATCCCGCCGCGCCCTTGAGCTGCTCGATCAGCAGGTGGTTCAGGGTGCCGATGCCGCCGGCGCCGAAGGTCACCTTGTTCGTCTTGCCCTTCGCGTACTCGATGAAGCCTTTCAGATCGGAGACCGGGAGCGACGGGTGAACGACCAGCATGTTGCGCGTCCCGCCGACCATCGCGATCGGGGTGAAGTCCTTGACCGCGTCGTAGGGAACCTTGCGCACCGCCGGGCTCGTCGCATGGGTCGCCACGTAGCCCACCATCAGCGTATAGCCGTCCGGCGCCGCACGCGCCGTCGTCTGGCAGGCGATCGAGCCGCCGGCCCCGCCGATGTTCTCGATCACGAATGACTGGTCGAGCGCGCGGCCGAGCTCGTTGCCGATGGTGCGGCCGATGAGATCGAGCCCGCCGCCGGGTTGCGCGGGCACGATGATTTTTACAGGTTTGGCGGGATAGCTCTGTCCCCAGGACCAACCCGGCCACAGCGCTGCTGCGCCGAAAACCTTAAGCCAGGTTCTTCTTGAAGAAAGCAATCGTGCGCTCCCAGGAGAGCTTCGCCGCCGCCTCGTTGAAGCGCGGCGTCGAATTGTTGTGGAAGCCGTGCTGCGTGCCGGGATACATATGGATCTCGTGGCGCACGCCGGCTTTCTTCAGCTCCTGCTCGTAGGTCGGGTACATCTCGTTGATGCGCGGATCCTGCTCGGCAAGGTGGACGAGGAGCGGCGCCTTGATCTTCGGCACCGCGGCGGTCTCGGCCGCGACGCCGTAGTACGGCGCGCCGGCCTGCAGATCCGGCCCGAGCGCGGCCGCCAGGAAGTTCGTCGTCCCGCCGCCCCAGCAGAAGCCCGTGGCGCCCAGTTTCTTTGTGGACAATTGATGGTCTTTTAAGTACTTGGCGCCGTTCAGCATGTCTTGGCGCAGCTTAGGCTGGTCGAGCTTCGCCTGCATCGCGCGGCCGTCGTCGTCGTTGCCCGGATACCCGCCGAGCGGCGACAGCCCATCGGGCGCGAGCGCGAGGAAGCCGTCGACCGCCGCGCGCCGCGCCACGTCCTCGACGTACGGATTCAGTCCGCGGTTCTCGTGGATCACCAGCACCGCCGGCCACGGCCCGTTCCCCGCCGGCTGCACGAGGTAGCCGCGGATCTTGTCGCCATTCCCGCCGGGCGACGGATACGTCACGTAGCTCGCCTTGATCCGGCTGTCGGTGAAGGAAATCGTCTGCGCGAGGGCGTAGTTCGGCAGCAGGCCGTGCGCCATCGTCAGCGCTGCCGCGCCAAGAGCCCCCGCCCGCTTCAGAAACTCGCGGCGGTCGATGCGACCGTGGCAGTACTCGTCATACAGATCGAATACCTGCTGATCGATCTCAACCTGGGTAATGGCGCTCATCGGTCCTCCGGTGTGTGGGCGGGGATGCTAGCCTCATTAATTCAACCTCACCAACCAAACGGAATTCACATCAAGACGGCGGCGGATGGTATTGTTCTACTTTAAGAAAGTCGAATCCAGCTGAACCCCTTTCGAACCCAGATCCAAGCGACTGCGAGTCCCGGGACGGGCGCGCCTCCGCCGGGCCTGCTCACCTTCTATTGGCACTTCGTGCGCCAGACCAAAGGCTGGTACACGGCGATGTTCGCCGCGAGCCTGGCGGTCGCGGCGCTCGATACGGTGATCCCGCTGTTCATCGGGCGACTCGTGTCCCTGATGGAGGCGACCGACCGCATGGCGGCGCTGCAGGAGCAGTTGCCGCTGCTCGTGGGAATGGTGGTGCTGGTGCTGGTGGTGCGCCCGCTGGTGCTGCTCGCGGACATCGCGATCCGGCACATGATCCTCATCCCCGGCGCGACCTGCCTGATCCGCTGGCAGAGCCACTGGCACGTGATCCGGCAGAGCTGGCCGTTCTTCCAGAACGATTTCGCCGGGCGCATCGCGAACCGCGTGATGCAGACCGCGCACGCGCTGCGCGACAGCGTGATGGCCAGCATCCGGGCGGTCTGGTACATCGGCGCCTACGGCGCGATCGCGCTGACGCTGATGGTGACGGCGGACTGGCGGCTCGGCGTGCCGACGGCTGCGTGGTTCGCGGGCTACGTCGCGCTGCTCTGGCTCTTCGTGCCGCGCATGCGGGATCTGTCGCGCCTGAGCTCGGAGGCGCGCTCGCTGGTGATGGCGCGCGTGGTCGACAGCTACACCAACATCCTGACGGTCAAGCTGTTCGCGCGGATGGCCGACGAGGACAGCTACGTGCGCGAGTCGATCGACGACCACGGCGCGGCGATGCGGCGCCACATGCGCGTCATGACCCGGTTCCACTTCGCTCTCACGGCGATGAACGCATCGCTGCTGGTCTGCACCGCCGCCATCGGCATCTGGCTGTGGGCGCACGGCGCCGTAGGCGCGGGCATCGTCGCGGCGGCCCTGCCGCTCGCGTGGCAGCTTTCCAACGTCGCCGGCTGGGTGAGCTGGGAGGTGACCGCGATTTTCGAGAACGTCGGCGTGGTGCAGGAGGGCATGCAGTCGATCGCGGTGCCGCACTCGGGCGTCGACCGGCCGGGCGCGCGGCCGCTCGAGGTATCGCGCGGCGAGATCCGCTTCGAGGACGTGAGCTTCGGTTACGGGCGGACGGACGCCGCGCCCGTCCTGAATCATTTGAACCTGGAGATTCAGCCCGGGGAAAGAGTCGGCCTGGTCGGTCGCTCCGGCGTCGGCAAGTCGACGCTGGTGAACCTGCTGCTGCGCTTCTACGGGGTCGAGTCCGGAAGGATCCTGGTCGACGGGCAGGACCTCGCGCAGGTGACGCAGGAGAGCCTGCGCGCGGCGGTCGGCATGGTGACCCAGGACACCTCGCTCCTGCACCGCTCGATCGCTGCGAACATCCGCTACGGCCGGCCGCACGCCAGCGATGCGGACGTGATCGCGGCGGCGAAGAAGGCGCAGGCGCACGACTTTGTCCTGGGTTTGAGAGATTGGAAAGGCAATACGGGCTACGCGGCCCATGTGGGCGAGCGCGGGGTGAAGCTCTCGGGCGGGCAGCGCCAGCGCATCGCGCTCGCGCGGGTCATTCTGAAGGACGCTCCGATCCTGGTGCTGGACGAGGCCACCTCGTCGCTCGACAGCGAGGTCGAGCTCGCGATCCAGGAGCAGCTCCTCGAGCTGATGGAAGGCAAGACGGTCGTCGCGATCGCGCACCGGCTGTCCACCATCGCGCGCATGGATCGGCTAGTCGTCCTTGAACAGGGACAGATCGTCGAAGACGGCACGCACGAGGAGCTGCTGCGCCTGGGCGGGCACTACGAGAAGCTCTGGCGCCACCAGTCCGGCGGCTTCTTGTGGGATGAAATGCGCGACGACGTCTTCTCCAGCGACATTGCTGAGGACCCGGCCTAGCCGGACCCTGAAGCTCGCCGCGGGCCTGCTGCTCGTCGCTGCAGGTTTCTGGAGCGCCGCTAGCCTCGGGCGCTGCCTCAGGCACTGCCTCAGGCACGCCCTTTGCTCCTCGGGGTCTGAAAGGAGCTCTCTATGTATATCGTTGCGGGTTTGATGAAGGACGCCCACCAGGCGCGCGGCCTGATCCGCGCCCTCGCCGACGCGGCGTTCGAGCGCGAGGAAATCGACATGACCGGCGGTCCGGTCGTGGGGCTGGTCAACTGCGGGGTTCCCGAGGGCGAAGCGCACATCCTCGCCGAGGGCATCCGCCGCGGCGGGGTGGTCGTCGCGGTCAAGGCGGACGACGAGATGGAAGCCGAGCAGGCCGCGCTGCTCATGAGCCGGCACGGCGCGGTGGATGTCGAGGCGTGCGGGACGGGCTGGCGCAGCCAGGGATGGAGCGGCCGCATCAGCGCGCCCGAGGATCGCGTGACCATCGAGCGCTACCCGTACGTGTTCGGCGAATACCCCGCCGACGCAGGCAGGATCTATCGCGACCGGCGCGCAGTCGCTTCGTACCACGGGCCCGAGCGCCGGCGCACGGACGAGTCTTACGCCGGGGTCAACCGGCGAGCGATCTGAAGAAGCTCACGACCTCCGGGGCCAGCGCCTCGGGTTGCTCGAGGGCGGCGAAATGGCCGCCCTTTTTCATGCTCGTCCAGCGCTCGATCCGGGTGTAGGTTTTCTCGGCGAGCGAGCGCGGCGGCCGCAGGATCTCCTTCGGAAACGCGGCATAGCCCACCGGCACGTCCACGGTGCCGCCTTCGGGGATCGGCCAGCCGCGATGCGCGCGCGCGTAGTACGGCCAGAACGACGAGCCGATCGCCCCGGTGAACCAGTAGAGCGAGACGTTCGTGAGCAGGTCGTCCCGGTTGATGGGCTCGTCGCTCCAGCTGCGAAATTTCTCGGCGATCCACGCGGCCAATCCAGCGGGCGAATCGCCAAGGCCATAGGCGAGGGTCTGCGGCTTGGTGCCCTGGATGGCGATGTAGCCGCTTTCCTCGGCTGCCCACTGCGCGAGCTGCTTGGCCCAGTCCGGATCGTCGGAGGCTTTCGGCTCGCGCCTCACCGGCAGGTAGTTGAGGTGGATGCCGGTGAGGTGCTTCGCGTGCGCGTAACCGAGCCGCGCCGCGGTGAACGCGCCCCAGTCGCCGCCTTGCGCGCCGAAGCGCGGGTAACCGAGCACGCCGGTCATCAGCTCGGCGAACGCGTCGGCGATCTCTTCGACGCCGAAGCGCGGCTGGCCGGGCTTGTAGCTGAAGGTGAATCCCGGCAGCGAAGGCGCGACCACGGTGAAGTGCTCGGTGAGAAGCGGGATGAGCCTGTGGAACTCCCAGACCGATCCCGGCCAGCCATGCATCAGGAGGAGCGGCATCGGCTTCGCTCCCCGCCCCTGCTCGTGGATGAAATGCAGGTCGATGCCGGCCAGTGGAACCTTGTACTGCGCGAAGCGATTGAGCTTCGCCTCCTGCGTGCGCCAATCGAAGCCCGCCTGCCAGTAGCCGACCAGCTCTTTCAGGTAGGGCAGCGACGTGCCGGTGGCCCACGTTTCGAGCGGCGGCTCGTCGGGAAAGCGCGTGCGCTCGAGGCGGGCACGCAGGTCGGCGAGCGCTGCGTCGGGAATTTGAACGCGAAACGCCCTCGGAGCGACTGCCATCCGCGCAGTATGATTGTCCCGTGCCGACCGCACAGCAGTTCATCTGCAAGAAGTGCAGATCTGCGGCGCGAAGAACGCGGTTGTGGAAGCCGGCCTTACCCCGAGCCAGCCGCGCATCGTGCCGGTGACCCGGCTGCTGGATTAAGGGCTTAGCTAAGTTCCGAATTTTGTTCAGTAATGTCGCGGTAATGTGGTAAACTTCACGCCTTACTCGGCAGTTTCCTCCGGTTCCTCTGATACGACCGCTCGGGGCGGGCGCGAAAAGGACATTCGTGGACAAGCGCAAGGCGTGGCGCGAGCAGGAGCAGCAACTGGTCGAGAAGTGGAATTCGGCGGCGCAGCGTTACCGGGACATCATGGCCCAGATCGCGCGCGAGGACCCCTTCGCGACCCCCGGCGGCCCGAGCGAGGAAATCATGACCAAGGCAGCGGCGGTGCGCGCCGAAATCGAAGCCCTGCGGAAGAAGGTGGCGCGCCTGAAGGCGGAGTTCAACTCGGGAAAGCGATACTGACGATGAGACTTGTGCGACCCGGCCGCTCGGCGGCCTGGACCAAAGAACGGATCGACTTGCTGACGACCCCTGAAATCCGCCAGCTGCGCGACAACGCCGCGCGGTTGAGCGAGACCGAGATCGTCGGACTGTGCGAAGAGATCCTCAAGGCGCGGCCCAAGACGGGCAGCGGCCTCAAGGCCGTCAAAACGGCCGCCGTCAAAGCAACGGCCGCCGTCAAAGCCAAGCGCCCGGCGGCCGCATGAGCATCCCAACCGTCGAGCGCCGGCGCTTCAAGGTGGGCAAGTACGACATCATCGCCCTTCCCATTCCGAATTCCGCCCACATGCTGCGCTACACCGTGTTCGTCGGCGGCAAGCGCATCGGGGCGACGGTGAGCGTACCCACCGAATCCGACTGTCGCTTCCTGGAGAAGCCGCCGGTGGTGCCGCCGCTCAAGATCTTCAGCAGCTACCGCCCCGGGCGCCCGAAGAAGGGCTCCCGCCCGCCGCAGCCCGCCGAGAGCGCCGGGCAGCCGACGCGCGAAGCCCTGCCGCTCGACGTCTCGCTCGGCGGAATTCGCGCGACGACCGACCGCTAGTTTCAGCGCCGCCGCTAGTCCTGATCGCCGGCGGCGCCGCCCATGTTGGCGAGATCGGACTGCTTGATCTTGTCGACGTTGAAGCGCGCCGCGCGATCGCGCATGGTCTTCAGCACCTCCTCGAGCGGCGGCGGCTCGCCCTGGATCCAGCGCAGCGGGTTGATGCGCGCGACGACGAAGGTGCGCAGGTACGGGCTGACGAAACCCTTGTCCTTCAGCTTCTTCACCGCCTCGGTGACTCGCTCGTCGAGGTCCATCAACAGGCTGGCCGTGCGCTCGTGCGCCTTGATGGCCTTGGAAATCGGCTCGTCCGAAAACGCTTCCAGCCGCCGCACGATGGGGTTGTAGGCGCCGCCGGCGAACTTGCCGTTCTTCTCGTAGCAGATGCCTAAGGTCACGAGCGATGCCTCCTCGAGATAGAAGGAGAAGCCCGCTTCGGAACGCGAAGCGTCTTCGTCCAGCAAGCCGCGGTAAATGCGGATCACCTCGAGCGCCTTCTCGCGCAGGTTGTGCGCCTTCTCGGTGTTGAGCGCGAGGATCTGCCAGGCGATCTCGCGCTTGGGAACAACCAGCGCCGTGATCGCGCGCGCGCCCAGGCGCCGCATCGCCATCAGGCGGTGCATGCCGTTCGGCGTCCAGAAGCCCTTCTCCGGGGCGGTCACCGCGATGATCGGGTCGAGGAACATGCCGGTGCGGTCGAGCACATCGGCAAGCTTGCGGTGATGCACCTGCGAAAGGTCGCGCTGGAACGGCGTCGGCTCCACGCTCTCGATCGGCAGAATTGCGACCAGCACCGGCTGCTTGCCGAGCGGATCGTTGTAGGAGCACAGCACGTGCCCGCCCACCTGCTCGACCCGCTCGCCCGCCGCCTGCGCCTCTCCGCTCAGGCTTTCAAGGCGCGTCTCGGCGGGCGTCAGGCCCCGCGTCCCGGGTTTCGCCTTGCGCGGCCGGCGCTTGGCCGGAGCTCGTTTCTTCGCCATGCGCAATTATCTCAAGACGAAAGGCAGGCAAAAAAGGTGATATGCGCGGCGCCCCTCTTCCCCATGGGTACGCAAAGTCGCATATCACCAAAGAAGTGAAGCGGGCCCACGAAGGGCCCGCGACCGTCGCGGTCTTCGTCTACCTCGTAGATCGCAGACGCGGCGGTCGACCTTTCGGAACGTCACGAGTGAACCGTCGCAGGATTCGTGCCAATGGCGCATTACAATTCTCTATTGCCAAGAAGGGGATTTCGATGATCGATCTGTACGCGGCAGGAACGTCCAACGGCATGCGCGCGCGCATCGCGCTCGAGGAATGCGGGCTCAAGTACAAGCTGCATCCGGTCGCGCTCGACAAGGGCGAGAACAAGACGGTGAAGTTCCTGACCCTGAACCCGAACGGCCAGATTCCGGTGATCGTGGACAACGAGGGCCCCGGCGGCAAGCCGGTGACGGTGTCGCAGTCTTCCGCGATCCTGATCTACGCCGGCGAGAAGTCGGGGAAGTTCATCCCGAAGGACCCTGCAGCGCGCGCCGCGTTCTGGCAGGCGCTGATGAGCGCCTCGACCGACATGACGCCGACCCTCGGCTCGATCTTCCAGATCGTGCGCGGGAAGGACCCGCACGGCCCGAGCGCGGATCTTTTCAAGGAACGCTGGAAGCAGTACCTGAAAGTGTGGGACGAGAAGCTCGGCGGGCAAAAGTACGCCGCGGGCAAGGAGGTCACGCTCGCCGACTTCTCGCTGTATGCCGGCTACGCGCGCTGCAAGGGCGCGCTGCCCGAGCTGTGCGAGGGCTTCCCCAACGTCGAGCGCTGGGGCAACGAAATGGCCGCGCGCCCGGCGACCCAGCGCGCCCTCAAGTTCTAGGCGAACGAACCTTCTCGTAGAGCTCGCGTGAACGACATGTGACCTCCCTGTGGAATGCGCGCAACGCAGCGCCGATGCGTTTCGCGCCGATGACCGCCCGGTCACATGACTGTCACCTCGTTTCGGCAATCTTTTTTCCCATGAATCCCACCCGAAGAAACGTCCTCAAGGTCGGGCTCGCCGGCCTGGTCGCAAACCTGCCCGCGTGCGCGGCCCGGAATGGAGCGGGCGCGGGACCGAGCGCGCCGCTGCTCGGGTTTACCGCCGTGCCGGTCTCGACTGCGGACGCGGTCGCCGTGCCGCCGGGTTATCGCGCGCAGGTGCTCTATGCCTGGGGAGATGCGGTGGGCGCCGCCGCCGGACAGCCGGCGTTCCGCTGGGACGCGAGCAACAGCGCGGCCGAGCAGGAGCTGCAGGCCGGCATGCACCACGACGCGATCGAGTTCTTTCCGCTGAGCGCCACACGCGGGCTGCTCGCGATGAACCACGAATACACCGACGACGGACTGCTGCATGCCGACGGCATGCGGACCTGGACCGCGGAGAAGGTGCGCAAGAGCCAGGCCGCGCATGGTGCCGCTGTAATCGAAATAGAACTCAAGGGGGACGCGTGGTCGGTGGTGCGACCCTCCCAGTACGCGCGCCGCATCACGGCATACACGCCGATGCGGATCTCCGGGCCCGCCGCGGGCAGCGTCGCGCTGCAGACGGCCGCGGATCCGACCGGGCGCCTCGCGCTCGGCACGTTCAACAACTGCGCCGGCGGGCGCACGCCGTGGGGCACCTATCTCACCTGCGAGGAGAACTTCAACGGCTACTTCGTGAACACGGGCACGATTCCGTCCGAGCAGCGCCGCTACGGCGTCAGCCCGAAAGGCGGCGGCTACCGCTGGAACGAGTTCGACGAGCGCTTCGATGCGCAGCGCCATCCGAACGAACCCAACCGCTTCGGCTGGGTGGTGGAGATCGATCCGCTCGACGCCGGCTCGATGCCGGTGAAGCGCACCGCGCTCGGCCGGATCAAGCACGAAGGCGCGATGGTCACGCTCGCCGACAACGGCCGCGTCGTGGTCTACATGGGCGACGACGAGCGCTTCGAATACATCTACAAGTTCGTCTCGAAGGGCAAGTTCAATCCGAACACGCGCGAAGCGAACCGCGATCTGCTCGACGAGGGCACGCTCTACGTCGCGCGCTTCGACGCGCACGGTGCCGGCGTCTGGCTGCCGCTGCCGAACACGCCGCAGGCGCTCATCGGCGCGCGGCTCGCCGCCGACCAGGCCGGCGCGACCAAGATGGACCGGCCGGAGTGGATCGCGGTGCATCCGACCACGCAGGATGTCTACATCGCGCTCACCAACAACGACCGGCGCGGCACCGACGGCCAGCCCGGCACCGACCCGGCCAACCCGCGCGCGCGCAACGTGTTCGGCCAGGTCGTGAAATGGCGCGAGCAGGGCGGCGATCCGGCGGCGCCGAAGTTCCGCTGGGACATGTTCGTGCTCGCCGGCGAAGACAAGGGCTTCGGCAGCCCCGACGGGCTGTGGTTCGACCGGCGCGGCGTGCTGTGGATCCAGACCGACGTCTCGACCAGCGTGCTGAACCAGGGGCCCTATCAGAAGCTGGGCAACAACCAGATGCTCGCCGCCGATGTCACAACCGGCGAGATCCGCCGCTTCCTCACCGGGCCCAAGGGTTGCGAAATCACCGGCGTCACCGGCACGCCGGATGGCCGCAGCCTCTTCATCAACGTTCAGCATCCCGGCGAGCCCGCGAGCGAGCGCAGCGACCCCGCGGCGCCCCGCGCGGTTTCCAACTGGCCGGACTTCCGCGCCGACGGGCGTCCACGTGCCGCCACGGTCGTTGTGCAGCGCAACGACGGTGGACTAATTGGCACCTGAGGTGATGCGAAAAAACAACAGAATTAGGGATTTGTGGGGCTTCCTTCCCAACCTTTCCCTATAATCGTCGCGCCCCGGGGTTGCTGGACCGGGTAACTAAACAAATCAACGAACAACAGAAGGGAGTCTGAATGAATCTTCGTAAATCCCACCTAGCGGCTGCAGTCGGCGCCGCGTTGTTGGTTGGCGGCACTGCGGTCCAAGCGCAGAACCTGCAAGTACAGATTTACGGGCAGGTAGACCGGATGATGATGTTTGTCGACAACGACGTCTCGAGCAAGTGGTTCAACGTC